>Ga0302324_100001314_pt1 | contig 60775 bp, 48 predicted proteins | sample Palsa_T0_1_FD_201949 | JGI IMG/M metagenome (GOLD analysis project Ga0302324, IMG submission 201949) | Peat permafrost microbial communities from Stordalen Mire near Abisko, Sweden - Palsa_T0_1 | ecosystem: Environmental > Terrestrial > Soil > Palsa > Peat permafrost | place: Sweden: Abisko...
GCATCAGCAGCGGATCGAGCAGTACCCAATGCGTGGAAATCAGGAACTGCACGCTGGTGGCCAGCATGAGGGCAGATAGCCAGCCGCAAGCGCGCGAGTGTGCCGCGCTGCCCCAGGCTACCAGCAGCGCCAGTGTGGCCGCGGCAGCCAGCACGCTCACACTGCGCGCTGCCCACACCGAGGGGCCGCCGCTCAGATCGTATACGGCAGCGACCGTCCAGTAATACAGCGGCGGCTTTTCGATGAAGCGCTGGCCGTTCAGCGTCGGGATCACGCTCGGAGCCAGCGCCATTTCACGGCTGACTTCGGCTTCGCGCGGCTCGTCCGGAGTCCACAGTCCGCGGTTACAGCCCAGCAGCGCCAGCAGCAGCAGCGCCAGCGGCGGCAGCAACGCACCGGCACGCTGCGCGAGCGGAAATCCTGTGGACATAAAGACCGACACAGCCGAATTGGCGCGCACTCTAGCAATTTCCGCGCACCCGACCGCCACATTTGACAGCGTCGCGGCGCTGGCGCAATGCTCGCGCACCCTCATGAGCCAGGACCTCTCGCCCGCAGAGCTGCGGCGCTACAGCCGCCACCTCAGTCTTGCCGAGATTGGCGCCTGCGGACAGCAGCGGCTCAAGGCCGCGCGCGTGCTGATCGTCGGCGCCGGCGGCATCGGCTCACCGGCGGCGCTGTACCTGGCAGCGGCCGGCGTCGGCACGCTGGGGCTGGTGGACTTCGATCGGGTCGATGAGTCCAATCTGCAGCGCCAGGTGCTGTACGACAGCGCCAGCATCGGCGAGCCCAAGACGGCCGTGGCACGTGCGCGGCTCGAGGCGCTCAACCCTGCGATCCGGGTGGTGGCACATCAGCTCGAACTGTGCGCTGCCAATGTGCGGCAGCTGTTCGAGCATTACGATCTGGTCATCGATGGCAACGATCGCCTGGGCACGCGCTATCTGGTCAACGACGCCTGTGTGCTGTACGGCAAACCTCTGGTTTCGGCGGCAATTCATCGCTTCGAAGGTCAGGCCATGACCTATGTGCCGCATCAGGGACCGTGCTATCGCTGCCTGTTTGCGAATATGGCCGAGGGCATGGTGCCTAATTGCGCCGAAGCCGGGGTGCTCGGCGTACTACCCGGTGTGCTTGGAACGATCGCGGCCACCGAGGCGATCAAGCTCATCGTCGGCATCGGCGTGCCGTTGATCGGCCGGCTGCTGACTTACGATGCGCTCGAACTGCGGTTCAGCGAATTCCGTTTTGCGCGCCGTAGCGACTGCGCAGTCTGCGGCGAGCACCCGAGCATTACGGCGCCGGCCGATCCGCCGGGATTCTGCACTCTCGAGGAACTGGAGCGCGTGCATCACATCTCCGCCGCGCAGCTGGCGCAGGCGTTGGCCGGGGCACAGCAGCCCATGAGCCTGATCGATGTGCGTGAACCGGATGAGTTCGCCACCGGCCATCTGGCCGGCGCGCTCAACATCCCACTCGCCGAGCTCGAGCATAGCGCTGCGCGGCTGCCGCGGCAGTCCACCGTGTTCATGTGCCGCAGCGGCGCCCGCAGCCTCAAGGCCTGTGCCATCGCCCGGCGCGCCGGTGTGGCAGAAGCGTTGCAGCTCGAAGGCGGGTTGCTGGCCTGGAAAGGCCAGGTAGATCCGTCACTGCCGCTGTGAGCGAATCAGGGCGCCGAGGTCGTTGACGAAGCGCTCGATGTCCGCCGCGCGCGTGGCCCAGGAGCACATCAGCCGGTAGCCGGCCTCGCCCATGAGGTGAAAGTGCCAGCCTTTTGCTGCCATGGCATCGGCTACCGCCGGCTCCAGATCGACAAACACCGCGTTGGCTTCCACCTCGCGGAACGCTCGCAGTCCCGGGATACGCCGCAGCGCGGCGGCCAGCTGCGCGGCCGAGGCATTGGCGTGCGCCGCGTGGCGCAGCCAGGCACCGCCTTCCAGCACACCGACCCACTGACTGGTCTGAAAGCGCATCTTGGAGGCCAGCTGTGCGGCCTGCTTGCAGCGGTAATCGAACTGCGCCGCCAGCGCCGGATTGAAGAACACCACGGCCTCGGTGGTGTTGAGGCCGCATTTGGTGCCGCCGAGGCTCAGCACATCGACCCCGGCGCGCCAGCTCACATCGGCTGCACTGGCGCCGCGCACGCTCAAGGCGGCCAGGGCATTGGCAAAGCGCGCCCCGTCCATGTGCAGCGCGAGATCATGGGCGCGGGCCAGCCGGCTGAGCTCCCCGATCTGCTCGGGCGAATACACGCCGCCCCATTCGTTGGTCTGACTGATGGACACGGCGCGCGGCTTCGAGGAATGCAGATCATCGCGGCTCTCGATGACCTGCCGAACCGCAGCCGCCGACAGTTTGCCTTCGGGGCCGGAGGCCAGCAGCAATTTGGCGCCATGCGTGAAGAACTCGGGCGCGCCGCATTCATCGGTCTGAACATGCGACTGCTCGTGGCAGACGATGCCGTGATAGCTCTGGCACAGCGCGGCCAGACCCAGGGAATTGGCGGCCGTGCCGTTGAACACGAAAAACACCTGCGCCTGAGGGCGCTCGAACAGGGTTCGGATCAGATCGGACGCGCGCTGCGTCCATCGATCCTCGCCGTAGCTGGGCGCATAGCCGACATTGGCCGCCGCCAGCGCGTCCCAGGCTTCCGGGCAAATCCCGGCGGTGTTATCGCTGGCGAATTGCCAGCCCGGTTCGACAGCATCCATGGCTGCTGCTAAGGCTAACCGAGTTTTCAATGCTAGGCTTGAGTCATGTATGCACTGGCCATTCACGGCGGTGCCGGCGCGCTGCCGCGAGCGCAATTGACCGGTGCGCGCGAGCAGGAATACCGCCAGGGCCTGGCTCAGGCGCTGGCGGCAGGTCAGCGTGTGCTCGAGCGCGACGGCTGTGCGCTCGATGCGGTCGAAGCGGCCGTCACGGTGCTCGAAGACGACGTGCTATTCAATGCCGGGCGTGGCGCGGTGCTGACCTGCGAGGGCACGGTCGAGCTCGACGCAGCCATCATGGATGGCGAGCATTTGCGGGCCGGTGCGGTCGCGGCGGTCCGCTACGTCAGGAATCCGGTACAGCTCGCGCGGCGCGTGCTCGAGGACTGCCCGCATGTGTTTCTGGTGGCAGACGGGGCCGATCGCTTCGCCGAGCAAGCGGGGCTGCCGCGAGTGGACAACACATACTTTATTACGCCCTCCAGAGTGCAACAGCTGGCCGCGCTGCCGACGCAGCGCTCGCAAACGGCGCTGGATGAGCCGCCGTTCGGCACGGTCGGCGCAGTCGCGCGCGATGGCGCCGGGCGGCTCGCGGCCGCCACCTCGACCGGCGGCACGGCCGGCAAGCTCTCGGGCCGCGTCGGCGATTCGCCGGTGATCGGTGCCGGCACTTATGCCGACAACCACAGCTGTGCGGTCTCCACCACGGGCCACGGTGAGTGGTTTCTGCGTACCGTGCAGGCCTACGACATTGCCGCGCGGCTGCGCTATGGCGCGGCCACGTTGGCCGAGGCCGTGAGCGACTCGATCGAGCAACGCCTGCCGCGCCTGGGCGCCTCAGGCGGACTCATCGCGGTCGATCATCGCGGCGAGATCGCGATCCGCTACAACACGCCAGCCATGTTTCGCGCCAGCGTGCGCAGCGGCGAGGCGGCCAGCATCCACATCTACTGAAAGCTACTGATTGAAGGAGTAGACCAGATTCAAGGTGGTCAGCGTGTTGATCTTCTTGAGACCGATCGGGGGGCTGGTGTTGTCCTGAAACGTGAAGCCGGCGCTCAACGCGAGCTTCTTCGACATGCTGACCACCAGGGCCAGGTCGTTCTCCAGCGAGGTGTTGTCCGAGCCGGTTTCGAGCAGGAACTTGTCGCTGATCTTGGTGCTGGCATTGAAGACATGCAGAAAATCGAAGCCGGCGGTACCGATCAGGTTGCCGCTGGATTCGCCCGGAGTGCGAGCGATCACCGCGCCGTCCGCATCCATGGTCAGCACCTCGGGCCGCAGGCGGCGATAGCCGACACCGATCTGAGGCGTGAACTTGTCGCTGACGGTGTCGAGCAATTTGTAGCCCAGGCCCGTGGTCACGCTGCCCTGGTACTGGAAACCGCTGAACTCGTCCTGCAGGTAATGCAGCGCGCCGAAACTGAAGGCGCGCGGCGTGATCTGATAATCGGCCTGCAACAGTGTGGCCCACTGTTCGGCGGAAGTGATTTCGCCGCTGCGTCCATACAGTCCCTCCAGGTGAAAGGTGTACTTCCAATCCCCGGCCAGGTCGGCCAGATCGAGCTTGGCATTGGCCGAATCGGTATCGGAAGTGCCGCGCGACATCACGTAGCCGAGCTGTCCTTTTCCAGACCAGCCCTGGGCCGGTGGGGGCGCTGGTGTATCGTCGGCCGGCGCCGTGGACGCAGCAAAACCCAAAATCAGAACAGCAGCTGCCAGCCAGCTTCGAATCATACTTGGCTCCGGAAATGTGTTGCGTCTAACCAACGATCTGTCGCGGCCGAGAGCCTACGAAAGCGGCTCGCGGCAGTCAGTACGGTAGCGCACCGCCGCCGGGCGCGCTCAGGAAGTCAGGATGCGGATCGGATGGCCGTCGAGATAGGCGAGGACGTTTTCGACCGATTCGCCATAGAACCGGGCGAACGTGCGCTCAGTGGTGAAGCCCAGATGCGGCGTCAGTACGCTATTGGGAGCAGTGCGCAGCGGATGCTCGCTCGGTAGCGGCTCGCAATCGTAGACATCCAGCGCCGCGCGAATGCTGCCGGCCCGCAGGGCATCGATCAGCGCCGGCTCATCCACCAGCGGGCCGCGTGAGGTGTTCACCAGCAACGCGCCGGGCTTCATGAGCGCCAGCTCGGGTGCACCCAAAGTGCCTCGCGAGCGATCCGAAAGCACCAGATGCAGACTGACGATATCGGCCTGGCGCAGCAGATCGGTTTTGCTTACCCGCGTGGCGCCGGCCTGCTGCGCCTGCTGCTCACTCAAGTGCGTGCTCCAGGCAATCACATTCATGCCGAAGGCCTGGGCATAGGTGGCCACGCGCGCACCGATGCGCCCCAGACCGATCAGACCCAGGGTCTGGCCCTCCAGCGTGCGGCCAGGGGCGATGCCCGATTGAAAACCACCTGCGCGCATCGCGGCATCGCCGGCGGCAATCTGTCGCGAGGCAGCCAGCATCAACCCCAGTGTCATCTCGGCAGGTGCGGTTGGCGTATAGGCACCCGAACCGCAGCACACGATGCCGTGCTCGGCGCAATAGCTCATGTCGATGTGCGCGGTGCCATAGCCGGTCAGCGCCAGCATTCGCAGCTGCGGCAGCCGGCACAGCAGAGTGCGCGGGAAGCGCAGGCGCTCGCGCATGGGCACAATGACCGCAAAGGGCGCCAGGGCCGCCACTGCCGCCTGCTCATCCGCAAACGGTTCGCTGAAAAAATGCAGCTGCGCACGTGCCTCGAGCGCCGACCAATCGGCGGCGGCGCGCGCCGCGCCCTGCCAGTCATCGGTCACGGCCACCTTGGGCTGCTCCGCGCTCACCATGGCAGCGTATCGATATCGACATTGCCGCCGGTCAGAACGATGCCCACATGCGCGCCGTGCAGTTCGAGCTTGCGTTCGAGTATGGCGGCGTAGGGCACGGCCGAAGAGGGTTCGATAATCATGCGCAGATTCTGCCAGAGCTCGCGCATGGCGCGCACGATGGCCGACTCGTCGACCGTAACGATGGCATCGACGTGCGCTCGAATCAGCGCAAAGGTGCGCGCGCTCAGAGCCCCGCGCAGACCGTCGGCGACCGTGGCCGCGGCTGCCGGCGGCGCCAGCGCACCCGAGATAAATGAGCGATAGGCATCATCGGCGCCGGCGGGCTCGACCGCGATCACGCGGATGTCGGGCCGCAGGCTCTTGACCGCGACCGCCATGCCGCTGGCCAGGCCGCCGCCGCCCACCGGACACAGCAGCCATTGCAGCTGCGGTACCTGCTCGAGAAATTCGAGCGCGATGGTGCCCTGGCCCGCGATCACGTCGGGATGGTCATACGGATGTATGAACAACGCTCCAGTCTCGGCGACAATGCGTGCCGCGGCCGCCTCTCGCGCCGCGAGCGTCGGCGCACACAGCGTGATCTGGCCGCCGTAGGCGCGCACCGCTGCGAGCTTGGCGGCCGAGGAGTTCTCCGGCATCACCACCTGCGCCGGCACACCGCATAACCGCGCCGCGCGCGCCACGGCCGCGCCGTGATTACCCGAGGAATGCGTGACCACGCCGCAGCGCAGTTCGGCGGGCGAGCGCGCGAGAATGGCATTGCCGGCGCCGCGGGCTTTGAAGGCGCCCATCTGCTGCAGGTTCTCGCATTTGAAGTGCAGGTGTGCGCCGCAGGCGGCATCGAGCAGCGCATTCTCGAGCACCGGTGTGCGCAGCACGCTGCCGGCGATACGCGCCTGGGCCGCACGGATGTCCTGGAGCGTTACCTCCTGTCTGGCCGTAGTCACGGCGCCAGCATAGCCTGATAGGCTGCAGGCATGCAGAGCCTCAACGGTGCCCGCGCGAGTTCCGAGTCACAATTGCTGCGTGTTCTGGGCGTGCGGCAACTCGCCACTACCATTTTCAATTACACCGTCGGCGTAGGGATTTTTGCGCTGCCGGCGCTGGCCGTGGCACGGCTGGGCGCGGCCGCACCGCTGGCCTACCTGGTGTGCATGCTGACCATGGGGCTTACGCTGCTGTGTCTGGCCGAAGCCGGCAGCCGAGTTTCGGCCACCGGCGGCGTGTACGCCTACGTCGAGGCCGGATTGGGTCCGCTGGTCGGCTTCACTGCCGGGGCACTGCTGTTCCTGGTGGGATTGTTTGGCGGCGCAGCGGTCGTGGTGCTGTTCGCCAAGACCGTGTGTGCGCTGCTGGGCAGCGCTTCCAACGCACTGGCGGTATCGCTGATTATCGGCGTGGTCGCGCTGTTCACCGCCATCAACGTGCGCGGAGTCCAGCAGAGCGCCAAGGCCATGGAATTCATCACCATCATCAAAATATTGCCGTTGCTGCTGTTCGTGCTGGTTGGCGCGGCTTTCGTGCACCCCTCCAACTGGCACTGGGAGCTCACGCCGGCACTGCCGGCGGTGCTCGGCACCGCGGGCGTGGTGATCTTCGCCTTCACCGGCATTGAATCGGCGCTGGCGCCCAGTGGTGAAGTGCGCTCGCCCTCGCGCACCGTGCCACAGGCGGCATTCCTGGCTCTGGGTGCCGCCACAGTGCTGTATCTGGCGGTCCAATGGGTTGCGCTCGGCATCGAAGGACCGCGACTGGCGCTCGAGAAGGTCACGCCGCTGGCGCAGGCGGCCGCGAGCTTTGCCGGGCCCGCCGGGCGCACTGTCATGATCGTCGCCGCCACCATCTCGATGCTCGGATATATGAGCGCCAATATTCTCTCGACCCCGCGCGCGATCTTTGCCTTTGCGCGCGACGGCTTTCTGCCGCAGCTGCTGGCAAAGGTCCATGAGCGCTACCGTACTCCGCATGCGGCCATCATCGTGCACGGCAGTGCGATCGCATTGCTGGCGCTGACCGGTACCTTCGAACACCTGGCGATCTTCTCCAATCTGTCGGCGTTCGTGCTGTACATTCTGTGCGCCATCGCGCTCATGAGTCTGCGCCGGCGTGACGTGCGCGCCGATGGCGCACCCTGGATCATACCCGGCGGTCCGCTGGTGCCCATCGCCGCCTGCGCCGCGAACGCCTGGCTGATCTATGCCACGGCCGCGGCACGCGACTGGATTGGCATCGCCATCGTGGTGGCCGCCTCGGTGCTGCTGTACGCGCTGCGCGGCGTGCGGCTGCGTATCGCCAGCAAGCGGGTCGCCCTAAGGGAGCCTTAAGGGAGCGCTAAGGGGGCAGCACCACCGGCTCGAAGCCGGCGGCCCGCACCGCGGCGACGATGGTCTCGGCGTGGCCGGAATCCCGGCTTTCGAAACTCAGTTCCAGGGTGGCCGACTTGGCCGGCACGTTCATCGACAGCCGTCGATGAAACACATCGAGAATATTGCCGCCCTGCTCGCCAATGACATGCGTCACGCGTGACAGCGCCCCAGGCTGGTCGGCGATCGGAATGCGCAACGTCACGATGCGCTGTTCGCGCACCAGCTCGCGCATGATGACCGAGGCCAGCAGGCGCGGATCGATGTTGCCGCCCGAGAGAATCACGCCGACTTTGCGGCCGCGATAGCGCTCGGGCTGCGCCAGGATCGCGGCCAGGCTGGCCGCGCCGGCGCCCTCGGCCACGGTCTTCTCGACGTTGAGCAGCAGCGCGATGCCGCGCTCCAATTCATTCTCGTTCACCAGCACGATGTCGGCGACCAGCGCGCGCACCACTTCGCGCGTCAGCAGCCCAGCCCATTTGACCGCGATGCCTTCGGCGATGGTGTTACCCGTGCACAGCGCCTCGGCGCCCGTGAGTGCCGCCGGCATCGACGGATAACTGGTGCTCTGCACACCGATGATCTCGATGGCGGGCGACATGGCCCTGGCCGCCACCGCCATACCCGAGATGAGTCCACCGCCGCCGATCGGGATCACGAGCTGTTCCAGATCGGGCTGCGTGGCGAGCATCTCGAGCGCAATCGTGCCCTGCCCGGCCATCACTTCGGGATCGTCGTAGGGGTGCACGAAAGTCAGGCCCTGATCGCTCATGATCTGCTGAGAGTGCTCGAAGGCCTCCGCCAGCGTATCGCCATGCAACACCACGGTGGCACCGTGCGAGCGCGTGTGCTGGACCTTTACGAACGGCGTATGGCGCGGCATCACGATGGTCGCCGGGATGCCCAGGCGATGGGCATGATAGGCCACCGCCTGCCCATGATTGCCGGCCGACATGGTGCACACGCCGCGCCGGCGCTCCGGCTCGCTGAGCTGCAACAGGCGGTTGAGCGCACCCCGCTCCTTGAACGAAGCCGTGAATTGCAGGTTCTCGAACTTGATGTAGATCTGAGCGCCGGTCAGCTGCGTCAGCGTGCGCGAGTGCAGGCACGGGGTGTTGGACAGCTGCGCGGCAATCCGAGTCTGCGCGGCCCGAACGTCCGCGAGCGTAATGCATAGGGGCATCTGACAATCCGAGCGGCACGCCACGTATGGGAGTATTATTATGATACTGCGTCAACAGCCTGCGCGCGCCTGGAGAGTTCTTTGGCCAAGCCCAATTATCGACAGCAAAAGAAGCAACGCGAGCAAGCGAAGAAAAAGAAGAATGACGAGAAGCTGCTGCGCAAAGGCCGCAAACCCGGAGTCAACGAAACGGTGCCAACGCCATGAGTAAGGGAATGGATTCCAAAAAGGAAGGCAAGAAAAAGCCGGCCAAGACTTTGGAAGAGAAGCGGGCGGCGAAGAAAGCCAAGAAGGCGGATCGCGCCTTCATGCAGCGAACCTGAGCTCGCACCGCTAGAGGCTGCTCACCCAGACGCCGACATCGAGTTCGGCGCCATTGGGCCCGAAGTAACTGCCCGTCACCGGCGACACCGCGTCCGGTACTCTGGCCACCGCCACGGCAATGTGCTTGTCGCCCACCAACTCGCCAATGGTTGGATCGAAACCCTTCCAACCCGCGCCCGGCAGATATACCTCCGCCCAGGCGTGACTGGCGCCGGCGCTGCCGTCTGCGGACGGCGCGTTCAGATAGCCGCTCACGAAGCGCGCGGCTAAACCCAGCACACGGGCCGCTTCCATGAACAGTGTGGAGAAGTCGCGGCACGAACCAATGCCGCGCGCGAGCGTTTCGACCGCCGTCTGCACACCGGTCTGCTCGCGGATCTGATACGACAGCGTGCGGTGGATGCCGGTGCACAGGCGCTGCAGTAAAACGTAGGTCTGAATCGGCTCCCCGGGTTGCCAGAAGCCGTGCACCCAGGCCTGCAACGCTGTCTGATCGGTGAGCGCCGCCGACAGCAGATACGGCTGCAGCACGGCAATGGTATCGGGCTCATAGACGAACGGATAGTTGACCGCAGAGTCGGCTACCACGAAATCCAGCGGCCTTTCGTCGTAGTGCTGGACGATCAGCTCGCTGACGATCTGCAGCTGGCTCGCGCTGTGCTCGAAGGTGGCGATTGCGACCGAATTGTCGTAGGCATCGCGAACCCAGCGGATGTTGGCCGCCGGCACGATCTCCAGCCGCGAGAACTCGAGGCGCACTGCGTGCCCTTCGCGAGGACGCAGCAGCAGTCGATGCGGTCCCAGCCGCACCGGACCGTGAAAATTGTAGTAAGTACGATGCAAAATCCCCAGTCGGCGCATGGCACTCAGCTATGAACGGGCATGGAGGAGTTCGCTACTGCGTTCCACAACTCGATGGCCGGTTCGTGCACACTGTGGTGCTCGTAGCCGAGCACGCACAGCGCTGCGGCATTGAGACCGAAGTTGCGGCCGTGCAGCAGCGGCAGCTCGATCCAGCGCACCGCCAGCGCGCGCAGGAAATGGCCGTGCGAAAAAATCGCCACGTTCGCGGCCAGCGAGCGCAGCCGCGACAGCACCGCGTCGACCCGTGCGCACATCTGCGGCGCCGATTCACCACCCGGGCAGCCATCGCGAAACACATCCCAATCGGGGCGTCGCGCGTGGATCTGCGCGCCGGTCAGACCCTCGTACTCACCGTAGTCCCACTCGCGAATCGCCTCATCGACGCGTGCCACGGCTGCCAATCCCGCCAGCTCGCAGGTGCGGCGCGCGCGCTGCATGGGACTGACAAGTACCTCGGAGAAGCTCAGGCCGCGCAGCCGCTCCCCGAGCTGCCGCGCCTGCTGTTCGCCGTGCTCGGTCAGCGGCAGGTCGGTGCGGCCGGTGTGCTGCCCGCTCAGCGACCATGCCGTCTCGCCATGTCGAATCAGGTAGACCTGGTCCACCACAGGCTGGCGTCCCATTTCCAGTTACGAATCTCCGGCATATCCTCGCCGTACTGATCGATGTAGCGCTTGTGCTCGCGCAGCTTGCTCTCGAGCATGCCTTTGACCTCGAGCCCGGCCACCCCGGTCTGCGGCAGCCGGTCGATGACGTCCATGACCAGATGGAAGCGATCCAGGTCATTGAGCACGGTCATGTCGAACGCGGTGGTGATGGTGCCCTCCTCCTTGTAACCGCGCACGTGCATGTTGTCGTGATTGGTGCGGCGGTAGGTCAGGCGATGGATCAGCCACGGATAGCCGTGAAAAGCGAAGATCACCGGTTTGCCGGTGGTGAACAGCCGGTCGAAGTCCTCGTCGGTCAAGCCATGCGGGTGCTCGCTGGCCGGTTGCAGACGCATCAGATCGACCACGTTGATGAGCCGGATCTTGAGCGCCGGCAGACTCTGCCGCAGGATCGAGACCGCTGCCAGCGTCTCGAGTGTCGGCACGTCGCCGGCACAGGCCATGACGACATCGGGCTCGCCGCCTTCATCGTTGCTGGCCCAATGCCACACGCCGATGCCGTCGGCGCAATGCTGCGCGGCGGCCTCGATCGCCAGCCACTGCGGCGCCGGATGCTTGCCGGCCACGACCACGTTGACATAGTGCCGGCTGCGCAGGCAGTGATCGATGACCGACAGCAGGCAGTTCGCATCCGGTGGCAGGTACACGCGCACGATCGAGGCCTTCTTATTGACCACGTGGTCGATGAAGCCCGGATCCTGGTGCGTGAAACCGTTGTGATCCTGTCGCCAGACATGCGAGGACAGCAGGTAGTTCAGTGAAGCGATCTCGCGCCGCCAGGGCAGCTGCGCCGAGACCTTGAGCCACTTGGCATGCTGGTTGAACATCGAATCAACGATGTGGATGAATGCCTCGTAGCAATTGAACAGTCCGTGCCGTCCGGTCAGCAGATAGCCTTCGAGCCAGCCCTCGCACTGATGCTCGCTGAGCACCTCCATCACGCGGCCGCTGTGCGCCAGGAATTCATCGTTCGGCACCACCTCGGCCTGCCATTGCCGCGCGGTCACCTCGAATACCGCCTCCAGTCCGTTGGATAGCGTCTCATCCGGACCGAACAGGCGAAAATTGCGCTGCTCGGCATTGAGCGCGATCACATCGCGCAGGAATGGGCCCAGCACGTGGGTATCGCCGATGCCGGCGATGCCCGGCGTAGCCACAGCCACCGCATGCTTGCGAAAATCCGGCATGTTCAGATCGCGCAGCAACAAGCCGCCGTTGGCGTTGGGATTAGCGCCCATGCGCCGTTCGCCGAGCGGCGCCAGCTCGGCCAATTCGGCACGCAGGCGGCCGTGCGGGTCGAACAATTCCTCGGGCCGGTAACTGCGCAGCCAACTCTCGAGCTGCTGCAGATGTTCCGACGGCGAGTTGGGGCCGATCGACAGCGGCACCTGGTGCGAGCGAAACGTGCCCTCGTTGGGCAGGCCGTCGACCATCTTCGGGCCGGTCCAACCCTTGGGTGAGTTCAATACGATCATGGGCCAACGCGGGCGCGTGCTGTCGCCCTGCGCGCGTGCGCGGCGCTGGATCTGCTGGATTTCCTGCACCACCGTGTCCAGGGTCGCCGCCATGTCGCGGTGCATGGCCGCCGGTTCATGCCCCTCGACGAAATGCGGCGTCCAGCCGCAACCCTGCAGCAACTGCGTCAACTCCTCGCGCGATATGCGTGCCAGCAAAGTCGGATTGGAGATCTTGTAGCCGTTCAGATGCAGTATGGGCAGCACTGCACCGTCGCTGGCCGGATTGAGGAACTTGTTCGAATGCCAGGCCGTGGCCAGCGGCCCGGTCTCGGCCTCGCCATCGCCGATCACGCACGCGACCAGCAGCTGTGGATTATCGAATACCGCGCCGAAGGCGTGGCTCATGGAATAGCCCAGCTCCCCGCCCTCGTGGATGGAACCGGGACATTCCGGAGAAACGTGGCTCGGAATACCGCCTGGAAACGAGAACTGCCGGAACAGCTTGCGCAATCCGGCCTCATCGCGGCTGATATTCGGATAGACCTCGCTGTAGGTGCCCTCGAGATAGGTGTTGCCCACGAGCGCGGGGCCGCCATGCCCCGGTCCGGCCACGTAAATCATGTTAAGGTCGAACTGCCTGATGATCCGGTTCAGGTGCACGTAGATGAAATTCTGACCGGGCGTCGTCCCCCAGTGTCCGAGCAGCATGCGCTTGACGTGCGAGAGCTGCAGCGGCTCCTTCAACAGCGGATTGTCGTACAGATAGATCTGGCCGACCGATAGATAGTTGGCCGCGCGCCAGTACGCGTCCATCTTGCGCAGCAATTCGGTATCGACGGTTTGGTTCTGCATCGCTCACGCCTCGTAGCAACCGCGATGAGCTTCGCTCGCATGGCGGCGGGTGTCCATAGGCAATCACGACCGCGTGACGTTCACATGACTGTGTACGCCAGCGTACCGACCGACCGGAGCTCTTGATTTATGGTAATGCAAGCGAGCCAGCCGCGGCCACAGGTGCGCAGATGCCGGTGAATATCCCATCACTCCTGCGGCGCGCCCTGGGGCGCAGCGCCCGGCGCTCCCTCTGGCACAATGACGAAATCCTGCGCGCGGAGCTGTTCAGCATCGAGCGCCTCGAGGAGCACGCGGCCAGTCTGGCCGCCGCCCAGCCCATCACGCAGCGCCGCGGCTCGCGCCACTCGCTGAGCGTGCGCCTCGGACAGAACGAATCGGTGCTGCTGGCCTCGTATCGCAGCATCGCGGCCGCCGCGGCCGAAGGCCGGCCGATCACGCCGGCGGCCGAGTGGCTGCTCGACAATTACCACGTGATCGAGGAGCAGATCCGCGAGATCCGCGAGGACCTGCCACCCAAGTTCTATCGCCTGCTGCCAAAGCTTGCGAGCGGACCGTTCAGCGGCTATCCGCGCGTGTTCGGCATTGCCTGGGCTTTTGTCGCGCATACCGACAGCCGCTTCGATCCCGAGTCGCTGCGCCGCTTCGTGCGCGCCTACCAGCGCGTCCAGCCGCTGACCATCGGCGAACTCTGGGCGGTCGCGATCACGCTGCGGGTGGTGCTGATCGAAAATCTGCGGCGCGCCGCGTCGCGTATCGTCAGCAGCCGCGCGCAGCGGCAGCAAGCCGATGCCGCGGCCGATCGACTGCTGGGGGTCAACGGCCTGCTCGAGCCGCAGAGTCTGCGCGGCCGCGATGCCGAACAGCACATTCTGGCGCCGGCCTTCGTGGTGCAGCTGGTGCAGCGGCTGCGCGATCAGGATCCGCGCGTTACCCCGGCGCTGCAGTGGCTCGAGGAACGCCTGATCGCGCAAGGCACGACCTCCAACCAGCTGGTGCGCGAGGAGCATCAGCGCCAGGGGGCCTCGAATGTGACCGTGCGCAACATCATCACCAGCATGCGACTGCTGTCGGATGTGGATTGGCCGGAATTCTTCGAAAGCGTCAGTCTGGTGGATGAGCTGCTGCGCGCCGGCAGTGACTTCGCCGCCATGGATTTCCCGACGCGCAATCTCTACCGGCACGCGATTGAACGCCTGGCTCGCGGCTCGAAGCTCACGGAGATGGAAATCGCCGAGGCGGCACTGGCCGCCGCGGCTCGCGCCGCGGGCGGCGATGCGACCCCGCGCGAGCGCGATCCTGGCTACCATCTGTTCGCGGAGGGCGAACGCGCATTTGAGGCTCAGGTCGGCTTTCGCTCGCCGCTGTGGATCTGGCCCAATCGGGTCAAATTCGCGCACGGCGCGGTCGACTATATTGCCGTGATCGCGGTGCTGGCGGCGTGCGTTTTATCGATGCCGCTGCTGGTGTTGCATGAATGGGGAGTCGCGCGTTCGAGCCTGATGCTGCTGGCGCTGCTGGGTCTGGTGCCGGCGTTGGATGCGGCCATCGCGCTGATCAATCGCGCCGTCATGCGCAGCTTCGGCGCCACCATACTGCCGGGTCTGGCGCTGCGCGATGGGGTGCCGCCGCCGCTGCGCACGCTGGTGGTCGTGCCCGCTCTGCTGACCAGCAGTTCGGCCATCGAGCAGCAGATCGAGCGGCTGGAGATCCATTATCTGGCCTCGCCCGAAGGCGAGCTGCACTTCGCGCTGCTGTCGGACTGGACCGATGCCTCCAGCCAGCGCGTCGCCGGAGATCAGATGCTGCTCGATGCGGCCATCGACGGCATCGCGCAATTGAACCGCCGCTATGGACCGGCCGCGGCCGGCGATCGATTCCTGCTGCTGCATCGTCGCCGGGTCTGGAGCCAGGGACAGCGCCAGTGGATGGGATGGGAACGCAAGCGCGGCAAGCTGCACGAATTGAACCGCTTATTGCGCGGAGCCACCGACACCAGCTTTCTCGAGCTCGCCGGACAACCGGCCTGGGTGCCACCGGAGGTGCGCTACGTCATCACACTCGACGCCGATACGCGTCTGCCGCGCGAGACCGCGCGCCGCCTGGTCGGCAAGATGGCGCACCCGCTGAACCGGCCGCGCTTCGACGCCGTCACCGGCCATGTGCTCGAGGGTTACGCGGTGCTGCAGCCGCGGATTGCGGCATCTCTGCCGATTGGCCGTGAAGGCTCGCTGTTCCAGCGCGTGTTCTCCAGCGCCAGCGGCATCGACCCCTACGCTGCGGCAGTGTCCGATGTCTACCAGGATGTGTTCGGCGAGGGCTCCTATGCCGGCAAAGGCATCTACGAAATCGACACCTTTGAAGCCGCACTCGCCGGTCGCGTACCCGAGGGCACGCTGCTCAGTCACGATCTGTTCGAAGGAATCTTCGCACGCGCGGGCCTGGTCTCCGACGTCGAGGTGGTGGAGGAATTTCCGTCACGTTATGACGTCGCGGCCTCGCGCCAGCACCGCTGGGCGCGAGGCGACTGGCAATTGCTGCCCTGGATCTTCGGGCGCGGCGGCCGCGGGCTGCCTCTGATCAGTCAATGGAAGATGCTGGACAACCTGCGGCGCAGTCTGACGGCGCCGAGCAGCCTGGCCGCCGCAGTGGCCGGATGGCTGCTGCCGCAGACCCGGGCCGCCGTGCTCTGGACCGCCTTCGTCGCCGCGACCTTGGCCTTGCCGGCGTTGCTGCCGGTATTCGGCGCCATCATTCCGCACCGCGCCGGCATCAAACTACGCAGCCACCTGCGAGCCCTGCGCAAGGATGTGGCGCTCGCGGCCTGCCAGTTTTTGCTGCTGCTGACATTCACTGCGCATCAGGCGTGGTCGATGCTCGATGCGATCGCTCGCACGCTGTTTCGCCTGTTTCTGAGCCGGCGCAATCTGCTGCAGTGGGTCACCGCGGCGCAATCGAACCTGAGTCCCCAGCTGCGCCTCGGCAGCGCCTATGGCCGCATGAGCGGCGGCCTGTTGCTCGCCGCCGCCGCCGCCGGCCTGGTCGGCGCACTGCAGCCGCAGGCCTGGCGCGTGGCCGCGCCGCTGGTGCTGCTGTGGCTGGCATCACCGGCTATCGCGGTGTGGATCAGTATTTCGCCGCGTGTGGCCGGCCGACTGGCGGTCAGCGAGACGGACGCGAGTGCGCTGCGGCTGGTGGCGCGTCGCACCTGGCGATTCTTCGAGGCATTCGTGACGCCGGCGGATCACATGCTGCCGCCCGACAACTTTCAGGAAGACCCACGGCCGGTGCTGGCACATCGCACCTCACCGACCAATATGGGCCTGTACCTGCTGTCTGCCGTCAGCGCGCGCGATTTCGGCTGGGCCGGCACCAGCGAAACCGTCGAGCGGCTCGAGGCTACCGTCGCGACCATGGGCAGGCTCGATCGCTTCCGCGGTCATTTCTACAATTGGTATGACACCCAGGATCTGCGCGCCTTGGAGCCGCGTTACGTCTCCTCGGTGGACAGTGGCAATCTCGCCGCACATCTGATCGCCCTGAGCAACGCATGCCGGGAATGGATCGATGTCTGCCAGGCGCCTCATGAATCCCTGGCCGGCATTGCCGACGCCATGACACTGACCCGCGAGGCCTTGGGCGAGCTGACCGAGCAGACCCGCAGCCATACCATTGCCTGCCAGCAACTCGAGCACGCACTCGATGCCGTGGCGGCACTGAGCCAGCGCTCCAGCGCGTCCATGACGTTCGACCTGCGCCTGGCGCAACTCACCGCGGCGGCCGCCACGCTGGTGGACATTGCTCAGGCGCTGGCGAGCGAACTGGGAGAAGCGGCTGGCGCCGAGGTACTGTTCTGGGCGCAGGCCACGCAACGCTCGATAGCCAGCGCACGCCGCGATACCGCACTGAGCGATCAGGAGCGCCAGAGCCTGAGCGCGCGTCTGGCAGCCCTGGAGTCGACTGCGCACGCCATGGCAGAGGCCATGCAATTCGGCTTCCTGCTCGATCCCGAACGCCGATTGCTGTCGATCGGCTATCGCGCCGCCGATGCCACGCTCGACCCGAGCTGCTACGACCTGCTGGCCTCCGAAGCACGCCTGGCCAGCTTTGTGGCTATTGCCAAGAACGACGTGCCGGCGCGGCATTGGTTTCGGCTCGGGCGCCCGGTCACACCGATCGGATACGGCGCGGCGCTGGTGTCCTGGTCGGGCTCGATGTTCGAATACCTGATGCCCTCGCTGGTCATGCGCGCGCCGGCCGGAAGCCTGCTGGAGCAGACCAATCGCCTGATCGTGCAGCGGCAGATCCGCTACGGCGCGCAACTCGGTGTGCCCTGGGGGATTTCGGAGTCGGCCTATAACGCGCGCGATCTCGAGTCCACCTATCAGTATTCCAATTTCGGCGTGCCCGGCCTGGGGATCAAGCGCGGCCTGGCCGAAAACACCGTCATTGCCCCATACGCCACCGCGCTGGCGGCCATGGTCGACCCGCAACGCGCGGCACAGAACTTCGTGCGCCTGGCGGCGCTCGAGGCCCGAGGGCGCTACGGTTTTCGCGAAGCGCTCGACTACACGCGCAGCCGAGTACCGGAGGGCGCGCGCTTTGCGCTGGTCCAGGCTTTCATGGCGCACCATCAGGGCATGACGGTGGTCGCGATCGCCAACGTGCTGCTCGACGGCAGGATGCGCGAGCGCTTTCATGCCGAGCCGAGCATCCGGGCCACCGAGCTATTGCTGCAGGAGCGCACGCCGCGCGACGTATCGATAGTCAACCCAAGGCCCGAGACCCTCAATACAGCAGCGCGCATGCATGACGCGCAGCTTGCCGAGGTGCGACGGCTGTTCACGCCGCACGACCTGCAACCGCAGACGCATCTGCTCTCCAACGGCCGCTATGCGGTCATGCTCACGAGTGCCGGCTCCGGCTACAGCCGCTGGCGCGATCTGGGCGTGACCCGTTGGCGTGAAGATCCGACACGCGACGACAGCGGCAGTTACCTGTTTCTGCGCGACGTGGACAGCGGCGCCGTGTGGTCGGCAGGTTATCAGCCCAGCGGCATCGAACCCGACAGCTACGCGGTGACCTTCACCGAGGACCGTGCCGAGTTCGTGCGCACCGACGGTGCCATCACCAGCACGCTGGAGATCGTGGTTTCGCCCGAGGACGACGCCGAGGTGCGCCGCCTGTCGATCGCCAACAATTCTGGCCAACGATGCGACATCGAGGTCACATCCTACAGCGAACTGGTGCTGGCGCCGCCCGCCGCCGACACGGCGCATCCGGCGTTTTCAAAAATGTTCGTGCAGACCGAATACCTGACGAAAACGGCGGTGCTGCTGGCCACACGCCGGCGGCGCAGCGCCGAAGAACCCGATATCTGGGTGGCCCATCATGCGGTGGTCGAAGGCGAGAGCATAGGCAAGCCCGAAGTGGAAACCGACCGCGCTCGCTTCATCGGCCGCGGGCGCGACATCCAGTCGCCGATTGCGGTGATGGACGGCCGGCATCTGTCCAACACCACGGGCACGGTGCTCGACCCGGTGTTCGCGCTGCGCTATCGCTTGCGGATTGCAGCTGGAACCACCGCGCGCATTGCCTTCTGGACCGATGTCACGGACTCGCGCGAGAGCGCGCTGGCGCAGGTCGATAAGCATCGCGAAACCAATGGCTTCGCCCGCGCGGCCACGCTGGCCTGGACTCAGGCACAGATCCAGCTGCGGCACCTGGGCGTGGATGCGGCCGAGGCCAACATGTTTCAGCGTCTGGCCGGCCACGTGCTGTTTGCCGACGCATCCATGCGGCCGGCGTCGGACACGATTCGTCGCGGCGGCGGCACGCCGGCGGCTCTGTGGGCGCAAGGCATCTCGGGCGACCTTCCGATCGTGCTGTTACGCATCGACAGTATCGATGACATCGCGATAGCGCGCGCACTGTTGCGCGCTCACGAGTACTGGCGCATGAAGCAGCTGGCGGTGGATCTGGTGATCCTGAACGAGCGCGCCCCGTCGTACCTCAACGAACTGCAGACCGCGCTGGAGACGCAGCTGCGCATGAGCCAGTCGCGGCCACGACTCGGGGCCGATCACGCCCGCGGCGCGGTATTCGTGCTGCGCACGGATCTGATCCCGGAACAAACGCGCGCGCTGCTGTCATCGGTCGCACGCGTGGTACTGGCGGGGCAACGCGGCAGCCTGGCGGATCAACTCGAGCGCCTGCGCGGCGCGCTGCTGCCCGATGCGAATCTGCGGCCAGCGCGACCGGCCGTGCCAGCCAATATTGCCGTGGTTGCGCCGGCCTCGCTCGGCCTCGAGTTCTTCAATGGTCTTGGAGGGTTCGCTGACGAGGGTCGCGAGTACGTGACCTTGCTTGGACCCGGGCAGTCCACGCCCGCGCCATGGATCAATGTCATCGCCAATGCGCGCTTCGGTTTCCAGGTTGCGACCGAAGGCAGCGGCTTCACCTGGTCGCTCAACAGCCGCGACCATCAGCTCACGCCATGGTCCAACGATCCGGTCAGCGATCGCCCGGGCGAGATCATGTATGTGCGCGATGAGGACAGCGGCGAGCTCTGGGGACCGACCGCATTGCCGATCCGCGATCACGCCGGGTGCTACAGCGCGCGGCATGGTCAGGGATACAGCCGCTTCGAGCACAGCGCGCACGGTATCGAGCTGGATCTGCTGATGTACGTGCCCATGGATGATCCGATCAAGATCTCGCGGCTGCGGCTGCGCAACAGCTCGGGCCGCAGCCGTCGACTCTCGGTCACCGCCTACGTCGAATGGGTGCTCGGCAGCACGCGCGCCGCCACGGCCCCATTCCTGGTCACGGATCTGGACCCGGTCACGGGTGCGATGTTCGCGCGCAATCCGTGGAGCGCAGAGTTCGGTTCGCGCATCGCGTTCGCAGATCTGGCCGGCCGGCAAACGCAGTGGAGCGCCGATCGGCGCGAATTTCTCGGCCGTTTCGGCACGCTTGAGGCGCCGGCGGCGCTGCGCGCGCGCGCGGCGCTGTCGCGCCGAGTCGGGGCCGGACTGGATCCATGCGCCGCACTGCAGACCTCGTTCGAACTCGAACCCGATCAGACGACGGAGGTGGTGTTCCTGCTGGGCGAGGCGGCGACGGCCGCAGAGGCGCAATCCCTGCTGCTGCGCTATCGCGCGGCCGATCTCGATACGGTGTTTCGCGCCGTCGTGGGCTATTGGGACGATGCGCTGGGCAAAGTGCAGGTCAAGACGCCGAGCCGCTGCCTGGACATCATTCTGAACCGCTGGATGCTGTACCAGACGCTGGCATGCCGCATGTGGGCACGATCCGCTTTCTATCAGGCCAGCGGTGCTTATGGCTTCCGCGACCAGCTGCAGGACGGCATGGCGTTGGCGCTGGCGCGTCCGGCGCTCGCGCGCGAGCATCTGCTGCGCGCAGCCAGCTGCCAATTCATCGAGGGTGACGTGCAGCATTGGTGGCTGCCGTCCCAGGGTTCGCGCTCGAGCGGTCCAGGCGTGCGCACACGCATCAGCGACGATCGGGTCTGGCTGGCCTACGCCACCGCGCACTACCTCGAGACTACAGCGGACTCAGGCATTCTGGACGAGCAGGTGCCATTCATCGAAGGCCAATTGCTGGGTGCGGCCGAGAGCGAGGCGTTCTTCCAGCCTGCGATTTCGGACCAGAGCGCCGCACTGTTCGAGCATTGCGCGCGAGCGCTCGATCAGAGCCTGCAGAATGGAGCGCACGGACTGCCGCTGATGGGCACCGGCGACTGGAACGATGGCATGAACCGCGTGGGCGTGCTGGGCAAAGGCGAGAGCGTCTGGCTCGGGTGGTTTCTGTATGCCACGCTGGCGGCCTTCGCGCCCCTGGCGCGCGCACGGGGCGAGCGCGCACGAGCCTCGCAATGGCTGGCGCACGCCGCGGCGCTGCGCGAGTCGCTCGAACGCGAGGCCTGGGATGGAAATTGGTACCGTCGCGGCTACTTCGATGACGGCACGGCGCTGGGCTCGGCCGCAAGCAGCGAATGCCGGATCGACTCGATTGCACAGTCCTGGAGCGTCATCTCGCACGCCGCCGACCCCGCCCGCAGCGTACAGGCCATGGTCGCGCTCGACACTCATCTGATTCAACGCGACACCGGTCTGGCGTTACTGTTTACACCGCCGTTCGATCAGACGCCGCTCGATCCCGGCTATATCAAGGGCTATCCGCCCGGCATTCGCGAGAACGGCGGCCAGTACACGCATGCCGCGACCTGGTCGGTCATCGCGCACGCCATGCTCGGTCATGGCAATCGGGCGGCAGAGCTGTTCACCCTGCTCAATCCAATCACTCGTTCGAGCACGCGCGCCGACGTGCAGCGCTACAAGGTAGAACCTTATGTAGTCGCTGCGGACATCTACTCGGTCGCGCCGCACGCCGGACGCGGCGGCTGGACGTGGTACAGCGGCTCGGCCGGTTGGATGTACCGCACCGGTCTGGAATGGATACTCGGATTTCGCGTTCAAGGTGCCAGCTTGCTGCTGACGCCCTGCGTGCCTGAAAACTGGCCCGGCTTCGAGATCACGTTCAAATACCGCACCGCCCGCTACCACATCCGCGTCGCCAATCCACACGGCGTCAGCCGCGGCATTGCACACGCCGAACTCGATGGCAAGGCGCTGCCGGTGGGACAGGCCCGCATCGCGCTGGCCGATGACGGCGCTGACCACAGCGTGCGGGTGACTCTGGGCGGCACCTGGGTCGCCAGCGCCTCGAGCGCATAAATCGTCAAAGTTTCGCGCGCCAGCGCCCTATGTACGTTCGCGCACCGACTTTTAGTCGTAAACGCCAGAACATCGGCATTCAGGCGGCCGCCCGGTAGCCGGGTGTCCACCGTCACAGAACTAGAGAAATGAACATGAATGCTAACTCGCGCGCACAACCTCGCCCGCTGCTGCTGGCAGCCGGCCTCACGGGCGCGTTGCTGCTCGCCGCCTGCGCATCGCCGCCGCCTCCAACCGCAAATCTGAAGCTCGCTCAGCAAGCCATTGCCACGGCCGAGCAGAACGAAGCGGGCCGTTACGCTCCCGGCGAACTTGCCGAAGCACGCACCCAGCTGGCATCGGCCAACACCGCGGTGAGTGAGAAGAAAATGGTCACGGCCAAGCAATTGGCCGAGGAATCAACCGCCGCGGCCGAATTCGCTTCCGCCAAAACCGCGGATGCCAAAGCCAATGCGGTCAATGATGAAATGAGACAAAGCACTGCCACGCTGGTTCAGGAAATGCAGCGCAATGCCGGAGCACAGCAATGAATACCGTCCGAATCGCGACCATTAAATCGCCCTTGATTGCCGCGGCCGTTGCCGCAATTGTGCTGGCCGCCTGCGCGACCGCTCCAGTCAAACCCGAAGGCGCCGCCGAGGCGCGCAACATGCTGACGCAGCTGCAGGCCGATCCCAACCTCGCCAACCGCGCACCCATATCGATGAAAGCGGCTGAAGCCGCGGTGCAAGTCGCCGAGCAGCCGGAACCCGATCAGCAGCTGGCCGCCTACCGGGTTTACATGGCGGATCGCAAAGTCGAAACCGCCCGCGCCGAGGCTGAAACCAAATATGCGGAAGATCAGCGTGTCGAACTGACTGCGCAGCGTGAGAAGGTGCGGCTGGATGCGCGCACGCACGAGGCCGATCTGGCCATGAGCAAGGTCGCATCGGCGCGCGCCGACAGCGCCGAACAGAAGGCGGCCGCCGATGCGGCCCGCAATCAGGCCGATGCCTCGCAGGCTGCTGCGCTGAGCGCGCAGCAGCAGGCCGAAGAACTACAACGGCAGATCGACGCCATGCAAGCGAAGGTCACCGATCGCGGCATCGTCTTGACCCTGGGCGATGTGCTGTTCGCGACCAACAAAGCCGACCTGAACTCGGGCGCCAACAACAACCTGAACAAGCTGGTGGCCTTCCTGAACCAGTATCCTGACCGCACAGTCAACATCGAAGGCTACACCGACAGCACCGGCGGCGCAGACTACAACCTGGGATTGTCGCAACGCCGTGCCGACTCGGTCCGATCCTACCTGGTCGATCAAGGAGTGGGTTCGGGTCGGCTGGTCGCATCGGGCAAGGGCATGTCCTCGCCGGTGGCCGGCAACGACACAGCCACGGGCCGGCAGCAGAACCGGCGCGTCGAGGTGATCATCAACAATCCGGCCGCCGCGAAGCTCTGAAAATCGGCAATTGTCACTGCGCCGCAGCAGCGCTCGAACCCAGAGCGCTGCTGTAGGTGTGCTTGTCGGCTGCGTAACAACTGCAGGCAGCGGCTTCCAGGCCCGATGCATCCACGATCGTGATGTGACCGCGCGAATAGCGGATCAGCCTGCGCCGGCGCAGCGAATTGGCGGCGCGGGTGACGCCCGCACGTCGAACACCTAAAAGCTCGGACAGGGCCTCATGGGTCAGGCGGATCTGACTGGTGTGCGCGCGATCGCGGCTCATGAGCAGCCAGCGGGCCAGACGTGCTTCGACCACGTGATAATGCGTACAGCTGATGGCACGCGCGAGCTGACTCATCAACACATTGATGTATCGGTGCATTTCCTGGCGCAGGTTCACACTCCCGCGGCAGTTGCGTCGAAACGCCGCCGCGCCCATGCGCAACGCCGTACCCGGGGCCTGCACCTGCGCGAGCTGCGGCCAGACATCGGCGCCCAGCAGCAGCGACACACCGAGCATGCCCTCATCGCCTACCATGCCTACTTCCAGGCGCTCGCCGCTGTCGAACCCGGTCATCTGCAGCAGGCAGCAATCGAGTGGGAAGTACACATAGCGAATCGGCTCGCCCGAGCGGCATAGGATTTCGGCGGCATGGAGCGTGACCGGTTCGCAGCACTCCAGAAACGCTTCGCGGCTGCGATCCGTCAGTGCTGCCAGCAGGCGATTTTCCGCGGCGGGTTTCGCCTCAATCGCCAGGCCCTTGGCGTTAAAACGACTGCCATCCTTGACGCCCGGCCATGCCGGGCCGGTAGAGATTTGTTGCAATGAGTGCGCGGTTGCAGACATTGCGCGGACTATACGCCGCGCCGGCTACGCCGTACGTGCGGTTCCGAACATCAGGACGCAGGTGCATCGGGCAGCAGACGATCGCATTCCTTCTTGACCACGGCGTAGCACTCGCAGGTTCGTGCTTCCAGACCGGGGCGATCGAGCACGCTGATGTGGCCGCGACTGTAGGAAATCAAACCGGCGGACTGCAGGCGACCCGCAGCCTCGGTGACGCCCTCGCGTCTGACACCCAGCATATTTGCAATCAATTCCTGCGTCATCACCAGATGATTCGAATCCAGTCGATCCAGACTTAAAAGCAACCAACGGCACAACTGTTGATCGAGCGAATGATGTCGATTGCAGACCGCGGTCTGCGCCATCTGTGTGATCAGGGCTTGCGTATAGCGCAGCAGCAGGTGCTGCATGGCACCGGCGCGCGTGAACTCCTCCTTGAGCACCGTTCCGGACAGGCGATAGGCATTACCTGCACTCTGTACTACCGCGCGGCTTGGCGTGGTCTCACCGCCCATGAACAGCGAAACCCCGATAACCCCTTCATTGCCGACCACGGCGATCTCAGCCGAGGCGCCGTCGGCCATGACATACAGCAGCGATACGATTGAATCGGTAGGGAAGTACACGTTGCGCAGCATGATGCCCGACTCGTACAACACGTCACCCAAGGGCATGGGCACGAGCTTCAAATGCGGCTGCAGACGTCCGAAGTCCGCCGCCGGCAATGCGGCCAGCAGATGATTCCTATCCGGGGTTATAACCGCCTCCATGCCAACGCTCTCCCGGCAGACCAGGTTAGTGTACGGCAAGCCGCTTAGCTTTGTGCGGTTACGCACGTAATTATTTGCGGATTATCGCGTCGCAACAGCTTGCGGCGTCAATCGCAGAGTTCAGGCTCTGTGCCGGGAAAAGAAAGCCTTAACTTGTTTGACCGCTTCGGCGCGCGTTATCGCATAGCGCTGCTGTATGAGGCCGCTGAGTTTTTGTTCGTGACCTTCGATCTGCAGCAACTCATCTTCGGTCAATTTGCCCCAGGCGATCCTGGCGGCGCCGATGCGCTGCTTCCATCTACCTTTGAGATCGGCTGCACTGGGCAACGGTCGGGAGCGTCTGGAGCTCCGGGTGATCGCTTTCGCTTCCGGCTTGGGATCGGATGTGTTCATGGAGAGTTGCCATGAAGCGTAGCAATGGCAGGCAGCACGCGTCCGTGCGCTAGCGCTCCTAGCGGCCAGGCTCGGCTCGCCAGGCGTTCGACTTGGGCGGTTCAGGCGGTGGCGTGAATCAGCAGGCCCGCACTTTGGGTACTGCCCTGAGTCTGCAGGTTGGTCAGCAGAGACTGCAGGAAATTCTGCAGGCTGGGCGTACTGGTCTGACTTGCCGCTTGGCCGGCCGCCGCACTGCCCGACAGATCCTGCATCAGGCTCTGGAACGAGGTCGCCAAGCTCGAAACACCCTGCGAGCTGGCGCCGGCGGCCGAGCTTGCCGTGCCGCTTGAGCTGCCTGCGCTGCCTGGGCTGCCAGTGCTGCTGGCGCCATCGACTTCCTGGAGCAGCGACCGCAGTTGCGTCGACAGATGCCCCTGGCCGCCCGGCTGCACCGAACCGGTGCCAGTGCTGGCCGCACTGGCGCCTGCAGTAGCCGCGGCGCTCGCCGAAGCGCTGCCGTTTGCCGCCGCGCTGCCGCTGGCGGCGGCGCTGCCACCGGCGCCACCGGCCTGGTGCAGCGCCTGAATCAGCGTGGCCATAAAGCTCTGCAGATCCTGCGCCGCCTTCGATGCCGCAGCGGCGGCCGAGGCCGATGCCGAGCCGGCGCTGCTGGTGCCGCTGGCCGCCGCAGCAGATCCGGTCAAAGCGCCGCTGACAGTTGCGGGTGACACCAGATGCTGCAGCGTGGTCAGGATGTCCTGCATCAAACTGCCGCCGCCGGAACCCAAAGCGTTTGCCGCCGCGCCACTCGAACCGCTGCCCGCGGCTGCAGAGTTCGCGCCAACCAGATTGGACATCGCATTTTGATTGGTGACTTGGCTCAGCCAGGCCGGATTGCCCGATATGCTGCTGATCGACATGCTGGTCTTCTCCTGCAAAAACTTGCCGCGGCGGCCAACGCCTGCCGCACTGCCAACCGGTCGCGGCAAGCATTTGCCGCGTCGCTCAGGTGCGCCGGAACCCGTCGATCAATTCAAGTCGCTGATTCCCTTGGCTAACCACGCTGTCGGTGAGCCCGGTAGTCGCGCGCGAATTGATGCTCTACGTGATGAAAGGTGCAACCGGGGTGCCAGTCGCCTGAACGCACGTCACAGTTATGAAGCTGCGGTCAGGTTTTCTGCAGCTTGGCTGCGGCGTTCTCGTAGTTCGCGAGTTTGCTCAGGAAGTTATCGATGAAGTCGGGCCGGCGATTGCGGAAATCCACGTAGTAGGCGTGTTCCCAGACATCCAGCACCAGCAGTACCTTGCCCTCGCCGGTCGCGAGCGGAGTGCTGGCATTGGGCGTTTTGGTGACTTTGAGCTTGCCGTCGCGCGTGAGCACCAGCCAAGCCCATCCGGAGCCGAACTGCCCGACGGCCGCGGTTTTGAAGTTTTCCTTGAATTTATCCACGCTGCCGAAATCCTCGGTCAGCTTCTTCTCGAGTACACCGGGTATGCTGCCGCCGGTCGGCGACAGCGATTCCCAGAATACGCTGTGATTCCAGTGTTGACCGGCATTGTTGAATACCGGCTGCAGGTCCTCGCGGCCATAGGACATGCGAATCAACTCTTCGAGCGACTTGCCCTTGAGCGCGTCGTTCTTCTCCACCAGTCCATTGAGCGCCGTCACATAGGCATTGTGATGTTTGTCATGGTGCAGCTCCATGGTCTCCTGGCTCATGCCGTGCGCAGCCAGCGCACCCGCAGCAAACGGCAAAGGGGGCAGCGTAAAGCTCATAGACACGTCTCCGAGTCTTGCAGGTATGCGTGCCAGTACTTTATCACAGTGCTGCGCGCGGGCCATTTCCGACATGGCGCATTATGCTGTCAGTCCAGACCTGCCCGGATGCGCACGCGCGCGTGCTTGCAATATCACCCGCCGAGGTTAGGCTTGAGCACGCCATGCGAAGACTGATTGCGTTACTCATCTGCCTGCTTGCGCCGGCGGTACTGCGGGTGCAAGCCGCAGAATTGCATGTGGCGGTGGCGGCGAATTTCTTCGGCCCGCTGCAGAAATTGGCGCCGATGTTCGAGCAGGCCAGCGGCAATCAGCTGCTCATCAGTTCAGGTTCCTCGGGACAGCTCTATACCCAGATCAAACAGGGTGCGCCGTTTGATGTGTTTCTATCGGCCGATAGCGAAAAGCCGCAGCTGCTGGAAAATGAGGGTTTGGCGATTGCCGGAAGCCGCTTTACCTATGCCGTCGGGGCGCTGGTACTTTGGAGCGCGAAGCCCGGCTTGGTCGACAACAGCGGCAAGGTGCTGCAGGCGCAGCAGTATCGCTTTATTGGCGTCGCCAATCCGCAGACTGCCCCCTACGGCACTGCGGCACAGCAGGTTCTGACAAAGCTTGGCCTGTGGGACAAGCTGAACCGGGAACGCAAGATCGTGATCGGTGAAAACATTACCCAGGCCTGGCAGTTTGCCGCGACCGGCAATGTGGATCTGGCGTTCGTGGCGTTGTCCCAAGTCCTCGGCGCCGATGGCCACATCTCCGGCTCATCCTGGGTGGTACCGCAATCGATGTACGATCGCATCAATCAGGCGGCCGTCACGCTCGCGCGCACGGATCAAAAGGCGGCGGCCGAAGCGTTCATGAGCTGGCTGCGAACCGACCCGGGCGCACTGTCGGCGATCCGATCGGCCGGTTATCAAACTGCCGACTGAGGCTACCGGGGATGGGTAGCGTCGATCTGGTGGCCCTGTGGATTTCCTTTCGGCTGGCCGCCACCACCACGGCCTTGCTGCTGCTGTGCTGTACGCCGCTGGCGTGGTGGCTGGCCAAGGGGAGCTCGCGAGTCCGTGTGATGATCGACACAGCGGTATCGCTGCCATTGGTGCTGCCGCCCACGGTGTTGGGCTTTTACCTGCTGATACTGCTCGGACCCCAAGGCGGCCTGGGCAGTGCGCTGCATTGGCTCGGCCTACCGGCGCCGGCCTTCACCTTTACCGGATTGGTGATCGGCTCGATGCTGTACTCGCTGCCGTTTGCCGTGCAACCATTGCGCGATGCATTTCAATCGGTCGGCGCCCGCGCGTTGGAAGCGGCCGCAACGCTGCGCGCCTCGCCGTGGAATCGCTTCTTTACGATCGCCATACCGCTGGCTTCGCGCGGCATCGTAAGTGCAGCCGTGCTGTCGTTCGCGCATACGCTCGGCGAATTCGGCGTGGTGCTCATGATCGGCGGCAACATTCCGGGGCGGACGCAGACCGCATCGATCGCCCTGTTCGATCACGCCGAGGCGCTGGAATACAGTGCCGCCTACAAGCTGTCGGGAGTATTGCTGGCGATCTGCTTCGTGCTGCTGCTGATTGTCTACACGGCCAATCGCCGCCAGCGCGCCGCCGGTGCCCTGGTGTGACGCTGGCACTGCGCGTGGCGCTGGCGCGTGCCGAGTTCGCACTCGACGTGACCTGCGATATCCCAAGCCAGGGCATAACCGGCCTGTTTGGCCGCTCGGGCAGTGGCAAGACTACGTTGTTGCGCTGTATCGCAGGGCTGGAACGCACGGCCCGGGCGCAGATCGATTTCAACGGCGAGATCTGGCAGGACGCAGGCACATTCGTGCCGACGCATCGCCGCGCCGTGGGTGTGGTATTCCAGGAATCGAGTCTGTTCCCGCATCTGGATGTGCGCGGCAATCTCGAGTATGGGCTCAAGCGAGTGCCGCCCGGGCAGCGCCGATTGGGCTTCGACGAGGCGGTTGCGCTGCTCGATCTGTCGGCGTTGCTGAAGCATCGCGCGCCGCGGCTCTCGGGCGGCGAGCGGCAGCGCGTGGCCATTGCGCGCGCACTGCTGGCCAGTCCGCGACTGCTGTTGATGGATGAGCCCTTGTCCAATCTCGATCAGAGCAGCAAGGCGGAGATACTGCCGCACCTGGAGCGTTTGCGCGACAGTGCCGCGATACCGATCATCTATGTGAGCCACGCGCTCGGCGAAGTCATGCGCCTGGCCGATCATCTGGTTCTGCTGGAGTCCGGTCGCGTAAGCGCAGCAGGTCCGCTGCAGCAACTGCTGGCGCGAAGCGATCTGCGCCTGGGCCAGCTCGAGGACAGCGGCTGCGTGTTCGACGCCTTGGTTCAGGAACACGACCCCGCTTATCATCTGACCTATGTACGCATCGGCGCCGGACGCCTGGCCATTTCGCTCAAGCCAGTGCCGATCGGCCGGCGCGTGCGCGTGCGCATCGATGCGCGCGATGTCAGCCTGGCGCTCAAGCCGCCGGAACTCACCAGCATCATCAACATCCTGCCCGCCAAAGTCATGACTCTGAGCAACGACGGCGATGCTGCGCAGACGCTGGTGCGGCTGGAAGCAGGCGGCGAACCACTACTGGCCCGCATCACGCGCCGCTCGGCATCGCAGCTCGGAATAGCCCCCGGCATGCTGCTGTATGCGCAGGTCAAGAGCGTTGCACTCATGGAAAGTGGCAGCTAGTCATAAATGCTAAACTGGCAACCCGATGAAATCCCTTATTGCCATGGCCGCACTGAGTGCACTGGCCGCGTTGCGCGTGGCGCGCCTGATTGTCGGCAGCATCGGTCTGCAACATGAGTTGGGTGTCTTTTGGGCCGTGATCGGCGCGGCCAGCCTGGTGCTGTTTCGATTTACGCCGCCGATCCGCATCGGCGCATTTGTGGCCCTGGTCGGCCTGTGGCGCTGGCCCTGGATCGCGGCATTGATCTTTGCCGCACCTCGATTGCTGCTGCTGCTGCCCGGGCTGTGGTCCACCGCAGTGGCCCGATTGCGCCACCCGCGACCGCTCTGGCGTGGCATGCGCACGGCCTGATCGTCCGCGTTCCGCCATGCTGCGCTACTGCATACCCCGAGTGCACCGCCGGGGCCACGGTCTGGGAAACGAACTGGTGCCTTGGGCGCGCGCATTTCTGGCCGCGCAGTTATTGGATGCCAGGCTGCTGCCACCAGCATTCGGCTTGAACCGGCGCGGCTATTGGCAACATTTCCGCACCAGTCCCGACGACTGGATCTACCATCGCGCCATGCTGCGCCTGCTGCCGGTGGTCGAGTTCACCGAGGCGGATTATCTGGCGCACGGCGGCGTCAGCGCGCTCACCGCGCTGCGCAGTTTCATTGCCGCGCACAAATTGCAGCAGCGGCGATTGTTGGTGCTGGCCACCGAGGGCATGTGGGGCGGCTACGGCCATGTGCAGGAAGCACGCGAGTTCATGCGCTCGACGCTCTATCAGAGCCGCTATGCCGCGCGCAATTTGTTGCAGCTCCAGGCCCGCATCGATCCCAGGAAAATTCTGGTCGGCATGCACGTGCGGCTCGGCGACTTCGTGGCGCCGACCAGCATCGGCAAATACCGCCGCGTGGCGAACGCCTCGCTGCCGCTGGATTGGTTCCTCAATGTTGCCGAGTGTCTGCAGAGCAGATTCGGCGATGATTGGCAGTTACTGCTGGTCAGCGATGGCGCGCAGGAGCCACTGCAGGATCTGATCGACCGCTATCCATGCATTATCACGGGCGATATGGCACACACAGACTGTTCCGATGCGCTGGCGCTCGCCGGCGCCGATCTGCTGGTGTGCTCGGCCTCGAGCTATAGCTCATTGGCAGCGTTTTTGTCCGATTCGCCCTATCTGTGGTTTGCGGAAAGTCTGCACGCGCATCCCGAAGGGTGCTACTCGGTGCACGGCCGACCGCCCAAAGACCGGCCGCACCACAGCCCGATACCGGCCGCCGTGCAGTACTTCGCGAATCGGCCGGCGCACAGCAGTGCGCGCGGAGCGGCAGTCAATGCCGACGGCCAGATCCCGGCGGCGGTGCTCGAGAGCACCCTAAGGCGCCGCGAGTGGCGGCGCGCCGAAATGGATCTGGTGCGCGGCGGCGTCACCCCCATGACGCCGAGCGGCGAAGCGCCGGCGCGGCGCAGGGCGCCAGATGCGTAATTGGATCGCGAGCCTGTGCGCCCTGATAGTGAGCACCGTGGCCTTTGCCCGTGCTCCCGCGCCACTCTCGGGCCTCTGGGATGCCACCGTCGGCGTGGGCGCAATTCAAGTGCCGTTCCAATTCGGGATCGCGCAAAAAACCGGAAGCGTCAGCGGTTGGTTCTTCAACGGCGAACAACGCGTGCTCTCCGACAGCGGCAGCTTTGAGGGCGATCATCTGGTTCTGCAGTTTCCCTCGTACGCTCGCCAGCTCGACGTGCGCTTGAATGCGCAAGGCGAACTCAGTGGAACCTATGGCCCCATTGCGGCCGGCTCCAGCTTGCGCTCGTATCCGTTCACGGCGCGGCGGACAATCTCCGATCGCGCGACCCGCAGCACCCATGTGCCGGTCATCGAAGGCCAGTGGATCGTGCCATCCGCAAGCACCAAGGCCGGCGAGAAGGCCTGGCGTCTGATCGTTCGGCAATCGGGTACGCAGGTGTCCGCGGCCATCCTGCGCGTGGACGGCGACACCGGCGCCCTGACCGGCGTCTGGCGGGATGACAAGTTCGTGCTGAGTCATTTCGATGGTGCGCGGCCGTTGCTGATCGAGGTGACGCCGGCAGCCGATCACACTTTGCAGGTGCTGCTGCGCAATTCCAATGGCGAGGATACGACCCTGACGGCCTACCGGCCCGCGGACGCGCAGGCCAGGGGCTTGCCGCAAGTGGCGGACCCGGCCGAACACACCCGCCTCAAGGATCCCAAGGAGCCGTTGCAATTCAGTTTTCCGGATCTCAACGGCCAGCTCGTGTCCAACACCGACAGTCGCTTTCGCGGCAAGGTGCTGGTCATCGATGTGGCCGGCAGCTGGTGCCCGAATTGTCACGACGAGGCGCCGTTTCTGCAGGCGCTGTACCGCAAGTATCACGCCCGCGGACTGGAGGTCATCACACTGAGCTTCGAAGAGCCCGAGCAGTTCGCAAATCCGGTGCGCTTGCGGGCCTTCGTCAAGGACTTCGGCATCCAGTACACGGTACTACTGGCCGGCACGCTCGATGACCTGCATGCCAAGCTGCCGCAGGCTGTGGATCTGGATGCCTACCCGACCACGTTCTTTGTGGGACGCGACGGTCTGGTCAAAAGCGTGCACGCGGGCTTTGCCGCTGCCGCCACCGGCGACTTCAACATTCAGCTCAGGATGGATTTCACCGCCACCATCGAAGGGCTGCTGGCATCGGCGCGTTAGAACTGATCGCGGCTCTCCAGATTCGCCTCCACTTGCGCGCGCGTGCGCCAGGCATCGCGCAGCACTCCGTCGGACAACAATGACAGTTGATCGCTGCCGTGCGCAGAGCCAGGCTGGGAACTGTCCCCATACGACAGCAACACCTTGGCGCGTGCGGGTGTGTCGAAGCTGACCACAGCGCTGTAGCTGGAGCCGAAGTTGGCCGCACGCGTTCCGTTCTGCAGCGGCCCATAATCGATGACGTTGAATATGCCTAAGCGCCCCGGTCCGCCGCTCGCGGGCAGATCGACCGCACCGAGCCGCAAGCGCATGACGATTCCCCACGGCTCATCGAGCGCGCCGTATTTTTCGATGGTGTCGCGCGCGGCGGCCTCGAGCGCCGCGACTGCCGCCTGCGGATCGGCCAGGCCGCCCGGAGTAGTCAGTGGCTCATGCAGATCGTACGCGCGCGCAAAACCGTGAGCAGCGTAGCCGTTCAAGCCGCCCTGCCGATCGCTCCAGTTCAGGAACAGCAGCGCTCCGCGACTGTCCGCATCGGTGCAACGGTCCCAATGTGCCAGCACTTCCGCGGCTCGCTTGCCCAATTCATCCCCGTAGCGTGCAGTGGCCTCCAGCAGCTCGGGCAGGATCCGGTCAGCGAGTTCCGAGCGTGTCGAGAACTTGTCGGCGATCAACTGCTCGAAGCTGATTTTCGTAGTCTCCGAGAGCATGCGGATGCCACGCGCCATGCGCAGACTGACGTGATCCGAGGCAATCTCGCTGGCGTATGGCGCGGGATCCAGCGTGTGCGGCCACGCGGCATCCCACGGCGGATCATTCGAGTTCTGCACCGTGCCGCCGGCGGGGTCGATGACCTTGGGCAGCTCGTCATAGCTCAGATAGTCGCTCCAGAGCGTCTTCGAACTGTCCCCGGGAACCGTGCTCGACCAGTAGTGCAGATCGCCGAAGCTGTGGCGCGGCACCAGACCCATGTACAGATACTCGATGTGCCCGTCGCGATCCGCGTACACCACGTTGAAGGTCGGCACCTGCATGCCGCGCAGCGCCGACTGAAAGCCCGCGAACTCGTGCGCGGTGGCCATGTTCCAGTACTGCTGCAGCGCTGCCGGCCGATCCAGGCCAGCCACGCGCATGGCGATCGGCGCGCCATCGCGCTCGCCGACCACAGGTCCCTGAACCGTGCTGCGTATCGATACGGTGTCGGTGCTGAACGAGCCGTCGCTCTGTCGCACCTTGAGCTGCTGCGTGCGCGTCTTGAAGGCCAGCACGCGATCGTCGAAGCGATAGCCGCCTGGGGCCAGCGTGATGCGATAGAAGGTCAGCGAGTTGGGGGTATTGACCGTGTGCGTGAAGCCCAGATAATCGCTGAACACGAATCGCAGCACTGGCAGTCCGACCTGCGTGCCGCCGTACAGATCCACGCCCGGCGCGCTGAGCTGGGCTTCGTAGTAGCTGTTCCAGCCCGGCGCCCAGGGCAGATGCGGATTCATGAGCAGCATGGCGTGACCGCTGGCCGATCGGCTCGGCGCAATAGCCCAGCCATTGCTGCCGATATCGGGCGGCAGATGGCTGGCGAGCGCGGCCGGCGCCGCATAGACAAATTGGAACAGCCGTTGCGCGTGCGCGAGCACATCGGCCGCGGACACCGGGAACACACGCCGCGCTTGCGGCGACAAGCTGTCGGCATGCGCGATCGCATAGGCGTTGATGCCGGCAGCGAAGGCTTGCAGATCGGTGCGAAAATCGGGCGTCTGCTGTGCCAGCCAGCGCCCGGCGCGCGCCGGCACGTCGTTGATGGCCATCCAGCGATCGTTCTCGAGTTCGTTCGCCCCATAGTATTCAGCCGCGCGGCCGCGCGCCTGGGCATACAGTTTTGCGAGAATCTCGCCATGGCTGTGGGCCTGTGCCCAGCCGAAGCCATAGAACAGATCCGGCACCGATCTGGCGTAGACGTGCGGCACGCCGTAGCGGTCCCATAGGACCTGCGAGCCGTGCATGGGATGGTAGGCCGAAGCAGCCTGCGCCAGGCCGCAAATCAGCGGCAGTGCGCCGAGCAGCGCTATCGCATACCTCATGGCATAGCGCATGGCTTAAGACTCCAACGCCTGTGAGAAATCTTCGATCAGTTCATCGGTGGCCTCGATGCCTACCGACATGCGGATCAATTGATCGCTGATACCCAGGCCGCGCCGATCCTCGCTCGACAGCCCCGCGTGCGAGGTGACCGCCGGCCGCGTCAGCAGTGTCTCGACACCGCCCAGACTCGGCGCCACGATCGGGATTTGCGCGCCATGCATGAACCGCTCGGCGCGCTCGGTGGATCCCTTGAGCTCGAAGCTCAGCACGCCGCCGAAACCGGTGAACAATTCGCGCGCCCGCTGGTGCCGTGGATGGCTCACGAGACCGGGGTAGTTGACCTGGGCCACGGCCGGATGGCCGGCCAGGAATTGCGCAATCGCGAGCGCACTGTGATTTTGCTGACGCACCCTGAGCGCGAGAGTTTTCAGACCGCGATACAGCAGGAAGGCCGCGTGCGGATCCATGGAGCCTCCCAGATGATTCATCTTATGTGTGATGCGCTCGATGCTGGCGCCACTGCCGACCACGACGCCGCCGACGATATCCGAATGACCGTTCAGATATTTGGTGGCGCTGTGCAGCGCCAGATCGAACCCGGCCTCGATCGGTCGATAGTTGATCGGGCTCGCAAACGTCGCGTCGATGATCGAGACCAGCTTATGCTCGCGCGCAAAGTTCACTACCGCCTTCAGATCCGCGACTTCAAGCAGCGGGTTGGTCATGGCCTCGACGTAGATGGCTTTGGTATTTGGCCGCAACGCCGCCGCCCAGGACTGCGGCGCATCGCCGTCGATGAAGCTGCAGGCGATGCCAAATCCCGGGAAGTCGCTGGTCAGCAGGTGATGGGTTCCGCCATAGAGGCAATTCTGCGCCAGCACATGGTCGCCGGCTGCCAGCACCGTGAGCAGAGTGGTGGAGATGACGGCCATGCCGCTGGCGCCCACCAGCGCCGCGGGCGCATGCTCGAGCACGCTCAGCAGCCGGTGCAGAGCGAGATGATTGGGCGTGTTGTTGAGCCGGATGTATTTCAGATCATCGTAGCGGGTCTCGCCCGCGTATTCGAAATTGGCCGATTGAAAAATCGGCAGCGCCACCGCGCCCTGTATGCGCGGTTGCGGTGTGCCCGCATGGATGAGCTGGGTTTCGATCCGCTGGTATGTCTTCACCTTCCCCGCTCCTTATAATGAGTGCCATCCGACGCCGAGGTAGCCGACATGAGATCACCACAGCGCGGCAGCGCGCGCAAGCTGCATGGCGCCCTGCTGTGTGTCGCAGCCAGCTGCGCCGCCTCACCGGTGCTGGCGCTCGGCAACTACCAGCCGATATCGGCAAGCCTAAGCGATCAGACGGTGGTGCTGACCGGCCACGATTTGACTATCGAGCAGATCATGGCCGTGGCGCGCCATGGCGCCAAAGTCCAATTGAGTCCCGAGGCGCGAGCGCACCAGGCCGGCAACTATGGACTGCTGCTCGAGGCCGCCGCGGAAGGCGTACCGGTGTACTGGTTCAATCGCGGGGTCGGACAGCAGCGCGAAACGCTGATGTTCGAGGGCGATCCGTTGAGCGCGCAGAACCGGATACTGATCGAGAGCGCGCAGAGCAGCCGTTTTCGTGACGGCGCGATGGCCGGTACCGGGCCCGAAATCGAAGCCGAGGAGATCGTGCGCGCCATGATGCTGGTGCGTGCCAACACCATGATCTATGACGCGCCGAGCCCGCAGCTGTCGCAGATGCTGCTGGATCTGCTCAACCGGCGCATCACCCCGGTGGTGCAGTCGCGCGGCACGCTCGGTGAGGCCGATCTGGCGCAACTCAGCAACGTCGGGGCCGCCATGGTGGGCGCCGGCGAGGCCTATTTCCAGGGCGTGCGCATGCGATCCGATCAGGCGCTCAAGCGTGCAGGTCTGACAGCGCTGCAGCCGTTTGCGGCCGATGACAACGCGCTGACCAGCAGCAACGCCTACGCCACGGGACAGGCGGCGCTGCTGGTGCACGATGCCCGCGAGGCGCTGGAATGGGCCGATCTGATTTACGCCGTGGACCTGAACGGTATGAACAGCAGCATCACACCGCTGAGCGTGGCGGTGCAGCGCGGCCGGCCCGAGCCATGGCTGAATTGGCACGCAGCCCGCATGCTCAGCATGATCCAGGGCAGCTACCTGTTCGATGCCGACGCCAGCCGCATCATTCAGGATCCGGAAAGCCTCAGGGCCTCTTCGATCCGGCAGGCCTCGGCCTGGGAGCAATGGTCGGCGCTGCAGGATGCGGTGGTATTTCAGGCCAACTCGTCCGATCACAATCCCGCGGTCAGCCTCGGCTTGAGCCCCGAGGATTCCTGGGAACTGGCCACGCCGCAGATGCTGCGCTTTTTCATCAAGGGCGGGGCGCATAGCCACGGCCAGCACGGCTACATCGTCTCCAACGCCAACTGGGATCCCTACCCCATGGCGAATCAGATCGAGAGCTTCGTGATTGCGCTGGCGAACATGGACATCGCGATCATGCTGCGCATCGAGCGCTTCAGGAATCCGTTTTTTACCGGCGTCACGCTCAACTCGGTGCTGCCGGCGGCCGGCACGGATTTCTACGATTATTCGCCGGTGGACCTGCAACAGGAGGTACAGAGCCTCATGAATCCGGTGGCGCCGTTCGGCAGCGCCATCGTCGCCACGGTCGAAGATCTGCAGTCCCAGACGCGCATCAAGGTACAACACGCGCGCGCGGCGGTCGCGGTCACCATGGATCTGCTGAGCTTCGATCTGCTCGAAGGCAGTCTGTGGATGGACGTGCGGGCGGCACAGGACCCGCATCGCCGTTTCGGGCCGGCGCCGAGCGCGCTCTGGACGGCCTTTCACAAGCTCTCGCCGGGTGCCGCATCGGTCCCCGCGGCGGCGGCGCAGTTCCTGCGCACCACCGCGCCCGAGACGTTCTATCACGGAGAGGCGCCGCCCGAACGCAGGCCCTGAGGCCGCCGATTTGCTATTGTCCCGGACGGTTACCAGAGCGACCGGGGAGCGCCCAAGTGACTGCCAGAGAGCCTGCATGACGGTCAAGGTCGCCGTCCTCGAGTCCGTGGTCGAAGTGCCGAGCGCCTCCGCGCTCATACGCTGGTATGCGCTGCTGGTGATGGTGCTGGTGTATACGGTCAGCATAGCCGACCGCTATGTCATCTCGACTGTGCTCGAGCCCATCCGCCTCGAGTTGCACCTGACCGATTCAGGAGTGGCCTTTCTGACCGGCGTGTCGCTGTCGCTGTTCTACGTCTCCTTCGGCATTCCGATTTCCCTGCTGGCGGATCGCTGGAACCGCTGCAAGATCATCGCCATATCGATGACCGCCTGGTCGGCGCTGACCGTGCTGTGCGGGGTCGCGGCGAACTACTGGCAACTGCTGTTCGCACGCATTGGCGTTGGCATCGGCGAGGCCGGCGGCACCCCGGCCGCGAATTCGATCATCTCGGATTATTTCCCCGCGCGCCGCCGGCCCATGGCGTTGACGGTGTTCTCACTCGGCGCGCCGATCGGCGCCTGGGTGGGCGCCAGCGTGGCCGGCCGCATCGCCGATGCGTTCGGCTGGCGCATGGTGTTCCTGGCCCTCGGCGTACCCGGAATTCTATTCGGTGCCCTGGTCTACTTCACGGTACGCGAGCCGCGGCGCGGCCAGCTCGATGCGGCCGGCGCCGGCGCCAAGCCATCGCTGATCGAGACGGCGCTATTCCTGTGGCGCCAGCGCTCGGCCTGTCACCTGATGCTCGCCAGCGCCATCACCGCACTGTGGGGCTGGGGGTTGAGCTGGTGGACGCCGGCCTTTCTGATGCGCAACTACGGACTGAGCATAGGCCAGGCCGGAGGCATAACCGGCCCCATCCACCTGGTCGCCGGCATCGCTGCCACGGCATTCACGGCCTGGCTGCTGGGGCGGCCGTTCATGCACGACCCCCGCCGCGTGGTCTGGCTCATGGGTTCAGTCATTGCCATCGCCACCGTGCCGTCAATCGTGATCTTCTCGACCCATTCGCTGGCCCTGACCAAGGCGATGTTCTGGATCTTCATTCCCTCGATCTACTTCTACATCGGTCCGTGCTACGGAATCCTGAACAACCTGGCACCGCCGCGCATGCGATCGCAGTTCTGCGCCGCGACCCTGCTGGTGGCCAATATCGGCAATCTGATCATCGCGCCGCAGCTGATCGGATTTCTGAGTGATTTGTTCGCGCCCGGCCACGTGGCCAATGCCGCCTCGCTGCGCCTGGCATTGCTGTGTCTGGCGCCCACCGGATTCTGGTCGGCATTCCACTATTTCTGGTGCGCGCGTACGCTGCACCAGGACCAGGAGCGCGCGATTGGCACCGCAAACTGAGTGCACCCTGGAAGAATAAGGAGAGGGCATGAAAGTATTACTGAGCGGCTTGGCTGCGCTCGCCGTGGTGCTGACCGGCACGGCCGCCGCGGACGATGCCAAGAAATTGCGGTTGATCACCTGGGCCGATTACGCGCCGGCCGACGTCGTGGCGCAGTTCAAGCAGGAGACCGGCATACAGGTCGAAGTGACCTTGTCCAATAACGAGGAAATCATTTCCAAACTGCGCGCCACCGGCGGCGCAGGTTACGATCTGGCCCAGCCCTCGCAGGATCGCATCACCGGCGTGCAGCGTGATTTCGGAGTCTACAAACCCATAGATGTGAGCCAGGTCAAGCTCGAGCAGTTCCGGCCCGAGATACTCGAGATCGCGCGCAAGAACACCACGCTCGATGGCAAGCTCTACGGTCTGCCGTACTTGTGGGGAACCGACGGGCTCGTGGTCAACAGCAAACGCGCCAAGCTCAGCGATTACGCCGATCTGTGCCGCCCCGAATACAAGGGCAAGACCTCGATGCGATTGCGGCGGCCGACACTGATGGCCTTTGCGTTCGCTGCCGGCAAGGATCCGTTCGCGCTGTATGGCGATCCCAAGGCTTATGCCGCGCTCATGGACAGCGTCGGTCAGACGCTCTCGGCCTGCAAGGACAATGTGCGTTTCTTCTTCGACAACAAGGATCAGCTGCTCAACGCCATGCGATCCGGTGAGGTGGTCGCGGCCATGATGTGGGACACCGGCGGCTGGACGCTCAACCGTGAAAATCCCGACATCCAGTTTGTGGTGCCGCGCTCCGGCGCGTTGGGCTGGCTCGATACGTTCGCGTTGCCGGCCCGTGGCCGCAACGACGCCGCGGCCTATGCGTGGATCAACTTTACGATGCGCCCGGACATTGCCGCCCGCATTACCCGGCACGTGGGCAACTGGACCGCGGCGCGCGGCACGGAGGATCTGGTCGACCCGAAGATGCGCGCGCAGTTCAATGCCAGCTTCCCGTCAGGGGCGTTCAAGGACATCCACTGGTATCCGGCGATTCCGTCGGGTCTTGAGGAGATCGAGGGCCGGGTGCTCGATCGCATCAAGGCGGCCAATTGACCACTCCGGATCTTGCGGTCGAGGGTCTGGTCAAGCACTTCGCCGACCACCGCGCAGTCGAAGACCTGTCCTTCACGGTCGAGCGCGGCAGCTTCTTCTCGATTCTCGGACCTTCAGGATGCGGCAAGACCACACTGCTGCGCATGATCGCCGGTTTTACGGTGCCCGATGGCGGCACCATACGCATCGGCGGCCGCAGCATGCACGGCGTGGCGCCGAACCGTCGGCCGGTCAACATGGTGTTCCAGCAGCTGGCGCTGTTTCCGATGATGTCGGTGGGCGAGAACATCGCCTTCGGTCTCGCGCGCCGCGGCGTGGTCAAGCCGGAGCGACACCGCCGTGTCGAGGCCATGCTCGAGCGCGTCGGCCTGGCCGGCGCCGCGCGCAAGCGCGTCGATGAACTCTCGGGCGGTCAGCGCCAGCGCGTGGCGATCGCGCGCAGCCTGGTGCTCGAACCGACACTGCTGCTGCTCGACGAGCCGCTCGGCGCACTGGATCTGAAACTGCGCGAGCACATGAAGATCGAGCTCAAGCAGCTGCAGGCCGCGTTCGGGACCACCTTCGTGTACATCACCCACGATCAGTCCGAAGCGCTGGTGCTGTCCGATCACGTGGCCGTCATGAATCACGGCCGATTCGAACAGCTCGGCACGCCGCAGGAGTTGTACTACCGTCCGGCCACTGCATTCGTGGCCGGATTCGTCGGCGCCAACAATCGCATCGCCGGGCGGGTCACGGCTCATGACGGCGAACTGGCCGAACTCACCACCACGGACGGCTGGGTCGTGCGCGCGCGCAACAGCGGCGGTCTGAGTCTGGGCGGTGCCGCCGCCGCGTTCGTGCGGCCGGAAGTGGCGAGTCTGGAGCGCGCGGCAGACCGGCTGCCGAGCGATCACGTGCAGTACGCCGGCAAGGTGCAGAGTCTGCTGTTCGACGGCGCGAATTCAGCCGTGCTGCTCAATGAGGAACGCAGCGGCTTCGAGTTTCGCGTGGCCCTGCCTCAGACCGGGCGGTTCGCCGATCTCAAAGTCGGCGAGCGCGTGACCTTCGGTTTCGACCCGCAACGGGCGATCTGCTTCAATGCCTGACTCACTGAGCCAACGCGCGTGGCAGCGGCGAGCGATGCTGGCATGGCTGCTGGCGCCGGCGCTGCTGTGGCTATTGCTGCTGATCGTGCTGCCGCACATCGACCTGGCGCTGCTGTCGCTGCGCGAGCGGGTCGCCCCGCGCGTGTACCGTCCGAGCCTGAACCAGTTCCGCACATTTTTCGTTGAGCCATTGTATTGGCAGGTGTTCGTGCGCACGGCGATCCTGTCGGCACTGGCGACTGCGCTGACGCTGTTGATTGCCTTTCCGGTGGCATGGGTCATCACCAAAGTGGCGAGCAGCCGCGCCAGCGCCCTGCTGCTGGTGCTGTGCCTGATCCCATTCTGGGTCAGCGAGACCGTACGCGCGCTCGGCTGGCTGATTCTGCTGCGCGAATCCGGAGTGCTGCCAGCGCTGCTGGTGAAGCTCGGCATTACACCGGTGCCGGTCGAGCTGCTGTACCACGACGCCACCATCCTGATCGGACTGATCTACACCTCGATGCTGTTCATGGTGGTACCGCTGGTGAGCAGTCTCGAGAGCCTCGACAACGCGCTGATCGAGGCCGCCTACGATCTGGGCGCCAGCGGCTTCGTGATCCTGCGGCGCATCGTGATTCCCCACGCGGCGCCCGGCATTACCGCCGGCTGCATCGTCGTGTTCATGCTCACACTCGGCAACTATCTGACCCCGACCCTGCTGGGCGGCAAGAACTCACAGTGGTTCACGGAGCTCATCTATACGCAATTCATCGTGCGGTTCAATTGGGAACAGGGCGCCGCGTTCGGCTTTCTGCTGCTCGCGCTCTCGACCGCCATGGTGGCCCTCGGGCTGCGGCTGAGCGGCCAGCGTTTCGTCGACGTCATGCGCCGCGCATGATTTCCTCGCTGCCCCGCCCGGTTTGGTTGCGCACTGCGACCATGCTGTACATCGCAGCGTTTCTGATATTTCTGTTCCTGCCGCTGCTCGTCGTCGCGGTGTTCGCATTCAACGACGCCTCCTATCCCGCGCCGCCGTGGCGCGGCTTCACGCTCGACTGGTTCCTCGGCAATGCTGCCGCGGGCAGAGTTGGCCTGTTCCGCGACAGTGAACTGCTCGGCAGCATCTGGACCAGCGTCGTGGTGGCGACCTGGGTAACCGCCTTGTCGGTGACCGTGGGTACGGCAAACGCGTTTCTGATGGAGCGCTGCCGCTTCCCGGGCAAGCAGGCACTGTCGATTCTCATGCTGATACCGCTGGTGATCCCCGGCGTGATTCTGGGCATATCGATCCTGGCCTTTTCCAGCCGCATCGCCGAGCTCGCGGATTCCCTGTTCGGCCTCGATCTGGATTTCCTGCGGCCCGGATTGCCGCTGGTGGTGGCCGGTCAGTTCTCCTACATCGCCACGATCGCCACGCTGATGATCAGCGCGCGGCTCAAGCGCTTCGATCGCACGCTGGAGGAGGCGGCGCTGAATCTCGGGGCCTCGCACGCCGCAGTATTGCGCACCATCACCTTTCCCTATCTGCGCCCGGCGCTGATCGGCTCAGCCGCGATTTCGTTTCTGATGTCGTTCGAGAATTTCAACACCACGCTGATGCTGGTCGGCCCGGATGCGCCACTGACCGTCACCATGTATGGACGCATGCGCGAGGGGGCCACTCCGGTGCTCAACGCCGTGAGCCTGTTCCTGATGCTGGCCTCGGCGGCTCTGGCGCTGGCGCTCATGCGCGGCAGCAAGCGGGCGTCATGATCTCATGGAGCCGTTCGACTATATCGTCGTCGGCGCCGGCACTGCCGGCTGCGTGGTCGCGAGCCGGCTGAGCGCACACGGCCGGCGGCGAGTGCTGCTGCTGGAGGCCGGTGGCTCGGACCGGCGCTTCTGGATCCAACTGCCCATCGGCTACGGACGCACGTTCAACGACCCGCGCGTCAACTGGATGTACGAGGCCGAAGGCGACGCAGGTCTGGCTGGGCGCCGTGCGTTCTGGCCGCGCGGCAAAACGCTCGGCGGCTCCGGTTCGATCAACGCCATGGTCTATGTGCGCGGATTGCCGCAGGACTTCGATGACTGGTGCGCGCTCGGCAATCCGGGCTGGGACTTCGACGATGTGTTGCCCATGTTCGAGCGAGCCGAACAGGTGATTCACATCAGTGATGTCTCGCGCGACACCCACTCGCTGTGCCGGGCCTATATCGAAAGCTGCGGAAGCATGGGCCATCGCTTCACCGAGAATATGAACGCAGCGCACGGCGAAGGCATCGGCTTCTATCGCATCACCACGCGCGACGGGCGGCGCGAGTCGACCGCCAAACGTTATCTGCGCGCCGCCCTTGGGCACGCCAATCTGAGCCTTCAGCTGCGCGCCCACGTGCTGCGCATCCTGATCCAAGGGCGGCGAGCTGTCGGCGTCCGCTATGCCCAAGCCGGCCGCACCTTCGAGGCGCGCGCTGCCCAAGGAGTAGTGCTGTGCGCCGGGGCCATCAACTCGCCACAGTTGCTGCAGCTGTCCGGCATCGGGCCGCCCGCGCTGCTGCATCGGCATGACATTGAGCTGGCGGCCGAAAGCCCCGCCGTCGGCCGCAACCTGCAGGACCATCTGGCGGTGGCGTATCTGTACCGCTCGCGGGTGCCCACCCTCAACGATGCGCTGCGGCCCTGGCGCGGCAAGCTCAAGGCCGCGGCGCGCTATGTCTTGACCCGGCGTGGACCGCTGGCCATGAGCGTCAATCAGGCCGGCGGCTTCGTCAAGAGCGATGCCTCGCAGCGGCGACCTAATCTGCAGCTGTATTTCAATCCCATGAGCTATGCGCCCATGCCGGGCCGCAGCCGCCGGCTGCTGAGGCCCGATGCCTTTTCGGCCTTCCAATTGTCGTTCAACGCCTGCCGCCCCACCAGCCGCGGTCATCTGGAGATTCGTTCGGCGGATCCGTTCGAGGCGCCCGCCATCCATCCGAATTCTCTGACCACCGAGCAGGATCTGGCGGATGTCGTGGCCGGCACGCAGCTGCTGCGCACGATCGCTGCCACCGCACCGCTGAGCGGCTACGTGGAATCCGAGCTGCGCCCGGGCGCCGGCGTGCACTCGGATGCGCAGCGACTGCAGGATTTCCGCGAGCGCGCCGGCAGCGTGTTCCACCCGGTGGGCACCTGCCGCATGGGACCGGATCCGGCGAGCGCAGTGGTCGATGCGCAGCTGCGTGTTTACGGTATCGAGGCGCTGCGCATCATCGATGCTTCGATATTCCCCACGGTGACCTCGGGCAACACCAATGCGCCGACCATCATGGTGGCCGAGAAAGGCGCGGCGCTGATCGCGGCGCAGGAATGAGCTGATCGCGGCGCAGGAACGAAATGGGTGGCAGCGGCGCCTGTACCCGCGGCAGGGGGAGTGCCTGTCTCGAAAATCGCAAAACGCGGCGTTATAACAAAAGTTATGACACTCGAATTGGAAAAAATTGTCCCACACGCTCTACGTCAACTGCTGCCACGAGCAACCGGTTGATCAGGGGTCGCGCGGCCTGCGTGTCGCCGCGCTGCGCCGTGTCAGTCACGCCAGCCGCGGAAAGCGCGCCATGATTTCAAGATCGTTGAGATCCTGTTCGTTGCGGATATACAGCCGGCTGGCATCGCGGTGGGGCTGGAAATCCCAGGCACTATAGTGACCCCGACGTAGCGCCGCATAGACCAAGTGACGCCGTTGCTGGCTCGCGAGCACCGCCTCGTGCAGCGAATCCAGCCGCCAGCGCGCCGCGACCTCGGCGCGAAATTCGGCCAACAGCGCCGCCCGATCGGTCTGCGCCGCGAGGTTGACGAGCTCATCCGGATCGGCGAGCAAATCGTACAGCTGGTCCGGATCGGCCGGCGAATGCACGAATTTATAGCTCTTCCGACGGATCATGACGATGGGCGCGATGGCCCCTTCGGCCAGATACTCACCGATGACTTCGGCGTGTCGCGGCTCGGCCGCCGCGCCCGCGCCCGCGCCCGCGCCCGCCTCGAGCTCGGGCGCCAGATTGCGCCCCTCGATCGGCGCCGCGTAACGCGGCGCCGCAGCGGGGTTTGCGAGCGCGGCGAAAGTCGGCAGCAGATCCACCAATGAGGTCAACGCCGATACGCGGTGCGCCGGGTATCGCCCGGGCGCATGCACGATCAGCGGGATGCGGCAGGCGGGCTCGAAAAAACTCATTTTGTACCAAAGACCCCGCTCGCCCAACATGTCACCGTGATCGGCCAGGATCACGACCACGGTATTGGCATCGAGTGCGGCTTCGCGCAGCGTGCTCACCAGTGCGCCGATCTGATCATCGACATAGGACAGCGCGCCGTAATAGGCGCGGCGCGCCGCGCGCACTTGAGATTCGTCCGGCTGAGCGAGAGAAAGGCCAATCACGTGCCGCAGCCGCCGCGAATGCGGATCCTCCCGGGCCGCCAGGTCGGGCACGCGTGGCAGATCGATTTCATCGTCGCAGTATCGACTCCAGTAGTTGTCTGCAATCACGTACGGATCGTGAGGATGAGTCATGGATACGAGCAGACAGAATGGGCGCCGGTCGGCGCCGCGTGCGAGGTCGAACAACTTCCGGCGCGCGGCGTTCACCACCTCATCGTCGAAATCGATCTGATTGCTGCGGATACAGGCGCCCGCCTGAAGTACCGAATCCATGCTGTGGTACCAGGTGGGGCGCTGCTGGAAGCGCGTCCAATCCGGCGTCCAGCCGAAGTCGGACGGATAAATATCGGTGGTCAGCCGCTCTTCGAAACCATGCAGTTGATCGGGGCCGCAGAAGTGCATTTTTCCGCACAGCGAGGTTTGATAGCCGGCATAGCGCAGATAGTGGGCAAACGTAGGCACTTGCGCCGCAAACTCGGCAGCGTTGTCGTAGGCGCCGATGCTGGAGGGCAGTTGCCCTGCCAGGAATGAATAACGCGATGGTGCGCACAAAGGACTATTGCAGTAGCAATTCTCGAACACCACGCCGGAGCGCGCCAGCGCATCGATGTGCGGGGTACGCGCGACCGCGCCGCCGTAGATCTTGAGCGCACGCGCCGTGAGCTGGTCGGCCATCAGTATCAGCAGATTCGGGCTATCGCTCATGTGGCTGTAATCAAGGTCTGCGCGAGTAGTGACTCATTCAGAGCATAGCCCATGCCGGGGGCATCGCTGAGCTCGATCATGCCTGCTGCATCGACGCGCAGCGGCTCGGCCATCATGAAGTCGCGGCGAGCGAGGTCCCAGTCCGGTGGATCGAACGGATACTCGAGGAACGGCGAATCCGCGAGCCCGGCTGCCAGATGCGCGTTGGCGCTCACTCCCATGCCGTTGGTCCAGGTGTGCGGCGTGAATACCAGATTGTGCTCCTGCGCCATGATGGCTATGCGCCGCAGACCGGTGATACCGCCCACGAGCGCGACGTCCGGCTGCAGCACGTCGAGGCAGCCGCCGACGATCAGATCGCGCAATTCATGCAGCTGACGGGTCATCTCCCCGCCGGCGATGCGTACGGCCGTGGCCTCGCGCAGCGCACGCATGCCGGCGTGATCTGCGCGGTGCAACGGCTCCTCCATCCAGTAGACATCGAGCCGCTCAAGCTCCCGCGCCACCGCCAGCGCATCTTTCAGGCTCCAGGAGCGCTCGGTGTCCCAGGGCAGGCGCCAGCCTTGATTACAGTCAACCATGAGCTCGAGCCGGTGGCCGACGCGGGCACGCACGGTTTCGAGCGCCTTGATGTCATCGCGCCATTCGCCGCGGTGGAATCGGATCTTCATGGCCTTGAAACCGCTGCCCAAATAGGCTTGCGCCTGCTCGGCCATTGCGCCCGGATCGCGCAGCACACCCGAAGAGGCGTAGGCCGGCACGCGGTTCGATAAACCCCCGAGCAGTTTCCAGCACGGCTGACCCGTGATCTTGCCGGCCAGATCCCACAGCGCCAGATCCAGCGGCCAACAGCGGCCGTAGTGAAAATCGATATGAGACAGCACGCGCCAATGGCGCTCGAGCGCCATTGGGTCGCGGCCGATGAACAAGGGCTCGTGACCGGCGAAGCCGACCATCAGATCGCCGGAAGCATAGCCTACGAGCCCGTCCTGCGTGCTCACACGCACGATCGTGGCATTAAAGTGCCGGCGCGGCTTGCTGTCCCAGCTGGCGAGCAATGGCGGCTCAAGAGCCAGCCGATGGTGGCTGATCTGGATGGAGGCAATCTGTTGCACTATCGCAGCACCGCGCCAGCGAACTCGAGCAGATCGCGCTCGCCTACATCGCGCCGGTTCGAGCGGCGCATGGGCTCGTTTTCGGGCTGCGCCATCTGATGTGCGAGCTGCGCGGGGGTGATGTGGTCGTAGCCTTCGCCGGCAATCGAAACCTTGATGCCCACCGCATGCAACAGCCGTTCGAACGCGTCCGGCAGACGCCGCGCCTCCGCGACTTCGCCCATGGCCGCGGCCGCAGCCGCGAATGGCGCCTCTTCGCCCTGAATGCTCCAGGGCAGCGTCGCGCGCAGCGCCAGCCCCACGGCGCGTCCGTGATGAATCGGACGCAGCGATGCCAGCGCGTGGCCGATGTTGTGCGCGATGGCGGTGCCGCAGTTATCGATGCCGATGCCCGCGAAAGTAGCGGCCCACTGCAGGCCGGCGCGGGCGCTCAAATCGGCGGGCGCACTGACCGCACGCTGCAGGTGCCTGACCACGAGGCGGATCGCCTCCAGGCAATACATATCGTTGGCCGCATTGGCATGGCGATTGGTCGAGGCTTCGATGGCATGCACCAGCGCGTCAATGCCGGTGGCCGCAGTCAGGTGCGCGGGCAGTCCCCTGGTCAACACCGGATCGAGCACGATCACGTCGGCCTTGAGCGCATCGCCCCAGAGCCAGACCTTGGCGCCGTTGGCGTCCGAGAGCACGGCGGTTCGGGTCGCCTCCGAGCCGGTGCCCGACGTGGTGGGCACGCACACACTGACCAGCCGCGTTGCCGGAAACGGATTGGCACCCAACCCATAGTGGGCGGACTGCGCCGCACTGTGTGCAATCGCGGCCACGGTTTTGCCCAGATCCATGGCCGAGCCGCCGCCGAGCGCCACCACGGCTTGCGCGCTCTGAGCGCGCGCAAGCTGCGCGGTAGCATCGGCCTGCGCCATCGATGGATCGCTTTGGACTTCACCGAACACCGTGACCGCGCAGCCGGCCGAGCGCAGTGAGCGCTCGGCGGTGTCGATCATGCCGGTGGACTTCAAGCCGGGGTCCGCGACCAGCAATACGCGCAGCCCCGGCGTGATGGCGTTCAGAGTGGCGCCAATCTGCTCCAGGGTGCCCGCCCCCTGGATGATTCGCGGCACGCGATCCAGCATCACGGCGCTCATGAGGGCGTCAGGGCACCTTAGGGGTGTAGAACGGGTTGCCCACGCTCGCCAGACCATTGGCCAGATCGGCGCGCGCGGGCCAGCCAGCCGTCATAGCGCGCTGCACGGCCGCCTCCGCGGCAGCCTTGTTGTTGGCATAGACGCTATCGGCGTCGTCCGCGTTCCAGTCGACCCAGACCAGCGCGATGCTGAGCCACGCATCCTCGGCTCCGGACGGCAGTGCGCCGTCGAGCACGGCACGCGTAATGCCTGCCGCGACACCTGCCTGCGCCGCACCCCAGGTCAGCTTCTCGTGCTTGGCATCGCGCAACACGGCCTTGGCGATAAACAGCGTGGCCGGCTTGATGGGCAGGTTGGGTTTGAGCACCACCTGAAACGGTATATGTCCCGGCCCAGGGCTGGCGGCAGCCGTGGCCCAGGCGCTACCCAGCGGGCCCTGCCTGGGTCCGAGCAGCAGATTGATGTGCGCCGCGTTGCCGCCGCCGCCTTCGAAACCTTCGCCTATGTACAGCATGCGATCTCAGTGCTCTGAGTGAGAGCCCAGGGCGCGCGCGCGCCGGGTCGGGTTGTAATCGTTGATCTCATCGCGCGGCCGGTAAGGCGCCTCCAGAAACGCGCGCTCCTCGGCCTCCAGGTGCAGCGCTGCGGCGGCCACTGCCACGTCGACCTGGTCGGCGGAATCGGCACCGATCAGCGGCGCGGTGATTCGCGGACTGCCGGCCACCCAGGCCGTGGCGATGTGCGCCGGGGTGACCCCGCGCTTCTGGGCCAGCTCGCGCACGCGGCGCGCGATTTCACAGTCGATCTCATCGCCGTAGAAGTTCAGATAGATGTCATGCGCGGTACGCGCCGTGCGGCTGGCGCCGGTCAGGAAGCCGCGCGCCAGAGGACTGAAAGTGGTCACGGCAATACCGGCATCCAGGCAATAGGGCATCATCTCGCGCTCCTCTTCGCGATACAGCAGGTTGTACTGACACTGCATGTTCACGAACGGCGTCCAGCCGTTCAGGCGCGCGGTGTAGTTCATCTTGGCAAACTGCCAGGCGTACATGGTCGATGCGCCCAGGTAGCGCGCCTTGCCGGCCTTGACGATGTCGTGCAGCGCCTCGAGTGTCTCCTCGATGGGCGTGTCCGGATCGAAGGCATGGATGATGTACAGATCGACGTAATCCGTGCCCAGACGCCGCAGCGAGCGATCGATCGAACTCAGCAGGTGTTTACGCGACAGCCCGCGATCGTTGGGCGCCTCGCTCATCGGGTAGAACACCTTGGTGGCCAGTACCAGCGCGTCGCGCTCGCTGAGCTTGAGCAGATTGCGACCGACCACCTCTTCGTTGCGGCCGGCCGAGTACCAGTCGGCCATATCAAAAAAGGTGATACCCAGATCCAGTGCGCGCTTCAGAATCGGCACCGTCTTATCTTCATCGAGCACCCAACCCTTCCAGGCCGAGCTGCCGAAGCCCATGGTGCCCAGGCATAGCTTGGATACCTTGAGGCCGGTCTGCCCGAAGCGGATATGCTGCATGAGACAGGCAGCCTTGCACGCTGCGTGGCGGCGTGCAACTGTTGGTCAGGTGAAGTCCTGCGTACGTCCGACCAGTTCCTGCAACACCACGCTCTGCAGCGCCGTGACATCGTTGGGCTGCAGGTTCTGGAATTGCACCCCGCATCGCACTGCACCCTCGGCGCCGTCGCGATCCTGCTTCAACGATCGGATCACCGCCTGCAGCGACAGCGCAGTTTCCACGCCGCTGGTTTTGAGTACGAACGAGAGGCCGATGGTGGCGCCCAGCTCTCCCGGATTGCCGGTGGCGCGCACCTCGGCACCGCCGATACTGAGATTGGAGATGACGGCCGCGTTGGGATGGCCGGCTATGGTGACCGCAAACTCGGTTTGAATGCGCCGCGAGGTGCGCACGATCTTGCCGATGATCTCTTTGGGAAACGACAGGTGCAGATAGTCGAGCGGCTGTCTGATGATCTTATCGACATGGACGCTGAAGCCGAACGCGGCCTGACCGTTGAATACACTGATCGTGACCGGATCGCCTTCCTTCAGCGAGGCAGGCCACTGGCCCGACGGTGGTGCCTCGACCATCAAGGTCTTGTCCAGAACATAGCCGATCAGCCTGACCTTGCAGCGGTTGCTGCCGACGTGGGAAGGCGGGCTCAGTTGCAGCGCATCACCGACCATGAGGCGCATGTCCTCAAATTTATAGGCACGCGCCTCCACGCCGGCAGCAGGGCGGGCATCGGTGGCGGCAGGTCCAGGCAGCACCTTTTCCATAGGATGCTGCCAATATAGTCAATGCATAGGGTACGAATCCAAGACGCATTGACGCTTTTTACGGATAGGCGCCCCCCGTGGCGTCGTTGCCGCCGTCCACGGGCAGGTTGGCGCCGGTGATATAGCTGGCCTCCGATGAGACCAGGAAGCGAATTACGCGGCCCACCTCGGCCGGCGATGCCAGGCGCCGCATCGGTATTCCGGCCGCGAGCCGCTGCAATTGCTCGCCCGGATCGCCGCCCTGGGCGGCCAGGATGTCATCGACCATCTGCGTGTGGATCTCACCGGGACAGACCGCGTTGACCCGTATGCGATCGCGGGCATGATCGAGCGCCAGGCAACGCGTGATCTGCACCACCGCGCCTTTGCTGGCGCAATAGGCGATATGGTTGGGCTCGCCGTTGAGTCCCCACTCCGAGGCCACGTTGACGATGGCGCCGCCGCCGGCCTGGCGCATGTGCGCGATGGCAGCCCGGCTGAGGTAGAACAGCGCATTGACGTTGACCGCCATGGTGTCGAGCCACTGCTCGTTGCTGGTGTCGATGGCGTTGGCGGTGTAGAGAATGCCGGCGTTGTTGACCAGGATGTCGAGCGCGCCGAAGCGATCGACCGTGGCAGCAACCAGTGCTTCGCAGGCGCCGCCGGCGCGCAGATCGGCACGTTCGAATGAGGTGCGCGCGCCGTTGGCGCGCAGTGCGGCGGCCACCGCCTCACCGCGCTGAGTATTGCGGCCGCTGGTCATGACCGTGGCGCCGGCTTCGGTCAGGCAGCGCGCCGTGGCCTCGCCGATGCCGGTGGTGGAACCGGTGACCAGCGCGACCTTACCCGCCAGATCGATCATGCGCCGCGGCCGGATTCAGGCGATCTTGACCATGACGTGGCGCACGAAGGTGTAGTCCTCGAGCGCGTACATGCTCAGATCCTTGCCGTAACCCGACTGCTTCAAGCCGCCGTGCGGCACCTCGCTGACCAGCATGAAATGGGTATTGACCCAGGTGCAGCCGTAGCGCAGGCGCGCGGCCGTAGCCATGGCGCGCGTGACGTCCTTCGACCAGACCGAGGAGGCCAGGCCGTAGTCGGAATCGTTGGCCCACTGCACCGCGTCCTCAACGTCGTCAAACGGCGTGATCGTCACCACCGGTCCAAACACCTCGCGGCGTACGATCTCATCCTCCTGCCGTGCGCCCGCCAGAACCGTGGGCTGATAAAAGAATCCACGCCCTGAGGCCGGGCGCGCCTTACCCGTGCCGGCGCTGATATGCGGCAGCGCCAGCGCCCGATCGACGAACGCGGCAACGCGGCTGCGCTGGGCGCCGGAGATCAGCGGCCCCATTTCATTCTCACTGTCGGTGGCACTGTCGTATTTGAGGCTATTGGCGGCGCCCGACAGATCGGCGACCAGGCGCTCATAGATTTTCGATCCAGCATAGATGCGGCACGCCGCAGTGCAGTCCTGGCCGGCGTTGTAGAAGCCGAAGGTCCGGATCCCCTCGACCACGGCCGACAGATCGGCATCGTCGAACACCACCACCGGCGCCTTGCCGCCCAACTCCAGATGCGTACGCTTGATGGGCTTGGCCGCCGCAGCGACCACCTTTTCTCCGGTGGCAATGCTGCCGGTCAGCGACACCATGGCCACCTTGGGATGGCGGATCAGGGCATCCCCGACTGTGCTGCCTCGGCCACAGACTACGTTGACAACTCCTTCGGGCAGTATGTTCGACAGATGTTTGGCCAGCAGCAGCGTGGTCAGCGGAGTCAGCTCCGAGGGCTTGAGCACCACGGTGTTGCCGGCGGCGAGCGCCGGCGCGAGCTTCCAGGCGCCCATCATCAAAGGATAATTCCACGGTGCGATCGAGCCGACGACGCCCAGCGGATCACGACGAATCATCGAGGTATGACCGGCCAGGTATTCGCCCGCCAGGGGACCGTGCATGCAGCGCACCGCGCCGGCGAAGAAACGAAAGCAATCGGCGATGCCAGGGATCTCATCGCGCAGCATCAGGTGCTTGGGCTTGCCGCAGTTGAGCGCCTCGAGCTCGGCGAACGCATCGGCTTCGCGTTCGATCATGTCGGCGATCTTGAGCAGGTACGTGGATCGCTCCACCGGTGTGGTCAGCGACCATTTTTCAAAGGCCCTAGCGGCCGCATTGACGGCCGCATCCACCTGGCCCACGGTGGCATCGGCCAGAGTGATGATGGTCTGACCGGTGCGCGGATTCAGTACCGTGTCGGACGGCCCTTGCCCGGCTTCCATGCGATTGCCGATCAGCAGATCTGTTTGCATCACGCGTACCTCTTCTGCAGCTGACCGTCGGCGACGAGCGCAGCCGCGGTATCGTCCAGCGTCCTGCCGAGCCGCGCGATCATCTCCTGCACCTGTGCCTCGGTGATGATCAGCGGTGGGCACAGCGCGATCGTGTCGCCGATGGCACGCACGATCAAACCATGCTGATGTCCCAGAGCAAATGCCTTGAGCCCGACTTTCAGTTGCGGTGCGAACGAGCGTTTGGAGGCCTTGTCCTCGACCAGTTCGAGACCTGCGATCAGCCCCTCGCCGCGCACTTCACCGACCAGGGGATGCGCTGCCAACTTACGCAGCTGCGTCTGCATGAAGGCGCCGACCCGTCTGGCCTGCCCCATGAGGTCGCGCTCTTCGAGAATCTTGAGATTCTCGAGCGCTACGGCGGTGGCCAGCGGATGTCCGGAAGTCGTGAAACCGTGGCCAAAGGTGCCGATCCTGGCGCTGTTGTCGGCGATCGGGGCATAGACCGCTTCCGAAAACAACACCGCGGCCAAGGGCACATACGAGGAGGTCAGCTGTTTCGAGACCACCATGAGGTCGGGTTTGAAGCCGTAATGCACGGCGCCAAAGCTGCTGCCGAGCCGGCCGAAGCCGTTGATGACTTCATCGGCGACCAGCAGAATCTCGTACTTGCGACACAGCGCCTCGATGCCCGGCCAATAGCCCTGGGGCGGCGGCATGACGCCTCCGGCACCCATGAGCGGCTCGCCGATAAATGCCGCGACCGTCTCGGGTCCTTCCTCGAGAATGACCGTCTCGGCCTCGGCCAGCAGACGCGCCGTGAATTGCGCCTCGGTCTCCCCTAGGGCACCGAAGCGGTAAAAATGCGGACAGGTAAGGTGGCGCACCGGGATGGCCGGGAGATCGAAATCGCGATGATTGGCCGGCAGCCCGGTCAGGCTGCCCGAGGCCACGGTAATGCCGTGATAGGCCTTATGGCGCGACAGGAACTTCTTTTTCCTGGGCCGCCCGAGCGCATTGTTGTAATACCAGACCAGCTTGACGACGGTATCGTTGGCCTCGGAGCCCGAATTGGTGAAGAACACGCGCGTGAGCTGTGCCGGCGTCATGGCCACCAGTTTCTCCGCCAGTAGGATCGCCGGCTCGTGCGATTTGTGGCCGAAGATATGGTAGTAGGGCAGCTTCGACGTCTGCGCCGCGGCCGCCTGCACCAGACGCGGCTCGCTGAAGCCCACGGCCACCGACCACAGGCCGGCCATGCCTTCGATGTATTCCTTGCCGGCCGTGTCGTAGACGTAGATGCCCTGGCCGCGCTCGATCACGATCGGTCCGGTTTTCTCGTGCAGCCTCGCGTCGGTGTAAGGATGCAACAGCGGAGTCGACAGCGTATCGTTCATAGTGAGCCCCATGGATTAAACGGCAGCGGGCGTGCGGGATGCCGAACCACCCGGGTCCCATTCTAATCGCCGCGCGCGCCGCGGCGTTGCACCGGGTTTAGAGCAGCTCGTAGATGAACTGGTACGAGGAGCCTTTGGCGTCGCGCGCGTGCAACTTCAGGGCACCTTTGGCGCCGTCGTACTTACCCGTGCCCCCGGTCACGGCCATGACCGAGTCCTTGTCGTCGTAGAACGGGCCCTCGGCCGTGATCTGGCCGTCCTTGAGCAGCAGGGTCCAGAAGCATTCATAACTCTTGCCGGCCACTATGCGTATGCAATAGCCCTGGTCAGTTCCCAGCTGGGTCTTGTTGCCGGCATCAAAAACCGGATTGGCAAAGGTCAGCAGATCCCCGGCCGAGTCGCCCTTGGCACCCAGATCGAGCGTGGCATCGGTCAGCGCGCGTTCGACCAACTCGATGCGCTCGGCCGCCAGCGCGGCAGCCGGCGCCAGGACCAGCGCACCCGCGAGCAGCAGCGTGAATCGGTTCATGGCCCTCCCCCCTCCCCAATCAGAACTTATAGGTGAAGTCTACACCGAGCGTACGGGGCTGATTGGTCGATACACGTGTAATGGTCGGCTGCTGCCACGCGAACACGGTGTTGTCGATGGTCAGTGCCGCCAGCTTGTTGGTGAGGTTGGTGGCGACGAAGTAGGCGCCCCACTTGTCAGCGAACACGCCTGCTCTGAGGTCCATAATATTGTGTGACGGCAGTGTCTCGCGGTAGTACGCCTGGTCCTGGATCGGACCGACCAGCGAGCTCGACAAGTGAAACATGCCGGTGAGGTTCGCCGTCACGGGCTGGTGATAGTCGAGCGAGGCGACCACGGTGTACTCGGGTACGTTGATGACATCGATCCCGGGATAGAAGCCGGCCGCCTGCGCCGCCGGGCTGGGGTCGTTGATCTTGGCGTTGGTATAGGCGCCGGACAGGTCAAACGTCAGCTGGTCGGTCAGACGCGTCGAGGTCTCCACCTCGGGCCCGAACGCGCGCGCGTTGCCGGCGTTGGTGTCGTAAGGGTAACCGCAGGTCAGCGACACGACCTGCTGGATGTTGGACCACTTGATGTAATAGGCATCGGCATTGATGGTGAATCGCCGGTCATCAACCCGCGCCTTCTCGCCGAGCTCGAAACTCCAGACGTAATCCGGGCCATACTGGGGCTGCTGCGACACGTACGAGCCCGCCGGTACCGGCAGGGCCGGATTGAGCTGGTTCGCCAGCGGCACGTTACAGTTATAGCCGGCGGAATTGGCTTCCAGCTGCTGCACGCTCGGGATCGGGATGGGCAGATTCACGCCGCCAGGCCGCGAGCCCCTGGCAACTGTGCCATACAGAGTCAGATCCGGTGTCGGCGTATAGGACAGATTAAACTTGGGCAACACCGCGCTGCCGCTCTGGCTCACATTGAGCAGCGTGTGGTCCTGGTTTTCGGCAGCCGTGCCAAGGCCGGCCTGGTCCGCGTGGTTTTCGATGGTGTAGCGGAAGAAGCGCAGGCCGACGGTAGCCTTGAGGTCATCCAGAATCTTATAGGACGTCTCACCAAACACAGCGATCTGCTTCATGACGTTCGGATTGTTGTCGTTGAATATGACGCCATTCGGATTGGCGGCCTGCGGGCTCGAATACGGCGGCAGGGTCGCGTTGGGATAGCGATATATATTGTTGGGATTGCCCTGCTCATCGGGCGGGCAGTGGCCGCCAACCGGGTTGGAGGCCGCTGGCGCGCCGCAGGTCACCGCCGTCGAGTACGCCAGGTCCTCGTTGTAGGTGACGTAGCCCGAGTGCAGATCGGCGCCGTAAAGACCGCCCTGCCACTGCAGCGCTCCGGTGCCATTCGAGGCCAACCGCAATTCGAAGCTGTCCTGCGTGGTGTCGTCCTCCTCGACGTACAGGCTCGGCAGGAACGCGGTCAGGTTGTTGATGTTCTGCAGCGCCTCGGTCGAATCCGTCGACTGAAATACATTGCGCCGCCAATACGCCGGAGCAAAGGTCAGTGTGGCGGGGCCGAAGTCGTACACGGCATCGAGGCTCAGCATCTTGAACGAGTCGTAGTACGGCTCCTCTATATCGTACGGCTGATAAATGCCCGGAGTGGTCGGATAAGGCGACGGAGAGGTACCCGTGGCCTGGTAGTTGTTGTAGCCATCGGCAGCGATACGCTGATACATCACGTTGGTCGTGACCGAAAACTGCTCACTCGGCTTCACCAGCAGGGCCGCACGTGCGGAGGTGAAGCGCTCCAGGTTTGCACCGTCAATGGTCTTTGAAACCGCCGCGTCTGCCACGTCGCCGCGATTGCAGTAGTAGTAGACGCACTGCGACGGAATCGCAGCGGTTCCGTTGTACGGACCGGTCGGAAACGGGAAATTCGGCTCCACGTAACGGTCGATCCAGCCACTGATGTACTTGTCGCTGCCGACCACGCGCAGCGCCACCTCGTCACCCATCGGCAGATTCACCATCACGCTGCCGCCGCCGTTCCAGCTGCCTCCGGACTCGGTATAGGAGGTGTTCAGATCCGCCGCGGCGTCGAATTTGCCCAGTTCGGGCTGATTGGTCACGAGCTTGATCGTGCCGCCCATCGACCCCGCGCCATAGAGGGTGCCCTGCGGCCCGCGGAGCACCTCGACATGGTTGAGATCGAACAGGTCAGGATCGATGACCGTGCGGCCGTTGAGCGCTACCGCGGACGCGGATAGCGGCGTCTCATCGATGTAGAAACCCACTGTGGCGGTCGAGCCGCCGGCGGAAGTCAGGCCGCGCATTTCGTATTCGGTCTGGCCGGGGCCCGCCGTGCGCATCGAGACACCGGGAACCTGGGCGGCGAGTTCCTCTAAGCTGGTGATGTTCTGATTCTGCAGGTCCTGGCTGCTCAGCGCCGAGAGGCTGATCGGTGTCTCCTGCACGGTCGAGGCGCGCTTCTCGGCCGAGACCACGATCTCCTGCAATTCTTCCTCTCCCGCCTCGCCGGCTGCGGCGGCCGCAAAAGCGGATCCGGGCACGCTCCATGCCGCCAGTGGGATCAGCGCGGCCACCGCCGCCCGCACGCCGAGTCGCTCGAAAAATGGCCGGCCGTGCTGCAGTCTTAGCATGTGAGGCTCTCCCAGAATTAACTTTAAGTGCAGCGCCTGCAAAAGCGCCGGGGGGCGTCGTGTCGTATTTAGCTGTCCCTGGTCGCGAATCCGCTCACGGCATGCGGCGCGAAGGCGTTTGCATGGTAGTGAACTATGTTGCATACGAATATCACGCTGAATGAATTGTGGTCAACCATTACCGGCGTTGTATTTGCGAAACACTGTGCGTGCGCACCACGCTGGCGCGGGAATCTGGACGAGCGTGCCATCATCGAGCAGGATGTCGTAATGAGCGCACTGATCATCGATGGCAAGGCCGTTGCTGAAACACTGCGGCGTGACGTGGCCGCGCGTGTGGCCGAACTATGGAGCGCCAAGGCCATACGCCCCGGTCTCGCGGTGGTGCTGGTCGGCAGCGATGCGGCCAGCGAGGTCTATGTGGGCAGCAAGATCCGGCACACGGTCGAGGCCGGCATGCGCTCGTTCGAGCACCGCCTGGGCGCCGAGGCCAGCCAGATGGAGCTGTTGTCGCTGATCGATCGGCTCAACAACGATCCGGAAGTCGATGGCATCCTGGTGCAATTGCCGCTGCCGCGGCATATGGACAGCACGGCCGTCATCGAAGCCATCGATCCGGCCAAGGACGTGGATGGCTTTCACCCGATCAACGTCGGGCGCGTCGCCACCGGCGGCCCGGGTATTGTGCCGTGCACACCCATGGGCTCGCTGCTGCTGATCCAATCGCTCAAGCTGCCGCTGCTGGGTCTGGACGCCCTGATCGTCGGGCGCTCCAACATCGTCGGCAAGCCCATGGCGCAATTGCTGCTGGGTGAGCAGTGCACGGTCACCATCGCACATTCCAAGACCCGCGATCTGCCCGGGCGCTGCCGGCAGGCCGACATTCTGATCGCGGCGGTCGGGCGCGCGCAGATGATTCGCGGCGATTGGATCAAGCCGGGGGCAATCGTGATCGATGTCGGCATCAACCGGCTGCCTGCAGATGCGGCCGGCAAGTCGCGCCTGGTGGGCGATGTGGCTTTCGAGGAGGCGCGCAACGTAGCCGGCGCCATCACTCCGGTGCCGGGCGGCGTGGGCCCCATGACCATAGCCTGTCTGCTGCGCAACACGCTGCACTCTGCGCAAGCGCGCCGCGGCGCCGCAGCCCAGTAGCCCTGACCCGGGCATCGGCGCGCGCTCAGCCCGAGGCCGTGCGCTTCTTCTTTTGCGGGTCGTCGAACGGCAAGGTGTGCGCGCTCGCGGGTGCGTTTACGCGCTTACCGCGAATCTCCAGACGCCTGCCGTGGACTGCGGCCCCCGGGTCCAGACGCGCCAGCGCCATGGACTTGCGCGTCAGGCTCGAATACATGCCGCAGGTCACGACACCGACCTGCTTGCCGTCGGCATAGACGCCATCGCCCATGTCGGCCGGCACATCCCCATCCACCAGCAGCCCGAAGATCTTGAAGCGTTGCCTGTCCTTGAGCCGATAGTGCTGATCGGCGCCGCGAAAATCGTTCTTGCCCGGACTGACGGTGAAATCCAGTCCCAGTTCCCACAGGCTGTCGCCCGGCGGGTCGTGCGCAAACGGATACATCTGCGACATGTCGTAGGGGTAGAACAGCAGGCAACTCTCCACGCGCAGCATGTCGAGCGTCGCAAAGCAGGTCGGAACGATGCCGAAGCTCTTGCCCTCGCTCAGCACGGTGTCCCAGATCGCTCCGGCGTCCTCGGCCTTGCAGAACAGTTCATAGCCGCGCTCGCCGCTGTAGCCGGTGCGCGAGATCAGCACCGGACGGCCGAACAACGTGGTCGCCAGGTGATGGAAATATTTGAGATCGCGAATGGCGGGCACGAACTTGGCCAGAAAATCCACGGCCGCGGGCCCCTGCAGCGACAGGTCGTGCAGATCCTCATCGACCACCATGGCGGCGTTGCGGCCGACCACGGCGTTGGTCAGCGTCTCGTGTCCGGCACCGCTGCCGTGCACCACCATCCAGGCATTGGGCGCGGTGCGGTACAGGATGCAGTCCTCGATGAAATGGCCGGCCTCGTTGAGCATGCAGGCATAGGCGGACTTGCCCGGATAGATCTTGCTGACATCGCGCGTGGTGGCGTAGTGCAAGATGGCCGAGGAATGCGGACCCACCAGATGCAGCTTCTTGAGTCCCGAGACGTCCATGAGTCCGGCCTTGGTCCGGATCGCCACGTGATCGAGCGCCATGTCGTGCGCGTAGGTCCACGCGGTGCCCATGCCGTTCCAATCCTCGAGCTTGGATCCGAGCGCACGATGCCGGTCCGCGAGAACGGAATAACGCCAACTCAATGCCATATGATTCTCCTGACGTGCGTGTTATTCGGGCGCGATGCCCGGCGTGGTCGGTGAGCCGTCGTCGAACTGGGACAGATATGCCACCGCGATCGGCCGATGACGCGTGAGGCCCTTGTAGTCGACCAGCGCCGGATGCAGGTCGCGCAACACGCGATGCACGCGCCGGGCCCATTTGGGAATGCTCGCGACGTCGCCGACGCTCAGCATGTAGGTCCGCACCATGAAGACGATGCCGTTGGAGCGCGGCAGCCGCCACAGTCCCTGCAACTCGGTCCGCAGGTGCAGTTTCCTCGCCACATTCTCGAGTGTCACGCTGGTGCGGTCCGGCCCCCATTCCGGGTAGTTGTGCGGCGAGCTGTCGAGATTCGGATTCACCGTCATGGTCCAGTTGTAGCGCCGGACCGGCTCGTTCAGGCGCAGATTGAGCAGGAACTTCAGCGCGCGATCGAATACGCCCATCTCGTGTCCGAGCGGCACCGGACCGTGCCACTCCTTGAAGCTCATGCCCATGTCGAAGTCCATCGACCAGTCGGCCGGTCCGGTCACCATGCCGCCTTCGACCCACAGATCATTGTCGCGCTGGTCCATGATTACCCAGTCGCCCTGCAACTGGCGCGTGATGTATTCCAGCGGCGGTTGCGGCAGGCTCGCGGGATCGCCGAAGGTGAAATGCTGATTCAAGCCGAGCGGCCGGTTGATCCAATGCCAGTGCCGGCCCGCTCGCGTCAGCGTGAATTGGTCCGGATAGGACTGCGACAGCGACTGCATGCCGAGCTCGAGCGTGTCCCATTGCGCAGACATCATGTGCGGCAAGGCCTGGATACG
>Ga0302324_100001316_pt1 | contig 60752 bp, 54 predicted proteins | sample Palsa_T0_1_FD_201949 | JGI IMG/M metagenome (GOLD analysis project Ga0302324, IMG submission 201949) | Peat permafrost microbial communities from Stordalen Mire near Abisko, Sweden - Palsa_T0_1 | ecosystem: Environmental > Terrestrial > Soil > Palsa > Peat permafrost | place: Sweden: Abisko...
TGCGGGTCTGGCGGAGCGGCTGGCCGGCTACAGAGCCGCTTGGGCCAAGTAGTGCGTTCCAAGACCTCGGCGCTTAGGACACAGGAGGAGAAGTCATGAGTGGGCTTTCAATACCGCATGTCGCTTCCGGCAAGGTGCGCGACATCTACGAACTGGACGACAAGCACCTCCTGTTCGTGACGTCCGATCGCATGTCGGCTTTCGACGTCGTGATGGACGAGCCCATCCCCGACAAGGGGCGGGTCCTGACCGCCATCACTTCGTTCTGGGTCGAGCGCTTGACAGGCGTGGCCCCGAACCATCTCGTCAGCTTGGACGTGCCCGCCGGAGTGACGGCGAGCGGCGGCGACGCGGACCTCGAAGGCCGCGTCATGGTCGTCCGTCGAGCTGAGATGCTGCCCATCGAGTGCATAGTTCGGGGATACCTATCCGGCTCGGCCTGGGCTGAGTACCAGCGCACCCAGACCATGCACGGCGCCCCGCTCCCCGCCGGCCTGCGTCAATCGGAACGTCTTCGCGAACCCGTGTTCACCCCGTCCACGAAGGCCGACTCGGGTCACGACGAGAACATCACTTTCGACGCAGCCGTCGCCCTGGTCGGTGCCGGACTCGCCAACGAGGCCAGGCGGATCAGCCTCGCCGCCTACCAGCTGGGCGCCGAGCTAGCCGCCCAGCGCGGCATCATCGTGGCGGACACCAAGTTCGAGCTCGGGGTGATCGACGGCGAGCTGTCCATCTGTGATGAGGTGCTGACGCCCGACTCATCGCGGTTCTGGCCGGTCGACTCCTGGGAGCCCGGCACGGTCCCTCCGTCATTTGACAAGCAACCGCTTCGCGATTGGCTCGAGGACATCGGATGGGGCAAGACGCCCCCACCGCCGGCCCTGCCACCTGAAGTCGTGGAAGCGACACGCTCGAGGTACGTGGACGCCTACGAGAGTCTCACCGGATTGCGGTTTGCCGACTGGCCGGGCGTGGGCTCGGCGTCGAGCGGTTCGGGGTCTGCCGGTACAGTGGACCAGTGACTCGCTTCAGGGCGTTGGTCGAGGTGTCTCTGCGGCCAGGAATCGCTGATCCGCAAGGAGCCACCATCGAACGGGCCTTGCCCGCTCTCGGCTTCGAAGCCATTTCCGGGGTCCGGGCCGGGAAGGCCTTCAGGTTTGTGGTGGATGCCACAGACGAACACGCGGCCCGAAAGCAGGTCGACGACCTGTGTCGCCGGCTACTGACGAACCCCGTAATCGAAGACTCGGCCGTCACATTGGAGCAGGCGTGACCGGCGCGGGGGGCGGCCGGTGACCGCCCGGATCGGGGTCGTCCTGTTCCCAGGGTCCAACTGCGAACACGACGTGGTGGAGGCGGTCAACGCTCTCGGTGGAGACGCCCACATCGTGTGGCACGACGACCGGTCGCTCGGAACGGTCGACGCCGTAGTCCTACCTGGCGGCTTCGCTCATGGGGACTACCTGCGGCCCGGGGCACTCGCCCGATTCTCGCCGATCATGGGGGCGGTCGAGGCGTTCGCGGCGGGGGGCGGCCCCGTCGTGGGGATTTGCAACGGCTTTCAAGTACTGACCGAAGCCCACCTGCTGCCGGGTGCCTTACAAAAGAACCGGGGACTGACCTTCCTTTGCACGACGGTCGAGGTGGAGGTATTCAGCGACCGGTCGGTACTGACCTCAGGCGTCGAAGTGGGCTCCCGCCTGCGCATCCCGATCAACCATTTCGAGGGCAGCTACATATGCGATCAGAGCACCCTCGACGAGCTGAGGGCCGAAGGGCGGATCATCCTGCGCTACGTCGACAACCCGAACGGGTCCCTGGCCGACATCGCCGGTATCGCCAACGCGGCCGGCAACGTCGTCGGCTTGATGCCCCATCCGGAGCGGGCTGCCGACGCGCTCTTCGGCTCGACCGACGGCCGCATCCTCCTCGGAGCTCTACTCCGCTCCGCGTTGGCGTGGTCGGCTGTTGCGGCCGGAAGCTGAGGTACTAGCTCCGCGTGCGCGCGATGCCCGCCTTGCGAAGGACGGTCGGATCGACTCCGGCGGCGCGCCACGCCGCGTAGCTGAGCCCTTTGCGCTCTCCATAGGCCTTGGCGGCGCCGACAAAATCGTCTTCAAAGGACTTGAAGTCGACGGCTTCTTCTTTGGATGCCAGTTCGGTCTCCAAGTTGATGCGCTCCTGCACCAAATGGACGCGCGTTAGCGGATCCGCGCTCAGCAAGCGACCCTCTATCTGGCGAAGACGGGCTTCGATGCCTTCGGCCGTACGCTTCCTACCGCGCTTGGGTTTGTGGGCTTCGAGCGCCTCCAAGTAGCGCCGCACGGCGCGACTCTCTTCCCTACCAATAGCCAAAGCCTGCTTGTGTTCCGCCGACATGGCCGCCTTGGTAGATCGCGACTTCTTGGGCGTTGATTTGGATACCATGCGACAGAGTATTTCACACATCTTTGCTTTCGATGCAACCCGCGAGGGCTCTAAGTCCTAAGCAAGAGGCGATCGGCTACTAGACTTATATGCATGGAAGGTGAGATCCACCGAGCCTTGGGGCTCACCGACGACGAGGCCGTTCAGATCGAGCGCCTGCTAGGTCGCCAGCCCAACCACTTGGAACTCGCCATGTACTCGGTCATGTGGAGCGAGCATTGCTCGTATAAATCCAGCCGAGTGCACCTAAAGCGGTTGCCGACTGAAGGTCAGCGAGTTTTGGTGGGACCGGGCGAGAACGCCGGTGTCGTTGACGCAGGCGGCGGGCTCGCCATTGCCTTGCGTATAGAGAGTCACAATCATCCTTCTGCGATCGAGCCTTATCAGGGAGCCGCCACGGGTGTCGGCGGGATCTTGAGGGATATCTTCACCATGGGAGCGCGCCCAATCGCCTTAATGGATCCGCTTCGGTTTGGGTCGCCTAAGGACCCTCGCTCTCGCTGGATCGCTACCGGCGTGATCTCGGGAATATCTGGTTACGGTAACTCTGTCGGAGTTCCAACTGTCGGCGGTGAGATCGTCTTCGATGAGTGCTACGCCGATAACCCATTGGTCAACGTGTTGTGCTGTGGGGTGCTGCCCGTCGACCGGCTGGTCCTGGGCCGGGCGTCCGGAGTGGGGAACCTCGCCGTCCTGCTGGGAAGTACCACCGGACGAGACGGGATCGGCGGGGTCAGCGTCTTGGCATCGGCTGGATTCAGCGACGACGCGGGCGCCGAGGAAGCGAAGCGACCAAACGTGCAAGTCGGAGACCCTTTCGAAGAGAAGCGCCTGATCGAGGCGTGCTTGCAGCTTCTAGACGAGTCGCTGGTGATTGGCATTCAAGACCTCGGCGGGGCCGGTCTTACCTGCGCGACTAGCGAGACCGCGTCCCGAGGCGGGGTAGGCATGGATGTCGACGTGACGGCTGTGCCGCGGCGTGAGCCAGGGATGGAACCGTGGGAGGTGATGACGAGCGAGAGTCAGGAGCGGATGCTCGCCATCGTCACGCCCGAGGCGTGCGACCGCGTCCTCGACGTGTGCCGGTCGTGGGAGGTACGGGCGACGGTCGTCGGCCGGGTGACGGAGTCCGGGCGACTCAGGATCGTCGACGGTTGGGACGGAAAGGTCTTGGCCGACGTACCGGCGGCGACCTTGCACGAGGACGCTCCCGTGTACAACCGGGCCATGGCTCGGCCCGCCGGCCTGGACGCGCGCCAGGCGGACGACCCAAGCCGGTTGCCTTCGCCGCCAGACGTCGGCAGTGATCTCTTGGCCCTCCTCGTCGACCCTTCCTGGGTCTACCGCCAGTACGACCACCAGCTGTTCCTCAACACGGTTGTGGCGCCGGGGGGCGACGCCGCCCTGCTGCGACTGGCCGGACCCGGGGTACCGACCCCAACCCCTGATGATCGTCGCGGGCTGGCCCTTTCGACGGACGGCAACGCCAGGTGGTGCTCGCTCGATCCCCGGGCCGGGACGGCACTCGTGGTGGCGGAGTCCGCCCTCAACGTGGCTTGCGTCGGTGCCGATCCAGTCGCTCTCGTCAACTGCCTCAACTTCGGCAATCCCGAACATCCGGAAGTGATGTGGCAACTGTCGGAGGCCATCGACGGAATGGCCGACGCCTGCCGAGCCCTTGGAATCCCGGTCATCGGAGGAAACGTCAGCCTCTACAACGAAAGCCGTGGGGTTGACATCGACCCGACTCCCGTCGTCGGCACCCTCGGTCTGGTCGAGCATCTCCGTCGCCGCCCACCGGGTTTGAATCTGGTTGACGGCAGCTCGATCATCATGGTCGGGGCGGTGGGATCGCTGGCGGCGGCGCCCTCGCTCGCAGGCTCCCGGTGGGCGGTCGAGCTCAACGATCATCGCGGCGGCCGTCTCCCCGACCTCGATTTCGTGCTCCACGCCCGGCTGCTCTCCCTCGTCGCTGACCTGGTCGGCGACTCGTCGGGTCTGGTCGACGGGGTCCACGACGTCTCCGAAGGCGGGCTCGGCCTGGCCCTGGCCGAGATGGCAGTCAACAGCGGGGTGGGCTTCATGGTCAGGGGTGTAGTCGACCATGCCGCCCTATTCGGGGAGGAGCCATCGCGGGTCGTATTCAGCGTGCCGGACCGTTCGCTCGCTGAAGTTCGGCGGCGAGTGGAGTCGGCCGCGCTCGGGTTCGTCGAGTTGGGTCGGGGTTTTGGCGACCGCCTGTTCATCGAGGGACTCGTCGATGTCAACCTGGCCGAGGCGGTGGACGCCTGGCGCAGCTGGTTGCCGGCTGCGCTCGGCGTGGAACTCTCGACTGCCGACTAAGAGCCCTCGCCGAAACTACTTGGGCGGCGGCCGAAGGACGAATCTTCAGTATCGCTGGGGGTAAACCAATCGGAGCCGCGCAAGTAGTTTTCGGCTCGGGCTCTGGTCGGCGGCAGCAATCGCCGCGACACCCGCTGGGCGTGAGAGAATGAGGCACGTGGGTCCCGACGACCGAAGCGCCCTCGACCACGAGTCCCCGAGAGAGGCCTGCGGGGTGTTCGGGGTGTTCGCTCCGAGCAGCCAGGTAGCCCACTTGACCTATGACGGCCTGTACGCCCTGCAGCACCGCGGGCAGGAGTCGGCCGGGATGGCCACGACCGATGGCGCCGGCGTGATGGTCGTAAAGGACATGGGGCTGGTCACCAACGTCTTCAATGAGTACAAGCTGGCCGGACTCCAGGGTCACTTGGCCATAGGCCACACCAGGTACTCGACCACGGGGACGTCCACCTGGCACAACGCCCAGCCGGTCTACCGGGTCACGTCCAAGAACCCCGAGCGGTTCCAGCCGCTGGAGTTCGCCCTCGGCCACAACGGGAACCTGACCAACACCGAGTCCTTGCTCGCGGACGCGGGCATGCTCCCGGGGACGGCGACGAGCGACAGCGACGTCATCGCGGAGCTGCTGGTCCGCTACTTGGACGCCCATCCCGAAGCGGACCTGGTGGAAGCGCTCGTCGAAGTGCTCCCCACCCTCCAGGGAGCTTTCTCGCTGGTGCTGCTCGACAACGAGCGCCTGATCGGTGTTCGGGACCCGCACGGCTTCCGGCCGCTGTGCCTCGGAAAGCTGGACCAAGGTTGGGTGCTGGCGTCCGAGACGCCCGCCCTCGACATCACCGGCGCCCATTTTGTGAGAGAGATGGACCCGGGAGAGCTCCTGGTCATCGATCACGACGGTCCGAAGACGGTGCGTCCTTGGCCGGAGAAGCTGGTCGACCCGAAGCTGTGCCTGTTCGAGTTCGTGTACCTGGCCCGCCCCGACAGCCGCCTTTACGGCCAGGAGCTGCACGGCGCCAGGATCCGCATGGGCGAGCTGCTGGCCGAGCAGGCACCAGTCGACGCCGACATGGTCATGGGCGTGCCGGACTCGGGGCTGCCGGCGGCCGAGGGGTATGCGCGCCAGAGCGGCATCCGCTACGGCCACGGGCTGGTCAAGAACCGGTACATCGGGCGAACGTTCATCGTGCCCGACCAGGCGCAGAGGACCCAGGGTGTGCGGCGCAAGCTCAACCCGTTGCACGGGGCCATTACCGGCCAACGCCTGATCGTCGTCGACGACTCGATCGTGAGGGGGACGACCACTCGGGCCATGGTCAAGATGCTGCGGGAGGCGGGCGCCACCGAAGTGCACCTCCGGATCTCCTCTCCGCCGTATCGCTGGCCGTGCTACTACGGGCTGGATACGGGGACCCGCGCCGAGCTGATCGCCGCCAACCTCGAAGTCCTCGAGATCCAGGAGTACCTCGGTGCCGACAGCCTGGCCTATCTCCACCTCGACTCGCTCAAGAAGGCGACCGGTGCCCCGGGCGCCGGATTCTGCGACGCCTGCCTGACCGGGGACTACCCGGCGGACATCCCGGTCGTGCTTCGGCGCGAGGCGGAGGCCGGTTCGCCTGTTGCCTGAGGGCTCCGAGGACAAAGACGTCCCCCCCCGACGCCTCACCTACGCCGCGGCCGGGGTAGACATCGACGCGGCCGACCGGGCCGTGGACGCCATGCGCGACCTGGTGGCCTCGACTGCCGACCGGCCCGGCGTGCTCGGGAGCATCGGCGGCTTCGGCGGGATGTTCGAAGTCCCCGAGGGCTATAAGCGGCCGGTTCTCGTTTCGAGTACCGACGGTGTCGGGACGAAGATGGCTGTGGCGATGGCGACCGGCCGGTTCGACACCGTCGGGATCGACTTGGTCGCCATGTGTGTGGACGACTTGGTGTGCTGCGGAGCCCGTCCCCTGTTCTTCCTCGACTACCAGCTCCTAGGACGCGTGGATCCCGCCCAGGTCCGCTCTTTGATGACGGGGATCGCCGAGGGCTGTCGCCTGGCCGGGTGCGCGATCGTGGGAGGGGAGCTGGCCGAGCACCCCGGCCTACTGGCCCCGGGTGAGGTCGACATCGCCGGCTTCGCGGTAGGGATAGTCGAACGACAAGAGATCGTCGACGGCCCGGCCCGCACCCGAGCTGGAGACGTCCTGGTCGGCTTGCCGTCTCCCGGCTTGAGGTCCAACGGCTACTCCCTGGCCCGTCGGGCCCTGCTGGAGCGCGACGGGCGCCCCCTCGACGGTCCGGCTTGGGAGGGCGCCGGGACGTGGTCGCTTGCCGATGAGCTGTTGCGCCCCTCGGTCATATACGCCCCGGCCATCCTGGCCCTCCTCGACGCCGCCGAGGTCCACGCCGTCGCCCACATCACCGGCGGCGGGCTGCCGGGCAACTTGCCCAGGGTTCTGGCCTCCGACGTCGACGCCAGACTGGAGCGTGATCGGTGGGTCACGCCGCGGATCTTCGCCGAGGTTCAAAAGGCGGGAGGGGTCGACGACGCCGAGATGGAAAGGGTGTTCAACCTCGGGTTGGGCATGATCGCGGCCGTCCCGGAGGCGGGGGTCGAGGCGGCCCTGAGTACGCTGCGCCAGTCAGGTCACGACGCGGTCGTGGTCGGGCGCCTCGTGCCGGGCGCCTGCCGTGTCCAACTCGTCTGACTAGTCACTTTTGGTACGGATAAAATGACCCGGACGGGTCATTGTCAGGCAAGCCGTACTTCTCATACCTTGAGGTACGAAAACGGACAGATGGAAGGAATCTGTAGACCATGGCCGAAGAAACCCATCCCGACGCACTCCTCACTCCTGCCGAGGTTGCCGCACTCTTTCGCGTAAACCCGAAGACGGTGACACGGTGGGCCAGGGCGGGCAAGATCACCGCGATTCGGACCCTGGGTGGTCACCGGCGGTTCCGCGCTTCGGAGATCCGGCGCTGCCTGGAGCAGCTGGAGACGACCGAGGGCTGACCTGAGTCCTTCCCGACTTGGCGGTCGCTCCCTGGGGGATCCCCGGGTCGCCCAGGCCCGTCAGCCCATGCCCGCGGCCGCATCCGGCAGGGGGTTCGCCGAAAGCTGAGATGATTTCCCGGTGGACTCCTTTGCCCTGCCCGCCGGATTCATCGGGTTTACCGGCCGGGCCGGTCTGCGCGACGAGGGAGACGACGTTTCGATAGTCGCGTCCACGACCCCGTGCGCTTGCGCCGGCATGTTTACCCGGAGTCGCTTCGAGGGCCCGAGCGTCACGCTCAGCCGGCGGCGGGTGGCGTCCGGGCACTCCCGTGCGGTGGTGGTGGTGGCAAAAAATGCCAACGTGGCCAACGGCCGGCAAGGCTGGCTGGACGCCGTAGAACTGACCGGTCTGGTGGCGACCGGGTTGCAGGTGCCGGTCGAGGAGGTACTGGTCGCCAGCACCGGGGTGATCGGCAGGCCCTACCCGATGGATCTGCTCAGGCCGCTGCTCGGGGGCTTGAGGGGCGCCACGTTCGACGCCGACGCCCACCGGATCGCCCAGGCGATGATGACGACGGACACGGTGGCCAAGACTGCGGTGCAGGGGGCCGGCCCGGCGAGAGTCGTCGGCGTGGCCAAGGGCGTGGGGATGATCGAGCCGGACATGGCGACCATGCTGGCCTTCGTCTTCACCGACGCGGCCGTCGAGGCGACGACCCTCGACCGGCTATGGCGGCGCGCCGTCGACGATAGCTTCAACTGTCTGAGCGTCGATACGGATACGTCGACGTCGGATACCGCAGTGGTGCTGGCCAACGGGGCGGCGGGTCCCGTGAGCGAAGCGGCTTTGAGCGTCGCCCTCCGGGAAGTGTGCCTGGACCTGACCCTGCAGCTGGCACGCGACGGAGAGGGGGCGACCAAGCTGCTGGCCGTGTCGGTGCGGTCGGCCCGCGATCGGGACCAAGCCCGCCGGGTGGCCAAAGCGGTCGTCAACTCTCCGCTGGTCAAGGCAGCGGTACATGGGGCGGATCCGAACTGGGGTCGGGTGGCCATGGCCGTCGGCAAGTGTCACGAGGACACCGACATCGATCCGGATCGGGTGAAGATTCGCTTCGGCGACCTGGAGACCTACCCGGCCCAGCAGGGTGAAGCGGGCCTGGCCCGGCTGAGCGAAGTCATGTCGGCCGACCACGTCGAGATCGAGGTCGACCTCGGCATCGGCCCGGCGGAAGCGACGGTCTACGGATGTGATCTCTCGGCCGAGTACGTGCGGATCAACGCCGACTACACGACGTAGGGCACGGACGGTACGAGTTGAACACCACCCGGGCGACGAGCAGGTCGGTGATACCCGAGTCGGCCCTTCGCGGCGGCGCCGTCAGCCGGTGGCGGTCGAGGAGCCGCTGCCGCTGAAGCTGGAGAAGCCGCCGCTGGAGAGGCCGCCGAGCATTCCGCTTATGAGCGTGCCGATCTTCGAGAGGTCGAGTTGCGTCGCTCCTGAAGGCGCCGAGATCGTCCCGGGCTGGCCGATGACCAGTCGAATGGGAATCTGGAACGGGGCCTTGTCCTTGGCCGGGAGGAATTGATTGACGTCGATGTCGATCTCTTCTGCTCGGTTGTTCTTGACGTACAGCTGCAACTGGGCTTGTGCGGGCACGTCGGACGCAGCCTTGCTGATGTCGGCACTGCTGATCTTGTTTCCGACACCGGGGATGGTGGCCAGGTAGGTCTCCAAAGCGGTGCCGGCCTGCTGCACCAGGGCTTGAAGGGCGACCGACACGTTGTATCTCGTACGCCCACCGCTGGTGCCGGCGTTGGTGTAGGTGGCGTTGTTCTTGAAGGCGCTCTTCAAGTCGCCTTCGAGTTTGAGGGCGGAAGCCTTGTACTGCGAGAGGGAGGACTTACCCAGCGCAGACGTCTCGAGCTGCTTGAAAATCGCGAGCAATGGCGCCAGGGACGCTTTGGTAATGGATACCCACTTGCCTTGGCCCAGGGCATCGAGGCCAGGCACGTACTGGTTGCCCTTTTGCAGGGCGGACTGGATCCCGGCGGCCGCGGAGGCACCCTGTCCGAAGTCGCTCAGGAGCTGGGTGAGCTGCACTCTGGCGTAGAGGGCCTGGCCCACATAACGGATTTCGACCGGCATGGTCGAGCCGATCTTGAGCCCGAAGTCGAACCTGTCGGAACGGTCCTTTTCGGTCTGCTTGCTCTTGAGCTCCTCACCGTTGCCGGTTGCGAAGCTCAAGACGATCGAGGACTGCGAGATGGTTTGCGCCACTTGAGCGGGGATGCCGCTGCCCCCGTGCTCGTCGGCCAGCTGAGTGATCTGGCTGGGCGTCAGGCCAACGGAAAACGCCAGGCTGATGCCCGACTGGTCCTGCAGCGTCGACAGCGAGTTGCCGACCGCTTGCTTGGTCGTGAGCTTCGCGAGGGTGCTGCACGCGGCGAGAGAGGAGGCCGACAACACGCCGACTGCAACTACGGCGCAGACCCGCTTGCCTGGATGTCTCACTGGGTTCCGCCCCGTCAGTTTCATTTGGTCCTCCGAGCGCCAATTCGCAGGTGCGCGCCCGGACAGTACCACCTTGTCCGCTTCGCCTTCCGGTAATCCGACTTGGAGGGTCGGCTTCAGAAGAAGATCCGGAAAGACCTGTTTGCAGTCGACCCAAGCCAGGAACGCGCCCCCCGATCTGACACTGACGAGGCCGCGCCGCTGTCTTGGGAGACGGCCATCGCCGTTAGAATCGACCGATCATGCCCGCCGAGCGTCCCCCCCGTCGTCGAGCCCTGCTCCTCGAGAACATCCATGCGGGCGCGGCCGAGTACTTGGCCGAAGCCGGCTTCGACGTGGAGACGGCACGAAGCGCCCTGGATGAAAACGAGCTCGCTGACCAGATCGGCGATTTCGACCTGATCGGAATCCGCTCCCGAACTCAGATCACTGAAGCCGTGTTGGACAAGTGCAAGCGACTCGACGCCATCGGCGCCTTTTGCATCGGCACCAACCAGATCGACCTCTCTGCCGCCACCAAGCGAGGGGTGGCGGTCTTCAACGCCCCGTTTTCCAATACGCGCAGCGTCGTGGAGTTGGTCATCGCCGAGATCGTGGCCCTGACCCGCCGACTGACCGACAAGAACCGTGAAATGCACGCCGGCACGTGGTCGAAGTCGGCGACCGGAGCCCACGAAGTGAGGGGCCGGCGGCTCGGCATCGTGGGCTACGGAAACATCGGTTCACAGCTGTCGGTACTGGCCGAGAACTTGGGCATGTCCGTCGCCTTCTACGACACAGCGGACCGGCTCGCCCTGGGCAACGCTCGACGAATTTCGTCCCTAGAGGAGCTGCTCGCGTGGGGGGACGTCGTAACCCTCCACGTGGATGGCAGGCCGGACAACAGAGGCCTGTTTGGCGAGTCGGAGTTCTCGGCCATGCGTCCCGGGGCGCTCTTTCTCAACCTCAGCCGGGGCTTCGTGGTCGACCACGGTTCGCTTCGCGCCCACATCGAGTCGCGGCACCTGGCCGGCGCCGCGGTCGACGTTTTCTTCGAGGAGCCGTCCGGAGATGACCAGGCGTTTGTGTCGCGCTTGCAAGGGCTGTCGAACGTGATCCTCACGCCTCATATCGGCGGCAGCACCGAAGAGGCCCAAGTCGACATTGGGCAGTTCGTGGCCAAGAAGCTTGCCGAGTACGCCGTCCACGGCAGCACCGCGTTGTCGGTCAACTTGCCCAACGTCGATCTGCCCCGACGCGCCGGAGCCCACGGACTGGTTCACATACACCGCAACACGCCCGGCGTGCTGGCGGCCATCAACGCCATATTCGCCGAGCACCGCATCAACATCGAAGGCCAGGCCCTGGGCACCCGCGGTGACATCGGCTACGTCATCACCGACATCGCCCACGACTACACCGACGACATGCTCACGCGACTCGCGCACATGGACGAGACCATCCGCCTGCGGGTCCTGTGACGAGAGGCTGATGCACTCGATGGGCTGGAACCTAGGCCTTCCTGCGCCGCGGTTAGGAGAGGTAGGTGGCGGAATCCAGGGCTCGGGCGAGATCGGCCAGCAAGTCGTCGACGGATTCGATCCCGACCGACAGCCGTATCAGTCCTGGATCCACTTCGAGGGCCGATCCCACCACCGACGTGTGGGTCATCCGGTGCGGGTGCTCGATCAGGGACTCGACCGCCCCCAGAGATTCGGCGAGGGTAAACAGCTCCGTCGACCGGGCCACTTCGAGGGCTGGCGGCTCGCCCCCTGCATGGATGAACGACACCATGCCGCCGAACGCCCGCATCTGTCGCGCTGCGATCTCATGGCCGGGATGGGAGTCGAGACCCGGGTACATAACGCGGGCCACCGCCGGGTGGGCTGAGAGCATTTCCGCCACGGCGACCGCGTTGGAACAGTGGCGATCCATGCGCACGGCCAGCGTCTTTATCCCTCTGAGGACCAGGTAGCAGTCCATCGGTCCGGGGACCCCGCCCACCGCGTTCTGATGGAAGGCCAGCTTCTCGGCCAGCTCGGAGTCGTCGGTGGCCAGGAACCCACCGGTCACGTCGCTGTGGCCGCCGAGGTACTTCGTCATCGAGTGCACGACCACGTCGGCACCGAGGGCCAAGGGTTGCTGCAGATACGGCGTGGCGAACGTGTTGTCCACCACCAGTCGGCCTCCCATTTGGTGGGTGAGGTCCGCCAGCGCTTCGATGTCGACTATCAGCAGCATGGGATTGGAGGGCGTTTCCGTCCACACCAACCGGGTGTCAGGCCGCCACGCCGCTCGCACCGAGTCGAGGTCGGTCAAGCGCACCGGCGTGTGTGAGATTCCGAGCGGTCCCCACACCTTGTCGATCAGGCGGAACGTGCCGCCGTAGGCATCGTCTGGGATGATGACGTGGTCTCCGGGCGACAGGCAGTGCAGCAATGTGTCCTCGGCCGCCATGCCGCTGGAAAACGCCAGCCCGTGGGCGGCGCCCTCGAGGGCGGCCAAGCAGGTCTCGAGCGAGGCCCGGGTCGGATTGCCGCTGCGGGCGTAGTCGAAGCCGAGGTGTTTCCCGGGGGCTTCCTGGGCGAATGTGGTCGCGAGCGACACGGCGGGGATGACGGCCCCGGTCGCCTGGTCGGGTGGTTGCCCGGCGTGGATGGCTCGGGTTTCGAAGCCGGGTCCGCCGGCGGGGCCAGCCTGGCTGGTCATCGGGTCGACGGGCCGGAGAGAAAGTCCAGCAGGTCGCTTCTGGTCACGATCCCGGTCGGGTGTCCGTTGTCGAGAACGAGGACCGCTGCGCTCTCGGCCAGGCGTGAGGACGCCACGTCGAGAGGTTCTCCCGAACCGATGGTCGGGAGGGGTCGGCCCATGACGGCGCTGACTGGCTCGTCGAGCGAGCTCGGGTCGCCGACGATCCTTTCCAGGAGGTCGCGGTCGGTCACGGTTCCCACCACCTCGGCCAGGGACAGCGGCGGCTCGGCCTTGACCACCGGAAGTTGCGACACCCCATACTCGCGAAGGATGGCGATGGCGGAGCGGACCGTCTCGGTCGGGTGGACGTGCACGAGGGGAGGGATCACGTCTTCGGCCCCGTGTCCCTTGGCTGCGAGCAGGTCCTCGACGGTGTCGCCCGAACTGCCGGCCCGCAAAAAGCCGTGGTCTGACATCCAGCCGTCGTCGTAGACCTTGGAGAGGTAGCCGCGACCGGAGTCGGGGAGGATCACCACGATCACTGCGTCTGGGCCGAGGTCTCGACCGATTTCGATGGCGGCCCACACGGCCGTGCCGCCCGAGCCGCCGGTCAGGATGCCTTCCTCCCGGGTCACGCGTCGTGCCGTCAGGAAGCTGTCACGATCGGAGACCATGACGACTCGGTCGGCGATGTCGCGGTCATAGGCATCGGGCCAGAAGTCCTCTCCGATGCCTTCCACCAGGTACGGGCGACCGGATCCTCCCGAGTAGACAGAACCTTCCGGGTCGGCGCCGATGATCTGGACGGCCGGGTTCTGGGCCTTCAGGTAGCGGCCGATCCCGCTGATGGTCCCGCCGGTACCGATGCTGGCGACGAGGTGGGTGACTCGTCCGGCCGTCTGTTGCCAGATCTCCGGCCCGGTCGTCCGTTCGTGGGCCTCGGGGTTGTGGGGGTTGGCGTACTGATTGGGCATGTATGCGCCCGGCGTGGTCTCGGTCAGGCGTCGGGCCACGGAGTAGTAGGAGTCAGGGTGCTCGGGATCGACGGCCGTCGGGCAGACCACCACTTCGGCGCCGTAGGCGCGGAGCAGCGAAACCTTTTCGTTGGCGATCTTGTCCGGCATCGTAAAAATGCATCGGTAGCCGCGCCGGGCCGCCACTATGGCCAGTCCGACCCCGGTGTTGCCCGACGTCGGCTCGACGATCGTGCCACCCCTGGTCAGCAGGCCGTCACGTTCCGCGGCGGCGACCATCGTCACGGCCGGACGGTCCTTGACGCTCCCGCCCGGGTTGAGGAACTCGAGCTTGGCGAACAGTTGGGCCGAGATGTCGCGCGCCACACGGTCCATGCGCACAAGGGGGGTGTCACCGATCAGGTCGAGCAACGACTCGGCTGCGGCGATCGGCTGCCCGGTGTCGCTCACTCGATCGACTTCGATACCGGCGTCGGCGGTGATGGGGCGGTCGGTGTAGACGATCACTGGCAGTCCGGCGCGATGCAGCTGACGCGCAATCTCGGCGACGTCTGCGGCGCCCTGGTCCGAGTCCTCGCCGATAACGCCGACCGACCTGGGGATGTGCGCCCGCAAATCGGCGATGGTGTGAGAGGCGATCATCCCGCCGGCCACGTCCACGCGTCTTCGGGCCCGGGCCGCCAACCGTTCGGGCACTGCGGCCTTGTCTACGACAACGAGTACGTCCATCAGGGGACCCATAATGCTTCGGCCGGGAGGGGTTCGCTGCGAATCGGGTTCCGGCGGTAGCTTGGCGGCGTGGATCCGCGCTACCCGCCCGATGCTGAGGCCTACCGCGAGAAGGTCCGTGCGTTCCTCGGCGAGCACCTACCGTCGGGATGGGGAGGCGTCGGAGCCCTCGACCACGACGCCGCTCGGCAGTTCGCGGCCGAGTGGCGGGTGACCCTCTACGAGAATCACCTTCTGGCGTCGTCTTGGCCCAAGGCCTACGGCGGTGGGGGCCTGACGCCGCTGGAGCAGGTGGTGTTGGCCGAGGAGTTTTATCGGGCCGGGGTGCCGACCGGTTCGACCAACGACACCTTCAGCATCCAGATGGTCGGTAACACCCTCCTCCACTGGGGTACCGAGGAACAGAAGCGCCACTTCCTCCCCCGCATCCTTTCCGGCGAGGACGTGTGGTGTCAGGGCTACTCGGAGCCCGGTGCCGGATCTGACCTGGCCAATCTGGGGACCCGGGCGGTGCTGGACGGGGACGAATGGGTGATCGACGGTCAGAAGACTTGGACGTCGGCCGCCCACCTGGCCAACTGGATCTTCGTTCTGGCCCGCACCGATCCCGAAGCGAGCAAGCACAAGGGCATCACCTTCCTGCTGGTGCCGATGGATCAACCCGGCGTCGAAGTCCGCCCAATCAAGATGATGACCGGGCTTTCGGAGTTCAATGAGACGTTCTTCACCGGCGCTCGCACCCCTCGGGCCAACGTGGTCGGAGCGGTCAACGGCGGATGGGGAGTCGCCATGACCCTCCTCGGCTACGAGAGGGGGGAGGCGGCAGCCACCTTTCCGATCATGTTCCGGGCGGAGCTGGATCGGCTGTTTGACCTGGCCCGGAAGACCGGCGCCGCGACAGACCCCAACATCCGCCAACGCTTGGCCTGGTGCTACTCCAAAGTCGAGATCATGCGCTACCTCGGGATGCGGACCCTCACCAAGTTCCTGGCTGGATCGGAGCCCGGACCGGCCGAGTCGTCCTTCAAGCTGTTTTGGAGCGAGTACCACCAGATCGTTACCGAGTTGTCGGTAGACATCCTCGGCGCGGCTGCTCTCACCCCATCGGGCCGCATGTCGACCGGATTCCAGGCCGACGACGTCGGCGCCCCCAATGACAGCGCTTCATGGGTCACCGCCTTCCTCATGAGCCGGGCCGGGTCCATCTACGCCGGGTCGTCTCAAATCCAGCGCAACATCCTGGGCGAGATGGTGCTCGGGTTGCCCAAGGAGCCGGCCCCGCCGACTCAAGGCAAGAGCTGGCGGGAGGCTCAGAGCCCGACATAGCCGGGGCCAGCAGCGAGCGCCTTCTGTGAGGCGCCTGTGACATCGGTCCTGTTCGCGGGGTGGGCCGGGGCTCCCAGGTAGGGTGGGCGGGTGAGCACCGACCGACCGGAATCCGCTCGCGATGCCGGCCAAGCGGCAGTGCAAGCGGTGCGGAGACTTCTGGCCCGGAAGGCGGCGGAGCTGATCCGACAGGACGCCGACGCGGCGGACGTCGCCCTCGAGATGGGCCTCATCGACCGACGGTGGCTGGACGATCCGGCCCACGGCCCGATCACCAGCGCCGGTCCGTCCGAAGTCATGGAGCGCTTTTGGGAGAGGGCGGTGGAAACCCACCCTTCCCGACTGTCGACGCTCGGGTTGGGAGCGGCCCAGCTGCTCGCCAGTCGTCGGGCCCTCCCCACCGGGCGTTCCGAGGCGATGACGGTCGTCTTCACCGATCTGGAGGGGTTTACGGCCTTCACCGACGAGCGGGGCGACGAAGCCGCCCTGGCGCTACTGCAGGATCATCACAGGGAGGCCGGCCCCGTCGTCCGTCGGGAGGGCGGCCGGATCGTAAAGCACCTCGGCGACGGCCTGCTCTGCACGTTTCCGCAAGCCCGGCGCGGCCTTCGCGCCGCTGTCGAGTTGCTGAATACGGCCCCGGCGCCCCTGCGACTGCGCGCCGGCGTACACGTGGGCGAAGCCATCACCAGCTCCGACGATGTCATCGGCCACGTGGTCAACGTCGCCGCCCGGGTGGCCGAAACGGCCCGCGGCGGTCAGGCCTTGGCTACGAGCGAGACCGTCGAGGAGGCCGGACCGACGCCGGGCGTGCGCATCGGCAAGTCCAGGTCGCGCCGCCTCAAAGGGATCTCGGAACGCATCGTGGTGGTCGAGATCAGTCCGGTCCCCGAAGTGACCACCACCTCGAAAACCCGCTAGCCCGACGGCGGGACCTGGCGCCGGGCGGCCGCGTGAGGCGCTCGGCCGCGTGAGGCGCTAGACCGCGGCGGGCCGCGGCGGGGGCTGGCTTCACTGCTGTCTGGGCGCGAGTTCCCTCTCTTGGAAGCAGATCACCGCATTTTTCATGGCCGATCGCTGCCGAGAGTGCGAGTTCGCGCCCAGACTTGATCAAACCCAGCCCCGCGGCGCCGGGCCCCGCGTCGCCGGCCGCCGGCGTCCGGCCGAGGGGCCTATGGGCTCGGGCCCGGCGGGACCGGGTCGGGTACGTCGCTCGCACCTGTGAGAGCGGCGGCCACGGCTTTGACCAGCGAGCCGAGCCGCCAGTTGTCCGGTACCAGCAGATCGTGGATGCCTTCCTCGTGGGCCACTTCCGCGCAGACGGGCCCGATGCACCCGACTAGCACTTTGCCGTTGAGCGCGGCCAACAGCCGCCCCGCCTTGCCGGCCGAATCAGCGATCTCGATCATGTTGCGAACTTGAGGGCCGGCGGTGAAGGTGATGGCGTCGACATCGCCGTCACAGCACATCTCGATCAGGCGGAGCGCCCCCTCGAGCGGCCCGCCTTCTGGTGTAGCCCACCGATAGACCGGCAGCTCGAGGACGTCGGCGCCGGCCTCCCGCAGCTTCGTCGTCACATCCCGACGTCGGTCCCCGTGCAGCTGGAAGACCACGCGGCGACCCGCCATGCCCTCGCTGATCAGACGGTCCGTGACGTCGGCCAGCTGCTCGCTCGGTGACCGCCACCAAACAGACATGCCCGCCATCGATACCGCCCCCGACGCTTTGGGGCCGCGGGCCGCTATGCGACCGTGTCCGAGGGCCGCCCGGAGCTGCTCATCCAAGCCCAGCTCGGCGGCGTGCGCGAACCAGGTCCGGATGCCCAGACCGGTGTTGGCTATCAGGTAATCCGGGGGGGAGGCGATGATCTCCTCGGTGCGCCGGCGGAGGTCGTCGCTCTCGGGGACAGACAGGGTACGGAGGGTGGGCCCGAGCACCACCTCGGCTCCGAGGCGACGAAACATCACCGCCTGGTCCTCGCCGCGCCGGTCGGCAGTGATACCGACAGTAAACCCGGCCAGGACGGTCGTCGCTCGCAGGTCTTCGGTCACGGCTCGGCTCATGCTAGGTGCTGCCGGCGATCGCGGATCACACAAACTGCGCGCCGGTCCCGTCTGAGTGGTCGGAACCGGTGTCGATCCGGTGACCTCACGCTTTTCAGGCGCGCGCTCTACCAGCTGAGCTATCCGACCGCGGACCTGACGGGATTTGAACCCGCGACCTCCGGCTTGACAGGCCGGCGTGCACTCCAAACTGCACCACAGGTCCTTGATGCGAGCCAGCGGCTAGCTGAGCCGCAAAGGACAAGGTGGGCATCCTAGCGCAGGGGCGTCACCCCCGCCGGAGGGCCTCAGGCCTTCTTGGCGCCCTTGCGCCGGCCGAGGAACCGGACGGGGTCGTACTTGACGTCGACGACCCGCTCCTTCATGGGAATGATGGCGTTGTCGGTGATTTTGATGTGCTCGGGGCACACTTCTGTGCAGCACTTGGTGATGTTGCACATGCCGAGGCCCCGCTCGTCTTGAACGAGCCGGCGGCGGTCCAGCCCGTCATTTGGGTGCATCTCCAGCTCTGCGTAGCGGATGAAGAACCTGGGCCCGGAGAAGGCTTCCTTGTTGTCCTCGTGGTCGCGGATCACGTGACAGGTGTTCTGGCACAGGAAGCACTCGATGCACTTGCGGAACTCCTGCGAGCGCTCGACGTCCACCTGCTGCATCCGGAAGGGGGCTTGGGGCTGCTCGGCCGACGGGCTGAAGGACGGAACTTGAGCCGCCTTCACATAGTTGAAGCTGACGTCGGTAACGAGGTCGCGAATGACCGGGAAAGCGCGCATGGGCGTGATCGTGATCACTTCGTCCTGTGGGTACTCGGACAAGCGCGACATGCACATCAGACGCGGCTTGCCGTTGATCTCGGCCGAGCAGGAGCCACACTTGCCGGCCTTGCAGTTCCAGCGGACGGACAGGTCGCCCGCCCTGAGGGCTTGGACGTGATGAACGGCGTCCAGCACCACTTCGCCATCCTCTACGGGGACGGTGAAATCTACGAGCCCCCCGCCGGAGGAGTCCCCGCGCCAGATTTGCATCTTCAGGTCGTACGTCAATTAGTGCTGTTCCTCCAGGAGTGCCGCCAGCTCGGGCGGGGGTTCGGGCAGCGGCTGCTGGCGGATTGTGGCGTGGCCGTCGCCGCCCAGCTCGACGATCAGGTTTCGCTTGCCCCAGAAGTCGTAATCGGTCATCGGGTAGTCGTCGCGGGTGTGCCCGCCGCGGCTCTCCGTGCGCTCCAAAGCGGCTTTGGCGACCGACTCGGACACCAGGAGCATGTTGTGCAAGTCGATGGCGAGGTGCCACCCGGGGTTGTACTGCCGGTGGCCTTCCACGCTGACCCGCGAGATCCGCTCCTCGAGCTCGCCGACCTTCTCGATGGCTGAAGTCAGCTCGGCCTCGTTGCGGATGATCCCCACTAGGTCCTGCATGACCTCTTGCAGGGCTTGGTGCACGGTGTAAGGGTTCTCTCCTCCGTCGGAGGCAAACGGCGCCAGCGCGACGGATGAAGCCGCTTCAACGTCAGGCTCCGCGATTTCCGGCCGATCGCGGCCGAGTCCGGCGGCGTACTCAGCCGCGTACTCTCCGGCCCGCTTCCCGAAGACCAGCAAGTCACCGAGTGAGTTGCCGCCGAGGCGGTTGGCGCCGTGCATCCCACCGGCGACTTCTCCTGCGGCGTAAAGACCCGGCACTTTCGACCCTGCGCTGTCCGGGTCGACTTCGACACCGCCCATGACGTAGTGGCACGTCGGGCCGATCTCCATGGGCTCCTTGGTGATGTCCACGTCGGCCAGCTCTTTGAACTGGTGGTACATCGACGGCAGGCGCTTCTGGATGAACTCGGGCGTTCGCCGGCTGGCGATGTCGAGGAACACACCACCGTGCGGGGAGCCGCGACCTTCCTTGATCTCGTTGTTGATGGCCCGGGCCACTTCGTCGCGCGGCAGGAGCTCGGCCGGCCGACGGTTGTTGGTCTTGTCGGTATACCAGCGGTCGCCTTCGGCCTCGCTGTCGGACGTTTCAGCCTTGAAGAACTCCGGTATGTAGTTGTACATGAAGCGCTGTCCCTCGGAGTTGCGCAGCACCCCGCCGTCTCCTCGGACCGATTCGGTGACCAGGATGCCGCGCACGGATGGCGGCCACACCATGCCGGTGGGGTGGAACTGAACGAACTCCATGTTGATCAGCGACGCACCGGCCCGAAGCGCGAGAGCGAGGCCGTCGCCGGTGTACTCCCAGGAGTTCGATGTGACTTTCCACGACTTTCCTATGCCGCCTGTAGCCAGCACGATCGACGGAGCGTCGAAGACGACAAAGCGCCCGGATTCGCGCCAGTAGCCGAAGGCCCCGGAGACCCGCTCGCGGTCCTTGAGCAGGTGGGTGACCGTGCACTCCATGAAGACGTCGACCCCGAGCTCGACCGTGCGCTGCTGCAGAGTCCTGATCATTTCCAGCCCGGTGCGGTCGCCGACGTGGGCCAAACGGGCGTAGCGATGGCCGCCGAAGTCGCGCTGGCTTATGAGTCCTTCGGGAGTCCGATCGAACAGGGCACCCCACTGCTCCAGCTCCCACACCCGCTCCGGCGCTTCCTTGGCGTGGAGCTCGGCCATGCGCCAGTGGTTGAGAAGCTTGCCGCCCCGCATGGTGTCGCGGAAGTGGACCTTCCAGTTGTCGTCGGAATAGACGTTGCCCATCGCGGCGGCGATTCCACCTTCGGCCATAACCGTGTGCGCCTTGCCGAGCAGGCTCTTGCAGATCACCGCGGTCTTGGCGCCGGCCTCGTGGGCCGCTATGGCTGCGCGCAGACCGGCGCCGCCGGCGCCAACCACCACGACGTCGTAAGAGTGGCGTTCGTAATCGCTCACTACACCCATCCTCCGTGTAGGGTCCCGCTGGCTACCAAGCGCACGTACAGGTCCGCCAGGGCCACGAAAATGAGGCTGGCCCAGGCCAGCTGCATGTGCTTTTGATTGAGCTTGGAGACGTAACCCCACATCCTGAAGCGCACCGGATGCTTCGAGAAGTGCTTGAGGCGTCCGCCGATGATGTGCCGACAGGAGTGGCACGAGAGTGAATACATCCAGAGCAGGGCGGCGTTGACCACCAGCACCGCCGTGCCCACGCCGACGTGGCCCCATTGGCCATCGTGATTGCGGAATGCCAGCACCGCGTCGTAAGTCAGGATCGAGTTGAACACCAGGCCGGCGTAGAAGAAGTAGCGGTGGACGTTCTGCAGGATGAGTGGGAAGCGGGTCTCACCGCTGTAAGACTTGTGGGGCTCGGCCACCGCGCAGGCCGGCGGCGACAACCAGAAGGACCGGTAGTAGGTCCGCCGGTAGTAATAGCAAGTCATCCGGAACCCGAGTGGGAAGATCAAGATGATGAGGGCGGGTGAGATCGCCCACCACGGGCCGAAAAGGCTGAGGTGGGGGACGCCCGACGCCCCGTGGATGGTCTTGGCCCCGCACACGTGGGCGAGGCACGGGGAGTAGAACGGCGAGATGTACGGCTTGTAGTAGTAGTCGCCGTTGACGAACGCAGCCCAGGTCGCGTAGATGACAAACGCCGAGAGCACGGTGAACGAGATGAGCGGCGGCTGCCACCAACGGTCGGTGCGAAGCGTTCGCTCGGAGATGGCGGCCCGCGCCCCTGACTTCTGTTGAGTCGGCGCCTCAGGCGCTACTGGAACTGCCATCTGTCTCCCTCTGGGGTTCCGCCAACCTTGGCGACCCAACCGTAAGCCCGAGCCGGCTACAGGTAAAGGATAAGTTTCCTCTGGCGACGATAGGCATAGACTATGTATATGCAACTCCAGCAGCTCCGCTACGTCGTGTGCGTGGCCGAGCAGCGCCGCTTCACCCGGGCTGCGTCCACCCTGCACGTGGCCCAGCCGTCGGTCAGCGGCGCCGTGGCGGCTTTGGAGCACGAGCTCGGTGCGCCCCTATTCCACCGGGACCGCAACGAGGTGACCCTGACGGGGGCCGGCGAGGTGTTCCTTCCGTGGGCCCGTCAGGTGCTCGCCGACTGCGAAGCGGCGACGGGGGCGGTGAGGGACCTGCTCGGGCTGCAGCGCGGCCGCCTGGTGCTCGGGGCCACGCCCAGCCTGACGACCAACCTGCTGCCACCGGTCCTGGCGTCTTTTCGCACCGACCATCCGGGCCTCGAGCTGACCGTGCACGAGGCCGGTTCGGAGGACCTGGTCGACCGGCTGGAACAGCGGGAGATGGACCTGGCCGTGGTCATCCTTCCCGTCGACCGGCCTTGGGTGGAGACGAGCCGGTTGGCCGAGGAGGAGCTGGTGCTCGCGGTCGACCACGGCCACCCGCTCGCGGCCAGGCGGTCGGTGCGGGTGGCCGAGTTGGAGAACGTGCCGCTGGTGATGTTCAAGGATGGATACGACTTGAGGGTGGCGACGTTGGCCGCCTGTCGCCGAGCCGGGTTCCTGCCGGTCCTGGCCGTGCAGGGACTGGAAATGGACGGGGTGCTGGCTCTGGCCGCGGCTGGTGTGGCTGCAGCCGTGGTGCCCGAGTCGGTAGTGGCGCCCTCGGGGCCGCTACGGGCCGTTCGGTTCCGCGGCGGGGCACTGAAGAGGACCATCGGGTTGGCGTCGCGCAAGGACCGTCCTTTTACCCCGGCGGGGCGAGCCTTCGTGGACGCCCTCGAGAGCTATCTGGGACCCCGCTCCGGGCCGGGCGGCTCAGCGCAGGCCGCGGTCCGCGTCGATCCCGGCTAGCGCGCTTCTCGTCCTGGGTTTGGCACAGTGGTCTCGATGCTGACCCCTTACGACGACTTCCCGATCCACCAGACCGCCTTGCCCCTGGCCCAGGCGGGAGGTGGCCACCCGGACCACTACGACCGGTTCTGGTTCAACGGCTACACCGAGGAGTACTACTTCGCGGTCGCCCTCGGGTTGTACCCGAACCGCGGGGTGATAGACGCTGCCTTCAGCGTCGTTCACGATGGAGTGCAGCGTTCGGTGTTCGCGTCCGGACCCATCCCCCTGGACCGAACGGAGACCCAGGTGGGGCCGATCGCCGTCGAAGTCACCGAGCCGATGCGGGTCAACCGCGTCACCGTCGACGCAGCCGAGCACGGGCTGGTCGCCGACATCACGGCGCGAGCGCGCACTTCCGCATACGAAGAGCCGCGCCAAACCCGTTACTCGGGCACCCGGCTGGCTATGGACGTGACCCGGGCTACGCAGTTGGTGGGCTGGACGGGGTCGATCCGCTCCGGCCGCCTCGACCTCGACCTGGCTTCTGCACCCGTGTACGGGACCAAGGACCGATCATGGGGCATCCGGCCGGTCGGGGACGCCGCCCCTGCCGCGCCGGCTGCGGCCGTTCCTCAGATCTTCTTCCTGTGGGCCCCGATCAACTTCACCGACGAGTGCGTGCACTACATGGTCTTCGAGGACGAGCGGGGCGAACCCTGGTCGGAGACCGGTGCCATTCTGCCGGTCATCAACGATTCGGATCCCGTGTTCGGACCGGGCGCAACCTTCGATCGCGTCGAAAGCCTCCGGCACGCCGTGCGGTGGGCGCCCGGCTTGAGGCGTTCCGACGGCGCCCGGCTCACGTTTGATCGGCCCGGACTCGGTCCACAGGCCATCGACCTCGAACCTCTGCGCACCTTCCGCATGAAGGGGGCCGGATACTTCCATCCGACGTGGGCCCACGGGCGCTGGCACGGCGGCACGAAGGTGGGCGGAGAGGAGCACAAGGTCGAGGACCTCGACACGCTGGAGTTCGACTGCGTGCACGTACAACAGGTAGTGCGGGCCAACTGGGGCGAGCGGCGCGGGATCGGGGTGCTCGAGCAGCTCGCCATCGGGCCGCACGGCCCGAGCGGCTTTTGCGACCTTCTCGACGGGGCACCCTGACCGGTGGCTCGGCCGCGCTGGTGATCAGCGGGTCGGAGGCGGTCCGCAACACCCACGCCTGGTTTGAGCAGCACAGCGGCTGGGCCCCGCCCGGGGCCGACACCCTCGAAGAATGGGTCGCCGACGGGCTGTGCCGCTGCCCCGACGAGTGCCTCGTCGCGGTGGCCGAGCCTTGCCAACACGGCTTGGCGTCGTGGTGGTTGGTGCTGAGGGCCCTGGATCGACCGGCCAGCAAGGATCCGATGGAACCGGGCCGGTTGGTTCCTCACCCGGACCGGCTCGATCCCGCCCGGGCCGACTACGTGGCCGTCATCGAGGCTCATCACTCCGCCATCGAGGCTGGAGATGTCGGATACCTGGATCCGGCGACGGGCCTGTTCGTTCAGACGGCCCGAACGTTGTGGCAGAGGGGGTCCTGCTGCGACCAAGGGTGTCGGCACTGCCCGTATGTCGAGCGTGGACAACGGTGACCTCGACGCACGCGCAACCGGATCAACATCTTGCGCACGACGATTGACGGCCGGGGCTCGCCCTTAGTCGGAAGCTGCGCCCGACGGCGGATCGTCTGGGTTACCACGCCGGCGGGTCGCGCCATGGTGGTCTCCTGCTCCCGACGCCGTCGCCACCTTGTAAGACCGGTAGCGGTGGATGATGAGGACCGCGACGGCGATCACCACGACCGCCCCTAACACGTACCCGGCGTCGCTGAAGCCCTTCATGATCTTGTGGTAGCTGGATCCTACCCCGTAGCCGATGAGGGCCATGGCGCCGTCCCAAATGAGGCTGCCCGCAGCGGTCAATACGCCGAAGCGCACCAGGGGGACTTCGGCCACACCGGCGGGCAGGGCTGCGAAGTTGCGGATCACGGGTAGAAGTCGGCCACCGAACACACCCCAGTTGCCGTGGCGGTGGTACCAAGCTTCGGCTCGATCGAGATCGGCGTGAGTGAGGAGCAGGTACTTGCCGTAGCGGTCGACGAAGGCGCGCCCGCCCGTCCGCCCGATCATCCAAGCCACGTAGGCACCGACGAGCTCTCCTGCCGCCCCGACCAGTATCGCACCAGGCAAGCTCAGCTTGCCGGTGGCCGCCAGCACGCCCGCGAAGCCCATGGTCAGCTCAGACGAGGTAGGGACGCAACACGACTGCAACACCGAAAGCACGAATATCGCGAGGTAGCCCGACGAGGATACGAAGCTGGTGGGGTCGAGCAGCGCGAGCACCGGCGAATCCTACGGGAGACTCGACCCACCGGCGAGCCCTCAGCGGCGGTGTGCGAGAGTGGGAAGATGCTGAGCTGGTTCGTTGGCGGCGGCGTGCGGCAGGCGTGCGTCGCCGCATCAGTGCTGGCGGCGACGACATTTTCGTTGGCCGGATGCGGTGCCCATTCGGGTAGCCCACGAGCAACCGCCGAGAGCTTCCTGGCCGCATGGAACGACGGCAACTGGGCGGCCATGAGTACCCTCGTCGCCTCCCCGGGCCCCGACTTTGCCGTCTCCGGGCCGGCGATCACGGCCGGCTTGGATGCCGCGGACGTGACGCACGCCCTGGGTGAGGTGACACGGACGGGTTCTTCTGCCACCGCGGCGGTTTCATCTCGTTTCACCTTGCCTGGGATCGGTACGTGGAATGTGCAGTCGACGGTCAACCTGGTCGACCGTTCCGGACGGTGGCTCGTGGACTGGTCGCCGTCCGCCATCCAACCTGCGCTCCAGACGGGCGACCATCTCGAGCTCACGCGTACCTGGGCCCCCCGCGCACCCATCCTCGGGGCTCGGGGCGCGCCATTGACAGCACAAGGACCGGTCGTCGTGGTCGGGATCGAAGGGAGCCGGATCAAAGACCCATCCGCTGTATCCGCCACCCTCATCGCGGCCGGAGCCACTGCGGCTGACGTCCACATGGCCGCAACCGGGGCGGCCGCCCACCCCGCTTACTTCGAACCCGTCTTCCAGCTGACTGAGGCCCGCTATCAGCAGCTGGGCGGTGATGGCAGCGCCCTGTACAAGATCCCCGGGACCGTCTTCCGTCACACCAGCGCCCGGACGGTCGTGACGCCCGGCCTGGCAGCACACCTCGTCGGCTCTGTCGGCCCGATCACGGCCCAGCAACTGCAGCAGCTCGGCGGCTCCTATGACTCCGCCAGCGTCGTCGGCCAGACCGGCCTTGAAGCGGCCTACGAGAAGCAGCTGGCCGGAACCCCTGGGGGCGCGGTGACGATCGTGGGAGCAGACGGCGTGACCAGATTGACGGTCGCCACCTTTTCGCCCCACGCCGGGACCGAGCTTTTGACGGGTATCGATCCGACCGTTGAGCAGGCCGCCGAATCCGCTCTGGCTTCGGTGTCGAACGATGCCGCTTTGGTGGCCGTCCGGGCGTCGACGGGGCAGGTGCTGGCTGCGGTAAGCGATCCTGCGAGCGCGCCGTTCGACCAGGCGCTGGAAGGCGAGTTCCCGCCCGGCTCGACCTTCAAAGTGATCACGTCGACGGCGCTAATCGAGGCGGGGTTGTCGCCCTCCTCGGCTGCAACCTGCCCGCCGTCAGTGACCGTGGACGGCGAAACCTTTCACAACGCCGAGGGGGACGCTCCGGCCAGCACCTTTGCGCAGGCGTTCGCGGAGTCGTGCAACACCGCTTTCATCGGAATGGTCACCGCGGCGCACCTTCAACCGGACAGCCTTCCTGAAGCGGCTTCCCTTTACGACATCGGCGCCACTCCGAGCATCGGGCTCGAAGCGTTCGGAGGCTCGGTGCCGACCCCCCCAGACGCGGCCGCCCTGGCTGCCACTGCCATCGGTCAAGGCGCCGTAGTGGTTTCGCCGCTGAGCATGGCCATGGTCGCGTCCGCCGTCGCCAGCGGAACGGTGCGCGAGCCTCGACTGGTGGTCGGTACGCCAGACGACACGGCGCCTACTCACCCTCTGCCGTTGGCGGTGGACGAGGACCTGCGGGAGATGATGGCGGCGGTCGTCGCGACCGGGACAGCAGCCGGTACCGGGCTGCCGGCGGGGACGTACGCCAAGACCGGGACGGCTCAGTACGGCACCGGCAAACCGCAGAGGACGGACGCCTGGCTCATCGGCTACCGCGGCGACATCGCTTTTGCCATCGTGGTCCAGGGGACGGGCAACGGCGGCCCGACCGACGGTCCCATAATCGCCCGCTTCCTCCAGGCCCTAGGGCCCGATTCGTAGCAACCGGCGCTTCTGACGCTCGAGGCGAAGGAGGGTTCCGAACCGTCTGAGCACCAAGCGCCATCTATGTGCCGCGATAGGGGAAATTCGCGCTCAAGGTCGCGGCGTATGTGGACGAGATTTCCACGGTGGGAAGAGCTGGGTAGTTCGATCCACTTTGCACCTATACGACCCGAATCTCGGCTCAGCGACCCCTGAACGGATTCCCAGTGCCACGGAAAGGCTTGGGCACAGCAAATGACCAAAAGAACACCCCGTCATGTGAATAAGGCCAGGCGCCGCCGGTTCTTCCCCTTGGTCTGGCTTGGCGCCGCGGGCGCCGCGCTGACCCTGGGCCTGGGCATTTCCGGGACCTTGGCCGGGTTCACCGCCAGCATCACCAACAACGCCAACACGGCGTCCACCGGGACGCTGACCCTCACCGAAACAGGTGTCAGCGGGGTCGGCGGAACCACCACGTGCGCGTCCGGTACCACGACCTGCCCGCTCAACAAGTTCGGCGGGCAGACAGCCATGGCCCCCGACATCGTGCTGGCCGGGGCCGTACCCAGCGGCACCATCCCGACCAACACTGATCCCGATCAGAACGTGGGCATCGTGAAGATGAACAACACCGGCACCTCTCGGGCCGGCACGCTCACCCTGGCCGGCAACGCGTGCACCTCCACACCGAATGGCTCCGGCCAACCGAACCTCTGCGGCACCCTTGACGTCGCAGTGTACGCAGCCGCCACGGCTCCCACGTCGGGGACGTCGTCGACGTACGGAACCCAGGTGTTCTACGGGACGGCAACGACCCTGGCGACCACCAACCTCGTCGTCGCGACCAACATCGCCGGCGGTACGTCGGAGTGGATGACCTTCGTCGTATGGGTCGACGGGTCCGCCGGAAACACTTATCAAGGGCTCACCGCGTCCGAGCCCCTGGTCTGGACGCTCAGCACTTAGCCAGCGAATGGTCTGGCGCTTTCCCCCGCCGGTGCCGCGATCGCGGCACCGGCGGGTTGCTTCCCGAAATCGAAGGAGACCGATGATCGAGCGACGGGGGCGTCTGTTGAAGGCGGCCGCGCTCTTGAGCGCCGGCGCCGTCCTTCTGGTCGGGTTCAGCGCGTCGGCAACGTACGGCGGATACATCGGAACGGTCACCAACTCAGCGGACGCGGCCAGCACTGGGACGACGGGATACACGCACACGTACCAGTCGACCAACTGTACGCTCGCGGCGACGACTTCGGCATCCATCAACTGCCCCGGCGGCATCGCCCCCACGTCGGCGACGCCATCCTCCGGATCGATTTCGGTATCCGATGTGATCACTGACAACGGCACGATCCCGGCGCAGCAGATCTCAGAGCAGGTGAGCGCGACATCGTGCGGCGTGGTCGACCTCGCCAACCAGGCCGAAGCGACCAACCCGTTGCTGCCCCGTTACGGGACCGGCTATTCCCCGAGCACCGGCCCCATGACATCTTCGGGCTCGATCAGCCTCGACGGAAGTACCGCATACGCCACGGATGTTATTTCGCAGGCGCAGCCCAACCCCGGCCTGACGCTCGGCAACCGGTACGGGATCGGCGTCTGGTTCAAGACCTCGGGTGCCACTGGTGGGCCGATATTCGAGATCGGGACCAGCCCGGTGAACGCGACGGGCGGGGACGACCGCATCCTCTACATGAACTCGTCGGGACATCTGGTATTCGTGCAGAACACGGGCGGCAGTTCTACGACCACGCCGGGCACCTACAACGACGGAGCGTGGCATTTCGTCTACGTCACCATGACCGCTGTCAACGTGCTCCTCAGCCTCGACTCCACGACGACGATCTACGTCGACGGCCAGTCCGTGGCAACGGGCGGCGGGCTCCTGGTCGGCTACAGCTCCGACACCGGCTACTGGCACCTGGGCTGGGCGCCCACGTCCAAGACCGGATTGAGCTCCAGCTACTTCTCGGGGTCGCTGTCGAACTTCGTGGTATTCGACACGTCGCCTGCGCCGGCCAGCTCGCCCAACCCGAATCCCACGACGCAAGCCGCTTTCAACACGTGGGCGGCGGCGGCGACGGAGCAGTGGGAGCTCAACGACACTGGCACCACCACCTTCGCCGGTCCCTTCCCGGTAATCGGTTCGACGTCGCCGTGCACCATGGTCAACATCATGTGGGGCTTCACGACTCCCACGTCGTGCGCCGTCGCGCCGGAGTCGACGACGGCTGCCTGCACGACATCAGCATCCCTCACCACGTTCGTCGCGGCCGGCTGGCAGACGGTCGCGTCGGTAGGCCCGAGCGGCACCCAGACGTCGACCATATCGATCAGCAGGGGTTCCAGCTATAACGCCTATATATCGGGTCTGCATCTTTACGTACCCCTCGGGTACCGCGCTCAGAGCATCCCGAGCCTCTCCTGGTCGCTCACGTTCTCCTGGCCCGGCGCCACGGCCGCGCTGACCGCGTAACTCCGATGAGCAGGCACGCCGCCCACGTCGTTCGCGAAGTACGCGCTCCGCCGCGACGACGCGCCCGTCCCCTGCATTCAGCGCCTCGGCCGACGTATCCGCCTCCGCCGGCGCCTCGAAGGGTCGGTTGGCGAGCGCTTGGAGCGGTGGTGTTCGCCGGGCTGATCTCCTTCTCCGCGCTGGTCGGGTACTGGGCGCTCACAGGCGGGCGCTGGTACGTCGTCCAGACGCCCTCGATGGGGCAAGCCGCACCCGTGGGTACCCTCCTGTGGGTCAAGCCGGTCAGCTACGGGTCAATCCACGTAGGCGAGATAATCACGTTCCATCCGCCGGGGACCCATGAGACCTATTCGCACCGCGTGGTCAGGATCAATTCTGACGGCAGCCTCTCGACCCGAGGCGACATCAATCTTGCCGGGGATCCATGGAAGCTGCGAGCCCCAAACATCGAGGGGGCGGTCGCCATGCGGTGGTGGGGCGTCGGGTGGGTCATCGAGGCGGCGCCCTTGCTTGTCGTCGGCGGGATCGCGCTGTGGATACTCGTCTCCTGGTTTACCCGGCCCAGGTGGAAGGCCCCGGCGGCGATGGTAGGGATCGCCGTGATCCTGTCGCTTTCCATCGTAATTTACAGGCCGTTGGTCAGAGCCGACCTGCTCAGCTTCGTGCCTCACAGGCACGGCGGCGAGGCGACCTACGTCAGCACCGGGCTCCTTCCAACCAAGTTGAGCGCGCCGGGCAACGGTCACATCAACCTTCGCGACGGCCAAGTCGGTTCCATCCTCTCCACCCACCCCATCCACCACGACGTCTATGTGGTTCACCTGGATCCCCGCCTGAGGTGGTGGTGGTGGCTGGTAATGGTGCTGGTGTGTTTCGCACCGGCTCTGGGGACGGTCCTCATCGGCCGGTCCCGCCAAGAGGGCGACGGACCCATGGCGGCGGGTGCTTCGGCCCGAGCTATTCCCGTGTAGCGGCCCACCCTGAGTCCACTCGACGTCAGGCAATTCGAAGTCTCCCATTAGTTTCAGGATCATGAACGACGCCGCGTCCTACGTAGAGGGCTATTTCGCCCGCCTCTCTTACGAACCCGGCGATCAGGTGGCCTTGCACTGCGGCGCGACCGTGCCGAGGCCATCCGGCCGGGTCGTGCCCGCAGAGACCCCGATGGTCTTCGACCTCGAGGTGGCGAGGCTGGGCGCCGAGCGGGAAGTGGTGCATCGGGTCGAGGGGCTGGTGGCGGAGCCGCACCCGATTCCGGAAGACGCGGCCGCGGGCGGAGCCCGCTGGCCGTCGACCCTCCCCTTCGTGGCGGGCGACTGGCGTTCCGGCTGGTATGAGGCCGTACTTCGAGCCGCGCACGCGGACGGTTCGACGGCCGAGAGCCGAGCCGGGTTCGTGATGCGGGCACCCACAGGGAGCCCGACCTCAGCGATCCTGATGGAGCTCTCGCTCAACACATGGAACGCCTATAACGATTGGGGTCGATCCAACCTGTACATCGGAGGCACCGCGGTGTCGTTTCGGCGTCCGATGGCCCGTGGCTTCCTCGACCGTCCGGACGCACTGAACAATCGCAACGCCAACATCGCCCGTCAGCGTGACCTCGGTGGCGATGCCTGGCTGGAATATGCGCGGGCGAACAAGGTCAGCAGCTGGTCGGCCTGCGCGGGCTGGCCAACCTGGGAGGGGCCGTTCGTCGAGTGGGCCGAACGGGCTGGCTACCGCTTCGACTTCGCAGTCAACGCCGACCTGGAAGAGCGTCCGGAGGCGCTGCAGCCGTACCGGATGATGCTGTCCGTCGGTCACGACGAGTACTGGTCGTCGCGGATGCGAGACACGGTGGAAGCTTTTATCGCGGCCGGGGGCAACGTCGCCTTCCTGTCGGGAAACACGTCTTTCTGGCAGGTCCGCTTCGAGGACGACGGCGACACCATGGTCTCGTACAAGGACAGGGCGAGGCGAGAGGACCCAGTTCGTCGCGCCAATCCCGAACTGATGACTTCCATGTGGTGCGATCCGATAATCGCCCGGGGCGAGGTGGCCATGACCGGCGTGTCGTTCTCTCGGGGCGGGTACGCCCGCCAGGCGGGCTGCACCCCGAGCGGTCAGCGCGGATACACCGTTTGGCGACCGGGCCATTGGCTCTTCGAAGGTACCGACCTGCGCTACGGCGACCTGCTCGGTGACGAACACTGCGTGGTCGGCTACGAGTGCGACGGCGTGGAGATGACGATCGAGCACGGCCTGCCGGTACCGACCCATGCCGACGGGTGCCCACCCGGCTTCGAGATCCTGGCCAGCGCGCCGGCACGCCTGTACTCGGTCGACCTCGAAGCTGGCGTCAACGAATACCCGACTGGGTTGGCGCACACGCGTACCGTCGGTGAGCTGCAAGGCCTGGCCCATGCCCTGTTCGGATCGGCCGAGCCGGAGAACGTTCGCCGGATCGCCCACGGGAACGCCGTCCTCGGCGCCTACACAGCCGGCGGCACCGTGGTCACCAGCGGATGCACCGACTGGGCCTACGGCGTGGCGGGCGGCGACCCGACCGTCCAGCGGGTCACCAGCAACATCTTGGACCGACTGTCTGCCGATCCCGGCCCGGTCCCAGGGGAACGCCTCTAGGCCAGGTGATCGCTAAAGAACTCGAGCGTCCGAGACCAGGCCAAATCGGCGGCATCCTGGTTGTACATCGACGGGGCATCCCAGTTGCTGAAAGCGTGCCCGGCCTCGTAACGGTGGAACTGCGTGTCAGGGAGGCCGGTCACCGCTTGCTCGACGGCGGCGATGTTCTCGGTGGATATGAAAGGGTCGTTGGCGCCGTAGTGGAACATGGCCGGGCAGTGGAGACTTTCGACTTCAGAGAGCATGTCGTTGATGGCCGAGCCGTAGTAGCACACGGCCGCATCGGGACTGCGGCCGTCGACCCTGCTCATGGTGGCGGCAGCAAATGCCAACCCGCCGCCCAAGCAGAAGCCGATGGCGCCGACTTTGCCAATGCACTCCGGCATGGCCAGAAGGTGGGCGTGGGCGGCGCGAATGTCGCCGACGGACTTCGGGAAGTCGAACTTCTGGACCATGGCGAAGGCGTCGGCCATGCCGGACTCGTCCTTGCGCTCGAAACGGCGTTCGACGCGCCAGAACATGTCCGGCGCAAGCGCCAAGTAGCCGGCCCCGGCGAGGCGCTCGGCCAGTGACCGAATGTTGTCGTTGATCCCGAAGATCTCCTGGAAGAGCAAGACCCCCGGTCCCTCGCCGCCTTCGGGTATGGCGCAGTAGGCGTCGAAATGGTCTCCGTCGACGGCGACGGACTCGTATCTGGTCGTGAGGCTCATGCGAGGAAGGTACCCGAGCCGACTCGACGTCGCTCTGTGGATGGCGATTCGAAGGCCGGTGGCTAGGCGACCACGAAGATGCAGAAGGGATGCCCGGCCAGGTCGGCGTAGACCCGCAGCGGCTCCCCGGGGTCATCGGAGCGGTCCTGGAGGAGCCGGGCGCCGAGGGCCAAGGCCCGCTCGTGTTGAGCATCGAGGTCCCGAAGGGTGGGCACCGTCAGGTCCAGATGCAACTGTTGTGGTGACGGTCCCTGTGGCCAGGTCGCCTCCGGAAGCCGAGCGACCTGCTGGAAAGCCAACCGGGGCTGACCCCCGGGGCCGCGCAGCACGAGCCAGTCTTGACCCAACTCGTCGGGCTCATCGGCCGCGGGAGGTTCGTCTCCCGGTCGGTACTGCAAGCCGAGCAGCCGACGATAGAACTCCGCCAAGGCGCGTGCATCGGTGCAGTCCAGGACCACCTGTCGAAGTTTAGGAAAGCTATCGTCGGCTTCCACCGGCCCACCTCGCGCCAGCATGCCCGGGTGGCTCAGACCCCCACCCGCATCAGACAGCCCAGCGTACTTATAGCCGGTGCACACCATCGACGGGTCCGGATCATCCCGCTAAATCCGCGAGCTGTGAGAACCGTGCCCACGATCCAGGCCGTCAGCTGAAGACGGGCCTCTCCATCGGCTATCTGGCCGCCGGTGGTCCCGACCTCTGCGTCCACCTTCAGGAGTAGGGTTTGGGCATGAGGTTGAGCGCAAGAAATCAACTCGATGGAACCGTGCGCCGCGTACAGCACGGCGCGGTGATGTCCTCGGTGGTGATCGGCCTCCCTGGCGGCCAGGAGGTCGTATCGGTGATCACGAAAGAATCAGCGGAAGCGTTGGAGTTGAAGGAAGGCGACGCAGTCAAGGCGATCATCAAGTCCACCGAGGTCGTCATCGGCAAGGACTGATCGGGGCCCGGCGCTAGCGCTGCTGGGCCAGGAGTTCCCAACCACGGGGTGGAGGAGCCAGTCGCCAGAACTGTTCAGCCACGTTGGCGTCGAGGCGCTCGGTGAGGGCGTGGTCCCGCTCGAGCGGGGGGATCTGGCTGGCGTAGCACTCGATCGCTCTGCGCTTGCGGGACAGGTCGCTATCGAGGGGCACGATCGCTGGGGTCGGCCAGACACCCGAGTGGAACAGGGTCGACACCCGCCACGCCAGCAGGCCGGGCACATGCTTGTAGCCGTGATCCTCGTATGCGAACCAGGCCCAATCCGGTCTCTGCTGCCGCACGAGGAGACAAGCTTCGTGGGTCAGAGTGTGATCGGGGTTGGCCAGGCCCATCGGGACGAAGACGGCGGTCGGTGCTATGGCGTCGATAGCAGCCAGGATGACGGGCGCCACTTCGGCCGGCGTGTGGCTCTGATCCGACCGAAGGTACTGGTGGTCGGCGAAGTCCAGCCAGAGCGGCTCGGCGCCGAGGACTGCCATCGCGGCCCGGTCCTCTTCGCGGCGGGCGGCGACGACGTCGTCGCCGGGGCGGAACCCGCCCAGCGCGTCCCATTCTGTCGGTGGGTTCGGGTACTCCGGTGGCTGGCCGCCGAACACGGTGACCACTGTCGTGCGGGAGGCGTCGGCGTGGCGGATAAGCATCTGGCCGGCGCCCATCGCGACGTCGTCGAAATGTGGAGACACGGCCACGATGACGCCAAGCTCGTCCGGCCCGACCTGCCCCCAAGTCGGTTGCTCGTACTCCACGCGGTCACAGTATCGTCCGGGCGATGACCCGTCCCTTCCGCTTCTCGGCTCAGCTATCGAAAGCCGCCTCCCGTCTCGATTGGGCCGAACAGGCCCGCCAGGCCGAGGCGCTGGGCTATTCAGCCGTGACGCTCCCCGATCACTTCGGCGACCAGCTCGCTCCGATTGCCGCCATGATGGCCGCCGCCGACGCCACCTCCACGCTACGGATCGGCACGCTCGTCTTCGACAACGACTACCGCCACCCGTTGACGCTCGCCAAAGAGGCGGCCACCCTCGACTTGCTATCCGACGGACGCATCGAACTCGGGCTCGGAGCGGGATGGATGCGATCGGACTACGTCCAGTCGGGCATCGCCTACGACCGTCCGGGCCAGCGGATCGACCGGTTCGAGGAGGGCTTGGCGGTCATCAAGGGCTTGATGGCAGAAGGTCCGTTCTCATTCGGTGGCGAGCACTACACCATCGAATCCCACGACGGGCTGCCCAAGCCGGTCCAGCGCCCGCACCCTCCGATCATCATCGGCGGTGGAGGGAAGCGGATCCTTTCGATCGCGGCCCGCGAAGCCAACATCGTCAGCATCAACGCCAACCTCAACGAGGGCCTCGGTGGCGCAGAGACGGCGCCAAACATCACCCCCGAGATGACGACTCGGAAGGTGGGCTGGGTGCGGGAGGCCGCCGGGCACAGGTTCGCGGAGATCGAACTTCATGTTCTGGTCGGGTTCTGCTTGATCACCGACGACCCCAAGTCGATCGCCGAAGCCATGGCCCCCGCCTTCGGCCTCTCCGCAGAAGACGCCCTACACGTCCCGGTCGCCCTGCTCGGGACCGTCGACTCGATGGTCGAGGAGCTGCAGCGACGTCGGGAGGAGTGGGGGTTCTCGTACGTCACCATCGAAGGCCCCTGGCAGGAGTTCGCCCCGGTGGTGGCCCGACTGGCGGGGACCTGACGTGCCCTCCTTCGACGTTCGGGTAGCCGAGCTGGGGCTGACGCTGTACGGGCCCCATCCTCCGCACGAGCCGCTCGCCGCTGTGGTCATCCACGGCGGGGTGGCGCGCACCTCCGGGCAGCTGCCCCGCATAGACGGACGGATCACCTGCATCGGCACGCTGGGCAAGGACGTCACGGTCGAGGAAGGCGCCGAGGCGGCGGGGGTTTGCGTATTGAACGCGCTCTCGGTGCTGAGGTCGGAGCTCGGGTCTCTTGATCGGATCGAGCGCGTCCTCTACATGACGGGGTACGTCGCCTGCGTTGCCGGCTTTGACCAGCAGCCGGCTGTGATGGACGGCGCCAGCCGAGTGTTGTTCGAGATCTTCGGGGAAGCCGGGCGCCACACCCGCTCCGCCGTCGGGGTCGCCGCTCTGCCCCGGGGCGGGGCTGTCGAGTTGGAGCTAGCGGTCGCTATCGGCTCGCCGGTTTGACCATCCGTTCCAGCCCGCCGGCCGGTGGGAGTGACCGGCTCATGTCAAAGGCAGACCTACCGACGTCTAGCCGGCGATGCTCGACGAGAGGGAACCCGGTCTCTCGGATTCCGGGGCGCTCACGGCCTTCAACATGGCGGCGGTCATCACCGCCGCCCACGTGCCGAACGCAAACGCCGGGACCCAGAATCCAAACGCTCCGTTCCACGCGAATGGACCCGTCGTCGTGACGACGATTGACGCACCGGGTAGCGAGAGCACAGCCACGGCGACGTTGAACGGGGCCAGCCAGCGGGGAAAGACCGGGTGATCCTGCCGGTCATGAAAGACCGCGACCGCGGTGACGAGCAGCTCTATCACGAAGGTGTAGGCAATACCTAGAAAGGGGATCCAGGACAGATCGCTCAGCAACAGGATCTCACTCGGTGCCCGGTCCGGCCTCAGGACGGTGACTTCAAGGATCATCAGGGGAAAGATGAGTTCCAAGATCAGAAGAGCACCGAGCGCGAGTTGGCAGTAGGCGGTTGGTGAGCTCGGTCCCTCGATCTTCTTGATCAGTTTCGTCATCACCGCCATCCATGGTCCGAGGCAGGCGGCTCCGAACATCATGATGACCGAGCCCCACCGTATGGAGGTCGCATGATGTTGGTAGAACCGCGAGATCCGGGTCGCGCTCTCGCTGGGAGACGGCGGTGGGAGCAGTCCAGCGACTAGCAGCCCTCCAAATAGGAGCACCATCCCAGCAACGCCCCACCACACATACAGCCGCTCGGTCCTCGTTGTCATTTGCGCTCCAATCTCCGCGGCGGAGAGCGGCCTGGACGGCGTCTGCCTGATGCCGCTCAAGCAAAAGTTACCGGTCCCCTGATCTCGGACCGAACCGTTGCGGTTGGGTCTTCTGAAGGGCCTCAGTGGAACTCATCGAATTCGGTACCGTTGGCTGCGACGACCGAACGGGTCGACTACGGAAGCGCCGCGAGCACCCGTCCGCACGGTCGAGGTATCACCGCTGACGACCTCAATCGGTGGCGAGATGCGACCGCGAGACTCGTGGGTCCTGCGTGCGGAACCATTGTCGACCTCGGGGCCGGGACCGGAATCTTCACCAGGGCGTGGGCCGAGTGGGGGGCTGTCGCGGTGGATACGAACCATGCGCAACGCAGACTCGCTGCTCCTCGCCTTTAGCGACGAGGAGATAGCAGCTGGCCTCGAGCGGCTGGCCGGCTATTGCGACGACTATTTGCTTGGCCCCACGAGATTGGGGCTCGCTGCTTTCCAAGCCGAGCCCTAACCGCGTCGATAACACAGCCGTTTGCCTTGCCACCACTTTCGCGGGTTGGGAGGACCGACAGATGCAGGTGCGACCAGGAGCCGTCTGGCATCCTGGGCAAATGGCCCTGCCAGGTATCGTCCCGATGCCACCGATCGCAGGCGGGGTGGGCCTGCCCTGGGATCAACCGGTTGGCGACGCGGTAGCTGCCATCGCCGCCGCCAGGAAGGACTGCGGCGACACTTTCGTGATCGACAGCGGCCGGGACAGGTATCTGTTTACCTTTTCGCCGCGGGGTGTGGCCGAATTCTACGGGTTGCCCGAGGACCGGGCTTCAAAGGGGGTGGCGGATTGGCGCATGCTGCGGCGCAAGCTCCCGGACGAGATCTTCGACGGTAGGCGCACGTTCCCGCACGATCTGTTCGGTCGTTCCGATGCGGCGAGCTACCTCGCCAATGTCCACCGGGCCCTTGACGCCACCGTCGCCGATATGGGTTCAGAAGGAACCGTTGATCTATTCGACATGAGCCGCCGGCTCGGTCATCGGGTCGGCCTGGCATCCTGGGGTGGACCAGGATCCGCCGAGGAGCCGGCCTTGGCGTCGCTCATCGGCGCCTTCGATGCCCTCGATGGGGCGGACGCCTTCGTTCACCCGGACGTCATGGCTGCGGTTGCCGCCAACTCCAAGGCGGCCGAGCGGACGGCCCTCGCCGCGGTAACGGAACGTTTCGCGGAAGCGGCGCGGGCCGTCGAGGCCGACCGCGTTCTTGTCACCCAACACCCGCTGTTCGCACGGATTGTGAGCGCCTGGTCGACCGAGACTGGAGACGTGCGCTACCGCGGCATAGGCCACGACGTAGCCCTCGTCCACGTGGCCTCGATGTCCAATCTCTTTGCCGCTCTGGGCTGGGTGTTCGTCGACTTGCTGTCGGACCGGCCGGCTGCCGTCCGGGTCGCGGCCGGCGAGTCGGCCTGGGCCGAACAGTGCGCCCTCGAATCCATTCGCCTGGCCCAGCGCTCGATCATGTCTCGCTTTGTGCTGGAGCCGGTCACCATCGGCGACGGGGAGCACACCTACCGAGTCCCGTCGGGGGTGACCATCGCCACCCTGCTCCCACTGACCAACGCTTCAGCCGGGCCCGGCCTCGAAACCTGGGATCCGACCCGCTGGAACCGCCGTCGCCTGACCCGACCGGTTCTGGCCGCGCCCGAACTGGTCACTTCCTTCGGTCACGGCCGGCACACGTGTCCGGCTCAACCGTTTTCGCTCGCCGCCATATCGGCGACCGTCGCCCGTCTGCTGTCCAACTTCCACTGGGAGCCCCGCTGGGCTGCACGACCGCAGCCGGTGCCAGCTCAGATCGGCGGTGTGGCCCGCGCGGACGGCCCCTGCCCGGCCACCTACCGTCGCCTTCGTTCCGCCGGCGCGCCATCGGCGTCCTAGCCCGAGCAACGAGCTGCTCCGCCGGGGCCCCCAGGCAGCCGGACGATCAGCGACCAGGACGCGGCGTGGAGACCGCCTTCTGGGCGATCAGCCTCTCCATCTCGGCTTCGCTGTAGCCAAGTAGCGCCAATACCGAGAGCGAGCTGTCTCCCACCACGAGTGGCGGGCCGGCGATCCGAGCCGGCGTATCGGAGAAGTCGAACAGCAGCCCGAACTGACTCAAGCGACCGACGAGAGGCTGATCGTATGTGGTCACCCATTTCCGGGAGAGCAGGTCCGGGTCGTCGAAAACTCCGACGGCGACGTCCGGGTCGCAAATCTCAGCGGACACCCCGGCTCGGTCGAGAACGGCGAACCATTCCGTAGCGGGGCGGGCCGAAAACAGGGCGGACAGCTCATCGCTCAGGGGCCCGTCATTGGCGGCTCGGGTGCATGGATCGGAGAACCTCGGGTCGCCGCGCAGATCTCTGCGTCCGATGGCCCCGCATAGCCGATCCCAATCCTCCTCGCCTCGACAGGAGATGCAAATCCAGCCGGAGCCGGCGCGGTAGATGCGGCGAAGCGCGTCGAATCCGAGCTGTTCGGCGTCCAAATGGTCGCGCTCGGTTGGTGTGCCATCCGGGTGAAGCCAGGCCGACGACGCCCCGAGCAGGTGGGCTCGCACGATGGACGTGTTCACGAGCTGTCCTTGGCCGGTGCGGTTGCGGTGCAGGAGGGCCATGAGGACTCCGATGGCGGACAGGAATCCGTTGCCGATGTCGCCGAGGGAGGTGAGACTCCACGCCGGGCGTCCTCCTCGCTTGCATCCTCCGTCATTGTGCAACACGCCGGTGAGCGCTGCGCCGGTCTGGTCGTTGCCCGGGAGATGGGCTCGGCTCTCGTCGAAGCCGGTCGTGTGGCAATAGATCAGGGCTGGATTCACTGCCCGCAGCTGTTCGTAACCGACTCCTAGCCTGGTCGCGGCCGATGCCCGCATGTTGTGGTGCACGACGTCGGCTTTGGTCACCAGGCGGCGAAACACCTCGAACCCGTCCGGTGTCTTCAGATCGACGGCCAGGCTCTGCTTGCCGCGATTGCAAGCCATCGCCATGTGGCTGCTGTGCCAGTACCAGTCCGACCGGCGGTTGACCTTGATCACGACGGCCCCCAGATCGGACAGCAGCTGCGTTCCCCACGGACCCGCCACGGCCAGACCCAAATCCACGACCAGCAGGCCGTCCAACGGAGGAGCTGAAGGAGCTGACGTCGAGCTAGACACCCCCGGTTGCCTCGAAGGCCTCACCGTCCGTTCGAACCGGACCTGACGATCGTGCTCGCCGACCGTCGGTGGACCCGTCAAGGGTCCCGGGTCGCAAACATGGAGGCAGATGGCGCGGCCGGCCTGTCGGACCTCACCGAGCCGACCGTCCAGCACGGAGATCACCGATCCGTCCGCGGTCAGCGCAGGGTCTGCGAGGGCTTCCTCGGGGCTGCGAACAGGTTGCAGGGCGATGTCTTTGGCCGCCGCCGCTTCGGTCCACTCGTCGGCGGTAAAGCGTCGAAAGGCCTCGGTCATGGACGGGAAGTAATGGTGAAGCAGGGCCAGGTCGTTGGGGTGGGGCAGGATCCGGGCCCCGTCCTCATAGATCGAAGGGAGTTCGACATCGGGGTCTAGCCGGGCGCCCTCGGAAACGCCGAGCACGAACGAGGGTCTCGGTACCCAGCAGCACACCCACCGCCGATCGGCGCATTCGAAGTGACCCCGGTTGGCCCTCGAGTCGAACACCCAGCTGTCGTAGTCAGGGGCGTCGGGCTTCTCGGCTCGTTGCCAAGCACCCCAAGTGGAAGCGAGGACGCCTTGCAGCATGGAGGTTTCGACCCGCTGGCCCCGCCCGGTCCGAACGCGGGCGTGGAGGGCGGCGAGGATGGCCAAGGCGCCGAGATAGGCAGCGGCCAGCGCCGGTTGCGGCGTGGCCGGATATATCGGCCCGGTCCGGGCGTCGCCGTCCCAGCAACCATCCGGGACGGTGAGATCGGGCAGCATGGCGCCGGCTCCGGACAACCGGGCTATGGGCCCGCCCACCCAGCCCTTCTGTTCCCACATGAGTCCGGACCTGGCCGCCACCAGAGTCGGGTCGTCCGGCCGCCCGGAGTGACGGGTGTCAGATCCGTAGGCGGTTATGGAGCAGCGGACCAGGCGCGAGTTGGCGCCGGCCAGCCGATCGTCTGGGAGCCCGAATGCGCTTGCTCGTACGGGCGTCCAGCTGTCGAGGTAGACGTCGGCCCGGGCGGCCAGGTCGAGGACGAGGTCAGCCTCTCCTGGAAGGGCCACGATGGCGCTGCGCTTGTTGCGGAGCCAAACTTGGGAGCCGGATTCGGCTCGGACCGGATCGCCGTCAGGCGGCTCGAGCTTGGTCACGGCGGCGCCCTGGTCGGCCAGGAGCATCGACGCCATGGCCCCGGCCTGGGTGCGGCTCAGGTCCAGGACCGTCAAGCCGTGGAGGGCGCCGGTCACGGCCGGGCGAGGATCACGGCGCTGCTGAGCGAGGACACCAAGGCGTGCTCGACGCCGGCGACCTGGTTGGCCGCGTTACCGCGAACTTGGCGTACCCCTTCGACCAGGGTGTTCATGCCGTGGATGTATGCCTCTCCGAGCAGACCGCCGTGCGTGTTGACCGGCAGCTTCCCTCCGATGTCGATCGCCCCGCTGGCGATGTAAGCGGCCGCCTCGCCCCGACCGCAGAATCCGAACGCCTCCAACACCAACAAGGCTAGAGGGCTGAAGTTCTCGTAGATCTCGGCCACGTCGATGTCATCGGTAGTGAGGCCGGTCTGCTGCCAGAGACGCGCCGCGCACCGTTCGGCATCGGGGAAGCCGGCCAGGTCGGGCAGGTAGTAGTTGTGCATGATGCTCGTCCCCTGCACGTGCGCGTCCACCGCTCCGACCACGGCAACCGGCGCGGGCGTGTCGGGCGCGCGGTCGGCTGAAGTGACCAGGCGTTCGGATTGGTGGCGGCGTAGCGGCGGGCGGCTACGACGTAGCGCCCGAAGTCTTCGTTGCTGATGCCGTACTCGTGCATGTAACGCCGAAACCAGAGTGCGTACATCTTGGCCGGCGTGTCGATCCCGTACGTGAAATGAAAATCGAGAGGAGCTCGGGCCGACCGGTTTCCCGAAGGCTGGCCGAAGCGTCGGCCGGAGCGTTCGTTGAACGCCCGGTAGATCAACACCGCTTTGGCGGACCCGCTGGAGATGGCTCCTGAGGCCAGCTGGACCGTCGCGCTGGCCCCATAGCCGGCTCCGGGCGAGCGGGCCCAGTAGTGGACCTCTGGGATACCCAGCGCCCTCATAAGCGTCAGCTCGTCGTTCTCATCCACGGTGAAGGTGACGAGCCCGTCGATGTCGGGCGCTTCTAGGCCCGCGTCACGGATGGCGGCCAACCCCGCTTCGGCCGCCAGCTGCATTGTGCTCCGGCCCGACTCCTTCGAGAACTCGGTCTGCCCGATACCGGCGACGATCGTGCCGGTCATCCGGTCCTCGCCACCGCGGGGCGGAACACCGGGAGCACCGCACCCTCCGTATGCAGGAAGTCGGCCTCGACAGCCATGTCCTCAAAGGGTGGGCTGCCTGCGTCCATGAGGTTCGACACCAGCCGGACTCCCTCGTCCAGCTCGACCAGCACGATCACCGAAGGCGTCTCATCAGATGCGTTGGGGTGTCGCGACAGGATCGACGACATAACCCTGCCCCGACCGCTGACGGCCTCGTATCGCGCCGTCACCGACCCACAGCCGGCGCACATCGGGACGGGCGGGTGGCGGCGGAGCCCGCACGAATCGCACCGCTGGATCACCAGCTGATGCTGGTCGGCTCCCTCCCAGAATCCGGCCTCGTCTGGCGTTCGGACCGGTCGCGTCGGCACCCTCCCAGGTATAGCAACAAGTGTGACACCTGTGCCACACTTGGCGGGTGGTCACCCAGATGAGGGACATCTGCATCATCGACGCCGACACCCACCTAACCGAGCCTCACGACCTGTGGGCATCCCGGGCCCCATCAGCGATGCGGGACCGGCTGCCGAAAGTGGTCGACATCGACGGCCACCCGACGTGGGTCGTCGATGGGGTCCGCATCAACCGGGCCGGGGCCAACGGCGTGATCAATGCCGAGGGAGTGAAGGTGCGAGGAACGTCGTTCTTCGGATGGACGATCGATCAGGTGCATCCGGGCGCCTACTCCGTGCCGGATCGCCTATCGATGATGGACGACACGGGGGTATGGGCCCAGGTCGTCTATCCCAACGCCTTCGGCCTGGGGACCCAGCAGTTCCTGAAAGTGGCCGACGAGGAGCTCAGGCTGCTCACCGTCACGATCTTCAACGACGCCATGGCTGAGATGACTGAGGCGTCCAGTGGTCGCCTGTTCGGGATGGCCGCGCTGCCTTTCTGGGACCTGTCTGCCGCGCTGGCCGAAGTGGAGCGGATCGGGAGTCTCGGGCTCCGGGGCATCAACTTGGCGTCGTCACCGCACGATCACGGTCTGCCTGATCTGGGGACCAGCCATTGGGATCCGCTCTGGGAGCTGTGCGCAGAGCTCGGGCTTCCCGTCAACTTCCACATAGGCGCCGCGGACTCCGCCATGGACTGGTTCGGGACGGTGAGCTGGCCGTCCCTGAGGCTCAACCAGAAGCTCGGGCTCGGCTCGGCCATGCTCTATCTCAACAACGCCGCCGTTTTCGGAAACCTCATCTATTCCGGAGTGCTGGAGCGTCACCCGAAACTGCAGGTGGTTTCGGTGGAGAGCGGGGTCGGCTGGATCCCGTTCTTCCTGCAGGCGCTCGATTACCAACTCGGCGAGATGAGTCCACGCTCGCTCGAGCATCTATCGATGACTCCAACCGAATACTTTCGCCGGCAGGTCCACGCCTGCTTCTGGTTCGAAACGTCCGGTATCGACCGGGCCATCGCTGCGCTTGGTCACGAGCACTTGATGTTCGAGACCGATTTTCCTCATCCAACATGCAGCTTTCCCGACGGATTGGATATAGCCGCCAAAGCTTTGGCCGACGTCGATGACGAGGTGCGTCGCGACATCATGGGCGGCAACGCAGCCCGCCTCTACGGCATCGCGACGCCCTGAGCGGCCCAGGATTCCCGACACGCGTCGACGGCCTCGTCGAATATGGCGGTAAGGGGGCCCGCCCCGCCGACGACATGGGCCATCACCGCGCTCTCGTAGCAGAGCAACGCGGAGCCGACCATGACCCGAAGTTGCAACGGACTCAACTCTTGTGCACCCGAGGAGCGGAGCCGGTCGGCGACGGTGACGGTCAACCGATCCGCGAACCCGTACTGCACCAATGACCGCTCGCGCTCGAGAAGAGTGGGCGACGCCCGGACTATCCGCTGTATGCGCCGGACCCTCCCGGCATCCGGGGGCGTCACCGACATCTCTCGGAGGGCGCTGAGAACCGACTCGAGCGGCGATTCCCCGATCGGGCGGGCGCCCACCATTTCGAGGACGTGGTCCTGTCGAGTCGTGAAATCCGAGAACAGGACTGCCTCTTTGGTTGGGAAGTAGCGAAAGAACGTCCGCCTGGCGACGTCGGCCCGTTCTGTTATCTGGGCGATGGTGGTGGCATCGAAACCGGCTTCGTCGAAGCAGGACATGGCCGCTTCGACGATGTCGGATCTCGTGCGGCTGGTTCGCTGAGCCCAAACCGATCCGGGGACGGCCACCCGACCAGGCTACTTGCGTGGAGCCCCGTCATCAGCGGGGATGGCTGTACAACGGCACTCGTGGCACCACGTTCGCGCCCGCCATGCCGCCTTGTGGCGATCGGTCGAGGTGGCCGCGTACACGAGGGCCTGCAGGGTGGCAAGCTTGGCCACGGATCGAAGCGAGCTGGGGGTAGAAGGTGCCATTGGCCATCGACTGTGATATGCATCTTTTCGAGCCAGGCGACATGTGGGCAAAGCACTGCGATCCGGCTGATCGGGACGTGGCCTTGAGGATGATGACGGACAACCTTGGCTATGTCTGGGTCGTCTCTGGCGACCGTCGGCTCCTTATGGCGGAGCCGCACCGACCGGGCCAGACCGGGAGCATCGGCCAATACCGCCAGCGCTGGATGCAAGGGATCCCATCGACTCTCGATTACGAGGAGTTCGCGACGCCCTACTCCGATCCGGCGGCCATCATCGGGCACCTCGACGAGGTGGGCTTCGACGCCGCGGTGTTGTTCCCCAACTACGGAATCGGCTGGGAGCGGTCGCTTCAGGAGGACCTCCGAGCGACGTTGGCCAACATGTCCGCCTGGAACCGCTGGATCTCCGACGTCGCCGTCGACGGCCACGGCCGCTTGTATCCAGTCGCGCACGTGAGCTTGCGGGATCGGGCCTGGCTCACCGCTCAGCTGGTGACGCTGTCGGGTGCCGGTATCCGTCTGGCCCTCATACCGCCGGCCCTGGTGGACGGGCGACGCCTGTCGGATCCCGACCTCGATTGGGCCTGGTCGGAGTTCGTCGAGCACGGCGTCACGCCCGTCTTCCATGTCGCCAACCAACCTCGGCCGTTCGACGACGCCTGGTATGGCGAGGACATCGTGGCCGGCGTATCGCCGCTCTCGTCCATTTTCCTGTGGACGGGCGCGGCGCTGGCCCTTACCGATCTGATCGTCAACGGCGTGCTCGAGCGACACCCGGGGCTCCGAATCGGGGTGATGGAGCTATCAGCCGTCTGGGTTCCGCTCCACTTACAGATGCTCGACGGTGGTTATCAGTTTGCGGAGAGCTTCAACGGCGAGTCGGTGCCGCTATCTCTCCGGCCCAGCGACTACTTCAGGCGTCAAGTCCGGGTGGCGGCCTTCTCCTACGAACGGCCCCGGCGCTTGATCGACCGGGCCGGTGACATTTTCATGGCGTGCAGCGATTATCCCCACACGGAAGGTACGTCGACCCCGCTCGACGACTACCGATCGGTCGACATGGCACCCGCTGACAACTCCGCCTTCTTCGCCGAGAACATCGAGTTCTTGCTGCGCTCCTCCTGAGCGCTCGGCGGGCCCTGACCCACCTGAGCCGATTCTCTAGGCTGGGGACCATGTCCGTCGCCGAAGAAGTCCGCCGCTATTGGGACGCCGACAGCGTCGTCTACGACGACGCCCCCAACCACCACCCGACCGGAGCCGGCGAGCTGGCCGCTTGGATGGCTGCTCTGTCGGACCTGTTACCGCCCGCCCCCTCTCGCGTCCTCGACTGCGGAGCGGGCACCGGCTTCCTTTCCATTACCGCGGCTCGCCTCGGCCATCGCGTCACCGCCGTCGACCTGTCCCCGGGGATGCTGCAACGCCTCCGAGTCAAGGCGGAGGCTGGCGGTCTCGAAGTCGAAGTGATCGAGGGCCCAGCCGAGCAGCCCCCACCGGGGAAGTTCGACGCGGTCATAGAGCGCCATCTGATGTGGACGCTGCCCGACCCGGTCACGACGCTGCGCGCCTGGCGGGACGTGGCCCCATCGGGCCGCCTCATCCTCTTCGAAGGCATGTGGGGAACCGCTGATCCCCTCGAGCGGATCCGACGCACCGCACGGGACCTGGCCACTCGAGCAGGTTCGGCGCCGGGACGGAGCCGCCACGGTGGTCACCACGCCGAGTACCCCCGAGCGCTGAAAGACTCCATGCCCCTCGGTTCGGGCGCCACACCGGCCGCGCTCGCCGCCTTGGTGGCGGAGTCGGGCTGGTCGGCGCCTCGACTGCATCGCCTCCGCGATATCGAATGGGCGTCCAACTTGGACCTGTCGCTCCTCGAGCGCATCGTCGGCGTCCCGGCCCGTTTCGCCATCGTCGCCGGGGCCTAGGATCAGGTCAGTGGCGTCTGAGGTACCAGAGGCCGGGGGGTAAGCCGTGTTGCTGCTGCACGAGACCCATTCAGTGACCGGTCGCGAGGAGGAACAGTTCGAGGCCGCGTACAGGGACACGGGCGGTTACATGGATCATTTGGCGTCGGACTCAGACGCCCGGCTCCTCTGGTACTTGGATCACGTCCACGGCACCGGGCCGGCGTACACCGTGACGACCATCACCGCCGTGCGTGACGGATCGGCCTGGGAGCGTCTCCACCATCGCATGACGGCAGGCGATCTACGCAAGTGGGCCGCCAGCGTCGACCGACTGCGCCACGACTCTGTGAGCAAGCTGCTCGTGCCGCTTCCATGGTCGGAACTCCGCCAGGTCGACTTGGCGGCGGTACCCGTCGAGCCGGTCGATCGTGAGCTCGTCCTGTTCATGGAGGACACGGCCGTACCCCACGAAGGGATGGTGGACGAGTACATCGACAAAGCCGGGGGGCAGTACGCCCCGAGCCTGCGCCGACCGAACCCCTTGCTAGAGATGGTCGGCGCGTTCCGGCCCGCGTTCGGCGCCGGACGTAGAAGGGAGATAGTGCTGTGGCAGCGCGTCGCCGACAACCAGGCGCTCCTCGGTCTGCTCACGACCGCGGTGCCGGCGCGCTACAAGGCGCCCGGTACCTGGATGCATGACGCCCTCGAAGTGAGAGACCAATGGGTCAGCCGCCTCCTCAGGACGTCCGCCTGGTCGCCGCTGGCCTAAGAGCCCTCGCCGAAACTACGAGGCGACCGGCGAAGACTTTGGCAGCTGGAGGATCTTGGCGGCCTCGTCGGGTGACGCCACCGGGCGGCCGACTTCGCCGCAGAGGGCGACGGCTTCGGCAACCAGCTCGACGTTCGAAGGAGTGCGGTCTCCTCGATAGAACTCGAGTCCGAGGTGGAGATGTCCACCGCGCTCGAGGGCGGGCCGGGCGATCTCGCTGGCGGTGAGGTCGCCTCCGACGACCGACGCCGCCCACGGAAGGTCGCAGCCTTCGAGCAACTCGAGGTAGGCGTCGAGGGCGCGGATCGTTGGCGGTAGACCAAAGGGGGCGCCCAGGTAGCCCTGCTCGGTCGAGAAGTAGAGCTTGACCATGGACCCTTGGGGCAGGCGCCCGGCCCGCCACCAAGCCAGAGCAGTCCGTAGGAAGCCGGGTTCGTAGATGGCCAGGCTGGGTCCGAGGTGTTCGCGTTGACAGATCTCGAACACCCGGGCGATCGAGTCGAAGGTGTTGGCGTAGGTGAATCCGCCGCGGGGGAGGCCCCGTTCGTCGACGCCGCCGAGGTTGACCGAACCTGGGTCGGCGAGCCCGACGCGCAGCCCGGCTGCGGCGAGGGGCACGAGATGCTCGTAGCTGATGGTCTCGGCGAAATGGACCGTTGGGTACAGCAGAGCGTCGGGGCGGGCCGAGAGGACGGGACGCCAGCCTTCCAGGTACCGTTCGACCGCTTCGTCGACACTGATGCCGTAGCGGTCGATGTGGTTGTGGACGATGGCCGCCCCCGCAGCCATGCAAGCGAGGGCGTCGGCGGCGATTTCAGTCGGCTCTACAGGTACGTTCGGGTTCGTGGACTTGGAGGTTGCCCCGTTGATGGCGCACTCGATGATGACCGGGGCGGCCCGTTCGGGCCGCGCGTCGCCAACCGGCATCGCATCTCTCACTCTTGCTGCAGCTCCGTTGCGATGGCGAGGGGGTTGATGCCCACGCCGGCGTGGTCGTAGGCCGCCTCGGGGTTGGCGCGCACCTGCTGGTCGAGTCGGTGGGCGTCGTCGCCGACGAGGATGCGCCACTTGCCGGCGAGCACTCCGTCCAGGATGATCGTCGCCGCCGCCGCTGCATCGAGGGGGGCGCCGTCCCGGAAACCTTCTTCGAGCATCTTGACCAGGGCGCGCAGCTGATCGGAGGAGAACTCATCCGCAGCGAGGCCGCGGCGAGCCAGCTCGCTTCGAGTGGTGGCCAGATCCGACTCCGACAAGGCGTCCGGCTCGGGACGCCCGAAATAACGTCGGGAATTGGCCACGATGTCCGTACCGATGTGTCCCGGCATCACGACGGAGACCTTGACGTGTGGAGCGTTGACCCGTAGGTCCTCGATCAGCGACTCCGAGAACCCTTTGACCGCGAATTTTGCAGTGCTGTAGGCGGTGTGCGGGATCCCTGGGCCGAGCGATGCCCAGAATCCATTTACGCTGCTCGTGTTGACCAGCCGTGCCTCATCGGCGGCGATGAGAGCTGGCAGGAAGGCCCGCGTGCAGTAGTAGACGCCCCACCAATCGACGCCGAAAGTCCGCTCCCAGTCCTCGCGACTATCGGTGATGAAGCTGCCGGCGCCGCCTATGCCCGCGTTGTTGAACAGCAGCTCGATCACGCCGCCGTGCGCGTCGACCACGGCGTCCCGGAAGGCGAGGACTTCCGGCTCCTCAGATACGTCGCAGATGCAGGTCGTCACCCTCGTTGCCGGCGGAGCCGCGGCCTGGGCCCGAGCCAGGGTTTCTGCGAGCCCAGCCGGGTTCACGTCGCATGTGGCGACGGAGCAACCCGCTGCGGCCAACTGGACGACCAGCTCCCGGCCCATCCCGGACCCCCCGCCGGTGACGACCGCCCGCTTCCCCCCGAAAGAATCCATCTTCAACTCCTCACCTACCCGGGCCCTTCGGCCACCGAACCCGACGCCGGGCTCGGTTCACAGCTACCACCGTCCCGGATCGCCTTCCAAAGTAGTGCGGCGACAGACCTGAAGATCACCGAAGCCAATGTCTCGACCACGCCCATTCCCGCACCGGTCGCGCCTGCCTTCAACCCGCGCTGGGTCTATCCAGGGTCCGCTTTTACCGAACGCTGACCGATCCGACACAGGTTCTTGACAGGGTTGGCCGATAATCGTGGAGTGAGCATCGTCACCTCGTCGACCGAACTGAGGGACTCGAGCGCCCTCCTAGGCGACTTCCAGGCCTTGCGCAACCGCATCGCCACTGACGGATACGTGTTCATGCGAGCCCTGCTCCATCCGGAACTGGCCCGCGAAGTCGGACAGCGGTCGCTCAGTCATCTGCAGAAGGCGGGATGGACCGACCCCGGGCCGGACCCCGTCACGGCCAGACCGCGCACCCCGGCCCGGGCCATCAAGATGCGCGACGCCTTCGGAGACGTCGGTTACCGCAACATCCTGGCCGACCCGTGGTTCAACAGCGTCCCGTTCGTGACTCCAATCGCCGATCTCATGGCCAGGATCCTCGGCCCTGCCGGCTTCTGTTACCCCTTGAGGCTGCCACGGATCGTCTATCCCGCCGCCTTGGTGTCGCGCCAGCCCGGAAACGTCGTGCACAAGGACTACAAGTCCGTGCAGGATATGTTCACCTGCTGGGTGCCGTTCGGTGATGTCCCCCGGACACGCGGCGGTCTCGCTGTTCAGCCCGGCAGCCAGCGTTCTCTACGAGTGCGTCACAAACCCCTCGAGCGTCTGGAGCCCGGCTGGCTCACCACCGACTATCAGGCCGGGGACGTGATCGTGTTCCACTGCCTCACGACCCACGCCGCTCTTCCCAACCATGAGAGTCGCATGCGCTTCTCGGGTGAGTATCGCTGGCAGCTGGCCGACGTGCCGGCGCCTCAGCGGCTGGTAATCGGCCCGAACGGCCGGGAGATCGGTTCGCGGCTGTTCGGGCATACGCCGTGGTGGCGGCCCGTCCCGGCGGGGCTCTCCCTCTTCGACGATGGAGGTGCCGACGGGCACCCCCGGTTCCCCGTACCGCCCTCGAGATTCGTCCAGTTCAAACCTCACGCCCTATGACTCAGGATCTCCGGGCTGGATGGTGAAGGCTCGGGGGAGCGGCCTTCTTTGATGGCGGTCCGGGTGTCGCAAGGGATAGCTCAGTCGAGCGTCGCGATGGTGCGGCCGACGGACTCACGATTGGCCATCGAGTCCAGGGCACTCGGGATGTCGCCGAACCCGACGACCCGGCCGACGACCGGCTTCACCCTTCCGGCGAGCACCATGGAGACGATCTCGCGCATGATCTGCTCGCCGAGTGCCTGTGGGGGGAAGTTCCAGCCCATCCCCGTCTTCAGGAAGTCGACGGCATCCGGCGACTGATAGGCGAGCAGCACGCCGCACATCTTGAAGTTTCCGAGCGCGATCCGCCGTGGAACAAGGAACTTCTCGTCGGCTACCGCCTTGTCGGAGGCGAAGCCCATCATCAGATACCGCCCGTTGTATTTCAGGCATTTCATCGACGACTCCATTACCGACGCCCCGACGTTGTCGAAAACAACGTCGACGCCAGAGTTAGAGGTCTCCGCCAGGATGACATCCGAGAAGTCGGTCGAGTTGTAGTTGATCGCCACGTGGGCGCCGAGAGAGCGGCACATCTCGACCTTTTTGTCCGTGCCGGCCGTGGCAAACACCCGCGCTCCGGCGTCCGCCGCGAGTTGAATGGCGGCTGACCCCGAACCTCCGGCGCCGGCGTGGATCAACACCGACTCTTCAGCCATCAGCTCGGCTCGATCGAAGAGTCCCAGCCAAGCCAGATGGAAAGGGAAGTACAAGGCGGCCGCGCCCGGCAGCGGGATCGAGGCCGGCATCTCGAACGTAGACACCACCGGACAAATCGCGTACTCGGCGTAGCCGCCGTACGCTCCTTTGGGAATCGCCACGACCCGCCGGTTGAGCCACTGTTGGGTGTCGGGACCGCAAGCGTCGACGAGGCCCATCACCTCCATGCCCGGGCTGTACGGGAGGTCGGGGCGGACCATCATGTTGCCCCCCGTGACGCGCTCGAGGTCGTTGAGGTTGAGCGGGATGGCCTGGACCTTGACCCGCACCTCGCCTGCGTCGGGCGAAGGCACCGGGACCTCATCGAGCTTCAACACGTCGAGCGGCTGCCCATAGTGCTGCGTCCGCCAGGCCCGCATCAGGTCTTCACCGCTCGACATGGCGGCGACAAGGCGTGCCGCCAACCAGGCGACTTGGTGGGGCTTCGGTGAGTTCGACAACGACATGTTCCAAGTTGTTTCGTGGCGAGTCCTTATCCGGGATTGTCTTCGGTGTGAAGTCCTTGGTGTCGATGGGTCGGCTCGTAGGCATCAGAGGAATCCGGCCGGGCGGCACCGCGGGGACCAAAGACCACGCCAGGCGTGGTCGATCTGGCCGAGCGGGTCCTGGGCGATCCGGCACGGCGAGTCGAGGATGGCCGTCGACCTTTCGGGTTTGGTGTAGGCGGGCCACGACCCCGTCGTCGGACCGGCCGGCACGCCCGACCGGGCGAACGATGCCCAAGCGGATCTGATCTCGGTGGAGAGCTGCTCGGCCGCCTCGTCGGATCCGAGAAACACGGACCACCCGGCTCGATCGAGCGTCCCGAACACGAATGGGAGGTCGATGGCGTGGAAAGCCCCGCGCTGCCATTCACCGCCGCGAGCCGGCCAGGTGAACTGCGCACAGTAGGTCGCGGCCCCTTGCTCCAGCCGTGACTCGGCAATCCGCCGTGCGGGAAGCCGCATGGCTCCATCGGTCTGAAGCGCGGCCCACACGTATGCTCCCCGGGTCCGGCCCTGGGCCGCCTCCGAGGCGGTGTAGAAGTCGACGAGGTCCGCGGCTCGGTCCAGCGGCACCTCCTCGCCGGCGCGTGCGGACAGGTAGCGGGCCGTCCACTTGACGAGCCCGTCCCGACCGATCGCGTCGGCGCGAGCGTTAGGGAACAGGCGCATCTCGTCGGCGGTCCAGGTGAGCAGGAGGTCGACGTCGGCTCCGGCCCCGCCGGCAATGGCTACCGACGGCTTCTCGGGCACGATCCGGCCGTCAACGACGGGGTGGAACGGCATGGAGCTGACGGCGCTCATCAGGCCAGGCGTGCAGTTGCGCTGGGCCGCGATCAAGTCGGCCGCGGGGATGGCGCGCAATCTGTCGATGGCCCCGGCTCCGGTTCCAGCGTCCAACTCGTCCACCAGCGCCGCTGTGACCATCGCGGCGCTCTCCACGTCGAGGGTGTGGTCGATTCCGGCGCTCTGGCAGATGAAGCGACCGAAGATTCCCTTCGACAGCGGCGAAGCATGCAGGTGTAGCAAGGATCCGGCTCCCGCCGATTCACCGAAGACCGTCAAGCGGGTGGGATCGCCCCCGAAAGCCGAGACGTTGCGGCTTACCCACTGCATGGCGGCGAGCTGGTCGAGCAAGCCGGCGTTCGGTACGGCTCCGGCCTCCCCGCCGCCGTGCTCATCTAGCCATAGAAACCCGAACGCGCCCACCCGGTAGTTGGCCGAGACGACCACGACTTCTTGCTCGGCGCACAGCCGGTAAGCGTCGTAGGTATCGATGCAGGTGCCTCCCGTTAGGAACGCCCCTCCGTACACCCACATCATCACGGGCAGATCGGATACGAGCCCGGTAGGAGTCCAAACATTGAGCGTCAAGCAGTCTTCGGCGACGACGCCAACGTCGCTGCCGGGAATCAGGGCCGCGAAGGGGCCGCCGGTGTCCTGCATGGGTGACGCCCCGAATGACTCGGCTGCCCTGACGCCCGACCACGGTTGGGCTGGCCGGGGCGGAGCGAACCGGGCGTCGCCGACGGGAGGAGCGGCGAACGGAATGCCCCTGAAGACGCGCACCATCGGGAGGTGCTCCGATGGCTGGTCGTAGACACCTCGGACCCTGCCCTTGTCGGTCTCGACGATCAGGCCCAACCGGGCCACCCTAGTGGTCGAGCCGCGGCCGCCTCATCCCGGGCGCGGATCCACGCCTAGCCTTCCCGCCGATGAAAAGTCTCACTCGAATAGGAACACCATGAAGGTGACCGTGCTCGACGATTACCAGCGCGTTGCGCTGAGCTCGGCGGACTGGTCCTCGGTGGCGACTCGGGCCGAGATCTCCGTCGTCGACCGCCACTTGGACGGCGAAGCTCTCGTGGACGCGTTGGCGGACAGCGAGGTAATCGTCCTGATGCGCGAACGTACAGCCGTCCCCTCGACCCTGCTGGATCGGTTGCCGGCCCTGCGACTGATCGTCACCACCGGCCCTTTCAACGCAGCCGTCGACGTGGGCGCGGCCGTCCAGCGAGGGATCGTTGTTTGCGGGACCGGGGGCGACGTGCAGCCGACGGTGGAGCTGACGTGGGCTCTCATCCTCGGTTTGGCCCGTTCCGTGGCGGCCGAAGACACCGCCCTTAGGGCCGGAGGGTGGCAGACCGAGGTCGGCACGGGTCTATCCGGCAAGACGCTCGGGATCGTAGGCCTGGGTCGGATCGGCAGGGGCGTGGCTCGGATCGCATCGGCCTTCAGCATGGAGACCGTGGCGTGGAGCCAGAACCTCGACCCCGAGGAGGCCGCGGCCAGAGGGGTCAAGCCCGTCAGCAAGACCGAGCTGTTCGCCTCTTCCGACGTCGTATCGATCCACCTCGTCCTGTCGGAACGCTCCCGGGGGCTGATCGGTCGCGCCGAGCTTGAAACCATGCGACCCACCGGCCTTCTGGTCAATACCTCTAGGGGTCCGATCGTCGACGAAGAGGCGCTCGTCGACGCCCTGACCCAAGGCCGCCTCGCCGGGGCCGCCCTGGACGTGTACGACACCGAGCCGCTTCCCGCCGATAGCCCCCTCCGGCGCGCCCCCCGAACCCTTCTGACCCCACACATCGGCTACGTGACCAGAGAGTTGTATTCGCGGTTCTACCGCGAGGTCGTGGAGGACGTCACCGCGTACTGGGACGGGTCGCCGATCCGCGTCATCGAACCGTAGATCCTTTCGATTCCGCTTCTATAGACCGCCGGGCCGCGTCCTGCCGCAGGTCTCCTTTGGCCACCTTGGCTCCGGAAGAACGGGGGATTTCCTCGACCACGACCAGATCCTCTGGAAAGACTTCCTTCGAGACGCCGGCGTCGGCCAGGAACCGCTGGAGCTCGGCCAGCGTTACGGAGGCGCCGGGGCGCAATTCGACGTAGAGGCTTACCCGTTCCCCGAACATCCGATCCGGCATCGGCACCGCGGCGGCCAAGGAGATCGCGGGGTGGGACATGGCGGACTCTTCGACGACAGCGGCCGAGATGTTCTTGCCGCCCCGGATGATGATGTCGGACTTGCGGCCGACCACGGTCAGATACCCGTCCCTGCCGATCTCCACGATATCGGCGTGCAGGACGAATCCCTCGGAGGTGAACAACTCGGCGTTTGCTTCCGGATCGCCGTAGTAGCCGAGGCACGTCGCCGGCCCGCGGCTGCCGGGTTGGCCCCGGCCGGAACCGGTCACGTCGACGCCGTTATCGAAAAGCCGCACTTCTGTTCCATCGAGCCGCGATCCTCCGGTACGCAAGCGTCGCTCGGCGGTGTCCGACGAGCGGGTTCCGGTCGCGAAGCCACTCTCGTTGGAACCGTAAAAGTTGAGGACCTTGGCGCCGGACCGTTCCTCGAAGGAGCGAGCGGCGCGGTACGGAATCATCTCGCCGCCAGTGAACATCACCTTCAACGAGCTGAGGTCATAGGCGTCGAAGGTGTCCACGTTGAGCATCATCTTGAATTGGGTGCTGACGCACACGAGGACCGTGGCCCGTTCGCTCTCGATGAGTTCCAGCGCTTCCCGCGGATCGAAGTGACTCATCACCACAGCTGTGCCTCCCAGCAGGACCGGAAGGAAGTGGGTGGTGAAGAGGCCGAACCCGAATGGGATGGGGGCTCCACCGAGGATCACCTCGCCTTCTTCCAACTCCGCGACCTGGCGAGCCAGTTTGGCCATATAGAACTTGCTGTTCTGGGAGTGCATGACGCACTTGGGCATGCCGGTGGTGCCCGAGGTCGAGTTGACCATGAAGAGGTCGTCCGGGCCGATCCGCCGGCCATCTGGGGGGCCCGACCCCACCACGCATCGGCCGTCCACCGTGATGTCGCCCTCGGGATCGAACTCGAACGCCGGGACGACCACATGATGGCTCAGCGTCGAGCCGCGGCCGCCCAAGTCCGCGTATAGGGCGTCGCCGTCGCGGCCCCGATGGGTCGCCTGGGTGATCAAGGCCGAGGCACCGGTGCGCTCGATGATCGAGCGCATCTCCGCGCTACCGGCTCGCGACCCGAGCCCGACCGTTGTCAGACCGGCCTTCTCGTTGGCCAAGTAGACCGCGTGAGCGGTCGCACCATCCGGCAGCAACACGGCGATCCTTTCGCCCGGCTGCGTCCCGGCGGCGACGAGTGTGGACGCCAGCCGGTCGGACGTTCGGTCATAGCTGCGGTAGTCGAAACGCCGGCCGTCGGCAACGAATGCCGTCGCCTCCGGCCGCTCCCGGGCCAGGATGGTGACCATGTTGCCGACGGTGTCGTCGCCCCACCATCCGGCCGAGCGGTAGCGCGCCGCGGCGCTCTCGTCGACGACCAGACCGGGCCTAGGTTCGTAAGCTGACATGCCATCACTCGCTCTCACCGTCCACGGTCATGGTAATTACTAAGGATGGGCTTTGTGGATGAGAGACTGAGCGGGGGGACGGAGCGGACCGGGGGTCGGGCCGTGTGGTCGCCCCGCCTCGTGCCCGGGATTGGGCGAGAGCTCAGCGACCAGCAGAAGCTGGCCTGCGCCTTCAGGGTCCTGGCCCGAGACGGGTTCGCGGAGAACATATCGGGCCACATCACCTGGCAGCGGGCCGGGCACGACGGGATGCTCGTCAACCCGTGGGGCTTGTGGTGGCGCGAGCTGAGAGCTTCCGACATCTGCACCGTGGCCCCAGATGGGCAGGTGGTGGCCGGCCTCTGGGACGTCACCCCCGCCATTCACATCCACACCGAGCTCCATCGACGGCGGCCCGACGCCAGGGTGGTCATACACAACCACCCTTACTACCTGTGTCTCCTGGCCGCCGTGGGCCGCCTGCCCGAACTAGTGCATCAGAGCGGGACCGCATTCGTCGATGATCTCCTATTCGTCAGTGAGTACGACGGTGAGGTGGACTCGCCCGAGCTAGGGGAGGCCCTGGCCACCCAGATCGGCAACGCCAGCGTCGTGATCCTCGCCAACCACGGAGTGATCGTTACCGGTCCCACTCTCGAAGAGGCGACGTTCCGCGCCGCTACGATCGACCGCGCTTGCCGCATGACCTACGACCTGCTCCTGTTGGGTGAGAAGACCCTTCCCATTCCCCCGACGGTGGTGCGCGGAATGAAGGCCTCCATCCTCGAACGAGGATCCGAAGTCTTCTTCGCCGGCGCCGTTCGACAGCTCATACGCGACGAACCAGATGTCCTGGACTGAGCCAGATGTCCTGGACTGAGAAGGAGCACCCATGCTCTCCATTGACGACCTGACCTCCAACAGCAGCTTCACCAAGTCGGGAGGCGCTCCCAAGAAAGTCACGTTCCTCCCCGACCCGCCGCGAGCCGAGCGGCGCTACACCGTCATCTCGGTCGACGACCACATCGTCGAGCCCCCGTCCGTCTTCGAGGGCAGGGTCCCGTCCAGGTTCGCCGAGCGGGCGCCACGCGTCATCGAAAAGGAAGACGGCAGCCAGACCTGGGTCTACGACAGCACCGAGCTGCCCATGGTGGGGTTCAACGCCGTCGTCGGTCGACCCGTCGACGAGTGGCGGATGGAACCCACCCGCTTCGACGAGATGCGATCCGGCGCCTATGACATCGGAGCCCGCGTCGCAGACATGGACCTCAACGGGGTATACGCCTCGCTGAACTTTCCGTCGTTCCTGCCCGGATTCGCGGGCCAGCGGCTGCAGCTCGTCACCAAGGACCCGGAGCTGGCCATGGCCGCCGTACGGGCTTGGAACGACTGGCATCTGGAGGAGTGGGCGGGAACGTTCCCCGGTCGCATCATCCCCTGCCAGATCCCATGGCTCCTCGACGCGGAGGTCGGGGCGCAGATGATCACAGAAAACGCGGCGCGAGGATTCAAGGCCGTTTCCTTCAGCGAGGACCCGAGCAAGCTGGGTTTTCCCACCCTCCATTCCGGTTACTGGGAGCCCATCCTGACCGCATGCGCCGAGACGGGCACGGTCGTCAACCTCCACATCGGCTCGTCAGGATCGTCTCCCACCACCACCGCCGATGCCCCCTCCGATGTCGCCGGTGTGCTCTTCTTTGCCTACGCCATATACGCGGCGGTCGACTGGCTGTTCAGTCTGGCCCCCGTCAGGCATCCCGATCTGAAGATCTGCCTGTCGGAAGGGGGGATCGGTTGGGTACCCGCTCTCCTCGACCGACTCGATCACATGGACCGCTACAGCGAGATGTACGGGACCTGGACCGGGGAACTGACGCCGGCGGAGGTCCTCAAGCGCAACTTTCATTTCTGCGCGGTCGAGGACCCCTCGGCATTTCCCTTACGGCATCGCATCGGCATCGAGCACATCCTGCTGGAATCGGACTACCCCCACTGCGACTCCACTTGGCCCAACACCCAAGCGGTGATCGAAAGGGAGATCGGTGCCTTGCCCGCCGAGGACATCCGAAAGATCACCTGGGAAAACGCATCGACCCTGTACCGTCACCCCGTGCCCCACGAGGTGCAGGAAAATCCCGACGCGTTCTGAACGCCTGGGGAGGGAGGATCCCCTCGGCTCGGGCCCCGCGGTAGGGTTTTTGGACCGGGGAAAGGAGGGGGCGTTGTGGAACTCATACGTTCGAACAGGGGGAGGACCGTCCTCGCTGTGAGTGCCGGGCTGGTTTTCACGCTGGCCCTTCCAATCGGTGCGGCCGCTGCAGCCGGGAACTCGTCATCCAGGCGAAGCGCGGCGGAGGAGGCAGGCGCCGGCGCCCGCCCGGTTTCGTGCGATGCCAAGGCCCCTGTTCGCCACGCCCGCTGTTATCTCAGCATCGAACCCGGCGGCGCATCGCCTCTAGTCGCAGACGGATCCGGCACCTGCACAGTGAGCAAGGCGGCCGGGTGGTCCACTTGCAATTTGCAGGGCGCCTATGGACTCAAGCAGGCCGCCAAGACCGACGGGAGCGGCAATCTGGTCGCGGTCGTAGACGCGTACGATGATCCCAACGCCGAGGCCGATCTGGGGACGTTCCGTGCCGCGAACAAACTGCCGGCCTGCACCACCGCCAACGGTTGCTTCGAGAAGGTCAACCAAGTGGGGCAGCAGGCGAGCTACCCGAGCCCCAACACCAGTTGGGCAAGCGAGATATCGGTCGACTTGCAGATGGTGTCCTCCACTTGTCCCCTCTGCCACATTCTTCTGGTCGAGGCCGACTCGAACGGGTTCGGAGATCTGGCGACGGCGGAGAACGAGGCGGCCGCGGTAGGAGCGCACGTCATCTCCAACAGTTGGGGCAGCGGCGAGTTCAGCGGGGAGACGAGCTACGACACCGACTGGGACCATCCCGGGATCGACGTCACCTTCTCTTCCGGTGACGGCTCCTACCTAGGTGGTGTTCAGTACCCGTCGGCCTCGCCGTACGTCACTTCGGTGGGAGGCACGCAGCTCAAGCCGGCCAGCAACTCACGGGGCTGGACGGAAAAGGCCTGGGTCAACAAGAGCAGCAATCCGCCGACCCAGGGATCGGGGAGCGGTTGCTCGGCGTACGAGCCCAAGCCGTCTTGGCAGATCGACTCCGGTTGTTCCAACCGCATGACCGCCGATGTGAGCGCTGTGGCGGCGGACGTGCAGTTCTACGACTCCTACCAGGAGACGGGATGGTTGTACGCCTTCGGTACCAGCGTGTCCTCGCCTCTCACCGCCGGAATCTATGGCCTGGCTGACAACCAGCCGACTTATACCGTCGCCGCGTCGGCTGCCTACGCCGCTCCAGCCCAGGACCTCAACGACATCGTCAAGGGGAAAGAGGGCACTTGCTCGCCGGCCTACTTCTGCCGAGCAGGCCCGGGCTACGACGGCCCGACCGGGCTTGGAACCCCGAACGGCATCGGCGCTTTCCAAGTGCCGGTTACCGGCCCCCCTACGATCAGCGGAGTTACGTTTACGGGATCATCCGCGAACCCGACAGTGACCATCTCAGGCACCAATCTTGGATCTGAGCCTTCGGGCAGTCCAGCCGGTTGCAGCACGACCGGCGACAACTTCCCCGGAACCAGCCTGACCTTTAATGACACGTCGGGCGCTTGGGGCGCCGGAACGGGAGGGGACTGCATCGGCCTCTTGGTCTCTTCGTACACTGCCACCGAGATCGTGTACCAATTCGGGTCGGGGTATAACACGTACGGGACTGCCAACAGCGGCGATTCCTTCAACCTGACGGTCCAGACCGGAGGCACATATAGCGGGACCATCACGTACTCGTGAGGCCCGGCTAGGCGTCTCTAGGCCGAGTCTGGCCGGTGTGGTTCCGACCCGCTGTCGTCGCACTGCCGGCGACGCCCGACGTGGAGTTGCTCGGGGGGCCGGCTTGCCACGGCCCCCGACATCCGGTAGACGTGGTGCATCCGAATGAGCGTCTGAACGACGGGAGTGATGATGCGCGTGCGGTCCACCGGCTTTTCCTTGCTGCGTTTCGGCGGCGTTGGACTCGTCCTCATGATCGCGTTCGTTGCTTCGCCGCTCCGCGATCAGGGCGTCGCCACTGCAGCGGCATCTACGGTGCTCAGCGGCGGAGCCGAGGTCGCGTTCCAAGCCAATACGGGGGAGTTGTGGACTGTTGGCAGTGCCATCGATACAGCCGACAACGCACGTCTGAGCTCCGGCACTAGCCCCAGCATCATCGCCCTTGCCAGCGGCGGGGACGAGGTGGCGTTGCAGGCAAGTACGGGTTTGTTATGGACGGTGGGATCGGCGGGGAACGTGAACTGGGCTTTGGGGATGCGGCCGGGGACGAGTCCGGCCATCGCGGCTCTCGCCGGGGGTGGGTACGAGGTGGCGTTTCAAGCCAATACCGGCAGGCTGTGGACCGTCGGTAGCGCAGGCGATAAGGATTGGGGTCTTGGGATGTCGCCGGGGACGAGCCCGGCCATCGCCGGGCTTGTTGGGGGTGGGTACGAGGTGGCGTTTCAAGCTAATACGGGTTCGCTGTGGACCGTCGGTAGCGCGGTGGATAGGGCCTGGCCTCTTGGGATGTCGCCGGGGACGAGCCCGGCCATCGCCGGGCTTGTTGGGGGTGGGTATGAGGTGGCGTTTCAAGCTAATACGGGTTCGCTGTGGACCGTCGGTAGCGCGGTGGATAGGGCCTGGCCTCTTGGGATGTCGCCGGGGACGAGCCCGGCGATCGCCGGGCTCGCTGG
>Ga0302324_100001317_pt1 | contig 60743 bp, 49 predicted proteins | sample Palsa_T0_1_FD_201949 | JGI IMG/M metagenome (GOLD analysis project Ga0302324, IMG submission 201949) | Peat permafrost microbial communities from Stordalen Mire near Abisko, Sweden - Palsa_T0_1 | ecosystem: Environmental > Terrestrial > Soil > Palsa > Peat permafrost | place: Sweden: Abisko...
CGGGGCGTCCCTCAGGGGCTAAAGCCCAACGGTGATTTAATTGGCATTTTTGGCACGACTGAAGTCGTGCCCTTTCAAAGCTCGGATCGCTTTGTCGAAGAATCGTGAGAAGGCTGCTTACCGCGCGTTCACCAGCATGAGCCCATCAGGCGTCACCGAGCAGACGCGGCCGTCCGATTTCCACGTGGCGCCGTCGGCATAGGTCACGGATTCGAGATCGATGCGCGTGACAGCCGTGAAGCCGGGCGCGCGGAGCAGCGTGGCCGTGGACCCGGCGGCAAACGCTACGTCGATTGTCTTTCCGTCGTCGACTGTCTTGCCATCTCGGGCCGCCTCTGACGCGCCGAGCGGAACGTAGCGGGTTTTGCCGGTAAATCCATGCACCGTGACCGTGGCCGCAGCGATGCCAGGGGAGTTGGGTCTGGTAAGGGTCAGGGTGAGGCGCTGGACGGGAATTTGCTGCGCGGGCTCGCCGGGGCTGACCTTGACCATTTCGCCGCCGCCCGCATGACGGGCGCTCATCGCGATTGGACAAGATGGAGCGGCCTCGCCAGGATTGACGATGACGGTTTTTGTCGATTGCAGGCCTTCCTTGGACTGGGGCGCGGACTGCGCCGCAAGCGCTGCGGAGGCGAGCAGAATCACAAAGGAAAACGCAACGGTGCGATGCATGGGAGACTCCTTTTAATGCGGCGACTGAACCGCACTCCCCGGCCGGGCCTGCCGGTTAAGCTACGGCTGCGGCTCCGAGGTCGAAAACCCGCGACACCAACAAGGTACTCCGCAGCCGGCGCAAAGATCAAGGTCGCGTCAGCTTGCGAAGCCGCCGACGGCCGCTGCTTCCAGACTGCAACGCCCAGGTGCGATCATGGAATGCGACTCGGCGGCAACGTCGAAAACCCGCGTGCCGGAGGCTCCAAGTGAAGAAAGGCTGGCTCAAGTCCAGTTTGCGGTTTGCCGCTCTATTTGTTCTTTTCCTGTTGATTGCCTGGTGGGCTTACAAGTCCGACTATCTCATCCGCTACAAGGGCACGCCGTTTGCCGACAGCCGCTATCGCGACGGCGCACAGAAGGTGCCGGGCCGCGTGCAATGCGCTTACTACGACCTGGGCGGCGAGGGCGTGGCCTATCACGACTCCGACGCTAAGAACAACGGCAGCGGCGGCCTCAACGCTGCCGACGGAACCTATCTGAACGAGTTCCGCATGCACGAAGGCGTGGACACTTCGTACACCAAGTTTCACGCCCAGGACCCGATCGACAACAGCCCCTATGACGTGGTGACGCCGCCGGAGAATCAGCTCTACGTGGGATGGACCGAGCCGGGCGAATGGTTCAACATCACGGTGCAGAACGGGCGCGCGGCCGTGTACTCGCTCGACCTGCTCTACACCTCCAACCGCGGCGGCAGCATCTCCATCGACGTAAACGGCAAGCCGGCTACGGGACCGCTGACGATTCAGTCCACGAATAACGCGGCCGATCCGCTGGCGTGGCGGCAGTGGCACCACTGGAACCTGGCGCGCGACCTGGCCAAAGTCAAGCTGGGGCCGGGCAGAAACGTGCTCACCGTGCACATTCTCACCGGCGGCAATATGAACCTGGCGTACTTTGACTTCAAGAAGCCACAATGAGGGTGCTGACTCGACAGGCCGGCTGCAAGGCCGGCTTTGCCGGGCTGCTCAAGGGGGGACGTTCGATGAACGCAATTGCTCGAAATGCCACGCTTCTTCTGCTCGCCGCCGCAGCCTCGCTGGCCGCGCAGCAGCCCACCACCGCGGCCGATGCGCCCACGCGCGACACCAGCTACATTGACGAGCAGGGCACCGCGCATGTGACCCGCGTCGTGCCCGTGCCGGGCACCATCAGCGCCGAGGCGCAGCGCGGGCTGAGCCGCCCCCAGCCCGACCAGGGTCCGCCCGAGCCGCTCGCCGACCGCCGCAAGCACACCGATGAGTACACCGCCCGCGCCCGCGTGGCATGGACTGCGCTCTGCCCCAACCAGATCGTCGAGGACAAGATGGCCGGCGTCCCGGTGCGCATTGTCACGCCCGACGGCCTGCCCAAAACCAATGAAGACAAGGTTCTGCTCGACCTTCACGGCGGCGGATTCAACTCCGACTCCGGCTCCTATACTGAATCGATTCCCATCGCCGGCTTCACCAAAATCAAGGTCGTCGCGGTGCTTTACCGGCTCTCGCCCGAGTCGCCTTTTCCCGCTGCGGTCGACGATTCGGTGGCTGTCTACAAGGAGCTGCTCAAGACCTACAAGCCGCAGCACATCGTGATCTACGGGACCTCTGCGGGAGCCATCCTCACCGCCGAGGTAGCTGTGAAGCTCAAGCAGCTTGGCTTGCCCATGCCGGCGGCGCTGGGCATCTTCAGCGGCATGGGCGACTTTGCGCGTACCGGCGACTCCATCGCGATGTACGCGCTGCGCGGGCTCTCCGGCCATCTCGACCCGCCTGTGCCCGGCGCGCACGATCCGTCTTACGTGGCCGGCACCGACCCCAAAGACCCGGTGCTCTCGCCCGTCTACGCAGACTTGCACGGCCTGCCGCCCACGCTCTTCATCACTAGCGGCCGCGACCTGCTGCTCAGCGGCACGGCCAACCTTCACCGCGCTTACCTGGAGGCGGGAGTGAACGCGCGCCTGGTCGTCTTCGACGCGCTGCCCCATGCCTTCTGGTACGATCCGCTGCTGCCCGAAGCCCTCGAAGCCAACCACATGATGGCCGATTTCTTCGTGAAAGAACTGGGCAACTGATCCTGTTGCTCACTTTCAAGCGGCGGGCGGGAAGGCGCGGCGTTCACTCAAAATGCCATCCCTACCGCTCCGCCGGCTGCGAGGCGGGCGCGACGGCATTGAACTTCCAGACGTCGTTCAGATATCCGATGTTGCCCGCCGAATCCACGCCAGCACCGCCAAAGAGCCAGAGGCTTTCCTTCGCATCGATCCAGCCAACGGTGTCCTCCCTGCCTCCCGGAGCATTCCCGGCCGCACCAGCGCCAAGAACCCCATAGGCTCCCGGCATGCCCGTGTCTCCGGAAGCATCCAGAACTGTGGCCTGATTGCTTCCGCCCATCCACGTCCACTCATGCGTCGATGAGTTGAACTCCCACAGGTCGTTCAGCCAGCCCCATGAACTGGCCGAGCTGGCTCCATCGGCGCCGTATCCGCCAAAAAGCCATGCATTGCCGGCTTTATCAGTCACAGCAACCCCTGCGAACCGTCCGCCGGGCGTGTTCTTCGTGGACGGAACACCCAGGGTCCCGTAAACCGAGGGATTCAACAAGCCTGTCCCTACAGCGTCACTGCCGCCGATCCAGGTCCAGACGTTGGTGGCCGGGTTGTACTCCCAAAGGTCGTTCAGCTCGGTTTCGTCGCCGAATACGTCGAAGCCGTCCCCGCCAAAGAGCCAGAGGTTGCCGCTTGCATCCGTCCAGCCTACGGGCCAGTACCTGCTGCCCGGGAAGTTCCCGCTGTTGGCCACACCGCGCTCGCCGTACACGCCTGCCTGTCCGTTCTTCTCGCCGACGATCTTCTCGCCGCCCATCCATGCCCACTCGCTGGTGGAGGTGTTGAACTTCCAAAGCTCATTCAGGGATCCGGTTACTCCCTCTGAATCGATGCCCATTCCCCCGAAGAGCCACAGGTTACCGCTTGAGTCGACCCAGGTGACGGCCTCGTCCCGCCCTCCCGGGGCATTTCCCGACGCGGCAACACGTTCCGTTCCGTAGATCCCGCGTTGCGCGCAACTGCCATAGGTGGTGCCCGCGCAGGCAGCAAGTTGAGGTCCAGCTATCCACGCCCATTGCCCCTTTGCCGGGTTGAACTCCCAAAGGTCGTTCAGGTTCACGCCGCCTCCGTTCGTGTTCCCGTCGTACCCGGACCCGCCAAACATCCAGAAGTTCCCGTGTTTATCGACCCATGTTGCAGCATATTCGCGGCTGCCCGGCGAGTTCGCCGCGGCAAACTGGCCCTTTGTCCCGTAGACGCCGTTAAACCATTGCCTGGTGGTAAAGGCGCTATTGCCGCCCATCCAGGCCCATTCGCCGGTTGTGGTGTTCAGTTCCCAAAGATCGTTCAGGGTTCCCTCTTCCCCTTTCGAATCGACCCCCGATCCGCCGAAGAGCCATGCATTCCCGTTCTTGTCGGTCCATCCCATCGCGCCAACGCGCCCGCCGGGGATGTTGTCTTTTGCCGCGGTGTGCAACGTGCCGTAAAAGCCCGGCTGGGGCGCGCCGTAGGGCCCCAATGCGGAGCTGCCGCCCATCCATGTCCACTGGTTAGTGGACGCGGCGTGCGGCGAGATGGTGTATGCCGTTTGTGTCACAGCGCTCTCGAGGCTCCCGGGCGCAACGGCCATCGCCTCGATTGTCTCTGAAGCCGTAACCGCGATCTGGCCGGTATAAACCGCCGAATGAGTCGTCGGCGTAGTCTTGTTGGTGGTGTAGTAAATCACCGCGCCGGGCGTTGCATCGGTGATCTGTACTCTTGCAATGTCGTAGGTTCCCGCGGGAAGCGCAATCGCCGGTGTCGCCGTCGGCAGCTTGTATGCCGCATCCTTCGGTACGCTGGGCAATAGCCCCGGCGCGATAGCGATCGCCGTGAGTGTCTCAGAGACAGTGACCTCGACGGGATCTGTATATGCGTTCCAGACCGGTGCGGATGAAGATGCATTGGTGGAGTAATAAATCGCCGCTGTGGGCGTTGCGTCGATAATGCTTACCGTGATGTCTTCAGCGTACGATCCCGCGCCTAATGAGAATTCCGGAGCATCCGTTGTGGAATGAGCCCCCGAGGCCAGACGATATTCCCACAAATCGTTTGGCGAAAAGCCCCATGAGATGCCGTTTGCACCCGACCCTTCACCGGCGAAAAGCCACAGATTGCCCGCTCCATCCGTCCATGTCGCTGCCAGATCCCGGCCTCCCGGCGTGCTCCACTGGCCTCCAGGCGTGTTGGGAGCAGTGGGTTCGCCCAGGATCCCGTAGGTCCCGCCCACGCCGAACCAACCGTCGTTGTTAATCTCGCTCCCGCTCATCCAGGTCCAGATTTGACTCGAGGGGTCGAACGCCCACAGGTCGTTCATGTCGCCCCAGTAATAGCCGCCTCTTGAGTCAGTACCTCTGCCGCCGAGGAGCCAGAACCGCCCGCTGGCGTCAGTGAATCGCGCCATCTCATAGCGGGCACTGGGGATGAACGCCGAATTCGGCTGACCGATGATGCCGTACGTTCCGCCGCTCAGTGTCTGGTCGCTCCCACCCGCCCAGGTCCACTCGTTGCTCGCAGGGCTGTAACTCCAAAAATCGTTCAGATAACCGAAAGTGTTCGACGCAGCTCCGTTCCCCCCGAAGAGCCATATCTTCCCCGTCTTGTCGGCCCAGCATGCCGCGTCCGTGCGCGAGCCGGGGTAGTTTCCTGCCGACGCCATTCCCTTGTTTCCATACACGCCGAAAGAGGTGCCCGCATTCGCTCCGCTCACCCAGGTCCATTCGCCGCTTGAGGGACTGAATTTCCATAAATCGCCAAGGGAACCAGCGTACTGGGTGGCCTGCGAAGCGAAGCCCTCGCCCCCAAGCATCCAGAAATTGCCCTTCGTGTCCACGCACGCCGACGCATCGCTGCGGCCTCCGGGCCAGTTGCTCGCCGACGCCGTGCCCCTGGTCCCATATTTTCCGGTTTCGCCCAGGTTAGACCCCGGAATTGATCTCTCCCCGCCCATCCACGTCCACTCCAGCTTACCCGGGTCGAACATCCACAGATCGTTGAAGTAGCCGTCACCAATTCCCGACGCAAAACCCAACCCTCCGAAGAGCCAGAACTTTCCGCTCGCATCCGTCCAGGCCGCCGCCAGTTCGCGCGATCCCGGCGTGTTTTCGCTGCTTGCTACACCCTTCGTGCCGTAAACGCCGGCCACGCCGCAACTCCATCCTCCGTTTGCGCCGCTCACGAAGTAGGCGCACTCGGGGCCCACCTGGGCGTCTCCCGCCATAAAGGCCCACTGATTTGTCGATGGATCGAACTCCCACATGTCATTCAGGAACCCGAAGGTGTAATCCCCCCTTGAGTTGGGCACGTCCGCCCCGGTACCCCCGAAGAGCCACAGGTTGCCGTGCTTGTCGGTCCAGGAGACAGCTCCCTCGCGCATCCCCGGCATGTTGCCCGGCGCAAACACACTCTTTGCGCCGTAGACCCCGCCTGACAGGAGATTCTGGGTGTACCCGAGCATAGTGTCCGCCCCGCCCATCCAGGCCCATTCGCCTGTCTGCGCGCCTGCCGGCAGGCCCAGGCTTGCCAGCAGAATCAGAACGCCCGGCAGGGCCAGTCGACGGAGGAGGCCGGTTTCAGCGCGCGCGCCCGCGGAAAATGGGCCGCCTGCGATCAAAGAGAGAAACATTGCACACTTCATCGGATAGAGGCCTCGCACGCCTCGAATCGACCCCGTTCGGGGGAAGAAAAAATGATCAGGAATCGCGCACCCATGATAGCTGCACGCTGTCCGATGTCAAGCTGTTTTCCGCTGTTGATTGAGCGGCACGGGCGTTGATCACGGATTGATCGTCAGCACGCCGTTCACCAGGGTGAATTCGTAGTTCTTCGCCGCCAGCGTTCCCGCCTTGACGGCGATGGGATAGCTGCCCGCGGGCGACTTCGATGTCGCGGTGGTCGAGAGCGCCGGCTTGCCTATGATGGCGCCTGAGGTTGCCGTGTCGCCATTCACAAAGCCGGCGAAGCTGTAGGTTAGCGTGGGAACGGCCGCGCCCTGCTTTATCGAAAGGTTGTTGGCGGTCACGCTCAGCGTGGCCTTGTCCACGGTCAGGGTGCGCGTGACTGAGGGAGCGGTGCCGTAGTCGGCGTTGCCCGCCTGTATCGCCGCCACTTCCACGGTTCCCGCGCCCGTGATGGTCAGCGTGGCGTCATTTACTCCGCTCAACTTGCCCGGCCCTGACACCATCCAGAACGTCACGGCCAGGCCAGAGCTCGCCGTTGCCGACAGATCGATCGGCTTCACGCCATAGGTCACCGGACTTGCCGGCTGCGCAAAGGCGATGGTCTGCAGGCCCTTGTACACTTCAAGCGTCAGCGTTGCTTCCGGCGCCGCAGCATAAACCGAATTCCCAGCCTGATTGGCCGCAACCACCACCTTGCCCACGCCGGTGAGGGTCAAAGACGAGCCGTTCACCTTGGCCGGCCCGGACACCACGCTGAACTTCACCGCCAGCCCCGAACTGGCCTTCGCAGCCAGCGCAATCGGCTTCCCGCCAAACCGCACCGTCCCCACCACCGAAGTGAAGGTGATGGTCTGCGGCTTGAGGATGACGTAGGTCGCCGTCGCCACTGCGCTATTCGCGTATCCGGCAGCCTCAGAGATGGCCTTCACTGTGATGGTCTTCGCGATGGCCAGCTCCGTCTTGTATTGATCGGATTTATTCGTCGGTGTGCTGCCGTCCAGCGTGTAGTAGATTGCAGCACCCGGCGTGGCGTCGGCGATCTTCAATATCTGTTGCGAGTCGTAGCTCCCGGACGCCACGCTGAAGGCCGGCGTGGTGGCCGGGAATCTCCCCGGGGTGAGCTGGTACACCCAAAGGTCGTTGAGCCAGCCATCATTGCCGCTGTCATCGTAGCCATCGCCGCCAAAGAGCCAGAGATTGCCGCGGCTGTCGGTCCAGCTCGCAGCGTCCGATCGGCCCCCGGGAACGTTCCCCGCGGCAGGCTCGCGCAACGTGCCATACGCCCCTTGCCGGCCTGCGCTGGCTCCGACTGTGCTGCTTCCATCCATCCAGGCCCATTCGTCTGTGGAGGGATTGAATTTCCAAAGGTCGTTGGGAGAGCAACAATCGTCGTTGGCATCGGCGCCCCAACCCCCAAAAAGCCAGAGATAGTCGCCGCTGCCGGTCCACCTCGAAGAGGCGTCGCGGCCGCCGGGGATGTTTTCTGGGGCGGGCGTCCCTAACGTCCCGTACACGCCCGGCGGGAACCCGTTGCTGGGGACCTTGCTGCTCCCGCCCATCCATGCCCATTCGTTTGTTGAAGTGTTGAACTCCCACATATCGTTCAGCCATATAACAAGGCCGCTGGCAGCGTTGCCTTTGCCCCCAAATAGCCACAGATGGCCACTGCTGTCGAGCCAACCCGCGGCGCTCGTGCGGCCTCCGGGCACGTTTCCGGCAGCGGGCTCTCGCAACGTGCCGTACACTCCGGTCGGGCCAATGCATCTGTCGACCTCGTTGCACGTCACTTTGTCGCTCCCTCCCATCCACGTCCATTCCTTCGTGGAGGGATCGAACTTCCAAAGATCGTTGAGGAAGGCAGTATTCGCGGCCACATCGACGCCATATCCTCCAAAGAGCCACAGATTGCCGCTGTGATCGGTCCAACTCTGAGCGCCAATGCGGCTTCCGGGGACGTTTGCCGGAGCAGGCGTTCCCAGCGTGCCATACACTCCTGGCACTACGCCGTAGTTGTCAACCGCGGGACTCCCGCTCATCCATGTCCATTCCTTCGTGGAAGGATTGAACATCCAAAGATCGTTGAGAACTGCCTCGCAATTGCCGTTGCCATCGCAGCCTTCGCCACCAAACAGCCAGAAATTGCCACTGCTGTCGGTCCAGTTTGCGGCGTACACTCGGCCTCCGGGAATGTTGCCGGGAGCAGGCGTCCCCAGGGTGCCAAAAACACCGGGCTGGCTTCCCATGCTGCTTCCGCCCATCCAGGCCCATTCGTTGGTGGAGGGATTGAACTCCCAAAGGTCGTTAAAATAGTTGTAACTGACAGCTCCAAAACCCCCAAAGAGCCAGAGATGGCCGCTCAGGTCGGCCCAGTGCGAAGCCCCATAGCGGCCTCCGGGGACGTTTCCGGCAGCAGGCGTTCCCAGGGCTCCGTAGACCCCGGGCTGGCCACAAGGGTCATAGCCTATTTTGCAAGGCACCGTGCTGCTGCCGCCCATCCAGACCCACTCACCGGTCTGCCCGCTAGCCGACAGGCAAAGGCACGCCAGCAGAGTCAGCAGCCCAAACCGGACTCGGCGATTCAAGGGGTTTCTTGTGATTCGGCGAACCGCGGGGTCCGAATCATGCGAAGCCGAACATGAAAAGACTGCGTTTTTCATCGAAGGGGCGCCTCAGACGCCACGATTGGCAATTCGTGAAAGCAAAGGCCAGGCTGGAAATAAAGCACCATTCTCGCTAGCCCTCAGCCCACTGTCAAGCCACTCCAGCCACGAGTTGTGGTTGGTCCTGCCGATTGAACGTTCGCCACCGCAGGCTGTTCTCCACCAAAACGATCGAGAGCATTTCAAGCCTTGACACCCGACCCGTTCCCCCCGCCCCAATCCCCATTCGCTGCCGGATTTCGCCGTTCACTGCACCTTTGTTGGGTTGACAGGGGTCGGCAATTACCTTGGAATTGCACATCCAGACCCTGGCGCTTCGATCGCAACCTCCAGGGCGCTGGGCTTTGCGGGTTCAACTGACCCGGGCAGTCACACCGGATTCCTGGCCGCTGCATTTCGCCGCCGGGGTGGTTATCCGCCAGCTTCTACATCTAAAAGGAGATCGCACCATGCCGAAAGCCATAAAGTACGCCGAGAAAGCTGCCGTTTACGCGGCCAAAGGCGCGTGGGTCGTTTACGAGCGGCTCAACCGCATCAGCCCGAACGCATCCTTCATCCCGAAATGGAGCGACAAGCCACTCCTGAAGAGCTATGAGAAGCAGAAGCCGCCGCTGGGCTGGCCGCGCACCACGGACTCGCTCTGTCCCAAGTGCGTGCCCGAGATCCGCAAGCAGATTCTCGACGGCAAGCTGCCTCACGAGGTGCTGCTCAATGAGAAGGTGGGCGAGATCAAGGCGCAGATCATCGAGCGCGACGGCAAGATCCTGATGGTCAAGGATTGCCCCAAGCACGGGCACTTTGAAGACGTGATGTCGATCGACACCGCCTTCTTCAAGCATCTCGAGGAGAGCTTCCCAGGGCGCGACATCAAGGCGCACGGCGACGGCGACAAGAACCTGCACCACCACGGCACCTCGACGGTGACGCACGGCCGCGGCTCGGTGCTGACAATCGACCTGACCAACCGCTGCAACATGATGTGCGATCCGTGTTTCATGGACGCCAACCAGGTTGGGTTCGTCCACGAGCTGACGTGGGACGAGATCAAGACCATGCTCGACAACGCCATCACCATCAAGCCCAAGCGGCAGATGAGCGTGCAGTTCTCAGGCGGCGAGCCAACGCTGTCGCCCTACTTCCTTGACGCGGTGGCCTACTCGCGCAAGGTGGGCTACAACAGCGTGCAGGCGGCATCGAACGGCATTGAGTTCGCCAAGAGCAAGGAGCTGTGCCGCGCCTCAGCCGAGGCCGGCCTGCGCTATGTCTATCTCCAGTTTGACGGCATCGGCAACGCCGCCAACTCGCACCGCAAAGTGGGCAACCTCTTCGATGTGAAGTTGCAGGCCATCAACAACCTGCACGAGGCGGGCGTCGAGATTGTGCCCGTCACCACCATCGTCAACGGCATCAATAACGAGCAGGTCGGGCACATCATCCAGTTCGCGCTCGACAATCCCAAGAAGATCAGCTTCCTGAGCTTCCAGCCGGTCAGCTTTACCGGCCGCGACGAGGAGATCACCGAGGAGCGCCGCGTGGCGCAGCGCTACACGCTCTCGCACATGGCCCACGACATCAAGACGCAGGTGGGCATTGGCGAGCCGGCGCGCGACTGGTTCCCCATCAGCTTCATGAGCACGTTCTCCGACTGGGCCGACCTGATCCACGGGCCGGCGGCGGAGTGGGGCCAGCTCAGCTGCGGATGCCACCCCAACTGCGGCATCGGCATGGCGCTGATGATCGACAAGGAGACCAAGGAATCGGCGCCCGTCACCGCCTTCCTCAACATGAACCGCGTAGCCAAGGACCTGGCCAAGGTGAACGACGCGGCGCGCGGCAAGTTTCTTTCGGTGCTCGGCTTCGGGCTCGCGTTGATGCGCAACTACGATCCGTTCCAGGCGCCGACGCACTTCAAGATCACCGACATGATGAAGAAGATGGACAAGACCTTCAACGCCACCGGCAAGAACTACGGCAGCGTGAAGGGCGACCGGACTCTGGAAGACATCAAGAAGCGCCGCGAAGACCGTTGGAACTTCCTCTTTATTGCGGGCATGTGGTTCCAGGATCTGTTCAACTACGACTTCCGGCGCACCGAGCAGTGCATCATTCCCTACGCCACGCAGGAGGGCGAGATCAGCTTCTGCGCTTACAACACGGGCGTAGGCTGGCGCAACATCATTGAGAAGATGCACATGACCGCCACCTTGACCAAGTGGTATGAGGAGCACGGCCGCCACGAGATCTTTGCCGGCGGCAAAAAGGTGGGCATGACGAACGTGGGCCATGACCTGCAGCTCAACATGGATCACGTCAACGCCGAGGCCAACCACACGCTGGACAACCTGGGCATCGCCAAGAACGCCCGCGAAGAGAAGCTTCGCGCTCGCGCCGTCGTTAATGCGGACAAGGTCAAGCAGGACGCAGAAAACGCAGCCATGGCTAAGCTCTACCGCGAGCACGTGCTGGGCGAAAAGCCGATCGACGGGCTGGTAAGGCTGGATGCGATTCGCCCTGCCTCAAACAACGCCGCATCGCCGATCAACAGGGCCGCGCAGAAGGAAACCGATCTGGTCGCCGGCGACTGATTCACTCTACCTTGGTTCACTTGAGTCACAAAGGCCGTTCCCGATGGGAACGGCCTTTGTGTATTGAGACCCATGGATTCTACGAAAATCTGTTGGCACCAGCCAACAGCTGCGTGCCGGGAGTTCCAACTCACTTACCGCCATATGCCTTGAGTTCCTCGACGCTGATTTCAGTAGACGGTACAAGACGGTAGTGCTTCTCCTCGACAATGACCACCCGCCCATCCTCAACCGAAAGCTCAAACATCGCAATCTTCTTTTTCTTGTCTTCCATCTTGATAAACTGAGCTGAAACCGAGCGACATGTGAGGGTAGGGAACTTTTCGGCGCAGCATGCTAGGTCCTGTTTCGTCTGCACAACCGCGAGCTGATCTTTCCCACCCTTCGCCTGTACAGGAATGACATATTGGACACCCTGCCGATCGAGTGCGACATAAACTTCGTCAATCTCGATCTGACCGATTCCCCGAACCGTTGTGCGCATGTGGTTCTGAAGAGAGTAGGCCGTCACCCCGAGGAAGACGTCGATAAGACGGTTGTACCGGACCTTGGCCAGCAACGCCTGCTCGTCATTCAGAGCGTATGCACCGATTATCTCTGGGGTGGCATCCGGAATCTTAATTGCCCTCAGCGCAGGATTCGGGAAGATTCGATTGGACGGGACCAAGGTGAACTTATAGCGAGCCCGACCAGCGCCATCGATAATCCACTCCATTCCTTCCGGTTGGGTGTCGAGAATCGATCTCGGCAGCGATATCCGATACCGGGAAGAGTAGATAACATCCCCGGGGTTCTTCGGAAGTCCGATTTTCAGGACATCGGCAGCCCGCTCAAGGTCCTCGCGCTCAAACTCTATCGTCCGGATGCCTTTTCTGTATGAGCCGAAATCTTTGTCGAAAAAGATGTGTTCCAAGAGCTGCCGATATCGGTTCTCCTTTTCTTCGGGCAAATTGTCCTCCCTCTTCGTGTTGTATGGATAATAATGCACTGGTAGGCACCCCTTCGGTTCGAGTCGGGGTTCACACCATGGCAGACAATCGCTCGCCCGAAAGCAGAAGCGCACTGATGGCCCGCATTGGCGGAAAGGATACTGCGCCGGAAATGGTTGTGCGCCGATTGCTCCATGCACTCGGATATCGATTTCGGCTGCATCGGCGAAACCTACCGGGCACTCCTGACATTGTTTTCCCTGCGCGGCGGAAGGTCGTCTTCGTCAACGGCTGCTTTTGGCATGCACATGGGTGCCGTATTGGACAGCCGCCTAAATCCAGACGTGAGTTTTGGGGGCCAAAACTGGTACGAAATCGTTCAAAGGACGCACGAAACAGACGGGCGCTGCGCCGCCAAGGGTGGGGGGTTCTGACCGTTTGGCAGTGTCAGACGAGATCGGCGGAGAGGCTTGAAATACAACTCCGTTCCTATTTGGGGCCTCCGGGAGAAATTCCGATCGACAAGCACATCTGGAACCGGTAAGCTAGATATCAGAAAGCAGGGGGCGCGCATGCAGAGGCCAATAGGAATTGACTTGTTTGCGGGTTCAGGCGGCCTCAGCCTGGGGTTTGAGCAGGCCGGTTTCGATGTGGTGGCCGCTGTGGAGATCGACCCGATCCATTGCGCGGTGCACGCATACAACTTCCCTCGCTGCGTCATGTTGCCGCAATCGATCGCTGTGTTGACGGGAGACGAGATCAGGCGTCGTGCAGGAATAGGCCGTAAGCGCGTCGACGTTGTTTTCGGAGGCGCGCCATGTCAGGGCTTCTCCTTGATTGGCCACCGGGCGCTGGACGACCCTCGTAATCGCCTCGTTCGCGAGTTCCTTCGCATCGTTACAGAGCTAAAGGCCGCTCACTTTGTATTCGAAAACGTCAAAGGCCTGACTGTGGGGGAGCACAAGGGAGTGCTCGAGGAGCTCATTGAGGAGTTCGCGCGCTTCGGTTACCGGACGCGGCTGCCTTGGAAGGTTTTCGATGCGGCGGAATTTGGCGTTCCCCAGCACCGGGAGCGCCTGATCCTCGTTGGCGCAAGAAAAGGGCTTCCGCTGCCGGAATACCCTGCGGCGATGTTTCGGCCCGCCGATTTCGAACAGGCGGGGCTGCTCCCGCGAGGGCCGTCCTGCAAAGAGGCGTTGGGCGACCTCCCGGATGCCGAACAATTCGACGATCTCGCCTATAGCGACGAGGTTTCCACCCAGGATTGGGGAAGTCCAAGCCGATATGCGAGCGAATTGCGGTGTACCGGAAGCGGTTCCTGGCGCTTCGGCTACGTTCGCCGATGGGACCGGCGACTGCTCACTTCCAGTCTGCGAACAGTTCATACGCCGATTTCGAGACGGCGGTTCGATGAAACGCCCCCTGGGCAGGTAGAGCCGATCTCCCGCTTTTACAAACTTTCGGCTGAGGGGTTGAGTAATACGCTGAGGGCGGGAACAGACTCGTCGCGGGGAGCATTCACCAGCCCCCGGCCCATCCACTACGCATATCCGCGTTGCATAACTGTCCGGGAAATGGCCAGATTACACGGGTTTCCCGATTGGTTCCGCTTTCACCAAACGAAGTGGCACGGGGCTAGGCAAATTGGGAATGCGGTGCCGCCTCCGCTCGCTCGGGCTGTGGCCATGCAGATTGCCAGAGCCCTTGCCTACGCCCCAACACGCCCCGCCGAATCGGTCCCTCTCGGAGATCCTCGATTGTTACGATTGGATATGTCGGAGGCCGCCGCCTATTTCGATGTCCCGATCTCCATTGGAAAGCGAGATCGCAAGAGTGGCTCCAAGAAGCGCAAGCAACACGAAATCGAAGCTGAGCTTACCATGACGCTTTCGTTCGATGGGCCGCAACCGCTGAATTGCTAACCGACCTGAGTGCGCCATCTGTAGCCCCACACCGCTTGCATCAGAAGGCTTAGATGGCGTCGGCCATTGAAGGCTTCACGTGAGGCTTCAGCCCGTCGCGATTGACCACATCGACGGGGCCGTCGAATAACTCGGCGAGTTCGCGCCTCAACCGGGCGTAATCAAAGACTGTAATCTGGGCAGCCGGATCGAACACGACCATGATATCGGTGTCGCTTTCCGGCCGCTGATCGCCGCGTGCCCGCGAACCGAAGAGAGCAGCATGGGCCACACCGCGGGCTCGAAGCGCCACTTCGTTTTCCTTGAGCCGGGCTATGATCTCTTCACGCTTCAACGTGGTTCGCTCCTGGGGCCAGCATTCTCCAAATCCGCACCCCATCCTCGCCCTGGAAGGTGAACGTCAGCCGCCAGTTTGCATGCACGCGTCGTCTACCAGGCTTCGAGCACGAAATCGCGATACTTTCGAATCAGCTCGAAGTCGGCGCGGTTGGATGTGATCAGCTTTGCGCCGTGGGTGCGGGCGTGAGCGCGATCAGCACATCGAAGTGCAGGTCGCGAAGCTTGTTTGGCTCAAAGCCCCGGTCGGCCTTTACCTTCGCCAGGATCTGGCCGGACTCAAGCCAGTTGTTCTTCGTAGGTGTAAGGATTGGATGGTCACTTTCGAGTTCGAGAAGGAGCTTCCGGTCCGCACGATTCAAAACTCCCCGCCACAGCTCCGCAAGTACAACGGATGAATTGCGGAGCACACCGTCGATCGCCAGGATTCTCTCGGCATGACAGCCGGTCCGGAGATCGTCGATCAGGATGGACGAGTCCAGAACGATCAGGTCAGGCATCAAATCCGGCGAAGGTCGCCTTGCCTCTGAATTTCTTCATGAGTGACTTGAAACCCTCCAGGCGCTTGGCTTCCAATTTGGACATGGCTGTTTTTGGGGCACGAGGCTTTGCCCCGGCCGCGGGAACGGATTTGCCGGCTATCCTGGCAGCAACACGAGTTGAAGCGGCTTTGGCGGGCATGGCGAATGCTCCTGCTTCCGTCATCCGCCGGCAAAAGACGCGAGTCAAGGAAAGGGCGCCTGTGGGCCGCTGCGGAATGGGCACTGCCATCGCAGACCTCGGTTCGTCTAAGCTGGCATGAGCCGAGTCTTCCGGCAGGCGACGGGATTGACCATGCGTTCCCGATGGACAGCAGCGGGCGCGTTGCGCGCACCAGGCGTAATGATTGTTGCGCTGCGGCTCGCCGCAGCGCAGGCGCAGATGCCTGTTGCAAGCCCTGTTCCCGCCGATGCGCCCGTTTCAAACTTCACCAGCCAGACCAATCTGGTGCTTGTTCCCGCCCTGGTGCGCACCAAAGCCGGAGCTATGGTTTACACGCTCAAGGCAGGCGATTTCGCGGTCACCGACGACGGCGTTCCTCAGCGGGTCACCTTGGAAGAGGACTCCGGCGGCGAGCCGTTGGCCCTGGTGGTTGTGGTCGAGATCGGAGGCGCGGGCGCGCGGCAGTTTGAGAAGTACGACACCATAGCACCGCCACTTGCGCCCATGCTGGCCTCGATTGTGGGCAATGTGCCGCGCCACGTGGCTGTGGTGACGTTTGACAGCCGGGCCGCCCTGCTGGAGGCCTTCACTCCGTACACCGATGAGGCTGCGGCGGCGCTTGATACTCTGCGCCCCGACTGCACGCGCGAGCACCACATGGAGCACTGCGGGTCCGCGCACCCGATCCACAACGTGCCTCTGGGCGATAACGGCGCTGCTATTCTGGACAGCCTGGAGTATGCCGTGAACCTGCTGCGCACCCAGCCGCCCGACTATCGCCGTGCGATTCTGCTGATCAGCGAGACGCTGGACCGCGGCAGCCAGACCACCGTGGAGCAGGTGGTTCGCGACATCACGGATACGAACACCATCGTGTATAGCGTCGGCTACTCCACCGGCAAATCGGAGACGGCTCATTACGCGGCGCGGCAGTTGCCCACGCAGCCCAGCGGAAGGCCGAAGGGGATGTTGAGCCTGGAGCAGCACCACCCCAACCCGCCCCACGGCTGCATGGGCAAGGATCCCGAGCCCGATCAGGACGGCCCCGGCAACCGATGGGCGCAGGCCTATGACTGCCTGGCCCAGCTGGCGCCGCCGCTCACCTTTGCCAAGATGGCCGCGCTCGCCACTGTCGACGGCCTGCGGCAGAATGTTCCGGAAACCGTAAGCCGGCTTACGGGTGGCGAATATTTCAAGCTGACCGACGCCAAGAGCCTGGAGCGCGACCTGGCGACCATCGGCAACCACCTGCCCAATCGCTACATGCTGAGTTTTCGCCCCACGGATCCGCACCCCGGCCTGCATGCGATTGAATTGACGGTGCCCAACTACATAGGGCTTGAGGTCACAGCCAGAACCCGCTACTGGGCCGATGCGCCGATTCAGCCGGCGGCTCTGCATTAGAGCGCCGGCGCGGCCATCCCCCTAAAGAGGCATTCAATTTGGTAGAATAGTACCTGAAAATAGAGATTCCGCAGGCCCCGTTGCCATGCCCGCAACGTTGGCTCTGCGCGCCGGAGAATTCATCATGTTGGGCATACCCGTTCGCCATTTTCTTAAGCATCCCGTCATCACCGTTCAAGAGATCGCCGCCGACCCGCTGCAGTTCTGCCTCACCATTCCGGATGTGTACGCGGCGGAGCGCGAGCGCAGGCGGCCCGAGTGCCCCTACGAGTCCGATCCGAAGTGGGAACAGCACCTGCACGAGTTGCTGGGGCTGCCCTGGCCGTGCCCTGCGGCCGCGGAGTTCTGGGCGCTGTGGCCCCAGGTGATCGCGGAGCTTGAGGCAAAGGGCATCAAGTCCGGTCCAGAGGCTTTTCAGTGGTGGAACGATGGCGATGCGGGGTTTGTGCGCGCCGTATGGTGCATGACGCGCCACCTGAAGCCGAAAAAAATGATCGAGACTGGCGTGGCTCATGGTCTCACTTCGCGCTTTATCCTAGAGGCATTCAGGCGCAACGGCGACGGCCATCTCTGGAGCATCGATCTGCCGCCGGTGGACCGGTTCTGGCGCCAGCAGGTGGGCGCGGCGGTGACCGACGAGTTGCGCGATCGCTGGTCTTACATTGCCGGATCGAGCCGGCGGCGGCTGCCCGAGCTGCTTGAGCGCGTGGGCCAGATCGATCTCTTCATCCATGACAGCCTGCACAGCGAACGCAATGTGCGGTTTGAGCTTGATAGTGCGTGGGCGTCCATGGGAGCAGGCGGCGCATGCGTGGTAGACGATGTGGACGCCAACTGGGGCTTGCAATCGTTCACCGAGACATTTGCAGATCAGCAATCGATCGTCGCTCCGTCGGAGCCGCAGCATCCCGATCCGCGGCGATCGGACCAGAAGGGCCTGTTCGGGATCATCCTGAAGAAGCCGGCGACCGCCGCTTAGACATTTTCTTCCGCTTGCGTTCGCCGAATTGCACCCCGGCGGGAATATATTATCTGCATGATGACTCGCAATCGCCTCACAGCGCTATTCCTTGGGGGCGCACTGATCTGCGTTCCCGCGCTCGGATTCAGCCAGTCAACCACGACTACGCCCGCGCCCAGCCAGGACAGCGGCGCCAAGCAAGACATGAAGAATGCCGGCACGTCCACCAAGAACGCGGCCAAGGACGCCGGCCACGGCGTGAAAAAAGGGACCACAAAGGCCTATCACGCGACCAAGAACGGCACGAAGAAGGCTTGGAGCAAAACCAAGAGCACCACCAAGGGCGCGGTGAACGGGACCAAGCAGGGTGCGGAGCAGCCGGCTCCTGCATCGACGACTCCGCCGCAGAAGTAGGGGTTCGTTCGAGGGCCGGAAGGCCGTTCCGCTACAATCCGAGGCGAAGGGAAGTCGCGGATGAAGCGGGGAACCAGGGGTTGGGCCTGCGGGTTGGCGCATGGGGCGCTGGTGCTGGGCTGTGCCGGCTGGGCTGCGGCGCAGACGGCGAATTTTGCCGATGTGAAGCCGTCTCCGCAGCAGGTGGAGTGGCAGGATCTTGAAGTCGGCGTCATCGTCCACTTCGGCACCAACACCTTTCTCAACCGCGAGTGGGGCGATGGCACGGCCGACCCGAAGGTCTTCAATCCCGCGCAGGCCGACCCTGAGCAGTGGGTAAGGGCCGCGAAGGCCGCCGGCGCGCGCTATGTGGTGCTGGTGGCCAAGCATCACGATGGGTTCTGTCTGTGGCCGACGGAGCAGACCGCCTACAGCGTGGCCGCGAGCCCGTGGATGGGCGGCAAGGGCGACCTGGTGCGCATGACGGCCGATGCAGCGCGCCGCAACGGCCTGCAATTTGGCGTGTATCTTTCGCCGTGGGACCGGCACGATCCCCGCTATAAAGACGCTCCGGCGTACGACCGCTACTACCTCTCCGAGCTTGAAGAACTGGCGAGCCGTTACGGCAATCTGGCCGAGTTCTGGCTGGACGGCGCGGGCAGCGAGGGGCACATCTACGACTTCAAGAAGATCATTGAGACGCTGCGCACCTACCAGCCCAACACGCTGGTGTTTGCCGATACGGGGCTGTTTGAGTACGGCGACATCCGCTGGGTGGGCAATGAGGGCGGCGACATTCCTTATGAAAACTGGAACGTGATCGACCGGCATGGATTTCTGCGCTGGCGGCCGGTCGAGGCCGATACGCCGTTGCATAAGGATCACTGGTTCTGGCACGCGAACGACGAGGCGAGCCTCAAGTCAGTGGACGAACTGATGGCGACGTACGAGCGGACTGTGGGCCGCGGCGGCCAGCTCATGCTGGGCATTGCGCCGGACGATCGCGGGCTGTTGCCGGATGCGGATGTTGCACGGCTGAGGGAGTTTGGCGAGGCCGTCCGAGAACGTTTTGCCAATGATTTGGCGCTGCATCATGCGCCCGCCGATGAGAACAGCGCCGCCGCGCTCGATGGCGATCCCGACACGTTCTGGTCCGCGCCTCCGGGGTCGCATCAAGCGGTGCTGGAGGCTGATTTTGCCGCGCCGGTAACGTTCAACCGAGCGCTCACCATGGAGTGGCTCAACGACGGGCAGCATGTGCAGCAGTACGCCATCGAGGTCTGGCGGGATGGGGCGTGGAAGGCTGTGAGCGGCGGCTACGCCATCGGGCACAAGAAGATAGATGCGTTTGCGCCGGTGACCGCAAGCCGAGTGCGGCTGCATATTGTGTCGAGCGCCAGCGAGGCGCACATTCGCGAGTTTCAGTTGTTTAACGTGACAGGCACGCCCTGAGCCGGCTTTTCGGGCAGGCGGATTTTGCGCTGCACACCATTACGCCGCGGGTTTATGATGGGTGCCTGCGAAGGAATGCCAATCGAGGAGGTTCGTATGAGCGAGATTGAGACTGGATTGACACGGAAACAGGGGCGGCGCGAGTTTCTGAAGGCTGGCGGAGCGGTGACGGCCGCGCTGCTGGCGCCCGCTGCGATGAAGGCAGACACGCCGCGGACACTGCCCGGACTGCCGTCGAACCCGGTGACGCTGACGGCCATGCCGACGCGCAACCTGGGCAAGACCGGCTACAAGGTGGGCATTTTTTCGCTTGGCGGGCAGGCTGCGCTGGAGAAGCCGAACAACTTCGACGTTGCCGTGCCCATCATCGAACGCGCGCTCGACATGGGCGTCAACTACATCGACACATCGTCGATCTATGGCGGGCCTGACCGCTGGAGCGAACAGTATGTGGGCCGCGTAATGGCGCACCGGCGCAATGAGGCTTTCCTTGCCACCAAGACCAAGGAGCGCACGCGCGACGGCTCCATGCGCATGATCGAGAAATCTCTCGAGCTCTTGAAGACCGATCACGTCGACCTGTGGCAGGTGCACGATATCGGCATCGACAAGAACATCGACGAGATCTTCGGCAAGGGCGGGACGCTGGAGGCGCTGGTCGAAATGCAGCAGCAGAAGGTTGTGCGCTACGTCGGCATTACCGGCCACTACCGGCCCGACGTGCTGATGGAGGCGATTCGCCGCCATCCCTTCGACACAATATTGATGGCCATGAACGCGGCCGATCCGCACCACTACAGCTTCAATGCGGAGCTGCTGCCCTTGGCCGTCGAGCGGCAGATGGGCATTATCGGCATGAAGATTCCGGGCCGCGGCCGGCTGCTGAACACATGGACGCCGCCCCCGGTCGAGGCGCAGAAGAAGTCCTGGGAAGGCATGGCGATCCAGACCACATCGCCGGGAACGCTCACCATGCGCGAGGCGCTCTATTACACGCTCTCGCGGCCGGTGAGCACGGTCATCATCGGATGCGACACGGTGGCGCAGCTTGAAGAGAATGTGCATCTGGCGCGGGAGTTCACGCCGCTGAACGATACGCAGATGGCGGGGCTGGTGGCGCGCGCGGAGCCGGCTGCGAAGCCGTCGCTGTTCTTCCGGTTTTACGACCGGCCGACGGATTGAGGAAGAGTGCTTTCGTCGGGAATCTCACGGACCGCTTCATCCAGCATGAAAATGGGTGCCCCCGGTCTCGATTCTGAGACCGGGGATAGCACAGACCTTCCGCTCGACTTCACGCCTTCTCACTCATTGCTTCGCGGACAGCGTCATACAATTCCCCCACAGTGAAGGACCGTACGGTGGGAGTAGGGCTTCTGCCAGTGATCGAGAGCACTTCGAACGGGAAGATTTCGAAGCCTTCGGCATGGAAGAGAAACTCATTCGGGCCAAGGTTGAATGTATTCCGAAGGCCGTCTTCAGCGGAAGTCAGTGCAACGCCAAATTGCCTCTCGGTTGCTTCGATCAATTCTCCGCCATCATCTCCCGTGATACCAAGGTCGCGTTCAAATTGGGTTTCCCGTTCAATCTGCTTCTTCCTCGATACAGCACCCTGCTTGCGAATGAACTCGGCAAATTGCTCGAACGTTAAATCGCCCATGGTTGATCTCCATCTGGGTCCGAGAGTCGGTCGAGCATCTATCCTCACAGCCGATTGATCAGCGACGCGATGCAAGCCGCGCCAAATCCGTTATCGATATTCACGACGCTCACGTTGGGCGAGCAGGTATTCAACATGCCGAGCAGCGCGGCCACGCCGCCAAACGATGCGCCATAGCCTACGCTGGTAGGCACGGCCAGCACTGGCGCATTGACTAGCCCCGCCACCACAGTGGGCAGCGCGCCCTCCATGCCCGCGCATACGATGAGCACGCGCGCCGATTGCAGCGATTGCTTCTGCGCCAGCAGGCGATGAATGCCGGCCACTCCGACGTCGGCGATCAGCTCCACCGTGTTGCCCATGAGGCGCGCGGTGACGGCGGCCTCCTCGGCTACGGGCAGGTCGCTGGTGCCGGCGCAGACCACGCAGATGGTTCCCTTGCCGGCGGGCGCGGCGGTCTGCGTGAGCGTGATGGCACGCGCGGTTTCGTGGTACTCGGCGCGCGGATTCTTGTCGGGCGATTCGACGCCGCGCACGGCCTCATACATTTCGCGCGACGCGCGCGTGGCCAGCACGTTGCCGCCCGCCGCGGCCATGCGCGCAAAAATCTGCGCCACCTGCGCGGGCGTCTTGCCGGCGGCAAAGATCACCTCCGGCATGCCGGTGCGCAGCGCGCGATGGTGATCGAGCTTGGCGAAACCCAGGTCCTCGAAGGGCAGGTCGCGCAGCCGGTCCAGTGCATCGGGGACAGCGGTGCGGCCTTCGCGCACGTCATTCAACAGCGTCTCGATCTGCGTGCGATCCATCAGTACTTCTCCCTTGCTGCATAAACCCGCAGCGCTTCCTGCATCACCTGCTTCAGCGGGACGGAGTGCAACTCTGCGACGGCCCGGCAGTCCTCATACTCGGGCGATGCGTTGGCTTGCTCGCCCGATGGCCAGCGCGCGATCTTGATGCGCACCGGACCCCATTCCGTATCGACCGCAACCGACTCGCGCGCCAGCGACGCCTTGTTTTCCAGCCGCCAGCGCAGGCCGATTGTCGTGGTCTCGCGAAACAGCAGATCGCGCAGCGCGGGCACCAGATCAGGCCGGCAGAGCACGGTCATCTGCACGCCGGTGCGGCCCTTTTTCATCTGCACCGAGGTGCGATAGACGTCCCACGCGCCGGCATACAGCAGCAGGTCGCTAACATACGCGAGCAACTGCGGAGTGGAATCGTCGATCACGGTTTCGATCACGGCGATGGGGTCGCCGTCAGACCTGCGCGCTGCCGTTTCCTCGCCCACCAGCAGGCGCAACAGGTTGGGCTCGCCCGGCGTGTCGCGTCCGCCCGCGCCGTAGCCAGTGGCGACAATGCGCATCGGCGGCATGGGTGCGTACTGCACGTCCAGCATGCGCAGCAGCGCAGCGCCGGTGGGCGTGACGCGCTCCATGGGCGGGCCGGCAGCATAGATGGGCGCGTCGGCCAAGAGCGCGAGGGTGGCCGGAGCGGGCACTGGCAGCGTGCCGTGCTGGCAAACCACCGTGCCGCTGCCGACGTTGAGCGGCGTGGCCAGCCAGCGGTCCACCTGCAATGAATCTGCGCCGGCAGCCGCGCAGACGATATCGACGATGGTGTCCACCGCGCCCACTTCGTGGAAATGCACCTTCTCAATCGGGATGGAGTGGATAGCCGCCTCGGCCTCGCCGAGCAGAGTGAATGCGCGAATGGCGCGCTCTTTCACCGCTCCGGTCAGCGCTGCGCCGAGGATGATTTTAACAATCGATGAAAGATGCCGGTGCGGCGCGTGCGCGTGTGCCGCATCCTGCTTCACCTCGGGCGCAATCACGTCGACCTTCGTTCCAGTCAGGCCGCCGCGCATCACCTTGCGCACCTCAAGCCGCGCGCCCACGTTGAGCGCCGCTGCCGTCTCCTCAAGCAGCGCGAAGGGAACGCCCGCGTCAACCAGTGCGCCCAGCAGCATGTCGCCGCTTATGCCGGAGAAACATTCGAGATATGCGGTCCGCATCGAGATGTGATCCTAAACTGCCGGGCCGGCTTCTGCTTCAAGCTCCGCGGCGGGCCAGCGTGTCTGCGGAGAGCAGAGCGTTCATTGAGCCGGAGCGGAAGCCGGAGCAGTCGAGCGTTACATACTGATAGCCGGCCTTGCGCAGCGCGGCGGAGATAGCGTCCATGGTCTCGATAGTCAGCGCGCGGGGCAGCTCGGCGCGGGCAATCTCCACGCGGGCCAGCTCGCCGTGATGGCGCACGCGCAGCTCGCGAAATCCGAGCTGGCGCAGACTCTCCTCGGCGCGCTCCACCTGTGCCAGCACCTCGCGCGTCACGGTGCGTCCGTATTCGACGCGCGACGAGAGGCAGGGCGCGGCGGGGCGGTCCCACAACGGGTAGCCGGCCGCCTTGGCCAGCGCGCGAATCTCAAGCTTGGTCAGGCCTGCCTCAGCCAGCGGCGCCAGCACTGCGTGCTCCTCGGCGGCGCGCTGCCCAGGGCGGAAATCGCGCGTGTCGTCGGCGTTCATGCCGTAAGCGATGTGGGTAAAGCCGAGTTCGCTGCCCAGCGTCTTCATGGCCGCAAACAGCTCGTCCTTGCAGTGGAAGCAGCGGTTGGCGTCGTTGCGTTGGTACTCGGGCCGGTCAAGCTCATCGGTGGCAATGACGCGCAGCGGCATTGAGAGCGAGCGGGCAAACTCGCTGGCCTGTTCCAGGTCGCGGCGGGCGAGGCTGGGCGAATCGGCCAGCACGGCCAGCATATTTGCGCCCAGCACCCGATGCGCGGTAGCAGCCAGGTAGGCGGAATCCACGCCGCCCGAATATGCCACCATCACGGCGCCGAGCTGCTGCAGGCGAGACTCAAGCGTGCGGAGTTTGACCTGCGTGGCCGCGTCTCCAGGTGATGTATCGACTGGCGCGTTCAAAGCCGGGTCGCGATCTTCAAACGTGGTGGAAACAAACGACGCCATGGGCCAGATTATACCTCCAGCGCGGGCGGCGCAGTACGGGCGGAATCGTTGGTCTCTCCGGCTGAAGCGTGCTGCAGTCACCCGCACGGACGGGCGTCAGTTTGACAGCGCCGCACTCTGCACCTATAGTTTGCTGGCTTTGCGAAAGCGATTTATTCGGGCGCTATGATGGGATTCAGCTCGATCGTCACGGAGGAGTCACATGTTTCTAGTTTCTCGGGCCCGGTGCGCTGCCGTTGTGCTGTGCGCGCTTCCGCTCCTGGCTTCGAACCGCCAGGTTTCCGCCCAGTCCGCGGCCGATGCACTCGGAGTATTCGAGGGCCAATCGGACGTGGGCAGTGTGAGGCCGCCGGGCACGCTCTCCTACGACCCGGCAAGCAATGTCTATACGATCGCCGCGGCGGGAGACAATATGTGGTCGACCACCGACGCGTTTCATTTTGCGTGGAAGCGGATGAGCGGCGATGTGTCGCTGGCGGCGGATATGGACTTCCCGGTGAAGACAGGCAATCCCAACCCGCATCGCAAGACAGTATTGATCTTCCGTCAGAACCTGGATGCGGAAGGAGTCTACGCAGATGTAGCGCAGCATGGCGTGGGAATGACTGCACTGCAATATCGGCGCAGCAAAGGCGCCACCACGCAGGATATCGAGCTGAACATTACGCCGCCGAAACGGTTGCGCCTTGAGAAGCGCGGCGATATCTTCACCATGTATGTCAGCATGAACGGCGAGCCTCTTCATCAGGCCGGCGCATCAATCAAACTGCATCTTGAAGAGCCGTTTTATGTGGGCATCGGCGTCTGCTCGCATAACAAGGACGTTACTGAAAAGGCAACATTCTCTAATCTGGAACTGAAGCAGCTTACTGCGCCCGCGGACGCGGGCCAACTATCGCTCTACAGCACATTGCAGACGGTTGGAATTGAAGATAACTTTCGCCGCCAATTGATCGTTCGTACGGTGAACGGACATATTGAGGCGCCTAACTGGACGCGCGACGGACACTCGCTCATCTTCAACCAGGACGGGCAGATCTGGCGCATCGGCGAGGAAGGAGGAACACCCGAAAAAGTAGACATTGGCGCTGCAACCAAATGCACCGGCAGTCACGGACTCTCGCCCGACGGTAAGTTGCTGGCCATTAGTTGCGCCATGCCGGATAAGCCGGAGACGCGCGTATATGTGCTGCCCGCGAGCGGAGGCACGCCGCGCCTGGTTACGGAGAATCCCGCCTCTTACTGGCACACCTGGTCGCCGGATGGAAAGACCATTGTGTTCACGCGGCCGAGTCATGGGTCCATCAATATTTATGCCATTCCGGTTGAAGGCGGAGAAGAGAAGGCACTTACAACCGGGACCGGCATCAGCGACGACCCGGATTACTCGCCGGATGGAAAGTATATCTACTTCAACTCAGATCGCGGCGGGTCGATGCAGATATGGCGTATGCGGCCGGATGGTACCTTGCCGGAGCAGATCACGTCCGACGAGATGAACAATTGGACTCCGCATCCCTCCCCGGATGGTAAGTCAATTGTGATCCTGAGTTATGAGCACGGTGTAACTGGCCACCCGGCGAACAAAGATATTGCGCTGCGCATTCTGTCGCCTGACGACAAAAGTATTCACACGCTGGTGAACATTGTGGGCGGCTCGGGAACCATCAATGTACCGTCGTGGGCTCCCGACAGCCATCACCTGGCATTTGTGAGCTACCAGATGCTGCCGGGCGAGGAGACGGCTCCCGCGAAATGAGCCAATTCGAATCGCCGGCAAAGTATCGGATCCTTCCATATCGCCGATTCGCTTTTTCTGTGCCAGTAGCTGCGCCGGCCGCGCCTGTGCGACAATCGACCTAGTCGCACATGGCTCCGGAAGCCAGAAATCGCCATGCAGAAAACTACTGATCCCGCCAAGCGGCACCTGCGCGCAATCCTGCTCTCTGCGGCGCTGCACGCGTGCATCTTTGCGATTGCGCTGGTGGCGGGGACTGTAGCGCGGAAAAGGCTGGTTGAGCCCGTTGCGGTGGAGAGAGTGGCTCGCCTGGAGATTGCCGGCGGAGCGCACGCCGTGAGAATTCCGCTGCCTGCGATGGCGGCTGCGTCGCACACGCGCGAACCCGCTCCCGAGCCGGAGCCGGCCCGCAGGACCATACTGCCCGTCGAGCCGGAGCGCCGCAAACTCTCCGGGGGCGGCGCGCCGCCTGTGCCCCATGCGGGCGACGGCACGGCGCAGGCCCTGCGCGGCAACGGCAGCGACGCCGAAGACGCGCGGCCCGCGTTTCCGGTTTTCTCGCCGCATCCGCCTGTCACCGACCGCAGCCTGTTACCGGCCACGGAACAGAAGATCGTGGTGGATGTGGATGTGGCCGCGTCGGGTGAGGTGGTGAGCGAGACGCTGGTCAAAGGCATGGGCAACCAGCTCGACCAGCTCGTGCTCGACATCGTCAAGACCTGGCACTTTCAGCCCGCCACGGTCAACGGCAAGCCGATTGCATCGCAGGCCGAGCTGATCTTCCCCTTCAATCGGAGCTATCCCATCATCGTTTCCTGACCTGCGCACATGCCTTTGCGCCTTTCAGGACTCACTTGCGCGGGTACTTTTTTGTCTCGCCGGTGCGCGCGTTGGTCACCGAGAAACTGCCGTCGGAAGACGCGGCGACCCTGAGATACGCGCCATCTGCGCCGTTCTTCAGGTTCGCAATCAGCGCGTCTGGACTGTTGTGGGCAGCATCGGAATCTTCGGCGGTGTGAAGCTGCCACAGGTCTTCGAGGCCGGGGCTCTCATGCACGGTTTGCCATGCCTCGGGGCTGCCGCCCTTGTGGCCGCCGTTGTTCATGATGGCAACGCGCGGGTGAATCGCGTCCACGATGGCGCGCGCGCTGGACTGGTTGAGCCCGTGGTGCGTGGTGAGATAGAGATCGACCGTGCCGATGGGATTGTTGGGGCACATGAGCTCAACTTCTTTGGGCTTGGTGAGGTCGCCGAGATCGAGGAAGCGGAACTGGCCGAAGCGGATCAGCACGCCCACCGAGCGCGGATTTTCCGATTCGTCGAGAGGCCACTTCGGCTCCGCGGCGCAGTAGGGATTCGCCACAGGCCTGATGCCGGGCACCGCGATGGCGTGATTGCCGTCGGCGGTGAGCACCACGATGTCGAGCCCGGGCACGTCGATGCGGTCGCCGGGACCGACGATGCGGCGCGGGGTGTTGCCGATGGCCTTGATGTAGGCGGCGTAGTCGTGGCGCGTGATGTTGGAGTCTTCGCGATTTTCGCCGTGATCGATGAACTCGCCGACCTTCACCTGTTTGACGAGATCGGGCACGCCGCCCACGTGGTCGGTGTGAAAGTGCGTGATGAGCACGTGATCCAGCTTGCCGATGCCGGCGTCGTGCATGGCCGCAAGGATGCGCGCGGGATCGCGGCCCGCGGTGTTGGGCCAGCCGGTGTCAATGAGCAGCGACGCGCCCGAGGGTGCAACCACCAGCGTGGACTGGCCGCCCTCGACATCGATTGAGTAAATGAGCAACCCGTGAGCGAGCGCGGCCTGCGCGGCGGCGAATGGGGCCAACGCCAGCGCGCAAAACAGCAGCGCCGAAGAGAATGCAGACCGCGTGCGACGATGAATCATCAGATTTCTCCCTGGCGCATCTGTTCGGCCAGATGCTCGGATGCGCGCATGGCAATGGCCAGAATGGTCATGGTCGGATTTTGCCATCCGCCGCTCACAAAGCTGCTCGCATCCACGACGTAAAGATTCTTGTGGTCGTGGCTCTGGTTCCATTTATTGAGCACGCTCGACTTCGGGTCGTCGCCCATGCGGCATGTGCCCAGCTCGTGAATGCTGTAGCCGGGCGGATTGGGCTCGTAATTCTTGGTCAGCACTTCAAAGCCCGCGTCTTCGGCCATCGCGATGCTGATGTCCACCGCATCGCGCGAAATATTGATTTCATTGTCGGAGTATTTCGTGTCGATGTGAAGCGCGGGAATGCCCCACGCATCCGCGACCGTGGGATCGATGCGCACGTGATTTTCATAGCGCGGCAGCACCTCGGCCATCAGCGAAGTGGCAAATCCGCTGCCGCGATAGCTCTCCATCTTGCGCTCGAGCTCTTCGCCGTACGCGGCAAAGTTGCGTGGGTCGAGCGGACCACGGCCGGTGAACACATTGAGCGCATAGCCGCGGATGAAATTGCTGCTGCGGGTGTCAATATTGCGGAAGCGCGGGATCAACGCGTAGCCGCCCATCAGATCCGGTGCCGGCTTGCCGTCGCGCGCCTCGGGCACGGAACACTGAATGCCCGGCCCATAGACCTGATCAGTGAGATAGTGGCCGAGCGCGCCGCTGGAGTTGGCGATGCGCGAGTTGAGCAGCAGTCGCGTGCTCTCGAGCGTGCCCGCGGCCAGCACCACAACGCGCGCCTTCACGGTCATCTCGCGGCGTGAGAGGCGCTCGACAAAGTGCACTTCGCTCACGCGGCCTGTGTTCTTATCCACGCCGAGCTCGCGCACCACCACGTTGGGAATGGCGCGCAGCTTGCCGGTTGCGAACGCGTCGGGCAGCAGCAGATTCACTGAGCTGGCCAGGCCATCCACGCCCTCGGCGCTGCGCGCCTTGCACACCGGAACGCCGAGTTTCCTGCCGGCGTCGACAAATCGCTGCATGCATCCCGACCACGGCGAATCGTCGACCACAAAATTGCCGTCGGGATATTGCGCCAGGCCCTCGGCGCGTCCGCGCACCCGAAAGATGGCTTCGACCTGCGAGTAGTAGGGATCGAGATCGGCCAGGCCGATGGGCCAGTCGTCGCCAAAGCCGTCGTGCGACCTGGCTTTGAATTCGTAGTCGCTCAAGCGAAACGATTGCCGTGACCAGAACAGCGAACGCCCGCCAAACAAGCGCACGCGCACCCAATTGTATGGATGCTTTGCCTCGAAGGTGTAGGGCACTTCCTTCTCGTCGACCCATGTGTTGGCGTTGAACTCATTCGACTGGAAGACATGGGTCAGGGTTCCGGGCTGCTTGAAACCGCGAAACGGCAGCGTGTAGGCTGCGCGCAGCTCAGTATCTTTGCTCACATCGGCGACGGGGCCCGCGTTGAGCATCAGGCACGAAATGCCCTTCGCGGTCAGGATTTTTGCGGCCATTCCACCGGAATGGCCTGAGCCGATGATGACGACGTCGTTGATTTCTTCTGCCATGGTTCCTCTAAAGCGGTTTCAGTCCACGCGTTTGCAGTCCAGCATGGGCTTCTGTGGTTCCCACCCTTTGTGCAAAAGACGCATAAAGGATCGGGCACCCAAATTTTCATTAACACTCGATTCGAAAGCGCATTAGCTTTGCAGCCTGGGTTGCCATCGTATCAAATCCGCGCGTGAATCAGACTACGCATGCTTCGGCTTCGGAGCGGCGCTGCGCATGGCAGCCGCAGCCCGGCGGCGCAGGTCGGGCTCGACCGGAAACCAGTAGAGCTCCAAGGCCGGCGCCTGACGCCGCGCCTCCGTGTCGGCTTCGGTCCATGCCTGCGAGTTGACGGTGGCGTGGCGAATATCGCTGTGCGACACGTTGATGAATTGCGCGTAAGGCTCCGTGGGCGGATGGTCGGCCATCCAAGTACGCAGCCAGGGGCGAATGAGCCGGTCGGCCTGTTCTGCGCTGACTGCGGCAAACGCAACGCCGAAGCGCTGCTTTGCTTCCGCATGGAGCCGGTCGAGACCGGAGCGATACATCTGCCGGCGATCCGCGGGCGACGCGCCGATGAGGAAATCGAGGAATTCCGGTGTGCCTGATTCCAGTGCACCCGGATAGCTTTTCCGCGCGGGCATCAGAATTTCGCAGAGCCGCCGCAGCGTGGCCATCTGCACCGCGGTGAAAAAAGGCGCGGCGGTGTCGGCGGCCGCATCGGGAACCAGCGGCGATACCGGAAGCGGCTTCGCTGCGTCGAGCCCCTGCGTCCACGGCACTGGGCCCGGAGCGATGGGCGGCTTGGCCTGCTGTGAGAACACGGTCTTCGCGGTGACTGAAGCCGCTGCGACCGCCTTAACAAAATCCCGCCTGAGCATGGTTCGTCTTCTCCTGCGCTTTTTCGCCTCGGTCTGCGAGCCCGAGGCGCGCGAAGGATGAGGGTAAAGGGCGATGGCCGGCAATGGCAAATCAAGCTTTGGTGAAGTGCAGTAAGGGCCGCGCGCGCCTCAGCCTGTGTTGCGCAGGCCCGCCGAGATGCCGCTGATGGTGGCGGCGATGGCGCGATTCACTTCCGGCGTGTCTTCGCCCTGGCGCTTGCGGCGCAGCATGTCCACCTGGATGAGGTGCATGGGGTCGACATACGGATTGCGCAGCTTGATGGACCGGGCGAGGACCTGGTTTTTCTCCAGCAGCTCAATCTGCCGCGTGACAGCGAGCACGGCGCGCACAGTGCGGTGAAATTCCGCCTCAAACATGGAGTAGATGCGCTCGCGCAGAGCAGCATCCTCGACCAGCGATGAGTAGAGACGCGCCGTGGCCAGGTCCACTTTGCCCAGCGCCATCTCCACGTTGCGCAGCAGATCGATGAAGAGCGGAAACTCGCGCGCCATGGTTTGCAGCAGCGTGAGCGCGGCCTCAGGCAAGCCCTGAAGCTGCGAGAGATATTGCTCCAGCGCGAAGCCCACGCCAAACCACGCCGGCACCAGCAGGCGCGACTGCGTCCAGCCGAAGACCCACGGAATGGCGCGCAGATCGGCGAGGCTCGGCGACGCATTGCGCCGCGAGGGCCGCGAGCCGATCTTGGCGTGCTCCAGTTCGCCCACCGGCGTGGACTGCTCGAAGTAAGTGAGCACATCGGGGTCGTTGAGAATGTGCTCGCGGTAGAAATCGAACGACAGCGCCGAAAGCTCATTGAGCGCGGCCTCCCACTCCGGCTTGAGCACGCCGGTGAAGTGGCCTTTGGGATCGCGGGCGTTGGGACGCGCGAGCGCGTCGATGGAGGCAGCGATCATCAGCTCGAGATTGCGCTCGGCCAGCACTTCGTCGGCGTATTTGAAGTTGAGCACTTCGCCCTGCTCGGTGATGCGCAACTGCCCGTCAAACGAGTCCATGGGCTGCGCGAAGATGGCGCGATGCGTGGGTCCGCCGCCACGGCCCACCGTGCCGCCGCGGCCGTGAAACAGGCGCAGCTTCACGCCGCACTCCCGCGCCGCCACGTGCAGTCCGCGATGGGCGCGGAAGATCTCCCAAGTCGAGGTCAACATGCCGCCGTCTTTATTGGAGTCGGAGTAGCCCAGCATCACTTCCTGCCAATGATCCCAGCTCGCCATGAGCTTGCGATAATCGCGCCGGCTCCATAATTCGCGGCAAACGGAGGGCGCGCGGCGGAGGTCTTCGATGGACTCGAAGAGAGGTACCGGCATTAGGCCTGGATCTCGTTGAGGGCCGCGGCCTGAGCCCTCGACACGCACGCCCCCGAGCCGGGCCAGCCGCACCACTGCCAGCACATCGTCAACCGACGCGGCGCCGGAAATCACATACTGGCGAATGGCCTCGGGCGAGCAGCCCGTCTTGACCTCTGCCACCACGCGAAACGTCTCCAGCACTCCGGCGGTTTCTTCCGAAAGATCGCCGGGCAGCTCGGCCGCGGCGCCGTCGGCAATCGCCTCCTTGAGCGCGACCGCGTGTACGCGCGCGTGCTGGCGAATGTCCAGCGTATGCAGATGGAGGCCGAACGTGCGCACTTGCAGGATGAGCGGATCGACAAGCGTGCGCGCAATGCGCAGGCCGTGATGCTCGGCCAGCGATGTGCGCAGCGTCTCGAGATCGCCCAGAAAGTCATCGACGGAACTGTAGCCGGCAAGCGCTTGCGCCAGCATGTCGTGGCCCTGAGCCAGCGTGTAAGGCATCATGGGAATCATCGGGCCAGGCGGTCCGGGATGCTCCATGGTACGCAGAATCCGCGCCTTGAGGCAGATGATGAAACGGCGATAATATTCAAACTCGTATTGCTCGCCAAACACCTGCGCCTCTGGCGTGTGCACCTGCGCCACGTAGGCTTTGAGCCGCTTGAGCAGCGCATCGCTCACGGCCATTTGTTGCGCGCTGGTGGTGAGCAGGTCTTCAATCTCCTGCAGCTGGCGCTGATAAAAGAGCAGCAGATGACCGCGCGCCAGGCGGACCGCGTCGCGCGTCACCTCCGGAGTGACGAACGGATTGCCATCGCGATCGCCGCCGATCCACGAGCCGAAGCTCAGCACCTGGGGCAGCATGTGCGCCTCGATTTCGAGGCCGTAGGATGTGCGCAGCGCCTCGGCGATTTCGCGATAGAGCGTGGGCAGCGTGGCAAAGATCGACACGTCGTAGTAGTCGAGGCCCATCTTGATTTCGTCGTAGACCGTGGGGCGGCGCGAACGCACCTCATCGGTCTGCCACAGGCTGGTGATCTCAGCTAGCACCAGTTCTTCCAGGCGCGCCATGTCCTGCTCCGGGACGGGAATGCGATCGAGCGCGGCCAGGAATTCGCCGATGCGGCGGCGCTTGACCATCACGGATCGCCGCGCCACCTCGGTGGGATGCGCGGTAAACACGGGCACAATCAGCACGCGCTTGAGCCAATCCATCGCCTCGGCCGCGCCGATGCCCACGCGGCGCATCTCGTTGAGCGTGCCGGCCAGTGAGCCGCGCTGGCGGCCGGCTTCGCCGCTCAACTGCAGCGCAATGCGGCGCCGCTTGCGGTGATTGGTCTCGGCCAGATTGATGAGCTCGAAGTAAAACGCAAACGCGCGCGTGAGCAGGATGGCGCGCTCCACTGGCAGCGCATGCACCATGTCGAGCGCGCCGGCGGCCAGCTCCGCGGCTTCGTCGTGTCCGCCGAGGCTCTCCGCATCGCGCCGGCGAATGGTGCCCTGGCGCAGTGCCTCCACTTGCTCGAAGAACTCGTCGCCGGCCTGCTCGCGCAGCACATCGCCCAGCAGCATGCCAAGCGAGCGCACATCGCGCCGCAGCGGAGCCTCCTTCAGCTCGCCGGACTGCGCCTCCAGCTCTGCCAGCCGCTGCGACCAGCTCTCGGGATTCCATAGCGGTGCCATCGTCTTTTGATTATGCACGACGGGCGATGAAGATAATGTCGAGAGTGGCGCCGCCCGCGTTTCTCCATGCGCCCCTGTTTCAGCCGTTTTTTCCAGAATCCGCACAGAGATTCGAGTTCCAGCATCGATCGAGAAGCGCGATAATTTGGCCATCATGCGATCCGCGCAGCAGGAAAAGATCGGCAGAAACGATCGATGCCCGTGCGGCAGCGGAAAAAAGTACAAGCATTGCTGCCTGTCCACCCAGACAGCCGCGGTGGAGACGCCCTGGAAGAGGCAACGCGACGCCTCGGACCGGATCACCACCGATTTGCTCAAAATCCTTGGGCGCGATTTTCGCGACGATTTGTTCGAGATCTGGGCGGACTTCAACCAGGATGACGCTCCGCATCCGCTCGACAAGTACCCGGACGAGGAGATGATCTTCAGTCCTTACACGATCTTCGACTGGGATCCGGAAGAGCCGGTTCGCCGCAACGGAAAGCCGAAAGCCGGATTGATACTTCGAACTTACCTGGCGCGCGCCGCCGGCAGGCTATCTGAACTGGAGCTCCTGATTCTGGACCAGGCCATATCGCGTCCGGTCAGCTTCTATGAGGTTGTCCACTGCGTCCCGGGGCAAAGCGCGGTATTGCGGGATATCCTGATCGGCGAAGAGACCGAGGTGGAAGAACACAATGCAACGCGGGCCATGCGGTCCGGTTCGCTGGTCTATGGGCAGATCTGGATATTACCCGAAGTTGCAACGCTGGGGAGGCTCGCACCGAGTGCCCTGCCGCCCCAGCGAAAGACGGATGTCGTCAAACTTCGTGTGAAGCTCAACCGCAAGATCGCCAAACAGAATCGAGCTCTGAACGCCAGCGATCTGATCAGGTACCGGGAGGAGATTCGGACAGTTTACCTGAACATTCGCGATGCAATGCACATTCCGCCCAAGCTATGCAACACAGACGGCGATCCCATAGTTTTCCATACTATCCAATTCCGTATCGGCTCGGCGCAGGTCGCCTTCGATGCGCTGGCGCCGCTGGCCAAGTTCGTTGCAAAGAAAGACCTGCTGGATAGCGCGGAATTGAACGGCGACGGATCGCTCCGCAGCGTGGAGATTCCCTGGAGCAAGAAGGGGAACAAGATCCACGAGAGCTGGGATAACACCATTCTTGGCAACCTGAAGATATCCGGGCAGTCGCTGACGGTTGAAGTGAATTCAACGAATCGCGCAAAGAAGATTTGCATGGAGATCGAAAAGCGGCTCGGAATGCACGCAGTGCATGAGAATACGCGGACAAGAACGCCCGAGGAGATGTTGCAGGAGTCAAAGAGAGACAAGATCGCTCGGCCGCCGGTGAAGAGGACCGAAGCCCCCGAATTGGCTCTCGATCCAGAATTGACGAGGCTCGTCGAGGCACATATGCAGGGATATGTGGAAGGTTGGGTTCACCAGAAGATTCCGGCTTTGGGAGGACGCACGCCGCTTCAGGCCGTCAACGACCCGGATGGCAGAGAGATGGTCGAAGCGCTCCTTCTTGGATGGGAAAGTCATTGGGAAGATCCAGGACCCCCTGGATTCGCTCGTCCCGACATCAATGCTGCGCGGAAGCTGCTCAACCTGCCAATCAAACTTGGGAGACACATCAATTGAGCGGGATCGCACCTGCTCACTCCGAGGCCTCCGGCGATTAGGAGATGGCTGCCTGCCCGTCGAGCTGGCCCACCAGGTCTTCCCACTCGGCGGTGAGCGCGGTGAGTTGCGTGCGCAGATCCTCGGCGAGGGAGGAGAGCCGCTGCGTCTCCGCGGCGGAGACGTAGACGCCGAGTTGCTGCTCGGTGTGCGCGATGGCGGACTCGATGCGCGGGATTTCTTCTTCGACAGATGCGCAGCGCTCTTCCATTTGCTTTTGCTTGATGGGGTTGAGGCGGCGCGGGCGATCCTGCGCGGTTGCGGCTTCGGGATTTGCGATAGCTGTCGAGGCTGGAGCGGGGTTTGTTGGCATCGTTTTCCGAACCGCGGGTCCTTCGCTGCGCTCAGGATGACAGTTCTGTGGGAGGGCGGCTGCCTGTGCCTCTTTGCGGCGCAGATAGTCTTCGTAATTGCCTTCGTAGCTGGTCAAGCCTCCGCCCTCCACCTCAAGCACGCGCGTGGCCAGGCGATCGATGAAGTAGCGATCGTGCGATACAAAGATCACGGTGCCGGAGAATGCGGCCAGCGCCTCCAGCAGTACGTCCTTGGCGCGCATGTCGAGGTGGTTGGTGGGCTCGTCGAGCAGCAGAAAATTGGAGGGCGACACCAGGATGCGCGCCAACGCATAGCGATTGCGCTCGCCCCCCGAGAGCACGCCCAGCGGCTTGAACACATCGTCGCCGGAGAAGAGAAAGCAGCCCAGCAGCGATCGCAGCGCCAGCTCCGGCACCTTGATGGCGGCGCGGCTCATGTCGTCCAGCATGCGCGCATCGCCGTCGAGCACCTTGTATTGATCCTGCGCGAAATACTCGCTCACCACGTTGTGGCCGAGGCGTACTTCGCCCGCTGTCGGCGACTCGACGCCAGTGAGCACACGGATGAGCGTGGACTTACCGGCGCCATTGACGCCGACCAGCGCCACGCGGTCGCCGCGCTCAATGCTGAATCGCACATTGGTAAGTACCTGCTTGTCGCCGTAACTCTTCGATAACCCCTCGGCCTCAACCACCATGCGCCCCGAGGGCTGCGGCTGGGGAAACTTGAGGTGCATCACCGGCTCTTCTTCCGGTATCTCGATGCGCTCGATCTTCTCCAGTTCCTTGATGCGGCTCTGCACCTGCTTGGCCTTGGTGGCCTGCGCGCGAAATCGATTGATAAATGCCTCTAAGTGCTCGATCTGAATGCGCTGGTTGCGGTAAGCCGCTTCTAACTGCGTGCGGCGCTCATCCTTCTGCGCCAGGTACTTTGTGTAATTGCCCTGATAAATATTCAAGCGCTTGTTCCATATCTCAACCGTGCGGTCGATCGTCACATCCAGAAAGTAGCGATCGTGAGAGATCAATATGTAGCCAAACGGATAACTATGCAGATAATCTTCAAGCCAGTTGCGCGTTTCAAGATCGAGGTGGTTCGTAGGTTCGTCGAGCAGCAGCAGGTTGGGCCGGGCGAGCAGCAGCTTGGCCAGCGCGATGCGCATCTGCCATCCGCCGGAGAACTCGTCGGTCTGGCGCGACCAGTCTTCCTTGCTGAACCCGAGGCCCGTGAGAACGCCGCCCACCTGCGCATCGAGCGCGTAGCCGTCGAGCGCATGAAAGCGCTCCTGCAGCATGGAGTAGCGCTCGGCCGCGGACTCATATTCCGGCCCCGCGTGGTCCAGCTCAGCCAGTTGTCCGGCCAGATGCTCTACTTCCCGCTCCATGTCACGCAACTCGTCGAATACGGTGAGGCACTCTTCGAAGATGGTGCGCCCGGCCAGCCGCAGTCCCTCCTGCGGCAGATAGCCGATGCTCATGCCGCGCGTCTGCTGCACCGCTCCGTAGTCAAGGGTTTCGAGGCCTGCCAGCACTTTCATCAGCGTGGATTTGCCGGTGCCATTGGCCCCAACGAGCGCGGTTTTTTCCTTACTGCGGATGAGCCAGTTAGCCTCAAGAAACAGCACGCGCGGCCCAAACCGCTTCCCGGCATTTTGCAGAGACAGCATACATCTCTATTCTCGCAGAGGGCCGCGGCGGCGATAAATGCATCTGTTTACGGGCGTATTTCAACGGGCGTACCGATGGGAACGAGCTTCCAAATCTCTTCAATCTCCGGATCGGTGACGGCGATGCACCCCAGCGTCCAGTCGTAGAGCCGATGCGCGGAGCCTACCCATCCCTTGCCGTTGGGCAGGCCGTGGATCATGATGGCGCCGCCCGGAGCTACGCCAAGCGAGGCCGCGCGCTTGCGGTCTTCGGCGCTGGGATAGGAGATATGCAGCGAGAGATGATACTCACTGGCCGAGTTTCGCGCGTCGATGGTGTAATGGCCCTCCGGCGTGCGCCCGTCGCCCTCCTTCTGCTTGGGCGCGAGTCCGCCCTGGCCCAGAGCGACCTTGTAAATCCGGATCGCTTTGCCATCGTGCAGCAGTTCGAGCACGTGATCCTTCTTGAGAATCAGCACGGAATCGGCGCGCTCGGGCAGCGCGGCCTGCTGTGCTGGAAGCGCGCACGGCGTCATCAAGGCGGCCAACACAGGCATCGTTGTAAGCGCGACGGCGCCGGCGGCGATCCGCAGTCGCAGCATGCGGAATGGACCAGGCTTCATGCGTTCAATGTACACCGTGCGTGCGCTATTGGGCGCGGCAAAAGAGCCGGCGCTTCGGGAATTGGTCAGGCATAAAGTACGAATCTCGGCTGTGATGGCGCGCACATCCATGTGAGTACCTTTGCGGCTAACAAGCGAGTTACCGATCAGCGATCCCGATGCTGCGAAGGAGCCATTCCAACTTATCCAGGAAGGAAGAGAATAAGTACGAGGCACAACAGCGGAACTTACCAGTTCCTGTAACCGCTCCCGGGGAGATGGTCCCTGCCTCATTTCGTAAGACTCCCCGGATAAGTGGCTGCGAAGAAGTCCTGGTCCTCCGGGCTGGATCAAGCCTGGCTTACTCAATCGGCATGAACCGGCGGCTTTTCATTCAGCAGATTGTATTACTTGCTGTGTGCCAGTCCAGAGATTGCAAGGCATGGTAACTGCAATTCATCCGTCATCCTGACCATAGGCCACTTGACCCGTGAAACCTTTGCACTCGCGGCGCATGTCGCACAACCTGTCGGAGAGAACGATGAAGAATGTGGTGAAGTATTCGTTCCTCGTCCTTGGAATGGTGCTCCTGATGGGCGCACGCGCCAGCACACCGGATTGTGGTGGCGGTACGGCTCCCGAAGTTGACCCCAGTCTCGCGGTCGGCGGAATCACGCTGCTTGCGGGGGCGCTGGCCGTCTTGCGCTCGCGCCTGCATAGGTAAACGGAGGACGCCCTGTCCACTTACTCCAACCGGCTCCTGACTGGGATCAGCCGATCTCAGTCGGGACCGCACCTGGCGCTGCCCCATCGTTTGCTGGGCCGGCTTTATATGCTGGCCGCCGTGCTCGCCATCGACTGCGCGCTGGTGGCTCGCATTCCCCACGGCGCAGCTCTGCTCGGCCCGCTGGCTCCCGCCGGCATCGTCGCGTTTGCGGTATTTCTGGGCCTCGGCTATCCCCGGTTGAAGGAACAGGCAGAACCTCTTCGATTCAATGCCGCATTCTTCTGCGCACACGCGGCGTGCGTTACGGCCGTGTACGTGGCCAATTACGCAGCCCGCCAGGAGCCTGTACTGAACACGCCGGCCGCTCTGCTGCTGCTGAGCGTCACGCTTGCGCTCGGCGTGGCATTGCTCGCGCTTGCGCTCGCGCCCTTGCGCCAATGGACCGCCGCAGTGCGCGCTACTGGATTCGCAGGCGTTTATGCGGCCGTGGCCGGCGCAGCGGCGTGGGCCCTGCGCGCTCCCATGCAATCCTTGTGGATTCGATCGAGCTCGACCGATGTCTACCTGATGCAGTCGGCGGCCTTCCGCTCCGTCAAGGCCGTGCTGGGGCTCCTGCTGCCGAACCTGGTGGTGCAATCGGGCCCGTTCATCCTGGGAACTCCGCGCTTCACCATCCGCATCGGAGCAGTATGCTCCGGCATCGAGGGCCTGGGCCTGGTGCTGGTATTCACCACGCTGTGGCTTTGCTATTTCCGCAAAGAGAGCCGCTTTCCGCAGGCGCTGCTGCTCATTCCGTGCGCGCTCGCGTGCGTGTGGGCGCTGAACGTGGTGCGCATCGCGGTGCTGATCCTGATCGGCAATGCGGGCTTTCCCGAGGTGGCCATCGTCGGCTTCCACTCGCAGGCCGGATGGATCGCATTCACGCTGGTCGCGCTGGGCTTTTCTATGGCCACGCGGAACTTGCCGTGGGTGCGTAAGAACACGGCGTGCGCGGCTGCGGCAGGACCGTCGCCCGAAGCGTATGAAGCGGCGGAATCGCCCGCAACCGCGGCCTATCTCGTTCCCTTTCTCGCCATCCTGGCCGCCTCCTTCGTTTCCAAATCGGCGTCAGGGCACTTTGAATGGCTCTATCCGCTGCGCTTCTTCGCGGCCGCCGGAGCGTTGCGGGTCTTTCGCAAAGAGCTGCGCATATTGGACTGGCGCGTCGGCTGGGCCGCGCCGCTCACCGGCATTGCGATCTTCCTTCTCTGGATTGCGCCGGAATGGTGGGCGCACCTGGCTGCGGGAAGCGGGGACTCGGCAGTTGCGGCCGGCGCCAGCGCTCTCGGCCCGGCGCTGGCGGCGCTGCCGGTTGCGGCGCGCCTGGGATGGATCGCGTTCCGCGTGGCTGCAGCCATCATCACCGTGCCGCTCGCTGAGGAGCTTGCCTTTCGCGGTTACCTGGCGCGGCGCATCGTGGCGCGCGCCTTCGACGATGTGCCGTTCAGCCGGTTGACGGTGCTGGCGATTGCGGTCTCGTCTGCCGCGTTCGGCATGATGCACGGGCAGCGATGGCTCGCGGGCACTGTGGCCGGTGTGGCCTATGCGTTTGTGCTCCGGCGCCGCGGAAGAATCGGCGACGCCGTGGCCGCACACGCAGTGACCAATCTGCTGCTGGCCGCGTGGGTGCTGGCCCGCGACGATTGGGCTCAGTGGTGATGCTGTCCGGGTGATCGCGAAGACACGCACGATATCCGGATCGAGCGGCCGCTCAGCAAAGCGCCCGGCGCCGGAAAAAACCGCTGTTCCATCTTTCGCTACTTCTCCGTATAGATATAGTCGTGCCACTGCCATGCCGAGTCAATCATCGAGTAAAGGCGCACATACAGGGTCCCTCCGGTCACCGGAATCCCTGACACGGTTACGCTTTGGCCGGCGACCGTGTCCCCGAAGATATTCGAAGAATTTGCCGCCGTCGTGCCCACACGCAGATTGTACTGAGTGACCTGCGATCCGGCCGTCCAGGAGAAGGTGACCGTGGATCCCGTAAGCGTGCTGCCCGGTTCGGGGAAGATCATGGTTGCGGGCGCGGGGCTCGCTATCGTGTAAGTGTAGTCAACGTACTGCCATGCCCCCGCAATCTGCGAATAAAGGCGAACATAAAGCGTGCCCCCGGTGATCGGAATCCCCATCACGCTCTGGCTCTGCCCGGCAACTGTTCCTGCAAAGATGTTTGTGGATCCCGCTCCGGTTGTGCCTACATGCAGATCGTACTGAGTCACCTGCGATCCCGCCGTCCACGAGAAGACCAACGACGACCAAATGCGAGCTCGCACCAAAGCAGCCGCTCATAACCTAGCCGTGCTCAAACACTTCACTCTCAATCTCATTCGGCTCGATCCAATCAAACGAAAAGGCGGCATCAACGTCCGAAGACTTATCGCCGCCACCTCCGATTCATATTGCGCCGAGCTACTCGGCCTCAGATGGAGTTCATGCGATTGCCATGGGGAATAGTGCTTCGTCTCGTGAGGCTGGCTTGGAGATTGCAAAGGACGGGCTCTGGCGAAGGCCGCAGGAGCGGCGGCTGTTCATTTGCGGACGGTGAGGTCTATTTTTGGACAGTCGCGGGGCCGCGCGCCGGGGCTTGATGGCAAGCCAAGTTGGTGAGCATAATCGGCTTGGGCTTGTGTGCCGCCCTGGCCATACAACTGCTTCGAGGTAGAATGGCGGCACGAAGGTGGACGGGTGTCCTGGAGGGGTCCGATGCAGACACTGCTTTACGATTTGCGCTTCGCTTTGCGGCAACTGGGCAAGACGCCGGGGCTGGCGCTGCTGGCCATGGTGACACTGGCGCTGGGCGTGGGCGCGAACACGGCTATTTTCACCGTGATTGAGAGCGTGCTGCTGCGGCCGCTGCCTTATGCGCACTCCGGGCGACTCGTATACATCGGCGGTGGAGACGTCCCCGGAGGGTTTGCCGCCACATCGTGGCTGAATTACGTCTCCCTCAAAGAGCAGTCGCGGCAGTTGGAGCAGGTGGCCGGCTACAACGAGGATGTGAGCGTGATCGAGAGCCATGACGGCTCAGAGAGCGTGGTGGCGCCGCGCGTTACCGTCAATCTGTTCTCCATGCTGGGCGCGAAGCCGCTGCTGGGGCGGACGTTTAACGCAGCGGAGGGCCAGACCAACGGGCCGGCGGTCGCCATTCTGTCGGAAGGACTGTGGAGGCATAGCTTCGGGGCCAACCCAACCATTGTCGGCCAGGCGGTTAAGGTGGGCGGAGCGTCGAGAACGGTGGTGGGCGTGATGCCGGGCTCGTTCCGCTTTCCCGAGCAGCTGGGCCCTGACATGAGCAAAGGCCTGTGGCTGCCAATGCAGCCGACCGCGGAGATGCTGACACACCGGGGCTACAACTTCTTCAACGTGTTGGCCCAGATGCGGCCCGTCGTCAGCGTGGAGCAGGCACAGCATGAGATCGACGCCATTGCCGCGCACATTCCCAGGGACAAGGGCGGCCCGGCGCAGAGATTCTGGGCTACGCCTTACCAGGAAGTATTGACGGGCCCGGTGCGGCCGGTGCTTTACGGACTCTTCGGGGCGCTGGGGCTGGTGCTGCTGATCGCGTGCGCCAATGTGTCGAACCTGTTGATTGCGCGCTGCCTGGGACGGCAGCAGGAGTTTGCGGTACGGGCGGCGCTGGGCGCCAATCGCGGACGGCTGATCCGGCAGATGCTGGCCGAGGGCATGGCGCTGAGCCTGCTGGGATGCGGGCTGGGCGTGCTACTGGCGGAGCTGGCCATGATGGCGGTGCGGAAGCTGCCGGATGGAACCATTCCGCGCGCCGATTCGATCGGGATTCACTGGACGGTCGTGCTGGTGCTGGCGGCTATCGCCATCGTGACCACGGTGCTGTCGTCGCTGCTGCCGGCCATGCTGGTGTCGCGCGTGAATCCGCAGGCGGCCCTGCAGGCGGCTTCGCGAGGCGTCGGCTCGCGATCGGTGAGCGGGAGGTTGAGCGGGGCGCTGGTTGCGGGCGAAGTGGCGCTCTCCGCGCTGCTGCTGGTGGGCACCGGGCTGTTGTTTCACACGCTTTGGAACCTGGAGCGCGCGCGGCTGGGGTTCGATACCGATCACCTGACCTCGTTCAGCGCCATGCCGGCGGATGCGGCGGGGTTCTCGGGGATGGCGGTATCGGAAGACACGGGCCATGCGCCGGTTTCAGTGGCCACACTCACTTATCGGCCGGTGCTGGAGCGGATGCGGCAGGTGCCGGGGGTGCGGAGCGCCGCCTTGATTACGACCCCGCCGCTGGGGGGCATGGATGTGAGCACGAACTTCAGCATTGTGGGCCGGCCGGCTGACGATCCCGCCAAGAGTCCCGGCGCCCGTATCTCGGCCGTGAGCGGCGACTATGCGCGTGGCATGGGCACGCCGGTGCTGCGCGGGCGCATGATCGAGGACGGCGATGTGCTCACTGCTCCCTTTGTGGTGGTGGTCAATGAGGCGCTGGTGAAGAAGTATTTCCCCGGCGTGGACCCGCTGGGAAAGCAGCTCGATATTGACGGCAAGACTACAGGGATGACCAAGCCATACACCATTGCCGGGGTGCTGGCCGACCAGGTGGACTCGAGCGTGGCGGGCGAGGTGCAGCCGTTCATCCTGGTGCCGATGGAGCAGATCCCAACGACGTCGCTCTTCTATCAGGCGCTGCTCAAGACGGTAGTGAGTTTTGTCGTCAAGACGCGCAGCGACATTCCGGTGGCGGCGGAGATGCGCACGGTGTTTCGCCAGGCCGCGCCGGGGTTTGCGCTGGACCAGTTTCAAACCATGCAGGACGCGGTGGACAACAACACGTTCAGCCAGCGGCTGGGGCTTTACCTGGTGGGGTCGTTTGCGGGGCTGGCGGTGGCTATGGTTTTTGCCGGGCTCTATGGAGTGCTGTCGCAACTGGTGAGCTATCGCAAGCGGGAGATCGGCGTGCGCATGGCGCTGGGGGCAACGCGGACGGGCGTGGCCGGCCTGATTTTGCGCCAGGGGTCGATTGTGATCGGCTCGGGGCTCGGCATCGGCCTTGTGCTTGCGTTTGCCACGGGACGGCTGATCAAGAGCTTCCTCTACCAGGTGCAGCCACTGGATGTGGAGACATATGTGGCCGTGGTGCTGGCGCTGGCCGTGATTGGATTAGTGGCTGCGCTGCTGCCGGCGCGCAGGGCGGCGTCGATTGAGCCGATGCAGGCGCTGCGGGATGAGTAGGGGCGCGCCGGGCCGGTGAGTGCATGGCATTTTTGTTGCGGTACTGCTACGCTGGAGTTCATGCAGATCGTGGTCGAAATCCCGGACGAATTCGCAGCCCAGGTGAAGGCGCGCGGGCTGGAGCCGGAGAGCTATGTGCGGAGCGTGGTTGAGGATGCGATGCGGACAACCACGACTCTTCCGGCACAGGTTGAAAAACGGATGGATATGGACGAGTTCATCCGGAAAATGGCTGAGCATTCCGAGAAAATCCCCCAACTTCCCGACGAAGCCTTTACGCGCGAGAGCTTCTACCAAGATCATGATTGAAGTTGTCCGTGCCGGGATATTTGATCGACACAGACATTCTGCTGCGAATATCGCTGGTTAATGATCCACTACACAATCTCATTGGGACGGCTCTCCAGAAACTGGCGCGACAGGGAACCGCATCTTGCTTCTCATTGCAAAATCTGGCTGAGTTTTGGAACGTGTGTACCCGGCCCACCAACCGAAATGGCTATGGGCTGACCATTGCCGAGACCAATCAGCGCGCCGAATACATCGACCGCACAATGACGTTCTTGCCCGATAACGATCAGGTATATCCCATCTGGCGCAGTCTCGTGCGTGTCAATAATGGCGGCGTTCAAGTGCACGACGCGCGGCTGGTTGCCGTGATGCTGGCTCATGGCCTGGGCCACATTCTGACGCTCAATCAATCTGACTTCCAGCGATTTGCGAGTGTGCAGGCGATTCATCCGAGTCAATTGCAAGGCCCTGCCGCGCTACCCTAGGACTCATGCGCACTGCCTTTATTGGTATGGGCGGCAATCTGCCGAGCTGGGCTGGGCTGCCTGAGGCCACGCTCACCGCCGCGGCCGAGCGCCTGGAGCGGCTGGGCGCGGGGACGCACCGGTCTTCGCTCTACCGCACTGAGCCGGTGGGGTATGCCGACCAGCCATGCTTTGTGAATGCCGTGGTGGCTCTGGACACCGCTCTGGAGCCGCGGGCGCTGCTGGAGGGGCTGCTGGCCATCGAGCAGGAGTTTGGGCGGGACCGGCGAGCGGGCATTCCCAATGGACCGAGGACGCTGGACCTGGATCTTTTGCTACTCGACGGCATCCGAATGAGTGTGCCCGGATTGGAGATTCCTCACCCGCGTCTATCCGCCCGCCCATTCGTCTTAATACCATTGGCTGAGATTTTGTCGGAGGCGGTGGATGCCGGCCTGGCGCAACGCGTGTCACAATGGCTCGAACTCCCGCTCCTGGGCCAACAGCTCTCGAATGCTGAAAGCGACCCGCATGAAGTGGTCAAGATCCAATGGAACGATTGGCAGGCTGGCGCCGGGCCCAGTGCTGCTGGGAGCGGTCCTGCTGGCGGCCGTGCGCTTGCCGGCTCAGGCCCCGGTGAACCTGATACTGACGGTTGAGGACGGTGTGGGCGCAGCCGTGCGCGGCGCCACAGTGACCGACAGCGCCAACCATCTGCTGGGCGTTACCGGTCGGGAGGGGCGCATCACCGTGACCTGCGCCGCGCCCTGCCGTCTGCATGTGGAGGCGAGCGGGTTTGCGCGCAAAGATGTGAAGTTGAGCGCCGGGGCGGTCGTCCGGCTGCAGGCCGCCAGCACCGAGCAGGTGACAGTGACCGCGTATCGCGCGCCGTTGAGCGATCTCGAGAGTCCCGTGACCACGCGGTTGCTGACCCTGAACGCGTTGAATACCACGGTGGCCATTACGCTGGATGGCGAGCTGCGCCAGTTGCCCGGCGTGGAACTGTTCCGGCGGTCCAGTTCGCTGGTGGCCAATCCTTCTTCACAGGGCATCAGCCTGCGCGGCCTGGGGTCCACATCTGCGAGCCGAACGCTGGTGACCGAGGACGATGTGCCGCTCAACGATCCATTCGGCGGGTGGATTCACTGGCAGGAGCAGCCGGAACTGGCGGTGCATTCGATTGAGCTGGTGCGCGGCGGGGCCAGCGATCTGTATGGATCGAGCGCCATCGGCGGCGTTGTGAGCCTGTCTCCAACACTGCCGACAGCCGGCATGGGCGAGCTGCGATCGAGCTACGGCGGCGAGAACACCTACGACGACAGCCTCCTGCTTGAGGACAAGCGCGGGCCGTGGGGCGTGCTGGCAGCGGGCGGGGCAATCGGCACCGACGGGTACATTCAGGAAGCGCCGTGGCAGCGTGGGCCGGTAGATATCGCGTCCAATGTGCACAGCCAGAACGGCGAGCTGATGGCTGAGCACAATCATGGCGGACTCGGGCAGGGCGGACAAGGGCAGGGCGCGCTGCGGCTGTTTGTGCGCGGCAGCGGATTCAACGAGTCGCGCGGCAATGGCACGCCGCTGCAGGTCAACGGCACGCGGCTATGGCGCTACGCGGCTGGCGGTGATTGGCAGGGACCGCACAGCGGCACGCTGGTGACGCGGCTCTACGGGTCGGCGGAGCACTTCCGGCAGACTTTTTCGAGCACCTCGAATCTGCCCAACTTTGGCGATCCGAATTGCACTTATCGCTGCGGGGAGATTCCGACGAAGTTTTCGCTCACGCCGGACAACGAGCTGGGCGCGGTTGCGCACTGGAGTCAGCCGCTGGGCGCCGGGCTGCTGGTGGTGGCCGGCGCCGACTCGCACGATGTGCGCGCGTGGGACCGGGAGCAGACGTTTGGCAAGACCGCGGCGCTGACCAATCTGCACGACCACCAGCGCGACTCGGCCGGCTACGGCGAGCTGATGTGGGTGCGCAAGGCCTGGACGCTGACCGGCTCGGCGCGCATGGACTGGTTTCAGAACTTTGACGGGCAGCAGCTGGTGTGGAACGGGTCTTCATGGGCACCCTCGGCGACGCAGCCCACGCAGAACGACGAGCGCGTGTTTGACCCGAGGCTCGGCATCGCGCGCAAGCTGTGGGAGCACTGGGCGGTCAATGCGTCGGGCTTCCGCGCCTTTCGCGCGCCCACGCCCAATGAGCTGTATCGCTCGACACAGGTCGGCAACCAGCTTACGCTTCCAAACGGGATGCTGCTGAGCGAGCGCGCTACGGGCTGGGAGACGGGCCTGGCGAGCGAGTGGCGATGGGGCACGATCCGGTCGAGCTACTTCCTCACCCAGGTCAACCGGCCCATTACGGCGGTTCCATTGGACTTGACGAGTTCGCCGCAAACGTACAAGAGGGAAAACCTGGGCCAGATCGAGAGCCGCGGCGTGGCGTTGGACTTTGAACTGGCGCCGCGCAGCTGGATGTCGGTGGACGGTGGTTACCAGCATGCGCAGGCCACCGTGACTCGATTCAGCCCGGACCCGGCGTTGGTCGGCAACTGGATTCCCGAGGTGGCGCGCAACATGGCTACCGGCAACTTGCGGGCGCATCGGGCTTCGATCGGCACGATCAACCTGCAGGGACGATTGAGCGGACGCCAATATGACGATGCGGCTAACACGGCGCTGCTGCACGGCTACTTCCGGCTGGACGCTTATGCTTCGCATGATTTTGGGAGCCATTTGCAGCTTTTCACGGCCGCCGAGAATTTGCTGGATCGCGATATCGAAGTGGCCAAGACGCCAACGACCACGCTGTCGATGCCGCGCGTGGTTCGTGGTGGGTTCCTGCTGACGCTGGGCGGGAAGCGATAGACGTCCGGCTGATCGGGATTTGCGGTATCCCAGGTCCCAAAGGCGGGACCTGGGGCACCCATGGAGCGAATGGTTTCGGGCTGATCGAGATTTGCGGTATCCCAGGTCCCAAAGGCGGGACCTGGGGCACCCAGTGACTGCACTACCCGATAGAATCCTCTGGTGGGCCTCGACTTCAACCTGATTGCCGAAACCGACGCCGGGGGGCGGCGCGCGCAGCTGGTGCTGCCGCACCGCACCGTGCAGACACCGGTTTTCATGCCGGTGGGGACTGCGGGTTCGGTGAAGGCCGTGCCGCAGGACACGCTCGAATCGCTGAGCGCGGAGATCATTCTCGGCAACACCTATCACCTCTATCTGCGCCCCGGGCACGAAGCCATCCGGCGTATGGGCGGGCTGCACCGGTTCATCAGCTGGCCGCGAGCGCTGCTTACCGACTCGGGCGGCTTCCAGGTTTTCAGCCTGAGCGGCCTGCGCAAGGTTTCCGACGAGGGCGTGCGCTTCCGGTCACACCTGGATGGGAGCAGCCACTTCTTCACGCCCGAGCACTCCATCGACGTGCAGATCGCGCTGGGCGCCGACATTGCGATGGCTTTCGACGAATGCACCGAGTATCCGGCCGATCGCGCCCGTGCCACGGAGAGCCTGCGGCTCACGCAGGCCTGGGCGCGGCGGTCGCTGGACCACTTTCGCGCGCATCGCGAAGACGTGCCGTGGTTTGCAGAGCTGGGCGGCCGCACGCAGAGCCTGTTTGGCATCGTGCAAGGGGGCATGTTCCGCGATCTGCGCCGGGAGAGCGCGGAGCGGCTGGTGGAGATGGACTTTGATGGCTATGCGATTGGCGGGCTGAGCGTGGGCGAGCCGCGTGAGCTGACCATGGAGATGATTGCCGAGGTGTTGCCGCTCTTGCCCGCCAACAAGCCGCGTTACGTGATGGGCGTTGGCTATCCGGACGAGATTGAGCAGTATGCGCGCATGGGTGTGGACATGATGGACTGCGTGCTGCCGACGCGCGCGGCGCGGCATGGGCTGCTCTTTACCAGCGAGGGCCGGCTCAACATCAAGGGCAAGCGCTTTGCCGAGGACCAGGGTCCCCCCGACCCGGCCTGCGACTGCATGGTGTGCCGGCGCTACTCGCGCGCCTACCTGCGCCACCTGATACAGGCCGGAGAAGCGCTCTCAGGGACGCTTAACTCGATCCACAACCTGGCGTATTATCTCGGCATCATGCGGCGGGTGCGGGAATCGCTGCAGCCGCGGAATGGGACTGCGGCACAATCCAGCCCGGCCAGCCTGCCTGAGGACGTGGAAACGCAGCCAGCTCCGCGATGATGCGCTTCTGCAGGCCGTCCCAGTCGCCGGCGTGCGCCTGCCGGAACAGGCGTGCAGTGGGATACCACGGGGTGGAATCGATGCGCTGCATCCAGCGCCAGTCGGCAACATGCGGCAACATCATCCACACCGGCTTGCCCATGGCGCCGGCCAGGTGCGCAATGCAGGTGTCGGTGGTGACCAGCAGGTCGAGCGTGGCCACCAGCGCCGCTGTCTCCGCCAGGTCCACATCCTGGCTTGAGCCATCCCACACAAAAATGTCGTCGGGCAGCGCATCCAGCTGGCGGGCCGCGTCGCCCTTTTGCAGCGAGATCCAGTTAACGCCCCTGGCGCGCAGGAGAGGCAACAGCCGGGCCAGCGGCACAGAGCGGCGCTGGTCGGCCTTGTAGCCTGGATTGCCCGCCCACGAGAACCCTACACGCAGGCCGCGCCGGAAGGTGCGAAAGCTGCGCCGCTTCTTTTTGAGCAATCCGGGTTCGGCGGCCAGGTAGACGCCCGGCCAGGGAACGGTATCCACTGTGGTGCCGAACACGGCCGGCAGGCTCATCAAGGGACATTCGAGGTCGAATGCCGGGCGCTCCCCGCCGAGCACGGCGATCTCAACCAGACCAGCGCGCGCCGCGGGTAGCGAGCGCATGAGCCGCTCGGCAGACGCCTGTACCTGCAGAATCGCGGTCCCCCCGCGCGCCGCCACCATGGCCGCGTAGCGCGAGAACTGGATCGTATCTCCGAGGCCTTGCTCGGCATGGAGCAGCACGCGGCGGCCGTGAAGCGGCTCGCCCTGCCAGCGCGGCTGCGCAAAGACCCGCGGTCCGCGATGCACTTCGCGGAAATTCCAGCGCGTCTCGTATCCAGCCCAGCCACTCTCCCACTCCCCCAGCCGCAGCCGCGTGAGCGCCAGGTTGTAAGCTGCGCCCGCCGACGCGGGATCGCGCTCCACGGCAGACTCATGAGCGCGCAGGGCGTCTGTCTCGCGGCCCAGGTCGATCAGTGAGTTACCGCGATTGGAGGTGGCCGCCCGGCTGCCCAGCGCCTCGGCCTGGCCAAACGCCGCCACTGCCTCCTCGAAGCGGCCCTCGTTGTGGAGCAGAATGCCCAGCATGTTTACGGCCTCGGCGTGGCGGGCATCGCGGGCCATGGCGCGGCAGAGCCAGTGCCAGGCGCCCGACGGGTCCTTCTCGGCGGCGCGGAACTGACACCACGCGACGAGGGTGTCTACGTTTTTGGGATCGATGTCCAGTGCTTTCTTGAGGCAGATTTCCGCACGGGCGGGACGCCTGCGCTCCCGCTCCAGCTGCGCCAGGTTGAGCCAGCCCGCGATGAGGTCCTTACGCAGCTCAACCGCGCGCGCCAGAGCCGCCTCGGCATAGAGCTCGCGGCTCTGCTCGCGCAGCAGGCATCCCAGGTTCATCCAGGCGGCGGCAAAGTCGGGCCGCCATGAGATCGCACGGCGGTAGCGGACCTCGGCTTCGCTGAGCCTTCCCAGCCGGACCAGCACAAATCCCGCGCCAAACTCGGCCTCAGCCAGCCGCGGCCTGAGCTTGAGCGTCTCATCGTAGCAATGCAACGCGGATTGGTTGCGCCCGCCGCAGGCCAGCGCGTGGCCCAGGCCCAGGCAGGCAGATGCCAGGCCCGGCTGCTGCCTGAGCGCCAGCTCGTACTCATGCACCGCTTCTTCCCAGTGACCGGTGGCGATCTTCAGTTCGCCCAGTCCCAGGCGCGGCAGGGCGTTTGCGCCATCGCGCCGGATAGCCTCGCCGTAGGCCTGCTCCGCCTCGGCGTATTGCCCCGCCGCTTTCAGCGCCTGGCCCAGCGTGACCCAGGCCGTTACTGCCTCGGGGTCCTCGTTCACTGCCGCCCTGGCCATTGACAGAGCCGCCTCGGCCTGGCCGGTGGCCATGGCTACCAGGCTGATGCCCATCAGCGCGGCGACATCGTGCTGATTGATCTCAAGGCGCTGCTGCCAGGCGAGCGCATCCTCGGTCAGGCGGCCTGCCGGCGCGCAGGACGTTCCGTTTGAACCCGCAGTTGAGATGGAAGTTTTATTCTGCATTCCCGGAGACACCTGTCCAGCCTCCCGGACTGGAATACCGGTCCGGAGCAAGGGTTGACCTGCCTGTGTGAAGAAGGTCTTTGTTGAACGCTACGACTCCGGGAATCGCGGCTCAACATGGAATTGCCGCAGGACCGCATTAAGCTGCGAGGGCGTTCCCGATTTTCACCGGTTTTCTGGTTTGGGAAAGAAGATGCTAATGCGGATTTACACCGGCAGATGCCGCTCCGTCGAAGATCCTTGCGACGGCTCGCGCGGACCCTTTTACTGCGTGCCCGCCGATGTGTTGATGCTGGCCACGTGGTTGACGATGCGCTCCACGATGACGGTGCGGAAGTGGATGCGGCGAGCCACGTCGGGCAGGAACTCGGTGATGAAGTTGTCCAGGGGCACCGAGGCCAGGCCGGCTCCGTAGCGCTCGGCGCTGGCGCGCAGGTTGGTCTCGCGGCCGGGGACGTAGAGATTGGCCACTTCGCCGTCGATGGCGCAGCCGGCCAGGTTGGAATAGTTCAACATGCCGCGGCCGTAGTCGGACTGCGTCCACACTGTTTGCAGGATGGCGTGACCCACGCGGCGCTGGATCGACCTGTCGGGCAGGCGGTGGTAGTGCGGGTCCTGGTGGACGAGGGACGGGATCATGAAGGTATTGACGAACTCGCCGGTCATGGATTCGGTGAAGCCCACGCGCACGTTGCGCGCGAAGCCATGCATTCCCGGACCATAGGGCGACCGGGCGTCGGTGGCCACGGAAAAGGCTGCGCCGGCCACGAGGGTGAAGTTGCTGAAGGGATCGAGCAGGTTGCGCACTGCCAGCCATCCCTTTTCTCCGGGCGTCATGGGCGTGGCTTTGGGTCCGTTGACAAAGCGGTCGTACCAGCTGGTATGGCGGGGGCAGTCCTTCGGTTTGCGCGGCTCGAGGAGCGCAGGGCCGGGTGTGAAGGAGGCCTCCACGAGCGGGGCCGCGGGGCCTGCCAGGCCGGGAAGGAATGGCGCGTCGTTGTGGGCGGTGCATTCGTTTGCCGGACCATCGGCCCGGGCGGAGAACGTGGTCTCGGGCGCGTCCGGCGGAGCGACGGCCTTATCGGCCTGGGCGTGAGAGCGGGCTGCGGAAACAAAGAGGAGCAGCAGCGAGAGCGCCAGCATGGGTGAGGAGACATGCAGGCCGATGCGGCGGGAGGCTGTGGGCATCTTGTGAACGGAGGGGGTGCGCTCGATGCAATGGGCCGCGCGGCTGCGATGGGACCGCCTGCCTGGAGAGCCACTTGATGTATCTACCCTAATCAAGGTAAAACTGGCCCATTTCCGGGATGGCCTCAAGGGCAGGCGCTTGAAGCCGCCGTGATGATCCCGCTAATAAGGTCAGAAGCGGATTTTGAGTGAAAGGTCACCTGAAAGCGCAGAACTTCTTGCGCAAATCAACAGATTGTGATAGGGCGCCGGCGTATTGACCATTGCGATTCTCCCCAAGCTGAGTCATTGACGGGGGGCATCCAACCGCTCAGACTGAGGATGCGGTTACCTGACAAGGGTCACTCGCAAGGGGTTACTTTGCCATGAACTCATATCCTCCTCCGGGCCCCGGTGGCCCGACTGTTGGCCAACGCCTCGATGAGGCGGTGGAGCTGATCGAGATGGAGCTGCGCCACGCCATCGCCTATGTCAACGACGCGGTAATCCCGCAGGTGCGGAGCGAATCGATCTCTGCCATGCGCAAGGTGGCCGATAAGCTGCACGACTTGGCCAACAGGGCTGAGCAGTCGAAAGGGCCGAGGCCTTGAGCGTCGCGCAAAACTCCAGGATTGCCGGGTGGGCACCCAAGCGGGAAGACAAACGCAGGTCCTTCGACTCGCTGCGCTCGCTCAGGATGACAGCGAGGTCGGGGCGCGGGGCTTCTGTGCTCCAGTTTGTGCCGCATTTTGCTTTTAAGGCGAGCACGTGCGCCAGGTGCTTTGCGGCCGTGACCTGCGTGGCCATTCTGATGCTGGCGTCGGGTTGCGCGCATCATCGCGTCGTATCGTCGCAGCAGACTGCGCCTCAATCCTCCGGATCCCGATCGGGCCGCATTGCGCCCACGCCGGTGCCGCCGGGCGGAGTGAGCGCCGAGGACCGCGAATACGTGACCAACCACAGGCCCATCCGCACCGAGGAGGGCTACGCCACATGGTACACCGCGCCTTACAAGGGACGCCGCGCGGCCAACGGGCAGGTGTTCAGCGACAAGGCTATGACGGCCGCGCACCGCACACTGCCCATGGGCTCGCTGATTGTGGTGACCAATCTCAAGACCAGCCAGTCGGCCGCCATGCGCATCACCGATCGAGGGCCGTTTGTGGACGGTCGCATTCTCGATCTCTCCATGGCTTCGGCCAAGGCCACGGGGGTGTATCGCCAGGGCCTGGCGCACGTGCGCGTGGACGTCTACCAGACGCCCAAGCCCATCGACACAGGCGGCCGCTGGTGCGTGCAGATCGGCGAGTTCACGAGCGAGCACAAGGCCAAGAAGCTGAAGTCGCAGCTCATCAGGAAATATCCTGACGCCAACGTGATCGAGTTCCCCGGCGAGGACAGCTACTGGGTGCGCATCCGGCCGGAGGGCGACAACCGCGAGCAGGCCGAGTCGATCGCGCATCACCTGCATCCGTCGCAAGGCGAGGCGTTTTTGACGCGGCTGGATTAGCCCCAATGGCAGCTTCGTTTAGGCCCGTGGCTGTTCCTGTCGCCGCGAATGCTAGAATTCCGCACATCCTGTGTTGTGTCCGGGCAGCATTGTCCCGCGTTCATTCGCGCGGCGGACAGACACGGGCACAGGATCGAAAGGATGAGCGGAATGACAGACACGCAATCAAGAGTGCAGCCCAACTACCTGGCCATCGTTGTGGCAGCCATTGCCTGTTTCCTGCTGGAAGCGGGCTGGTTCTCGTTGTTCATGAAGACCTGGCTGAGCGGCATCGGCCGAACGAGCGCGGAACTGATGGCCACGGGCATGAGCCCGGCGGTGCAGTACGGCACTGCCATTCTTGCCGCGGCGGTGATGGCCATGGCCATCTCCTGCGTGACTCAGGCTACCGGACCGCAAACGGCGTGGCGGGGCATCAAGGCCGGAGCGCTGCTGTGGGTTGGTTTCGAACTTACCGCGTGGTCGACCGAATATGCATTTGAGGTGCGCCCCTTCAGCCTGCTGGCCATCAACACCGGGGTGTGGCTCTTCGGAATGATGATCATGGGCGCGATTGTGGGGGCGTGGAAGAAGAAGCAATAGCGCGCATCCGCTCAGCGGGCTGAACAGGCTGCGGAAAAAGGCCATGCGCGGGACGAATCGCCCGAAATCATGCCTCAGGGGCTAAGGCCCAGTGCTCATTCTGCTGGCTTTGTGTCGGGGTTGAAACCCCGACCTACCGTTTCGTGGTATGCGATACGAGGGTTTCCGTTTTTTGCAGACAATTACAGACGAAGTTGCAACCTACTCCGGCGGCGGGTAGTAGGGCAGCTTGTCGTTTTTCTCGTTGGCCCGCTTGACGGTGACGTCGTCGAACAAGAGAGCTGGCGCGAGCACGGTTTCGGCCACGGCGCCGAGCTGGTTGTTGGCGAAGAGGTCCTTGCCCGCGGCTACAATGCCAGAGCGCAGTGCGCGCAGGTCGAGGTCCTCAAGGCGCGCGCCGCGCACCAGGGTGCGCTTGCCGTCGGGCGTGACCTTATAGAGCAGGCGCGGGTCCATGCTGCCGGCCATTGATTCGACAAAATAAACGTGGTCAAGACCGCGATCTTTCGCGAGGTCGAGCAGCTTCATGTTCAGGTCCGCTTCGCTCAGGCCGTCTTTGGCCGTGATCTCGAGCACGCCAATGGCAGGCTGCGCGACGCCGAAGACGCCGGCGCGGCCGTGGCCGTTGGACTGCGGAAAATCTTTTACCGGCTCGCGGCCGATGAGGTAGTTATCGAGCTTGCCATCCGCGACGAGCGGCACGGCCTGCGCGGGCACGCCCTCCTGATCCACGGTATACGCGCCCACCAGGCCCTTGCCGTTGAGCGCGGTCAGGCTGGGATCGTCGACTACGTCGATGAAATCGGGCAGCACGCGCGCGTGATAGCTGGACGCGAAGGCACCGGTGGTGCGCGCCTCGGTGCCCAGCGCCGGCCGATTGGCAGCGAAGGGGCGAGCCAGCAGATCCTTGAGCATGCCGGAGGCGGCATCGGCATCCATCAGCAGCGGGCCGTGATATTCCTCCTCGACCAGCGGCGCGGCGCGCAGCTCAGCCAGGCCGTTGATGCACTCGACGGCGTGCTTGTCGAGCGCGTCGGCGGGGTCCATGTCGGACAGCGCATTGCCGGCGATGTAGTAGCTGCGGTCGAGGTTCATGCCGTCTGCGGCCTGCCCGCCCACGCTGAAGCCTTCGTCGTAGCGCGTTTGCGACGTGCGCGTGATGGCGCCTTCGCTGTTGGCCAGGTAGCCCGTGGTTGCGAGCGCGCCAAACGATGCGGTCGAGTACTGCACATCGCCGCGGCTGCTCTGGAGCGACGCATCGGTGAAGAACAGGCCGCTGGCTTTGGCGATGAGCTGGTCCCACGCGCCGTTGTCGAGCTTGAGATGCTGCGGGGTTTCGAGAATCACCACCGGCTTCTCATGCGAGAGGTCGTCGGCCTGGGGCGGCGTCTGCACCTGCTTGAGCTCTGCCTGCTTGCGCGCGTAGGCGGCCAGCGCGCCCTTGTAGGCCTCGTCGGTGGCCACCCACAAGGCCGAGCGCAGCGCGATGTCGTCGTTGTCCACGGTTTCAAGCTCGGTGGCGCTGTCGCCGCGGCCTGAACTGTCGGACTTGTAGTTGCCCACATGCACCGTGACGCGCGCCACGCGGCGATGGAAGTTGGAGGAACCGAGCGAGGCGCCAAACTCGGCGCGCGTGCGGAAGCCCTCGACTTCATCCACGCGATATTCGATAAAGTATGGCTTTTCGAACCCTTCCAGGCGCAGCTGTGCCTGGCTGCGGTCGAGCTCTTCCAGCATGGCCTTGAGCACGGGATCTTTTTCTGCATCGGCGCGCGTGCATTGTGGCGCGGCGCATTGCGCTTGGGCGAGAGACGGCGCAGCGGCGAGAACGATTCCGGCGAGCGCGAGAAACGACCGCTTGAGAAGCAGCTTTGCAAGCGGCCTCGGAAGTCCCTCAGGGGCTAAAGCCCGCCATTTCATTGCAGCCTTTTCGGCACGACTAAAGTCGTGCCCTTTCAAGACAACTCGCAAAGAGGCAACACGAAAGGATCGAATCGTGTTCATTTGGCCTCCTTGTTTTCCGGAGCTCCGGGGATGGGCAGTATGGGCGGACGAGCGGTGCCCTGCGGCTGGCGCTGCGTCTCCATCTCGCTGAGCAGCATGGACGGCGCCACCGCGCTCACCGGGATGGTGCCCGACTCCGCGCCGCACTCGCCGTTGAACACTTCGCTCTTGTCGCCGGTGACCAGGATGCGCTTCATGGCCGCCAGCGGTGTGCCCACGATGCTGACGCCGCGCACCAGCTCGTCGGGGCGGCCGTCGACATAGACGCGCCAGACTACGAGCGGAACCACAGAGAAGGCTTGAGGCGAGCTGCGCTGCGTCACGGCGAATCCGGACGAGATGTCTTCGAAGTAAAGCCCATACGGCTTGCCCTGCTTCTTCGCTTCCTCGATCAGTTGCCTGTGCAATTCAGCCTCGGGCACTTGCTTGGTCGAGGTTACAATCAGGTTTCCCTGGCGGCCGGTTGGCATGCGGCCCGACTGCGCGCGGCCGTGGCCGTTGGATCCCGCAAAGCTGGCGATAGGCAGACGCGACATCAGAAATGTTTTCAGCACGCCGTCTTGAATGAGGTCCACGCGCTGCGCCTTTTGCCCTTCGTCGTCGTAGTCGTACGTGCCGCTGAGCCATGTCTGTTGAAAGCGCTCCACAGTTGGATCGTCGGCAACGGAAAGAAACGGGGGCAGCACTTCCTTGTTGAGTTCCTTGGTGAAGGTCTGGCCCTCTTCGTCGCCGCGCTGGCGCTGACCCTCAAGCCTGTGGCCCAGCACCTCATGAAAGAAGACCGCCGCGGCGCGCCCGGAGAGAATGGCCGGCCCGTTGAAGGGCTCCGTCACGGGCGCTCTGCGCAGCGCCTCAAGGCTCTTGCCCAGTTCGCGCATGGCTGCGTCGAGTTCGGGCTGAGCGGGAAGGCCGGCCACGGTCTCGGCCTCAAACGTCTGCGCGCGGTAGAGGTCCATGCCATCGTCGGCGCGAGTCACGGCAAACACCACGAGGCGCGCAGCCTGGTGCGGCGAGATCACGCGCGAACCCTCCGATGAGACAAAGTAGTCGGTCTCGTTCTGCACCGTCAGCATCACGATGTTCTGATACACGTCAGGGAATTCGCGGAAGATCTTTGAGAGACCGCGCACGCGCTGCTCCCATGCGGCGCGATCGACGACCACTGGCGGCGCGGGCTTGACGATGGAGGTCTGCGGCTTCTCCTGGCTGAAGTCGGGCGACGAATCTTCCTCCTTGGCGCGCACCTGCGCCTCGGTCTTGACGCGCAGATAGTTGTCGAGAGCGCTGCCGTAGCCGGAGTTGGTGCCCAGCCAGAGGGCGCGGCGGAGCGCTGCCGCGTCGTCGCTCAGCGGCAGTTGAAAGCTGTGCACGCCGGAGCTGCGATGGGTGCCGTGTGTGTTGTCGAGCTTTGGGTCGCCGAGGCGAATCTGCACGTCGGCCACGCGCACGCGTTCGCTGGAGCTGTCAGCCAGCGCGCCAAACTGCGCGCGGATCGAGACCGCGCTCGAGTCCGAGACCGAGTAGCTCATAAAGTAGGGAGGCAGTTGCTTCTCATCGCCCTGCTTGCCCAGCGATGTGAAGGCGCGATGCAGTTCGCCGGTCATGGCATCGAGGAGAACGGGCGTTCCCTGCTGCGCACCAGCCGCGACGGCGAGGGTCAGCATCGGCGCGAAAATACCGAGGCGCCGGCATCTGCGCAAGCCCGCGCGAAATCGCCTAACTGGCGCAAGAAAAAATCGTGCCGTGGATAGGGGAGAATCTGATAGAAACATGTATACACTCGATTGTCTCAGAGATTGCCTCCCCCAAGGAAGGAACCATGACTTTGCCTCGCTCCTTGTTGCTGGGATTTTGCTTCACCGTCCTGTGCGCAGGCTTCTTCGCCGCAGCTTCGCAGTCTGCCGCGCAGGCCGCGCCGCAGCCTGCGGCCACGTCGCAGTCGGCTCCCGCCAACCCGCAGAACGCCTACACGCTGCCGCCCGATAAGCTGGCCAAGGCCATTGCCGTCAACCGCATCCGCAGCATCATGGATATCGTGGCCGGCATCTGGGGCTTTGCCGTAATCTGGTTGCTGCTGGCCACGCGCGCCGCCGCCGCGCTGGGCGCATGGGCGGAGCGCGTGTTCACGCGGCGATGGATGCAGGGCCTGCTGTTCTTTGCCGCGCTGATCGTGATCCTCACCGTGGCCAGCCTGCCGCTGGACATGTTTGGCCATCATGTCAGCGTGAGCTACGGCATCAGCATCCAGGGATGGGCGAGCTGGTTTGGCGATCAGGGCAAGAGCCTGGCGCTGTCGGTGATCTTCGGCGCGCTGGTGCTGCTGCTATTCAACTGGATTGTGCGCGTCTCGCCGCGCCGCTACTGGCTTTGGGTGTGGGTGGTCACGATTCCGCTGATTATTCTCGTGCTGTTTGTGTCGCCGCTGCTTGAACCGCTCTTTGATAAATTTGAGCCGCTCAGCAAGAACCACGCCGCGCTTGTGGACAAGCTTGAGCTCGTGGTGGCGCGCACCGGAACCAACATCCCGCCCGACCGCATGTTTCTGATGTTGGCCAGCGAGAAGACCAACGGCCTCAACGCCTATGTGAACGGCATCGGCGCCACCAAGCGCATCGTGGTGTGGGATACGACGGCCGGGCGCATTCCCGACGACGAAGTGATGTTCGTGTTTGGCCACGAGAGCGGCCACTACGTGCTCAACCACATTCCGAAGATGATCACGATCATGATCGTGGCGCTGTTCTTTGTCTATTGGGCCTGCGCGTGGTTTTCAGAATTTCTGGTGCGGCGCTTTGGCGTGCGCTGGGGCCTTCGCGCCGATGCCCCTCTGGCCAGCCGCGCCGGATTCGTTATTCTGATTTTTGCGATCTCTCTTGCAGGCTTTGTGCTGGAGCCGGCCAACAATACCATGAGCAGGCATTTTGAGCACGAGGCCGACGTCTACGGACAGGAGGCGATTCACGGCCTGGTGCCCGATCCGCAGAAGACTGCCGTGGCGGGATTCAACGCGCTCGGCGAGGCTTATCTTGAAGATCCAGATCCCAGCCCGCTGATTGAGTTCTGGGAGTACAACCATCCGTCGGTGAAGACGCGCGCCAACTTTGCCGCGCAGTATAACCCGTGGGCCAACGGCGGGCACGGCGAGTTTTTTGATAAGTAACACCGGGAATCCGGCTCGATTGCCTGGAGACCGCGTACCTGTCCCTTCCCTTTTCTGGTGCGCGGATGGGAATCCTCAGATTCAATTTGGGCCGGGCGCTGAGCGAACAGATAGCGGCGGAAAGGCAAAGCGGCGCACCACCTGCTTTGCCGCTAGAATTGCGCAATGCTCTTCTTCGTTTCGCTCCGCCTCCGCAGTGAATCCGCGCCGCCGGAGACCTTGACTCCCGCGCTCGTCAAGCGCGAAGTGCAGCGGATTCACGAGTTGCTCGCATCGGGCATCGTTGTCAATGCGTGGAAGCGAACTGAGGGGATTGCCATCGTCCTGCTGCTGGAGGTCGCGAACGAGGTGGCGTGCCGTGCGGTTCTGGGCGCGCTCCCCTTCAGCCAGGCGGGCGTGCTTGAGATCGAGATGATCGTAGCAGTGGAACCCTATCTGGATGTCTACCCCGACCCGTCGCGGGGGTAAGTGATATATACTCTTGATAGATACTTTCAGGAGGAGCGATGGCCGCGAATGGACACCCAAATTTAGAGCAATCCGAGGCCAAGCTGTTCTGGAACGGACGCAGCCAGGCTGTGAGATTGCCCAAGGAGTTCCGCTTTGAGGGCGACCGCGTGCGCGTTTCGCGCATGGGAGCGGGAGTGCTGATTGAACCCTTGCCACCGCCCGAAAAAGAGACGGTGGAGGAGTGGTTTGCGCGCATCGATGCGCTGAAGGGCGATCCCCTTTTTCCCGAGGGAAGGAAGCAGAATCTTGCGCCCATTCGTGAGTACTTCAAGTGAGCTATCTGCTCGATACCAACGTCTGCATCGCATTGATCAATGGAACGTCGCATAAAGTGCGGGCTCGCTTTGCACAAGCCGCCCGGCGCAAAGCTCAGATCGCTACTTCCTCCATCGTCGCTCACGAGCTTTGGTACGGCGTGGCCAAGAGCCAGCTGGTCGCGCAAAATGCGCGCGCGCTGACGGTCTTCCTCAGCAAAGAGATTGCGATGCTCGATTTCTCCGAACGGGATGCTCAGGCAGCCGGCGAAATCCGTGCCGCGCTCGAGAGCAAAGGCAAACGCATCGGCGAGTACGACACGCTGATCGCCGGGCAGGCATTCCGCCGAAATCTTGTTCTGGTGACGGTCAACACGCGGGAATTCGGCAGAGTGAAGGGGCTGGTGGCGGAGGATTGGACGGTGTGATCCGTCTGGATTCACGCTCTCGGAGTCGTCGCGATATGCCGGATTTGAACTACAATAAGGCCAGAGGCCTGGACCATGGACGAGTCAGATTTTGATTACAACTACGTGCCGGAGCACCTGGCGGAAAAGGTCCGCAACTGGATAAATCTTTCAGTCGGTGAGCGGTTGGTTCTGACAAGTGAGCTAAGCGTGGCGGCGTGGGCGAAGATAGGCGTTGTCCGCGATCCGAACAAGCCGATGGATAAGACGATCCGGCGGTTGCCCGGTCGCAGGAATGATGGGCGCGCAGATCTCGGCTTTGGATCTGATTTACAGGAAACTGAGATCGGGAAGAATGCGGGATCTCGCCGATGTGGAAGCGGTCCGCAGATCAAGAACTTATCAGATATCTGAGTGATGTTGGCAATACAAATTCAATCCCGTGATCCTGGATTCGG
>Ga0302324_100001318_pt1 | contig 60734 bp, 54 predicted proteins | sample Palsa_T0_1_FD_201949 | JGI IMG/M metagenome (GOLD analysis project Ga0302324, IMG submission 201949) | Peat permafrost microbial communities from Stordalen Mire near Abisko, Sweden - Palsa_T0_1 | ecosystem: Environmental > Terrestrial > Soil > Palsa > Peat permafrost | place: Sweden: Abisko...
GTCGCCGCGGCGCATCTGGAACGCGCCGGTGACGAGCGGCCTGGAGCTCGCGCCCTGAATGCGGATGCTGCCGCTCATCTCCGCGTCGAGCCCGCGTCCGCGCACGAAGAGCCGGCCGGGCGACGACACGGTGAGGTCGAGCGCCACGCGCGAGGCGGTGGGCGGCGCCGGCGGCGGCGCCTTTCCATGCCGGCGTATATCGAGCACGGCGACGCCAGGCGGATAATTGTCGGGGATATTGAACTCGCCGCTCTCGATGGCGACGGTACCGGTGAGGTTGAGCACGCCCTGCGCGTGACCGGTGAGCTTGAGATTGGCATCGACGACCGCATTGGCCTGATCGGTGGCGACGGGGCTCGCATTCTTTGCCGTGAGCGTGAGATCGACGGGCAGGCCCGGCGCGCGCAGACCGATCGTGCCGCTGCCCGCGATCGTGCCGGCGCCGGCCTTGGCTGAAAGCTGCTTGATCGCGATCGTGTCGCCATCGCCTTCGAACGCGGCTTCGACATCGTGCACATGCACGCCGTTGACGAAATCCTCGATGCGGCCTTTGGCGAGGCTGGCCGTGCCCGACACCAGCGGCGCATTTGCTGCGCCGGTGGCGGTGGCGTCGAGCGTCAATTGCCCGTGGATGCTGCGGCCTTCGGCATTGAGCACGGGATCGAGCACCGCGAGATCGACGGCGCCTTTCGCATGCAGGTTGAGATTGCCGCCCGCATGCAGCGGCGCCATGCCTATGAGCGACAGCTGCACATGCTGGCCGGCCGCGACCGTCGCGTCGAGCGTGGCACTACCCGCATGCAGCGAGGCCGTGGCGTCGAGCGTGGCGGGCGGAATGCTGCCGCCCGTGCCGTGCAGTTCGATGCCATGAGCGCTGAGCGCGAACGCGCCTTCGGGTGCGGCGAGCGTGCCGCCGAGTTTCGCGGTCCCCGAGGCGATGCCGGCATCGAGCACATCGGGCACGAAGACGCTGACAAGATCGGCCGACACATTGTCCGCCGCGGCGGTGAGCGCGAGCGTGGGCGTCACGCGGCCGGCGAGATCGAGCGTCGCGTGACCGGCGCCGAGACGCAGATGATCGACGGCCAACCCGCTCGCAAAATCGAGCTGGGCCGGCGCCAGCAGATGCAGCGTTTCACCCTGATATTTGCCGTCGAGGCGGTTCAACGCGAGATGTTTGCCTTGGATATCAAGCAACGCAGTCCCCGCGAATTGCGCGGGACGGCCGTCGCGGTCATGCGCCGTCGCGGAGAGATCGAGCGCAAGCGCACGCGGCGGCCCGTCGATCGTGCCGTCGAGCGCGCCCGCGAGTTCTTTCGCGTCGACACCGGAGGCAGCGAATTTGAGAGCTACGACAGGAGCAGAAAGCGGATCGGCGATCTGGCCCGCGACGGTGAGTTTCGCGATCTGCGCGTCGCGGGTCGCGACATTTTCCGCCAGCGCTGCAATCGCGGCCTGCATGCGGCCGCCTTTCTGCGTCAGGCCGATGGTCGCCGACAATTTGCCGGTGACATTGTCCGCCGCGACACCGTCGAGCTGCAGACGCAGCGTGCCTGCGGGCGTCCGCGTGGGATCGTCCACCTCGCCAACGAGTGCGAGTTTCGCCGCCTGCGCGCCGCGCGCCGCGAGATTGGCGCCCGTTGTTGCGAGCTTCGCATGAATATGACCGTTCGTATGTGTGAGATCGAGCGTGCCGTCGAGTTGCCCGGCCAGCGGCTCGCCGACGATGCTCGCAAGATCAACCAGCCTGTCGAGATGGAAAACGGCATGACCCACGGGCAGCACGTTTGTTTTTGCGAGCACAAGATCGGCGCGCGCGCTGAGACTCTTCCAGTCCGCGTTCTTCACCGCGACCGCGAGCGCACCGTCTTTCATGCGGTTGGCGGTGGCGAGGAGACGCAGCGGCGCAGTGTCGAAGCGGCCCTCGGCGCGCACCTCGCCCGTCGGCAATTGCGGCAGATGCTGCGCGATCAAAGAGAACGCGATGGGCGATTTGGCAAAGCCGCGACTCGCGAGCCGTCCTTGCGCCGTGGCCGTGACGCCGAGATCGTTGCTCCTTCCGCGCACCGTGCCCTGCGCGGACAGAGCGCCGGAGAGATTGCGCGTCAGCCGCGAGACATCGGCGAGCGCGACATTCCAGTCGGCGGCGAGCACGCCCTGGCGAAACGTGCCGCGCCCGCCCGCCGTGACGGAACCGCCGCTCACATGGAGGCTGTCGACGCGAATGTCATTGCCATCTGCCGACCCAACAAGCGCGAGCTTGCCGCCGCGTCCGAATAGCCGCGCGGGCAACGTCTCGCCTGACAGATCGAACGCACCCTGCAGCGTTGCCCTCAGCTGCTGTTTGCGCGCGACGATGTCGGCGGTGAGTATGGCTTTGCCGGCGAACGCCGCGCCGGCAAGATTCGCGAACGGCACGAGAGACGGCGCGGCGAGCGTGAGCTGCACGTTCGTATCATCACCGAAATCCGCGCTGCCGCTGAGTGACAACAGCGGATGCGACAGCGCGAAGGTCGCGTGCGGTACAGGCAGATCGAGCCGCGCCGTCGCCTCGATGCCGATGGGCGCGGCGGCAAACAGTTCCGGATGGGACCCGGGCACACGCAGGCCGACGGCTTGCCCCGCGAAATTGACGTTGCCGTTCTGTCCTGCGGCGTCGCCCATGAGAGCGGCGAGCGAGGTCGTACCCGCCCGCAGACCGAGGAGCGATACATGGCCTCTGACCCTGGGCGCCGTGAACGCGCCGCTTGCATGGCCTTCGATCGCGAGAGACTGCCACGACAGATCCGGCCGGGGCCGCATTGTGGGCGCATCGACTGCGAAATCGATTTCCGCGGCGCGCGAGACGAGATCGACATGACCCGCGCCATGGGCCTGCAATGGACCGGCGGTGAGCGCGAACGAAATCTTCTCGGCGGCGCGCGGGCCGGCGGCATTCGCGTCGAGAGCGATCGCGCCGATATCCGGCACACCGGCCAGTCCCGCGATCAGCCCGTGCAGCGGCTCCTGCGCCCGAAGCGCGACAGCGATATGCGTGGCATCGATCGCGGCCGTGACGCGGTAATTGCCTGCGCCACCCAGTTGATGCGCCACGAGTTGCGTTTCGATCCGATGAGAGGAGAAATAATTGAGATGACCGGACAGCGTAATCGCGACGGAGCGTCCGGCGAGCGCCGCGCCGATATCCGCATGCGCGATATGCAACGCTTCGATATAAATGTGAACCGGCAATTCGGAATTGTCGCTTTGCACGTGTTGTCTGGGCAGGCGAGAAAGCGCGACATGCGCCACCTCCAGCCGGCTGACGCGCACATCGCGTTCGATGAGTGCGAGCGGCGACCAGTCGACAGAGGCGTTGTCGATGACCGCCCACACGCCTGTTTCGTCGCTCAACGTAATACGCGTGGCGCGCAGCGATTCCGGGAAATGGCCGCTCAGACCCGCGAGCGAGACCTTGCCGTCCGTGAACACGGGAACGAGCGCTTCGATGGTACGCCGCCCCGGCCCGGTGTTGGAGCCGAGAAAGAGTGTAAGAGTCACAAGGATCAGCACGGCCAGTGCGCCGGCTGCACCCCAAAGCGTCCATTTCTGCCAGCGCCGCATCAGAATGCCTGTCCGAGTCCGATATAGATTTCGAACGCATCGCCGCCCGGTGCGCGATTGACGGGAACGGCGATGTCGAAACGCACCGGACCGATCGGCGTATAATAGCGGATTCCGGTGCCCGCGCCGACCCGCGGTGTGCCTTCGAACGGCGCGCTGGTCGCGGACACCTGTCCCGCATCGACGAAAACCGCAGCGCCGAAGTCGCGCAAAAAGCGCTGGCGGAATTCGATCGTCGCGGCATCGACCGCCGTTGCGCCGATGGGATTGTCGTCCGGGAACAAGGGGCCTAGCGATTGATATTTGAAGCCGCGCACCGTGCCGCTGCCGCCCGCATAGAGCCGCTGATCGGGCGGCAAGTCGAATTGCGACGCGCCCTGGATGCTGCCGGCCAGCGCACGCAAGGCGAGTACGCTGCGTCCGGGCTTCGCAAGTCCGAGATCGGCCAGATCGAAATAGGTGGAGGCCGTGGCCTGGAGGCTCACATAGGTCGCCGAACGATTGAACGCCGCCGTCGGCGTCACGGAAAATTGCGCGCGCGCGCCATGGGTGGGATCCTGCAGATGATCGCTAAGGCCCGTGCTGTCGAAATTGGCCGTGACCGGCAGGCCCATCAATTGATAGCTCCGCGAAACACCCTCCTGCGCGATGTCTTCTTCAACAGCGGTCAAGCCGACGCTGCCGTTCCATGAGGCTGAGAATTTCTGCCGGAGGAACACACCCGCCGTGATCGCCTTTTGCTGATAGGCGATGAGGTCCTGCTTGATGGCGCCCAGATCGAATTCGAGCGTCTGGTCTTTTTCGGGATAGAGCGGTTTCAGAAGCTGCGCGGTCAGATTATAGCCCAGCGAATTGGTCGCGCTGCCGCCCAGACCCGTCGCCGCGACCGACAGGTTGAGCTGCTCGGCATTGCCGAACAGATTGCGGTGCGTCCAGGTCGCGCTCGCGCTGCCGCCCAGATCGGTCGAATAGGCGGCGGTGAGCGCCACGGCATGCAACGGCTTCTCCCGGACATCGAAGGTGAGCGGAATGCCGCCTTGCGAATCCGGCCGATCGGATTCGCGCACTTCGACTTCCGAAAAAATGCCCAGCGCGAGAATTGCCTGGCGCGCTTCTTCGATCTTGCTGGGCTGATAGAGCTGCCCCTGATGGATGGTGAGCGCGGTGTGCACGATACTCTCATGGGCATCCTTCAACCCCTTGATGGAAATGGGGCCGATGTTCACCTTGGGTCCCGCGTCGGCCTTCAGCACGATGTCGAGCACATGTGCCGCGTCATCCACATCGGCTATGGGCGCATCGACGCTCGCCATCGCGAAGCCTGCCTCCCGCAGTGCGTTCAGCAAGCGCGATTGCGCGGCCAGAATGTCGGTGGCGATGGCGGCGCGGCCCGTCCGAATACCGAGCCTGGTATCGACACCGGCGGGCATGGCGCCGTCGATCCGGATATTGCGCAGGCGGTAGAGCGGTCCCTTGTCGATCGCGATCTGCACGGCGACCGAGGTGCCCTCAGGAACCTTGTCGAGCGCCACAATGAGATCGGGATCGGACAAAGCCCGTCCGGCGATCCTGACAGTCACGGTCGCCTGGTAGTAGCCGAAACTGCGCAGGGCGGTTTGCAGCCGCTCGACATCGCCCTTGGCGCGGCCGACCAGCGCGAAGGGGCCGGCGGGCGATTTCGTACGCAGGCTTTCCAGCAAGAGGCTCGCATCGAGCGCGGCGTCAAGAGGGCCTTCGCCTGTCTGCGGGAGATTGACCGTGTAGGCCTGCGGGTCGGATGCCCGGGCACTTCCTCCCGCCAACAGGATGGCGAGCGCCGCGATGGCGCAAACCGACAGGCGTCTCCTTTTCCGCGCCGTGGTCAAAGAATTGCACAAGCTCAAGGGTCGATACTTCCTGATCCCAGATGCCGCCGCTTTGCGGTGTCCGTGGCTGTCTTTCTTTTGCCTGCCATTCGCTCGCGAACCAATACCGCGCGCACCAGCCACCGGGGGCCAAGGGCGCTTGCTCCTCTATGTGGCCTAATGCCGGAGCGGCGACGGTCCACAACCAAGAGTAGGGCTTCCTCCACCCCTTGTCGGGGGGCGAGGTGTGGGGCACGCTTGATTATTGGCGGGAACTGATTCTCAACGAGATTGAGGGAGAAACAAATGGGTATTCTGTCCTGGATTGTTCTGGGCCTGATTTCCGGCTTCATCGCTAGCAAAATCGTCAACAAGACCGGCGAAGGTCTGGTTGTGGACATCGCGCTCGGTGTCGTGGGCGCATTCTTCGGAGGATATATATTCAGCTATCTCGGCTATGGCGGCGTTAGCGGCCTGAACCTTTACAGCATGTTCGTTGCCGTTATTGGCGGCGTTCTTCTCCTCCTGATTTATCATTTTCTGGTTCGGCGCCGGGCGTAATCCGGTTCCGGTAGCCGGCCGGTCGTTTCTCGTCGAGTTGCCTGGCGTCTGGAATTGACCTGCCTTTTGCAACAGCAAAAGGCAGGTGCGCTTTACGATTTCGACAGAATATCGCTAACGAACAGCCGCATCGGCGTTCTTGGGCTGCACGAGAATATTCGCCATCATGCCGCCGTCCTCATGGTCGAGGATATGGCAGTGATAGACGAATTCTCCTGCGACTGCGCCGCGGAAATCCATACGCACCTTGATGTTGGGATAAGGTCCCTTTCCTGTCCAGAACGGGACGGGATAGGTGTCGTAGAACTGCCGCTGCTCGGGCGGCACCGGTACACCGTTCACCGCTAACAACAGGTAGTGAATCTGATGCATGTGGAATTCGTGAATTTCCGTCGTCCGATTTTCGATCGTCCAGTCCTCGACCGCGCCTATATTCGTGGTGATCGCGGGCGGTTCGTCGGGATAATATAGCGTCGGCATCTGCCCATCGACGGTGATGTAGAAATGCACGCCCTCCGTTGGGGCTCGTGTCTTCGGATTCGTTCCCGGTATCTCAGAGAAATAGAGGTGGCGATGTGCCGTCACCTTCGCGTCTGCGAGGCCATCGAAACGCTGCGGTGTGGGCGGCCCGGTCCGCTCGATGCTGGGCGGCAGCCAGCGCATATCCGTCGTCGTCTTGATCTCCGCCAGCGGACGTGGCGTGTCGACATCTCCATTCGGTCCTGTATCGATGCCTTTCGTCCAGAACAGCGCTTTCTTCACGGTCGTCGACGGACCCGTCACGATGAACTCCGCCCGACCGGCCGCCGGAATGAAAATATCGGTCTGGGTAATGACCGTGCCCTGATGCTTGCCGTCCTGCGAGCCCGTCGGCACACCGTCGAAGCCGACGATCTGAAGAGGTTGGGCAACGCCGTCATAGAGTAGCTGCAGGTCGATGGTCGTGTCGGCCGATGCATTCACCACGCGCCAGAATTCCTGCTCGCCCGCATGCATTTTGATGATGCCGGGCGGATAGGTGGGGAAGGGAACGGGCACATAGTTCAAAGAAACGTCCCAGAACGGCGTGACTTGTGCGGTGTTCGCCGGAGGGGGGAAGGCCAGAGGACCGTCGCGCACGACGAGCACGCGATGCGGCAACCCCTTCACCAGTGGTTGGATATTTTCGATCCCGTCGATGACGATTGCGCCCGAGGCCCCCCCCTGTACGGCCGGGCTGGCAATTCCGTGGACGTGCGGGTGATACCAATAGAGCCCGGGCGGCTCGTTCTTGGGAATTTTGATCTTGTAGGTGAAGGTCTGGCCGGAATTGATCAGTGTGTGGACGACATCGTCGCTGTGACATTTGGGCGAGACATTGAGACCGTGGAAATGCACATTGACGGACGCGGACGTCATGGTCTTCGCGCCGCATCTGATCCCAGCACCCGAATCGACTTCCGCCGGCGCGCCGTCGGGGTTCTGGACCGTGTCCGTCACGGTCATTTCAAGCGTGTCGCCTGGGTTCAGATGCAGGGTCGGCGATTCCACCCCATCGGTGGTCACGAAACAGAACAGCGTGCGGTTATACTGGTCGACCATGGTGTTGTAGGTGAACGCGACCTGCAGCACGCCGTTGTCGCTATAGAGATCGGTCGGCTCCTTGACGATGCTCCCCGCTGCAGGTCGCGGACACACGTCGCTCTGCGCGAAGGCGTGGGCCGGCAGCAACAGCAGCAGTAAGAGGGAGAGCAGCGCCCCGGCGAGCGTGCCCGGCATTGTGGCGGCGCGGGCCGGACGGAATCGGCTATGGGGCATTGGAAAGGCGCTCATTGTGATATCCCCGTTCGGCCTTTTGCCGCCTCGAATTCCGGCCTGCGACCGGGCGAACCGCACGCTAATGCGAATCAGTCTCAATTTCAACAAGGTGCTGCGGCCGAGCATACACCTCGACTCGACAAGCGCACCACGGCCGGTCCAATTGCCGCGCAATCGCCTTTTTTGGGGCGGTGGCCCTTACATTTCTCCACGCTCTTGACCATGTCGCAGATGCGAAATAGCACCTCAGGCGGGCATCTTCGCCCTGCTTTTGGCCCAGCCTCCTTCGACGGGGAATATCGCTTGAACGACCACAAGGCAAAGCGGCGAAGAAGGGGCGTGGCCCTGTGGGCGCTGGCAGCGGGGATCGGGCTTTTCGGATGCGGTCCTTCGGGACCGGCCAGACCCCAGGGCGGCGCGCCGCGCGTGGGCGTGGTGGTCATCCATCCGGAACCGGCGGTGCTGACGACCATGTTGCCCGGACGCACCAGCCCCTATGCGACATCCGATATCAGGCCGCAGGTGAGCGGTATCCTGAAAGCGCGGCTGTTCGTCGAGGGCAGCACGGTCAAGGCGGGAGAGGCTCTCTATCAGATCGACCCGGCCCCCTATCAGGCCGCCTTTGACAGCGCCACCGCCAACCTTGCCAACGCCGAAGCCAACCTCGTCACCACGAAGCTCAAGGCCGAACGCTATGCAGCGCTCCTGAAGCAGGATGCCATCGGCCAACAGGATTATGACGACGCCGAAGCCGCCTACAAACAGGCCGCCGCCACGGTGCTCGAACAGAAAGCCAATGTGGAGAGCGCCCGGATCAATCTGGGCTACACAAGGATCGTGGCGCCGATTTCCGGTCGCATCGGCCGCTCGTCCGTCACCCAGGGCGCGCTCGTAACGGCCGATCAGACGACGGCGCTGGCGACCATCCAGACTCTCGATCCGATCTATGTGGACATCAATGAATCGAGTACGGAATTGTTGGCCCTGAAGCAGAGCATCGCTGCCGGCCAACTGTCGCGGCACGATCCGGTGAGCGCGCGCGTCACCTTGGAGCTTGATGACGGCACCGCCTATCCGCTCGACGGCGCGCTGCAATTCTCGGAAGTCACCGTCGATCCCGATACGGGGGCTGTCGTCCTGCGCGCGATTTTCCCCAATCCCCACAACGTGCTGCTGCCTGGCATGTATGTCCGCGCCACCGTGGTCGAGGGGATAGACCAAAAAGCGATCCTGGCGCCGCAGCAAGGCGTAAGCAGAAACGAAAAAGGCGAACCGACCGCGCTGGTCGTCGACGACAAGGGTTTTGCGCGTCTGCGCCTGCTCAAAGCCGGCCAGGCCATCGGCGACAAATGGCTGGTGACGAGCGGTCTCGAGCCCGGTGACAGGCTCATCGTCGAAGGCCTGCAGAAGGTGAGCCCGGATATGCCGGTGGATGCCGTACCGGCAGGATCGCCCGCCCGTTCCGCGTCTCTCGCCGCGCATCCCTAGGACCGGCCATGTCGAAATTCTTCATCGACCGTCCGGTCTTCGCCTCGGTCATCGCGCTCGTCATCATGCTGGTCGGCGGACTCGCCATCGCCACGCTGCCGGTCGCGCAATATCCCACGATCGCGCCGCCCTCCGTTTCGATCAGCGCCTTCTATCCCGGCGCCGACGCCAACACGCTGCAGAGTTCGGTCACTCAGGTGATCGAGCAACAGCTGACGGGCCTCGACAATCTGCTCTACTTCTCGTCGTCGAGCAGTTCCAGCGGGCAGGTGGGCATCACGGTCACCTTCGCGCCGGGGACCAATCCCGACATCGCCCAGGTGCAGGTCCAGAACAAGCTGCAGCAGGCGAACGCCCTGCTGCCCCAAGAAGTCCAGCAGCAGGGTATCACGGTTGCAAAATCGCAATCGAACTTCCTGCTCATCGTGGCGCTGTACGACGACACCGGCCGCTACGACAATGTCGACATCTCCGACTATCTGACGAACACGTTCCAGGATCCGCTCGCGCGCATACCGGGCGTGGGCGCCGTCCAGGTGTTCGGCGCGCAATATTCCATGCGGATATGGCTCGATCCCTACAAGCTCAACAGCTATAGTCTCACGCCTGCGGACGTCAGCACGGCGGTGCAGGCGCAGAACGTACAGGTCTCCGCCGGCGAGATCGGCGCGCAGCCGGCCGTACCGAACCAGCAACTCGACGCGACCGTCACCGCGCAGTCCCGGCTGCAAACGCCGGAGCAGTTCCGCAAAATCATCCTGAAAAGCAGCACCGCCGGCGGCGTGGTGCATCTGGGCGATGTCGCCCGTGTGGAGCTCGGCGCGGAAAGTTATTCTGTATTGAGCCGGATGAACGGCAAGCCTGCGTCGGGCATTGCGATCATGCTGGCGCCGGGCGCCAACGCGCTGACGACGGCCGATGCCGTCGAAGCCAGGGCGCAGCAGCTTTCGGCGAGCCTGCCGCCGGGTCTCAAAATGGCGTTTCCCGTCGACAACACGAAATTCATCCGCCTTTCGATCCGCGACGTCATCAAGACGCTCGTCGAAGCGATCTTCCTTGTGATCCTCGTGATGTTCGTGTTCCTGCAGAACTGGCGGACCACGCTGATCCCGGCCATTGCGGTGCCGGTCGTGCTGCTGGGTACTTTCGGCGTACTCGCCGCGGCGAACTATTCGATCAACACACTCACCATGTTCGCGCTGGTGCTCGCCATCGGCCTGCTCGTCGACGACGCCATCGTCGTGGTGGAGAACGTCGAACGCATCATGCGCGAGGAAGGGCTCTCTCCCCGCGACGCCACGCGCAAATCGATGGACGAGATCACCGGCGCGCTGGTCGGCATCGCGCTGGTCCTGTCCGCCGTGTTCCTGCCCATGGCGTTCTTCGGCGGTTCGACGGGCGCGATCTACCGGCAGTTTTCGATCACGATCGTGTCCGCGATGGTGCTGTCGATCCTGGTTGCACTGGTGCTGACGCCCGCCCTTTGCGCGACCTTGTTGAAACCGATCCCCAAAGGTGGAAGTGAAGCGCATGGCCGCTTCTTCACCTGGTTCAACCGGTCATTCGAGCGTACCGTCAAAGGCTATCGGCGGACACTGGAACGCTTGTTTGGCTGGGTGCGCCCGGCCCTTTTCATCTATGCGGCGATACTCGCCGTGCTGGTGCTGCTCTTTCTGCGGCTGCCGACAGGCTTCCTACCGGAGGAAGACCAGGGTTTCATCTTCAACCTCATCACGCTGCCGGTGGGCGCCGTGCAGTCGCGTACGCTCGAAGTCGCCAAGCAGGTCGAACATCATTTTCTGGTCGACGAGAAGAAAGACGTGGACACGGTCTTCGTCGTGGTGGGTTTCAGCTTTTCCGGCGCAGGACAGAACCAGGGCATCGCCTTCTTGCACCTGAAGGACTGGAGCCTGCGCACCAGCACGAAGGACCACGCACAATCCATCGCAGCCCGCGCGATGCGGGTATTTTCCCGCATTCGCGACGGGTTCGTGTTCTCGCTGGTGCCGCCGGCCGTACAGGAACTCGGCAATTCTTCGGGCTTCGATCTGGAAATGGAAGACCGCGGCAATCTGGGACACGACGCATTCGTGCAGGCGCGAAACCAGCTTCTCGGCCTGGCCGCGAAGGATCCTCTGCTGGCGGCGGTACGCCCCAACGGATTGGACGACAGCCCACAGCTGCATGTGGACATCGACCAGGCCAAAGCGACCGCGCTCGGCGTCGCGGTCGCCGATATCAACAGCACGCTCAGCGCCGCCTGGGGCGGCACCTACATCAACGAATTCGTCGACCGCAACCGCGTCAAGCGCGTTTATATGCAGGGCGATGCGCCGTTCCGCATGAAGCCGACGGACCTCGATCATTGGTATGTGCGCTCCGCCTCCGGCGAGATGACGCCGTTCTCCTCTTTCGCCCGTTCCTCCTGGGTACTCGGTCCTCAGGAACTCGATCGCTATAACGGTTTCCCCTCGCTTGAGATTCAAGGACAGGCGGCGGCGGGAAAAAGCTCCGGCGCGGCGATGATCGAGATGGAAAAACTGTTCGCGCAATTGCCGAAGGGCGTGGGCTACGACTGGACGGGCCTGTCCTATCAGGAACGCCTTTCCGGCTCGCAGGCGCCCGCGCTCTACGCGATCTCGATTCTTGTCGTGTTCCTGTGCCTCGCCGCGCTTTACGAAAGCTGGTCGATCCCGTTTTCGGTGCTGCTCATCATTCCGCTGGGCATCTTCGGCGCCATTCTCGCCGCCACGTTTCGCGGTCTCTACAACGACATCTATTTCCAGGTCGGTCTGCTGGCGACCATCGGCCTGTCGGCGAAGAACGCCATCCTGATCGTCGAGTTCGCGGAAGACGCCGAGAAGCGCGGCATACCCGTGCGCGAGGCCGCGCTGGAGGCGGCGCGTCTGAGGCTACGCCCCATCCTGATGACGTCGCTCGCCTTCATCGCGGGTGTCTTTCCGCTCGCCATCAGCAACGGCGCCGGCGCAGGCAGCCAGAACGACATCGGGACGGGTGTGATCGGCGGCATGTTCGCCGCAACGGTGCTCGCGATCTTCTATGTGCCGCTGTTCTTCCTGCTGGTGCGCAGCCGGTTCGGTGCGAAACCGCCGGTGCATGTCTAGCGGCTCACCTCACGGCCGGCCCACCACCGGCAAATCGAGAAAACTCGCATCGTCGCCGCCGCGATAAACGCGCATCGTGGCTTTGACGTAATCGGCGGGCTTCGCAAAAAGGATGTTCTCCACATAGCTCTGCGGATTGCGGTCGTAGAGCGGAAACCAGCTCGACTGGATCTGCACCATGATGCGGTGCCCTGGCAGAAAAGTGTGCGCAGCATTGGGCAGCGCGAATTTGTAAGACAGGGGCGCGTTGGGCGCGAGCGGCCTTGGACTAGCAAAGCTTTCGCGATAGCGGCCGCGGAAAATATCGGCGGCGATCATGAGCTGGTAGCCGCCCAGCTCGGGCTGCGACGGGACTTCGTCGGGATAGACGTCGATGAGTTTCACCACCCAATCTGCATCCGAACCGCTGGTGGCCGCCTTGAGATGGACGACCGGCGCGCCCGCGATCTCGACCGGCGCAGTCAGCGCATCCGAGATATAGGTGAGTACATCGGTGCGGTCGGCGACGGCGCGCTGGTCTGTCGTCAGCCATTTCTTCCACGCATCGGAATCCGCGAAACGCACGGGTCGCGGCAGGAACGGCACGGGCTTCGCGGGGTCCGACACATATTCGTCGAAGCCCGCCCCGCCGGCGGGTGAAAACCCGAGGCCGAAATTCGCGCCGAGATAGAGCTTGCGCGAACGGTCGGTACAGCCGCTTTCGCAACTGAGCGGCCATTTCGCGAGGCGCAGCCATTTGTCTGTTCCCGTGTCGTACACGAACACGGGCGGTGTCGCGGCCTTCGGCGCGCCGTCTTTCAGATATTGATCCAGAAACGGTTTCAGCACGTCGCGGCGGAATTCGAGCGCCGTGTCGCCGTCGAACTTGAGCGGTCCCAACTCACGGCCTTCATAATTGACACCGCTGTGCCGCCACGGACCGATGACGAGAAAGTTCCGGTCGTTATGCGTGTCCCTGGGCTCGGTTTCAGCGTAGCTGTGCGGCGCGCCATAGATGTCTTCCTGGTCCCAGGCACCCACGACATACATGGTGGGAACAGTGAGAGGTTCCCGGCCCAGCGATTTGTCGAGCGCCTGATCCTGCCAGAATTCGTCATAGGCCGGATGGTCCGCGAATCTCCGCCACCACGGCAATTGCTCGAAGCCCGCAGCGCGCGCGTAATCTCCTGCCGAGCCGGCGCGGCGGAAGGTTTCGTAGTCGTCATAGCCGCCGCGGGGAACATCCTTGCCCTCGCCCTGCTCGCCCGTCTGGTCGCTGAAATAATCGAGATTGATCTCGCGGAACGCACCATAGTGATACCAGTCGTCGCCCATCCAGCCGTCGACCATCGGGCTTTCCGGCACCGCCGCCTTGAGTGCCGGATGGGGATGGATCATGCCCATCAGAACGGTGAAGCCTTCATAGGACGAACCGATCATTCCCACTTTGCCGTTCGATTGCGGAATGTTCTTCGTGAGCCACTCGATCGTGTCCCAGGCGTCGGTCGATTCGTCAGTTTTGGTGGAATTGAGCGGACCGATGAGCGGCCGCGTCATCACATAATCGCCTTCGGAACCGTATTTGCCGCGCACGTCCTGGAACACCCGGATATAACCGTCGGCCACGAACATTTCGTCCGCTGGCGGAACGATGGCCACGACATGCGGGCTGTCGCTGCGGCTGAGGCGTTTCGAGGCGTTGTAAGGCGTGCGCGTAAGCAGGATGGGCGCGTGCGCCGCGTTATTCGGAATGACGATGACAGTGTGCAGCTTCACTCCGTCGCGCATCGGGATCATCATGTCGCGTTTGACGTAATCGTAGGCCTGAGCGGGAAACGCGAAGCTCTGGGGAATGTCGCTTCCAGGCGCGCCGGGTCCATCTGCCAATGCGACAGGAACGCACAACACGGAAAGAACGGCGAGCAAACCCGCCGCGCTGGCTACATTTCGCATGAAAACCCCTCGCAATGCGGAAGCAGAGTGCCACGCCGGAGACGCGCGGGAAACTCTGTCAGGGCAATACGGACGCCTTGTTGATAACAATGGGTTCCACAGGCGCCGCGCCCGGCATGGGTCCGTGATCGCCGAGCGGCACCGCCGCCATGCGATCGACCACGTCCATACCCGATACGACATGACCGAACACGGTATAGCCAGTCGTGTTTCCCGTGTCGTCGGCATGATGGTCGAGCCGCGTATTGTCCACGAGATCGATGAAGAATTCGGCGGTGGCGGTGTTCGGATCGTCCTCGCGCGCCATCGCCACGCTGCCGCGCACATTGCTAAGGCCGTTGTTCGCCTCGAGTGCGATGGGATCGTGGACGGGCCGCGGATGCAGGTCGGGCTCGTAGCTGCCGGCCTGGATCACGAAGCCCGGCACGACGCGGTAGACGATCGTGCCGTCGAAATGACCCTCGTTCACATAGCGCAGGAAATTGTCGACCGTGACGGGCGCATGGGTGCGGTCAAGCTCCAGTGTGATGTCGCCCAGGGAAGTTTGAATCGAAACCCGAACCGGCGCCGCTGTCGCCGCAGGTGCCGCGACCGGAGCAGCCGCAGGCGGCGGCGCCTGACCGAATGCCGCGCCGCCCGCCAGCATGGTACCCGCGAAAGCCAAAATCCATTTCATCATGTTCATCGCATTCGCTCTCCGTAAGCTCGCCGCATGTAGCACCCGGCCGCCGCGATCGCCATCGTTTCCGAATTCCCTGCTAGCAGGGAGTTTAACAGGGAATAACAGGAGGGCGCAGCCCGTTATCCGACGAAAAAGATTCAGCGCCGAGGTCGCGGAGGATACGCAGCGGTCGCTGCGTTCGGCGCCCTCTGCGGTATCTCTGCGTTTTCTGCGCTAAAATTTTACATGCAAAACCCGGCCGCTCCTTCCATGAAGCGCCGGGCGCACGATGCCGTTATGACGAAATTTGTAGTGCGTTTGATCAACCGAGTCAAACGAGTAATTCGTACACAGAACGTTCCACGATCGAAACCGCGATTTTGCCAATGAGTGTATCGCCTTAGGTCTGCGCCCGATTTCTGCGGAACACGACCTGTGCCCCGCGCCCGGAGACTCGCCTTCCAGCACTTTCTCGGCGGTCCCAAATCGACGTGGTCTATCTAAAGATTTCACGCTATACTTTGGGAAACTATGGAGGGTTTATGGCTGAGGAAAACGCTGACGCAAGCGCACAGAAGACTAGCCCTGCCAGTGCGGTGCCAATTGCCGAAAACCGTTTCAATCCCGGCTGTCCGGAATTTGTCGTTGACGGCCATCTGGGTCTTTCCATTGCGCCGCAAGTGATAAAGATCGGCTTCATTTCGACGGCTCTGGATGCGAGTACAACGCCCAACAAAGTTGTGAACTTCAACAATGTCCGGCTTGCCATGTCAGAGGTTGTGTTTGTTCGCCTCTACGAATCGATGACGCCACTAATAGAAAGCCTGAAGGAAAAGCTCAAAAAGGCCGGCTATGAGTGAGATGGCAAGTGCGCTGTCCTTTGCAGCAGCGTCATTGCCCACCCTTTCAACAACTGCGCCGGCTGCTGCGCTCCCCGCCGACGCTTTAAGCGCGGAAGCGCGGCCTGCCAAAATCCGCAGCACAACGCGCGCTGCCGCCGATCCGCTGTACCCCATACTCGTATTGCAGCCACAAGTGATCAGTTTGGGTGAACGGGTGAGCAAATTGGAGGCCGCCCTGGTGGGTCTCAATTATCTGTCTGCCGATATATCCAAGCTCGACAAAAAAAACGAAGAGCTGGCCAAAACGATGGGAGAAAAGGCGAGCAGTCTACACGACCAGGAGAAAAATCTGCTCGACCTTGAGACACAATATCGCAAAATGGACGAGACGTTGTCCAAAGTCGCCAAAGACATCGGCAACGTCAAAACAATAGGGGGATTTGTCGGCGTTGTAGTGGGTTTTTTGGCCGCTATATTCACCCTGATACAGGGATACCCTGACCTGATTAAGTTGCTAAAGAATCTCGGTCTGCCGTGAGGAAGCATCGCGATCGTGCCAGTTGCAATACCATGTTCGAAGCCATTTTGCGCACAAGGTTTCTCCCGGACTGTGAGCTGCTATCGGCCCGATAGTGCGTGCGGCGGGGACGCAGTCCGAGGCGTCGCATGACGTTCCGTGTACCCTTGATCGCCAGCGTAGCCATTGTCGCCTGCATGTTCGCCGTGAGCCTGTGGGCATGGCCCGTGATCCCGGACACGGCGCGGATCGCGGTGCATTGGGACGCTGCCGGCAACCCCAATGGCTATGCCGCGAAATCCTCCGCCCTGCTTTTCCTTCCCCTCTTTGCCGCCATCATGGCGATCGTTCTGGCCATGCCCCCGCTCCTGTTGCCCAAGCGCCTGGGTGCCACGGAAAGCCGAAGCATCTACCCGTTGGTCTGGCTCGGCGCACTGTGTCTGCTGGCGCTTGCACATTGCGCGACCGTGGCCGCGGCGCTGGGCATTCGCTTCAATGCGAGCGTGGCGGCACTTGCCGGCATCGCGCTATTCTTTGCGGCGATCGGTTTGACGCTGCGGCGCGTCCTGCCGCTCGCGCATGCTCGCAGCCAACCGTGTGCCAAGAGAGATCGACCGTATGGCGGGCAATGTGTTCGCCGCGGCGGGCTTCACCACGCTGGCGACGCTGGCCGTAGCAGGATTGCCGGCGGCGTTTCGTATCTTCGTCGGCGGCACGATCGCGTCATCGCTGATACTGGTGGTACAACCCGTCATCTGGCTCTTCGGCTTCGAGCAGCGCGGCTCGAAAAAATAATTTTGGCCGCCCTGCGCATCGCGATTGGCATCAGGCGGCGTCTGCGGGCGCCCGCGACAGCACATCCTTCACCTTTGCTGCCAGTTGCTTGAGGCCGAACGGCTTGGGCAGGAAATGCAGATCCTCCGCCTTCTCGTCATGGCGGCGGAACGCCTCCTCAGCATAACCCGACATGAAGATGACGGCCATGTCGGGTCGTAGCCGCTTCATCGCGCGAACAAGCGTGGGGCCATCCATGTTGGGCATCACGACGTCGGTGATGAGGAGATGGATCCCGCCGCGATGCCGGTTCACGAGCGCCAACGCTTCCTCGCCGCCCGCCGCTTCGAGCACATTGTAGCCGCGCAATTTGAGCGCGCGCGCCGCAAAGCTGCGCACCGCTTCCTCGTCTTCGACGATGAGGATCGTATCCTGACCGGTGATGTCGCGCGGCGGCGCCCGCTCGGCTTCGACCGGCGGCGCGATATCGCCCGTATGCCGCGGCAGATAGATGCGGAACAGCGTGCCCTTGCCCACTTCGCTTTCGACCAGAATGAAGCCGCCGGTCTGCCGGACGATACCGTAGACGGTGGCGAGGCCCAGACCCGTACCATGCCCCACGGGCTTGGTGGTGAAGAAGGGATCGAAAATCTTGCCGATATGTTCCTTGGCGATTCCGATACCGGTGTCGCTCACTTCGATGCGCACATAATCGCCCGCCGGCATGACACCGCCCGCGAGCGCCAACGGCTCTGCCAAAGTTTCGTTGGCTGTCGAGATGCGCACTTCGCCGCCCTTCGACATCGCATCGCGCGCATTCACCACGAGATTGATGATGGCGTTGGATATCTGCGCCTCGTCGGCATTGACGAGCCAAAGATCGCCGCCGTGGTCAAGCTTGAGCTCGACGCCTTCGCGCAACAGCCGGCGCAACATGAGCGCCAGTTCGCCGATGACTTCACGCAGATTCAGGACGCGCGGCTGGAGAGTCTGCTTGCGCGAAAACGCCAGCAATTGGCCGACCAGCGTCGCGGCGCGCAGGGCGTTCTGGTGGACTTCGTTGATTTCCTTGAACGACGGATCGCCCGCCGGATGCCGCATCAGCAGGAATTCGCTGTTGCCGATGATGACCGTCAGCAGGTTATTGAAATCGTGCGCCACGCCGCCGGCGAGTTGGCCCACCGCCTGCATCTTTTGCGACTGCGCGAATTTCGTTTCGAGAGCCTTCTGCTCCGACACGTCGACGAGGTAGAGAATGATGCGATTCTGCGTATCGTCCGGCAGCGGACGCGCATGGAGCTCGGCGAGACGATCCGCGTCGCCTGCGGCGCGCAGTTCGACGGCGGCGGCCTCGCCTGCACGCGTGAGCAGATCCGTCACGTTCTCGCGATCCGATGGATCGACGAGATCGGCCAGCATGCGGCCGGTGCCCTGGCCGAAAAAATCGGCAAAGGCGGGATTCGTCTCGTTAAGTTTGCCGTTGCGTTCCGCGATCGCGACACCGATCGGCGCGTCGCGGTAAAAAGATGCCGACGGCGCCGTTTCGGGTGCAGGTGCCGCGCTCACGGGCGCGCCGGCGTCCGGACCGCCAAGGCGCGGCGTGAACCACCAAGCGGCTTTCCCGTCTCTGAGCGGGCGCACGGACGCCGCCAATTCGAGGCCCGTGCCTACGAAGAAAGATTCCTCGCGCGCAACGCCGGCAAGCGCGCTGCGCGTGAGGCGATAGAGCATGGCCGATGCCGCTTCGTTCGCGAGCGCCAGATCTGGCGGCGCAGGCACTTCATCCGGGCTCGTGCCGGAAAGACGGCGATAGGCTTCGTTGGAATCCACGATCGCGCCATCGCGACCGGTGATCGCCCAGGCGACATTGGCGCGCGCCGCAGCCTCGGCGACCCGGCGCGCATCAAGTGCCGCAATCTTTGCCCGCGGCCGGATGGCGTAAAGGAACACCGCGCCGACGAGGCCAGTACCGGCCAGCAAGGCAAGGCCTGCCCAGCCGGACGCGGCCGGCGCCCCCACGGACACACCTAACGCCGCGAGTGCGATGAGGAGAAGGCCGAACGCAATCCAGCGCCACAAGCCGGCCGCTACACCGAAACTGCCGATCCCGGCTGTCCGGATCGCATTCATCCGTGCGTCCTCCAGACGGAAGTTTTCGACGAAGTCTGCATTTCGCCCCTTAGGCGCCACACCTCGTATGGCGCGCCCACACGCCAGTGCGCTTACGGGCGTGGTCATTCTGCCTGATTCGCCGCCTTGTGAATGTCGAAATATCTCAACTGTGCGAAAGAGCGGTGCTATCCCGGCAAAGCCAGGAGAGGCGCGATATCCACCAATCCGCCCGCCGGAATTTCGGCTCGCACCTTGGGCTTTCTGATATCCCACCGGGCCGACAGCATGAATTATTTTTCGACAGGTATTACGTTGTACTGTATGTATTTTTGTATACTGCATTGAATTTGAACATATTTTTCGTTTTCAAGGCATTTTGCTCCGGCAAAAATTCATCCACCCCATGCACAAAAAGCACTTCACAATGGGGAATAGAATACCTATTGTCCTGAACACTGAACATTAAAGGAGTTATTCACATGACGAAGATTAGCGCTCTCGCCTTCGGCGCCCTGGTGGCGCTTTCTACCGTCGCCCTCGCCCATGCCGACTCTACAGTGACCGGCGTCTGGAAGCTTAGCGTCGGCGTAAATGACGCTCCCTGCACGTTGACCCTCACGCCGGATGACCAGGTCGCGACGGCCGGAACGGTTGCCCCGGCCGCAGATTGCGAAAGCGGCTTGACCACGATCGGACATTGGAAGGCTGTCGGTACGAGCCTGCAGCTTTACTCACCGTCCGGCGAACTCGTCGCCTGGCTCAAGCCCAAAGGGGACATCTACGAAGGTTCCCGCATCAGCGACGGACGCAAGCTCGCACTCGCCCGTTAAGCACATTCGATTGGAGAACAGGGCTGCGCAAAGCGACGCGCGGCCCTTTTCTTTTGCCGCGTCGGCCTTCCCTTGCTTGCCGCGCCCCCCGCGCTTGGCTATTTAGCCTGCAAGCCTCAAATCTGCGGGAAGGCGCGTACCATGAAGGAATACACACATTTCATCGCCGGCCAGCACGTCAAAGGGACGTCCGGGCGTTTCGGCGACGTGTTCAATCCCGCCATCGGCGAAATGCAGGCGAGCGTGCCGCTGGCGAGCCGCGCGGAAATGCGCCAGGCGGTCGAGGCAGCCAGCAAAGCGTTCCGCGAATGGTCCGCCATCAATCCGCAGCGCCGCGCGCGCGTGATGTTCAATTTCAAGGCGCTTGTCGAAAAGAACATGGACGCGCTCGCGCACCTGCTGTCGAGCGAGCACGGCAAGGTGATCGCGGATTCGAAAGGCGACATTCAGCGCGGCTTGGAAGTGATCGAATTCGCCTGCGGCATTCCGCACCTGCTGAAGGGCGAATACACCGAAGGCGCGGGTCCCGGCATCGACATCTATTCGATGCGGCAACCGCTGGGCGTCGTGGCGGGCATTACGCCGTTCAATTTTCCCGCCATGATCCCGATGTGGATGTTCGGTGTAGCCATCGCCTGCGGCAACACCTTCATCTGCAAACCCAGCGAGAAAGATCCGGGCGTTCCGCTGCGGCTAGCCGAACTGTTCATGGAAGCGGGAGCGCCGGCCGGCGTCCTCAACGTCGTCCATGGCGACAAGGAAGCCGTCGACGCCATTCTGGAAGACCCCGACATCCAGGCCGTGAGTTTTGTCGGTTCTTCGGTCATCGCACACTATGTCTATTCGCACGGGACCGTGCATGGAAAGCGCGTCCAGGCGATGGGCGGCGCCAAGAACCACGCAATCATCATGCCTGACGCCGACCTGGATCACGTCGCCAACGAATTGATGGGCGCGGGGTACGGCTCGGCGGGCGAACGCTGCATGGCGATTTCGGTGGCTGTGCCCGTGACCAACAAACTCGCCGATGCGCTTGTGGAGCGCCTGAAGCCGCGCGTGGAGAGCCTGAAAGTCGCGCCGCCCACCGACCCCGATGCCGCCTATGGCCCGTTGGTCACGGCTGAACATCGCAAGAAAGTGCTTTCCTATATCGAGATGGGCGTGAGGGAAGGCGCGGAGCTCGTCGTCGACGGCCGCGGCTTCACGCTGCAGGGTTATGAAAACGGCTATTATCTGGGCGGCTCGCTGTTCGATCGCGTGCGACCGGATATGAAATCCTATCAGGACGAGATCTTCGGACCTGTGCTGCAGGTGACGCGCGCACAGGATTTCGACGAGGCGATCGCACTGCCCTCGCAGCACCAATACGGCAATGGCGTTTCCATCTTCACACGCGACGGCGACGCCGCGCGTGAATTTGCCAGCCGCGTGAAAGTCGGCATGGTCGGCGTCAATGTGCCGATCCCCGTTCCGCTCGCCTATCACACCTTCGGCGGCTGGAAACGCTCAGCCTTCGGCGACGTCAATCAGCATGGGCCGGAAGGCGTGCGCTTCTTCACCCGCATCAAGACGGTGACGCAACGCTGGCCCAAGGGCGGCGTGCGCGAACATGCGGATTTCGTCATTCCAACAATGAAATAAACGCGAGAGCTCAAAAGAACATATGTCCACGACCGAGCAATCCCCGGATCACCGCGCGCTCGCACGCGAGTGGCTCATCACGCGCATCACGCTTGTCGGCGGCTTCATCGTTGCCGCCGCTGTCGCGATCTATTTCGGCTATATCGTTCCGCAAATCATTGTGCCCCGCCAGCAACTCGCCGCGGCGCAAGCCCGCGCCCAGGCCTTCGCCACGGCAAAGGTCGAGCTCTGCACCATGGCGATGACCGCCGCGAAGAATTACGGCATCGTGCCGCAATATGGCCAGCTCGCGAAAGGCATATTGGGGGCGACCGACGTGCAAGGCCGCTATGTCTGTCTCGCGATAACGTCCGCCGCGCGATATCTCCTGGCCGCCGATCTGCTGTGCAGCGATCTGAAGAATCCGCGTTGCGTTTCGCTTTACAATGTCGTTTCGCAAGGCGACGGCGCGGTGCTGTTCCAGCGGCACAGCTGAACGAGGCGGTTTCGTTCAACCGGATTTCGCACCGCCGAGCTGTAGGACGTGTTTCCACTCCTCGGTCTTCACGGGCTGCACCGACAGGCGCGAGAGTTTCACCAGCACCATCTCCTTGAGTTTCGGATCGGTTTTAATCTGCGCCAGCGTGACGGGTTTGGGCACGTCGGAAACCGCCTTCACGTCGACCAGCCCGAAACGGCCGCTTTCATCCGTCGGATCGGGGCGGTATTCGCCGATCACCTCGACGATGCCCACAATGCTGCGCTCTGCGCCGGAGTGATAGAAGAAACCGCGATCGCCTTTTTTCATCGCCTTCATGTTGTTGGCGGCGGTGAAGTTCCGCACGCCGCTCCACGGCTCGCCCTTGGCGCCCTTCGCTTTCTGCTGCTCCCACGACCAGGCTTCCGGCTCGCTCTTGAACAACCAATAGGCCATCGCTCGTTTCCTCAGAGATTGGCGCCGCAGGCGTTGAACGTCGCTTTCCAGGGACGCAGATCGACGCTCGCGAAGAGGCCAGCCTTGGCATAGGGATCGTTCACCTGCCATTCCCGGGCCTGGGCAAGATCGGCCGCTTCGATCACGATGAGACTGCCGATCATGTCTCCGCCCGCATCGAGGAACGGACCACCGAGTTTTATAACGCCCGTTTCGTTCGCGTAGGCGAAATGCGCCGCACGCGTCGCCAGGCGCAGCGCAAGCGAATTTTCCCGGTCGATGGCCACGATTACAAACAGCATGGATTCACTCCGTCGTGAGGGGACGCGCCATGAGGCGCGGCAAGGCATCGCTGAGCGCCAGGCGGCCAGAAAGTATATCGGCAACCGCCTCCGCCACCGGCAATTCTATCCCATGGGATTTCGCGCGCGTCACGAGGGCGGGCGCGGTTTCCACGCCTTCGGCCAGGGGCTGGTCTGTCGCGGCGAGCGGCTTGCCGCGACCCAGCAAAAGACCAAACGAGAAATTGCGCGATGTCGGGCTCGTAGCCGTCAGCACGAGATCGCCCAGGCCAGACAGCCCCATCAAGGTCTCGTCGCGCGCGCCTAGAGCGCGGCCGAGCCGGCGCAATTCGGCAAAGCCGCGCGCCAGCAGCGCCGCACGCGCGCTTTCACCGAGACCCAGTCCGGCCACCATCCCGCAGGCGATGGCATAGACATTCTTGGCTGCACCGCCCAACGCCACGCCTATCAGATCCTCGCTCGCATAGGGCCGGAATTGGCCGTGACCGAGCGTCGCCTGCAGGCGTTGGGCGACGCCGGCGCGCGCAGCGATCGTGACGGCGGTCGGCAACCCCAGCGCCACATCGCACGCAAAGGACGGGCCGGACAGAATGGCGGGCTCCGCGTCCGGCACGGTTTCGGCGAGCACCTCCGTCAGGAGCTTGCCGGTTTCCCGCTCAATGCCTTTTGCGCACAGAACGAACGGTACGTTGGCGCGCACATGGGTGCGGAGCTGCTCCAATATCGTGCGCAGATGTTGGGCGGGCACGACGACGAGCAGGAGGTCGGCCGCCGCCGCTGCCGCCAGATTGCCGGTGGCTTCTATGTTTACGGGCAGGGCCACGCCGGAAAGAAACGGCGTGTTCTCGCGTTTCACCTTGACGGCCGCCACGACCTCGGGCTCCCGCGCCCAAAGCGTCACGGAGCGGCCTGCCTGGGCGGAGACGAGCGCCAGCGCCGTACCCCAGGCGCCTGCGCCGATCACCCCGATACGGGCGTAAGCCGTTGCCGGATCGTCATTTTTGCTCATTTTTGCCCACAATTTCGGATTTATATTGCACTGCGAAGATTGAACGATTTGTTGATTATTCAGAAATATACGCTACGTTCTTTAGGAGAAAACAACAGGTGCGGGAAGCGGAACGTTCCATGGCTGAAAAAGACTCGGTGCGCTGCCAGATCGTCGAAGCCGCCAAAAAGCGGTTTTCGCATTTCGGGTACGGCAAAACGACCATGGCCGAAGTGGCCGGCGATTGCAGCATGTCGCCAGGCAATCTCTACCGCTTCTTTCCCGGCAAGCTCGACATCGCAGAAGCCATCGCGACCGAGGACTACACGAAGCATCTGGAGCATCTGCGCAAGATCGCAATGACGCCCGGCAAGAACGCGCGAGAACGGTTGCGCGAGTTCCTGTTCGAAGAATTGCGGCGCACCTATCACAAGCTCGAGAAAGATCCCCGCGCCTACGAGATGGCGACGGTGATCGCGCATGAGCGGCCGACCTATGCCAACTGGATGCTGGCGAACGAACGCAAGATTCTCGTGGAACTGCTCGACGAAGCCGAGCGGCGTGGGGAATTCGTGCCGGAGGACAAGGAATATGCGGCCGAGATGGTGCAGGCGGCGACGATGAAATTCCGCTATCCGCAATTGTGGTCGAAACTCACGCTCCCCAAGCTCGAGCGCGAACTGGAAGGCGTCTTGAAGCTCATCGTCGAGGGACTATGTTCTTACAAGACACGTCAGGAGAAGATCGAACGGGATGCGGCGGCCTGAGCCGCAACGCGCCCGTTCCGTCGCCACGATAACAGCATGCGTCGTATTCTATCGGCCGTCTTCGTTTCCGGTCTGGCAGTGCTGCTGTGCGGCGCCATGCCGATGCAGATCCGTCCGCCGCTCAGCGACGCGGACAAGGCCGATCTCGATCGCGTCAGCGCCTATCTCAACGCCATCCACACGCTGGAAGGCGGCTTCGTCCAGATCGGTCCGGAAGGGCAGATCGATCAGGGCATGTTCTACATCCAGAAGCCGGGACGCATGCGCTTCGAATATGCAGCCCCCAGCCCCACGCTGATCGTGAGCGACGGTTCGACCGTCGCGGTCGAAAACACGAAGCTCAATACGACGGACCATTATCCACTGTGGACGACGCCGCTCGATCTCATCCTCGGCGACGATCTCGACCTCAAGCACAATTCGGAAGTTGTGGGCGTCGAGCACCAGGAAGGCCAGCTCGTCATCGACGCGCGGTCGCACAGCCGGCGGGCGAACGGCAATATCACGCTCGTCTTCGCAGAGCCCGATCTGGAATTGAAGCAATGGTCGGTGGTGGATGCGCAAGGCCTGCTCACGACGGTTTCCGTGCGCGATCTCAAGCGGGACGTGAACCTCGATCCCTCGCTCTTCGCCATCGCGCAGAAAAACACCTTCACGAAGAAGGAAGAGTAGCAAGTTCTCCCGGTGTCATGGTCCGCGAAAGCGGGCCACCCAGTTGAAGCATGCGTATAGCTCGCAAATTGAGCGAGTTTTTTCGCAAGGAGGACTTACTCACCTGGGCGGCCCGCCAGTTTACACTCCGGCCGCGCTCTCGCGCGGACCGGGGTGCGGGCCGTGACAAATTGAGGATAAGGGAACGAACCCTTTGCGAAGCGCAGATGATACAAGCAGAAAGCCGCGTGACCGATGCAAAATCACAAGAAGAAGCGCAAACGGTCCATGAGCGGAACCGTCACGCTCGACGGCTTCGACCTGCGCTGGGAATTGCACAGCGAACCGCAATTCACCACGGAACACGGTTATAAGGGCCTGTGCATTTCCGCGCAGCTCATGGAAGGCGTGCATCGCGAATTGATGCTCGAATATCCCTTCCCGAAAAAGCAGCCGAATGTCATGGCGCATTTTCCGGAATCGCCCAAAATTTCTCAAAGCGTTGTCGAGGCCGATATTCTGCGGGCGATGGATGCCGGCTGGAATCCGGCATCGCGGGGCAAGCCGTTCGTTTTTCGGGTGCCGGATATTTCAAACTGATTGACGACCCGCTGTTTGCTAATAGAACCGAACACTTACAATCCTATTCAGTTCCGCATACAAGATGAATCAAGTCGTCCAAGGATTCCAAGAGAGCCGTAATTGTGTCGGGGGATAGGTAAAACGTGACCATATTCGGCGCGCTTGTGACGGCAGCATTTCTTGTATCGGGCGTTGTCGCCACATCAGAAAGCGCAATTTCCGAGGCTAAAAAGGTTTGCGTGAAGGATACCACTTACCCCCCCTTCGCTAAGAAAGCTCGTTGGCGCGCGCGACGGCTCGGGCGAACATGGCAAGTGGTTTGGGCGTTACCAGGGGACAACTGGGACTGCGCGAGGCTGAACATTCGCATCGACGCCGCAACAGGAAAGCCAATCAATCTTCACGGACACATCGACCCGTGCGTGACGTGCGTCGACGACCCGTACTAAATTCAAATTATGGGGACCGCAAATCTACTCGAGCTTGCCCGCGGATATGAGGGCATGGTAGGCGAGGGGCTCTAAGGCCCTTACACATGCATCCCCGCCTCCCCATTGTCGGCATCCCCTGCGACCATCGCATGGTCGGACACCATCCGTTCCATATGGTGGGGGAGAAATATATCGCGGCGGTCCGCGACGGTGCCGGCGCACTACCCCTGCTCATTCCCGTCCTGGCCGATCCGCTCCCGCCGGACGACATCTTGGCGACGGTGGACGGGCTATTGTTTACCGGCTCGCCCTCCAATGTTTCGCCCAAACGCTATGACGGACCGCCCCCGCGCGAAGGCGTGCTGCAGGACGAGCGCCGCGATGCGACCACGCTGCCATTGCTGGAATCCGCGATCGCGGCGGGCGTGCCCACGCTCTGCCTGTGCCGCGGCTTTCAGGAACTGAACGTGGCCTTCGGCGGCACGCTTCTGCAGCATTTAGAGGAAGCGCCGGGCCGCCTCGATCATCGCGAAGACCGCGATGCGCCGCTCGACGTGCAATATGGACCGGCACATGAGGTGCAAGTCGCGGCGAGCGGTTTGCTGGCGCGGCTCGTGCCGCAAACATCGTTCCGCGTGAATTCGCTGCATTCCCAGGGCATCGACCGCCTGGCGCCCGCGCTCCATGCCGACGCGACGGCGCCCGACGGCACGATCGAAGCGGTCTCCATGCCGCGGGCAAAAGGCTTTCTCCTCGGCGTGCAGTGGCATCCCGAATGGCGCTGGGCCGACAACGAAATTTCGCGCGCGATCTTTTCCGCCTTCGGCGACGCGCTGCGCAATGACAGACAGGGTGTGCGATGAATCGCGAAACGGAAGAAGAAATCGCGGAATGGCTCAAGGAACGCCGCGTGGGCGAAGTGGAATGTCTCGTTCCCGACATGGCCGGTATCGCGCGCGGAAAAATCCTGCCGACGAACAAATTCCTCAGCAGCCTGCGGCACGGCACGTTGCGCGTGCCCGAATCGATCTTTGGGCAGATGGTGACGGGCGGCGATTCGGAAACCGAAATGCTCACCTATCAGGCGCCGGACATGAATCTCATTCCGGATCCGGAAACACTGCGCATCGTTCCCTGGTACAAGGAGCCGACGGCGCAGGTCGTGTGCGATTGCCTGGACCAGAAGGGCGAGCAAATCGTCAACGCGCCCCGCGCGGTGTTGCAGCATGTGGTGGATCTTTACAAAGAACGCGGCTGGCGCCCGATCATCGCCCCCGAACTCGAATTCTTTCTCGCCGCCAAGAACATCGATCCGGACTATCCTCTGCAGCCGCCCGCCGGCAAGACCGGCCGGCCCCAGACGGGACGCCAGGCCTATGGCATCGACGCGGTCAATGAATTCGATCCCCTGTTCGAAGACATCTACGACTATTGCGAAGCGCAGGAGATCGGCATCGACAGCCTGATTCACGAAGAGGGCGTGGCGCAAGTGGAGATGAACTTCAACCACGGCGATCCCGTGGCGCTTGCCGACCAGACATTCCTGTTCAAGCGCACCGTGCGGCAGGCTGCCCTGCGGCACGACATCTACGCGACGTTCATGGCGAAACCTTACGAGCAGGAACCAGGCTCCGCCATGCACATTCATCAGAGCGTGGTCGACACAAAGCGCGGCAAAAGCCTGTTCGCGACCAAGAATGGCAAGGACACGCGCCTGTTCCTTGCCCATATCGCGGGCCTGCAGAGGCATCTGCCCGCCGCAATGCCGCTCATAGCACCCTTCGTCAATTCGTATCGCCGCCTTGTGCGCTTCCTGTCGGCACCGATCAACACCCATTGGGGCCATGAGAATCGTACGGTCGGACTGCGCGTGCCGACCTCCGACGCGCAGAACCGGCGCATCGAAAATCGCGTGCCCGGGGCGGACGCCAATCCCTATCTTGCCATCGCCGCGTCGCTTGCCTGCGGCTATCTCGGCATGATCGAGAATCTCGTGCCCACGAAGGCGATGGAAGGCAACGCGTATGAATCGACGCGTTACCAGCTCCCCCGGCATATTCTCGATGCGCTTGCCAAATTCCGCGCTTCCGGGGACTTGAAGGAAATCCTGGGCGAGAAATTCGTCGTGCTTTACAGCGACGTGAAGAATTCCGAGCACGACGCCTATCAGCAGGTCATCAGCCCGTGGGAGCGCCAGCATCTGTTGCTGAATGTTTGAATTCCGGCCGGCCGATGCCTTGCAGTATATTCGGCCGCCATGTTAGGAAGAACAGAAGCAGATTTCTTCCTGATAGCCATGGGTGCACTCAATATCAAGGATGCGAAGGTCGCGGCGAAGGCACGCCGGCTGGCCCGCCTGAGGGGCACGAGCATAACCAAGGCCGTATCCGAAGCGCTTGACGAAAGCCTGCGCGAAGCTTCGCGCGTGACGCTTGCGGCGCACGAGGCACGGGAACGGCAGGTGGACAAAATCGTCGACCGCTTCCTTGCCCGCAGCAAGCGCGGCGCCCGTTCGCCCTGGAAGGTTCTCGAAACGCTGTACGACGAACACGGTTCGCCGCGATGATTGCGGTCGACACGTCCGCCGTTATTACGATTCTCTGGCGCGAACCTGACGGAAAGCAATTGCGCGAGAAACTATCAGCTGCGGGCAACGCGGCGATCTCTGTTGGAACCGTGCTGGAGTTGCAATTGGTGACGGCGGGCGCCGGCATGACGGACGGGTGGGATCAGATCGAAGCTCTTTTCGGTGCCTATCGAATTGCCGTTCGGCCGTTTGGAGAATCGCAGTTGCGTATCGCCCGCGAGGCCGCATTGCGATTTGGCAAAGGTCGGCATAAAGCGTCGCTTAATTTCGGGGACTGCTTCGCCTACGCGCTGGCGAAGTCCGAAGGTCTGAAACTGCTCTGCAAGGGCGGCGATTTCGCGCACACCGATCTTGAACTTGCATAAGAAGATTTGCTCGCCAGGCAGGAGCAGATTCCGATGAGTCCGCGCCGAAGGCATTTGCCTTCTTTCATCCGATGCTTCGCCTTTGCCGCTATGTTGCCGCTAGCCGCCTGCGGCTTCTCGGCGCCCGCGCCGCAGCGCACACCGCCGCCGGAAGCGCCCAAACCGCCTGTCTCGCTGCTCGCCGCCACGCTTGAAATTCCGGCCGACGAGATCGCGCGCGCGCTGAACGAAAAGACGAAGAACGATCTCGCGGAAATTCACGATCAGCCGATGGATTGCGCCATCGCGAAATGTCGCCTCGATCTCGAGGCGACACGGACCGGCCCCATCGCCGCATCCGCAAGCGGCGATGCACTGTCGCTGTCCGTGCCGCTTTCGGTGACGGCGCAGATGCAGGTGAAGGGCCTTTTCTTCAAGACGAACGCCAATGGCACGGCGACAGGCACGGCCACGACACATACCTCTTTCGCACTCGGCAATGATTGGCGGCTTACCAGCAAAACGCAGGGCGCGGTGACGCTTTCCAATGCGCAGCTGAAGCTCGGTCCGTTGAAGATGAGCGTTGCGGATTTGTGGAACCGCAATGAGCAGCATCTGTCCGCGCCACTTTTCAAGGCGCTCGACCGCCGCGTCGCATCCGCTGTCAAGATCAAGCCACAGGCGGAGCGGCTGTGGGCGAAGGCGGCCTATCCCATTCGCGTCGGCAAATCGCCTGAGGCGTGGCTCATATTGTCTCCGGACAGAATTTTCGTGGCGCAGCCCGCGGTCCGCGGCAATGCGCTCGCGGTTTCGCTGGGGCTGGAAGTAAAAGCGCAGGTGGTCGTCGCCGATCATGCGCCGGCACCGCTGATGCAGCCGCCGCTGCCGGCGCCCGAGCGCCTTCAGGCGCCCTCCAATCGCTTCGGCTTCGTCGTGCCCGTGTTGCTGCCTTATGAAGAAGCCGTGCGGCTCGCGACGCAGCGGTTCGCGAAAAAACCATTGCGCGTGAACGGCATGACCGTGCGCTTCGAGCGCCTTGCCATCCTGCCGTCAGGCAAGGACGTGGTGGTGGCCGCGCATTTCTGCGTGAAGCAAGGCTGGGATCCGTTCGGCTGGTTCGATTCCTGCGGCGACGGCTATTTGCGCGGCGTACCAATATTCGATGCCGGTACACAAAAAATCCGCATCGCCAACCTGCATTACGATATTGCAACTGAGAACGTTCTGCTGTCCGCCCTGCGCGCGCTTGCCGGCGATACGCTGGCCAAAGCACTCGCGGCGAACCTCGTGTTCGACGCGAGCCGCGACATCGGTAAACTGGACGACGAGGTCAAGACCGCGCTCGCAAAGCCCCAGGGCCGCGGCGTGCGGATTTCGGGCAATATCGAATCCTTCGGCACGCCACAGCTCACCTGGACGGCGGATGGGTTTCTGGCCACATTTCCAGCCTATGGCACGATTGCCGCCGATCTCCACCTCGACAAAAATGCCGCGAACGGCGGCGAAGCGGCTGGGCTCCATCCGTGACTACGCCAATGCGGGCTGCTAGAGTTCCGGCATGATCGCCAAATGTTCTCTTCTCATTCTCTGCGCCCGGATTGGTTTCAACCCCTAGCCCGATCCTGGCAACGGTTTCCGCACGTTCTACATTTCCCATTGCAGCAGAGAAGTTCCATGGCGCAAGCAAGCACGACGCACAACCTTACCAAGCATTGGCAGGCGCTCGACGCCGCGCATCACGTTCATCCGTTCACAGACACCGCCGCGCTCAACCGCGAGGGGGTCCGCATTATCACCCATGCCGATGGCGTCTATCTGTGGGATTCCGACGGCAACAAGATCATCGATGGAATGGCCGGGCTTTGGTGCGTGCAGCTGGGCTACGGCAACCAGGCGCTGGCGGAAGCAGGTTACGAAGCGCTCAAGACGCTGCCCTACTACAATCACTTTTTCAAAACCACGAATCCGTGGACCGTGGAACTCGCAACCCGACTCGCCAGGTTGTTGCCGGAAGGCCACGAGCATGTGCTGTTTGCGAATTCGGGTTCCGAAGCCAACGACACCGCGCTCAAGCTCATCCGCTATTACTGGAATCTCAGAGGCAAGCCCGAGAAGAAAATCCATATCTCGCGCGACTATGCCTATCACGGCGTGACGATGGCCGCGGCTTCGCTTTCCGGCCTCACGCCGATGCATCCGCAATGGGACTTGCCGCTGCCGGGCTTCGCCAAGGTTCCCGCCCCCTATTGGTTCGGCGCAGAAACGGCGGGCTACGGCGATATGGGCCCGGAAGAATTCGGCCTGTTCATCGCCGAAAGGCTGGAGGACAAAATCCGCAAGCTGGGTCCGCACCGCGTCGCGTCGTTTTCGGCCGAACCGGTACAGGGCGCGGGCGGCGTGATCTTTCCGCCCGCTACATATTGGCCCGAAGTCCAGCGCATCTGCCAGGAATACGATGTGCTGCTGCATGTCGACGAAGTGATCACGGGCTTCGGGCGGACGGGCGAATGGTTCGGCTCGCAGACCTATGCCATCGCGCCCGACATCATGACCATGGCCAAGGGATTGTCGTCCGGCTATCAGCCCATCTCCGCAATCTCGCTCGGCGACCGCATGGCGGAGACGATCCTCAACGCGAATGAAGAGCTCGTTCACGGCTACACCTATTCGGGCCATCCGGTGGCTTCGGCGGTGGCACTCAAGAATCTCGAACTGATCGAAAAGCAGGGACTCGTCACGAGTGTGAAGCACACGATCGGGCCTTATCTGCAACGCCGCCTGCGGGAAACCTTCGAAGGTCATCCGCTGGTCGGCGAAGTGCGCGGCAAGGGCCTGCTCGCCGCGATCGAGCTTGTGCCGGACAAGCCGCAGCGCAGTTTCTTTCCGCGCGAAGCGGATGTGGGCACGCATTGCCGCAATTATTGCTTTGCCAACGGACTCATCATGCGCGCAATCCGCGATACGATGGTGCTTGCGCCGCCGCTCGTCGTCAGCGAAGCCGAAATCGAACTGATCGTGGCCAGGGCGAAAGACGCGATAGACCGCACAGCAAGGGACTTCAGAAAACTGTAGCCGTGGAACTGGCCATCGTATCCGTCAATGTCGCGCGACCGCGCCTCATCGCAGACGCAAATGGCGAGCCTGTGCTCACGGCCATCGCGAAAATACCGCTCGGGCAGAACTCGGTCTTCGTTGGCGCGACGAACATTGCCGGCGACGCACAGGCCGATCTCTCCGTGCACGGAGGGCTCGACAAAGCTGTCTACGCCTATCCGACCGATCACTGGCCGTGGTGGGAACGGGAGAAAGCCCTTTCCTGCGGTCCGGGATCGTTCGGCGAAAACCTGACGCTTGACGGCGCCGACGAAACCGACATCGCCATCGGCGACCGGTTTCGCTGGGGCGATGCCATTCTCGAAGTCGCCCAGCCGCGCGGTCCCTGCTTCAAGCTTGGTATCCACACCGGGCGACCCGACTCACCGCAGGCGATGACGCTTTCCGGACGCTGCGGCTGGTATCTGCGCGTCCTTCATGAAGGGCAGGCGCCCGTCCGCAATGCGCATTTCGTGCGCCTCGCCGCCGGCGGCGGCCCGAGCGTGCGTGAGGCATTTATCGCGGTTGTCGACCCGCGTGCGTCGGAAGAATTGCGCCGGCGCGTTTTCGCAGCGCCGGGACTGGCGGAAAGTTGGCGACAGGCCGTAGCGAAAAGGCTTACCACCAGCCGATGACATGCGAAAATGAAATGTGCTCATTATGCAACTGTCACTATAAAAGCGTGGCATATTCTTCTAACAAAAAAATTAGTTGCAAACTGTGGCTTCAGTGCATAGCTTCGATTTTGGAAGGACGAACCACTGTCCGGCAGGCACTGCCCCCCCGCTCGCACGCTGGACGGCGTTCTTCCTCGGTGTCGGTCATCCCCTCCCGGCACCAGCGCGTAACAGCGCATATGGCGCCCGACCAGCCCCCTGGTCGGGCGCTTTTTTATGCCCGCGCGGCTAGGCCGGGGCGGTGACACGCCGCAAAGTGAGATTGAGTCGGCCGCCGTCCGATATCCGCGACGAGGTCTTTGGAATAACACGGTCTATACCGTGGAATGCGAGCCGCGCCGGACCGCCGAACGCCAACACGTCGCCCGATCTGAGCCGGACGCTCTTGCTTGGGGAGCGGCGCGTCGGCCCGCCTATGCGGAAGACAGCCTCATCGCCCAAAGACACCGAGACGACCGGTGCATCGAGCGCTCCTTCGTCCCGGTCCTGATGCAGGCCCATACGCGCGCCGCTGCGATAGAAATTCACGAGACAGCATTCCGGGGGCGCGGGATAACAGGAGATCGCACTCCACAAATCCAGCAATACCTGCGGCATGGTTGGCCAGCCTGTATGCGTGATCGGATGCCGCTTGGCATAACGGTAGCCGCTCTCATCGGACAGCCACCCCAACGATCCGAAGTTCGTTTCTTCGACCGAGAATGGCGCCCCGGATCCCGGCATTCTGGGCCGATAGAAGGGTGCCTCCTGCACCAGCCGAAACACCTCGGCCACCAGGCCCTCCTGTTCCGAAGCGCTGAAATATTCCGGCCACAACCAAACGCCCGGCGCGACCTCGAGTTTGTGCGGCGGGTTCGCCATCGCGGCTCAGCGCCCCTTGATGGTTCCGGGAACATTGTAGAGACCGCGAAACGCGTTGCCCTGCCCGCGCCCCTCCAGCCATGCCTTGAACGTCTGCGCGGAGTAGTCCGCTTCCAGCCAGTCGCGCAGCGTGCGACCTGTCGCCTGTTCCGACGCGAAAGGCACGAACAGTTTCAGCCAGCGCTGATGCGGTCCCGGCAAATGCAGATAGGGCCATGCAGAAAACTGTCCTTCGGCCAATGCGTGCGCGGCAATGCCATGCGTATGTAGAAGAAAGAGCGCCGCGGCAAAGCTTGTGCGATCCTGGCCGCCCGAACATTTGAGCAGAAAGGGTCGCGACGCGTCGTCGAAAGCGCGCAGCAGATCGAGCAGCATTTCGCGAGTTGGCAATTGGCGCGAGTTGAGCTTGACGTCGCGATGTGCGACGCCGATTTGTGCGCAAATCCGCGTCTCATAACGCCACCAGGAATATCCGGGGTTGTTGCCCCGCAAATTGATCACCGCTCGGATTCCACGCGCGCGCAGAAACGGGCCGAGGAACCCCGCATAGGCCTGCGCGGCGCGGGCCGCCTTTCCGCTCTCGATCCAATGAAAATTGTAAAGCAGATCGACCGGCGTTCGCATCGCTATCGCGCGCTATCGCCGGTCGTGCCGTTGGGAAAGGTTGGAGCAATTCTGTTCGATTGTCGCAAGGAAGAGCCCGCCGGATTCGACGGGTGCAGTGTGCACCTCAGGTTGGTTGCGGAGCAAGATTTGTCGCCGTTTCGGCGCGCAGCACGACCCGCCGCAGCACGAGGCCCATGACAAGCAAAACGATAAGGGGCCCGATCGGCGTGACCCGGATCGCAAAGGAAAGAAAAAACAGATTTGCCGCAGCCACACCGATCCATTCCACGCGATCGAAAGGCCGGTCGCGAAACAGCAACGCCAGGGCGACGGCAAGCATGGGAAAATCATACATGTGCAAATAGGGCGTCGCGAGCATCGCCGCGAGTGCAAGGCCGGCCCCCTTGACCGTCGTGGATATATTCTGGCGCCACAACCATATCGCCGCGCAGAGGCACATGACCGTGACGGCGCCCTGAACAATCCAGCCAACCGCATCCGTAGTCCCCAGCAGCCGCGCAATCGCGTAGGCGCTCTGCATTTTTTTCCAATCCCCGCCCGCCTCCGTGAGCAGAAAGTTGGACGCGACGGGCAGATAGTGGATGAACGCCCGGTATGTGACGGTTCCGAAGGCAACCCACGCCGCGGCAATTCCGAGCGATGCTGTCAAGGTCGCGGCAAACAACACCCGCCAATAGCCGGCAAATACGAAAACGATTGGAATTAGAATTCCGAACTGCGGCTTGTAGGTCAGCAGGCCCAGGAAAACGCCAGAGAGAAGAGGGCGGCGATCGACGCAAAGCAGAACGCCGCCCATCAGCGCTGCGGTCAGAAATCCCGTCTGCCCAACAATGGCATTGGCGAACGAGAACGGCGCGGCGCAGGCCACAATCGCCGCTTCGCGTCTTCCCACGATGGCGGCAATCGTGGCCGCATAGGCCGAAGCCGTCGCCGCGACCCAACCCAGGAATGCGGCGGCATAGGGCAGGCAGGCGAGAAGACTGGCGACCAGGAGAAAAAGCGGCGGGTAATTCCAAAGCAGAAAGCCGGGGAACGAATGTCCGGCGGCGGCGACCTGGGCCGCGTGATGGGCCTGCGGGTCGTAACTCGCGGCCGGCGCGCCTGCGAGCGCCGATTTGCCGGCCACCCACACTTCGAGAAAATCCGTAACAAAGGGCTTTCCGGTCGCGTCCGCGATCCAGCCGTGTTGAAAAAAAATCAGCAGGAGTCCGCCGACATAGCCCGCCGTCAGGGCGAACGCCACAGTCGTAAAGAGCTTGTCCGGGTGCGCCCAAAGAGACGCTTCGTTCACCGACGATTTCATCCCGCATTCCAATCCGGCCACGCGAAGGATATTAGCGCCCTTACCATTGCCTGATTCTTAAGCCGGCGATTGCTCCCTGGCCTTGGCTTCTATTTCAAACCGCGAACTCGCCCGCGATGGCTGCGAAATGCAGGACCGCCGCTGTCAATACGAATCCATGCCAGATCGCCTTGTGATAGGGCATGCGTTCCAGGAGGTAGAATGCGACACCAGTGGAATAGACGAGACCGCCCGCCAGCAGGAGCCACAGATTCGCCCGGGCAATGGAGGCGGACAACGGTTTGATCACCGTCACGACCAGCCAGCCCATGCCGAGATACAGCACCATACTCACCATTTCGAAGCGCCGCGGATAAAGCATTTTCAGGATCACGCCCGCCGTCGCGCCGAACCAGATGAGGCCCAGAATGACGTCGCCTTCGGGCTGGCCGATGCGATTGACGGCGAGCGGCGTATAGGTGGCAGCGATCATGATGAAGATCGCCGCATGATCGAAGCGGCGGAACCACTCCTTCGCATTGCCGTGCGGCGCGAGATTGTAGACGGCCGACGCAGTCACCATCGCAAGCAGGCCAATGCAATAGACAGAAACGCTCGCCACCACGCTGAGGCCCGTCACGTGAAACAGCAGCCAGGCGCCGCCATTGATGGCGAACAGAACGCCCAGCACATGGATGACGGCATCGGCCGTGAGTTCCGAACGGCTGTAAAAGCGGGTGAGTTTTTCGAGCGTCACGAGCCTGTTCCTTGTCCGCTTTTCATTACAAGGAAACCGGAAAACCGTAAATTGCAGCTCTCACCGACAGATGAATTTATTCTGCTGCAGTGCCTCGGATCGTGTCTGCGTCGCGGAATTTCATCCAACGGAAATTCCTGCGGCGGGCGCCTTAATTGTCCAGGAACGACCGCAGTTTCCGCGACCGGCTCGGATGCTTGAGCTTGCGCAGTGCCTTAGCCTCGATCTGGCGGATACGTTCGCGCGTGACCGAGAATTGCTGGCCAACTTCTTCCAGCGTGTGATCGGTGTTCATGCCGATGCCGAAGCGCATGCGCAGCACGCGTTCCTCGCGCGGCGTAAGCGTGGCGAGCACCCGCGTTGTCGTCTCGCGCAAATTCGCCTGGATCGCCGCGTCGATAGGGAGGATCGCGTTCTTATCCTCGATGAAATCGCCCAGGTGACTGTCTTCCTCGTCGCCGATGGGCGTTTCGAGGCTGATGGGCTCTTTCGCGATCTTGAGCACCTTGCGCACTTTTTCGAGCGGCATGGCCAGACGCTCGGCCAGTTCTTCCGGCGTGGGCTCGCGGCCGATCTCATGCAGCATCTGGCGCGAGGTGCGCACCAGCTTGTTGATCGTCTCGATCATATGTACCGGAATGCGAATCGTGCGTGCCTGATCGGCGATGGAGCGGGTGATGGCCTGCCGGATCCACCAGGTGGCGTAGGTCGAGAACTTGTAGCCGCGGCGGTATTCGAATTTGTCGACCGCCTTCATGAGGCCGATATTGCCTTCCTGGATGAGATCGAGGAATTGCAGGCCGCGATTGGTGTATTTTTTCGCGATCGAGATGACGAGGCGCAGATTGGCCTCGATCATTTCCTTCTTCGCCTGGCCGCTTTCGCGCTCACCCTTCTGCACCGTCTGCACGATGCGCCGGAAGTCTATGATCGACTGGCGCATCTCCTGCGCCAGCGTCTGGATGTCGTCGCGATATTGCTTGATGCGTTCGCGCTCTTCCTGGACGAAATCGTGCCAGCCCAGACCGCTCAGCCGGCCCACGCGCCGCGCCCAGTTGGGATCGAGCTCGTTGCCGAAATGCTGCTTGAGGAAATCGACGCGATCCACGCCATGCGCTTCGGCCAGCCGGAGCAGGCGGCCCTCGATCGAAACCAGACGGCGGTTGATGCCGTACATCTGATCGACGAGCGCTTCGATGCGGTTGTTGTTGAGCTTCAGGCTCTTCACGAGATCGACGGTCTCGGAACGCAGCTTCTTGAAGCGACGCTCCTGCCCGGTCGAAAGCTCGTCGGAGGCCAGCGCGGCCTCGACGGAAGCATCCTGCAGCTTGCCCAGTTTCTTGTAGAGATTCGCGATCTGGTCGAGCGTTTCCAGCACTTGCGGCTTGAGTGCCGCTTCCATTGCCGAAAGCGAGAGATTGCCCTCGTCGTCGAAATCGTCCGCCTCTGCCGCAGCGTCCGCGGCTGCGGCGGCCTCGGCCGGATCGAGAGGCTCGTCCGACGCAGAAGCAGGAGCAGGCTCGGGCTTCTGGAATTCGGGGCGCGGCGCGGGCGGCGGCGCGGCATGGCCGTTCATCAATGGTGATGCGACTTGCGCCACCGTAAAGCCGGCCGGCACGCCAACAACGGCGGCAACCGCCGCTTGCCCATCGGGCCCCGCGCCATACATCGCTTCGAGATCGATGATGTCGCGCAGCAGCACCTTGCCTTCATTGAGCTCGTCCCGCCATACGGTCAGCGCTTCGAAGGTAAGCGGGCTCTCGCACAGGGCGCCGATCATGAGTTCGCGGCCGGCCTCGATGCGTTTGGCGATGGCGATTTCGCCTTCGCGCGACAGCAGCTCGACCGATCCCATTTCGCGCAGGTACATGCGTACGGGATCGTCGGTGCGGTCGTATTGTTCGCCTTCTTCGCCGGTCTTGACGGCGACCTGCTTGGCCTCGACGAGCGCGGGCACTTCGCTCTGCTCTTCCTGTTCTTCGGCCTCCGTGACGTTGATGCCCATCTCGTTCAGCATCGACATGGTGTCTTCGATCTGTTCGGAAGACACCTTGTCGGAGGGCAGGACCTTGTTCAGTTCGTCATAGGTTACATAGCCCCGCTGCTTGGCGCGGGTGACCATTTTGCGGACCGCGACATCGGACATGTCGAGCAACGGCGAATCGGCATCCTCGCGCGGCGCCTGGGGATCGGCGGGAACACCCGGTGTCTTGGCGACCGGCGGCTTCACTTGCAGCGTCATTTTTGTATCCGGCGCCTTTGCGGCAAGCGGTTGCACGGGCTTCTTCTCGGACGCCGGTTTGGGTTGTGCCTTGGCAACGGGCTTCACCTCTGTTTTCAACTCGGTTTTCGCCGGGGAGACCGCCTGGGCCTTCACAGCGGGTTTGGCGATCTTCGTCGTGTTCACGACAGGCTTGGCTACAACAGGCTTCAGCGCGACAGGTTTCGCGGCAACGGATTTCGACGCCGGCTTCGGTCCGGCACGCTTCGACGCAGCCCGTTTGGGCGGCGCCTTGCGAGAGGCGGCGGTCTTGGCACTTACCGGCTTGGCAGATTTGGCGCGGGCCTGTTTTGCCCTGGATGCGCCATGCTTGGCCTTTGCTGGTTTTTTCGCGCGGTGTGCGGTTTTCGTTGCCATTCCGTCGTTCGCAGGTTCGCCGTCCGGGACGGCCAGGTTCAGATTCGCGGCCCGATTGTGGCCGCCGGCCTATCGGGCATCAATCACTCCGGGGAGCGAAGAAACGTTGCGCATCGCGCCAACTCTCCTCGCTGGCCTCAGACTTGAAACGCTCGAAGGCCCGCCTCTGTTCAGGATCGATTTCGGCGATCTGCCGCAGCTGGGCTGCGGCGTGCAACCAGCGGACTTCGATTTCGTCGGCACCGGCGCCTCCCCGTTCGACGCTCTCTTGCGCCACGCCATCCTGCCCCACAGCATTGCCGGCCCGCCGCGCCTTGAGACGCTCGACAAGCTCAGCCATGCCTGAGCGGACGAGATGGTCTTCCAGCCTCCCAGTTTCAAGCCCAAAGCCGGAAGCGGCGACGTTTAGGAGTTCATGCCGCAACCTGTCAAGCGAACGATCCGAAAAGTGCAGCGCGGCCAGGATTTCGCCCTGGCGTTGCAGGATTTCAGGCGCCTGGAGCGCGAGCGCCAGAACCTCCTGCTCTTTGAGTGCTCTGGGACCGGCCCCGCGTGCCAGGAGGCTCGCGCGCACCGCGGGCGAAACGCTCTCCTGCCGCATCGTCGCCTTGCCGCCCCTGGCGAAATCGCGCGGCCGCGGCCTGTCCCGCTCCCGGCGCACCTCCGGCTGACGCCGCTTGAAGGCCTCGAAAATCCGGTTGTCGAAATCGCGCCGGTAGTAATCCGCCACCTTGGAGTCGCGGATCTGGCCGACCAGCTCCGCCAGCCTGCGCTCCAGGCCCGCCCGGCGCTCGGGCGTCGAAAAGTCCTTGCCCTCCGTCTCCACCCGCCACAACACTTGGCCCAGCGGTTCGGCCTTTTCGAGCATGGCCTGCATGGCGATTGCCCCTTCGGCCCGGATGAAGCTGTCCGGATCGTGGTCCGGCGGCAGGAATGTAAAGCGCAGCGAATAGCCGGGCTGAAGTTCAGCCAACCCCAGCCGCGCCGCCCGCTGCCCGGCGCGTTGTCCGGCCTCGTCGCCGTCGAAGGCGAGAATCGGTTCCGGCGCCATGCGCCAAAGCAGCGCCAATTGGTCCAGGGTGAGAGCCGTACCCAGGGGTGCTACGGCGGCTTCGAAGCCCGCGCGCACCAGCGCGATCACATCCATATAGCCTTCGGCGACGATGATCGTTCCGTTCTTGAGCGCGGTGGTCCGCGCAGCGGCGAAATTGTAGAGTTGGTGCCCTTTGGAAAAGAGCGAAGTCTCGCCGGTGTTGATGTATTTGGGCTTGGCGTCGGCTGCGAGCGCCCGTGCGCCGAACGCGACGATGCGGTCCCTGGCGTCGGCGATCGGGAACATCAGGCGGTTGTAAAAGAAATCCCGCGCGGCGCGGCCGTCTTCAGGCGCGCGTGCCAGACCCGCCGCGACCATATCCTCCAGCGGAATGTTCTTCGCCTTGAGATGATCGATGAGCGCGGTTTGCGCATCGGGCGCAAAACCCAGACGAAAGCGTGCTTCCGCCGCTTTATCGAGGCCGCGCGATTCGAGATAGGCGCGTGCCGGGCTCCCTGCGCGGCTCTGCAACTGCATCTCAAAAAACGCGCACGCCGCCTCGACGATATCGTAGAGCGATTTCTTCTTCTGCTCGCGTGCTTCGTCGTCCGGCGACCATTTGGGCAGTTCGACCCCCGCTTCGCCCGCAAGGCGCTCGACGGACTCGGGGAAGGTGAGACCTTCCGTCTCCATCAGCCATTTGAACGCATTGCCGCCCGCGCTGCAGCCGAAGCATTTATAGGTGCGCCGTTCGTTTTCGACCTTGAAAGACGGGGATTTTTCCTTGTGAAACGGGCACAGGCCCCAAAAGATTCGGCCGCGGCGTTCCAGCTTCAGCCGCCGGCCTACCAGCTGGACGAGATCGGTTCGCCGCAGGATCTCCTCGAGAAGGCCGTCGCCATAGCGCATTATAACAGTCTACGCCTCTCCTGCGCGCAAAGCTTGCGCCGACCGATTCGAATCCTGTGAGTCCATAACTTAGGGTGCGAGTTTCCGGACAAAATGGAAGCTCGTGATCGACAGCCCCAGCCGGTGATAGAACCGATGGGCGGCCAGGCGATGCGTGCCGCTGTCGAGATGGAATTCCCGGCAACCCTCTTGAACCGCCAGATCGATCATCCAGCGCATCAGCCGCTCGGCAAACCCCTTGCCCCGGTGGCTCTCCAGCGCTACGAGATCGTCGACATAGAGCGCTTTGCCCCAGGCCAGCCATTCGGAGACGCGGAACCCGGCGCAGGCGACCGGCCGGCCTTCGTCTTCCACAAATATAAGCCGCCAGCCCGATTGCGCCTGCTGCCGGCGGACACGGGCGAGGAATTCCTCCACCGTCGCGATATGCGGCCTGAGCACCTGCATGACGGGAAAGACGCGGACAATGTCCGCGTTGGACGTCGCTTCCCGCACGTCACCGGCAATCATCATTCGCCCTTTTTGAGCGTGCCGGTTGCAATGGGACGGACCGCTGTCTGTCCCGGCGGGAACATGCCGAAGGCGATGCCAAGTGTGTCAGGTACCTGAAAGTCATAGACAAGCTGGAATGACGGCGCGCCAGGTTGTACGGCGCTCTTGAAGGTCACCGACTTGCCGGGGACGACGACGGCGTTTGTGTAGTGGATCACATGCACGCCATCCGTGTAGTCGGCATGCAATGTTCCTCCCTCGGGGTAGATGAGCATGATCTGGTCAAAGCTGCCGGCCGGCTGGCCTTTGGCGTCGAAGAGATCCGTGTGATCACGTCGCACCAGCGCAGCTCCGCCGGCTTCAACTGTAATCGTGGACGAGCCTTTCGATGTGCCGCCGGTATCGGCGACCTTGCCTGCCCCGCTGTCCCAATGGCCGACGAGAAATCCGATGTCCGCCAGGTCCGGCTTGAGCGTGGGTTGTGCCATGGCCGGCGACACGATCCAGACCGCCATAGCGGCGGCGAGCCATTTCATTTCGCACCGCTCAGCAATGCCTTCACCGCGCCACTTGCCTGGGCGAAATCCATCTGGCCGGCATAGCGCTCTTTCAGCGCCGCCATCACCTTGCCCATGTCCTTCATCGAGGCGGCGCCGAGCTCGGCGATCACCGTCTGCATGGCTTGTTTCGCGTCCTCCGCACTCATCTGCTGCGGCATGAATTCCCAGATAATGGCGATTTCTTCGCGTTCGGAGGCGGCGAGTTCCGGGCGGCCGCCCTGCTCGTAGATGGCGGCCGATTCCTCGCGTTGCTTGATCATCTTGGCGAGCAGCGAGAGAATTTCGTCGTCGCCTACGCCGGCGCGATTGTCCGCCGTGCGGCCCGCTATGTCGCGGTCCTTGAGCGCGGCCAGCATGAGACGCAGCGTCGAGACGCGGCGCGGCTGGCGCGCCTTCATCGCCTCTTTCAGCGCGTCGTTGAATCGCTCGCGCAGACCCATGCCCGTTCTCCTGCTGGAAAATGCGAATTTAGGCGAGTCGCGCCACTGCGACAATTGCCTGCCTCTCAGTGCCCGTTTCCATACGACACACGCTTGACCCCTTCGACGCCCGTCCCTATTTTCCCGCCGATCCGAGGCCCCCCGATGAACGACATTTCCTCTCCCTCCGTCGCACACAGCGCGGTGGCATTTTCGCGCGCGAGCGGCCTGCTCGTGCTGGCGGACGGAACGGTGTTCGAGGGTTATGGTTTCGGCGCGGTCGGCCACGCTGTGGGCGAAGTCTGCTTCAACACGGCGATGACCGGCTACCAGGAAATCCTCAGCGATCCGTCCTATGCCGGCCAGATCGTCGCCTTCACCTTTCCCCATATCGGCATCGTGGGCACCAATGGCGAAGACATCGAAGCGTTGACGCCCTCGGTGCGCGGTCTCGTCGTGCGCGCCGACGCGGAACAGCCCTCGAACTATCGCGCGCTGGGCGCGCTCGACCGCTGGCTCAAATCGCACAACATTCCCGCGATCGCCGGCATCGACACACGCGCGCTCACGTCGCGGATCCGCACCCTTGGCATGCCGCATGGCATTGTCGCGCACGCGCCGGACGGAAACTTCGATATCGACGCGCTCTTGGCAGCCGCGCGCGCCTTTCGCGGCCTGGAAGGACTCGATCTCGCACGCGAGGTCACTTGCCGGCAAACCTACACCTGGCGCGAGACGCCCTGGGCCTGGGACAAGGGCTATGGCGAACAGGCTGAGCCCAGCTGGCGCGCCGTCGTCCTCGATTACGGTGTGAAGCGCAACATCCTGCGTCAGCTTGCCGGCCATGGCGCCGAGATCACCGTTCTGCCGGCCGATGCGAGCTTTGCCGATGTGATGCGCTACGAGCCGCACGGCGTGCTGCTGTCCAATGGACCCGGCGATCCGGCAGCAACCGGAACTTATGCCATCCCCACCATCAAGGCGCTGGTCCGTCAGGAGTTGCCTGTCTTCGGCATCTGCCTCGGCCATCAGATTCTGGCGCTGGCACTCGGTGCGCTGACAAAAAAAATGGCGCAGGGCCATCATGGCGCCAATCATCCGGTGAAGGACCTGGAAACCGGTAAGGTCGAGATCGTATCGATGAATCACGGTTTCACCGTGGATCGCGAAACGTTACCCGGCAGTGTGAAGGAAACCCATGTCTCGCTGTTCGATGGCACCAATTGCGGCATCGCCCTGGAGGGAAAGCCGGTCTTTTCCGTGCAATATCATCCCGAAGCTTCCCCGGGACCTATGGACAGCCATTATCTGTTCGACCGCTTCGCCATGGCGGCCCGGGCACGCGCAGGTTAGCCATGGCGCGGGACGATATCGCCAAGCTCGATTTCCGCACGGCGGCGGAGCAACTCGCCCAGGCACCCAAGCCCTATATCGTGCTGTTCGAGCGCGGCGACATGCTGATCGAATTGTTTTCGCCGCGCGGTCGCGATACGCAGGGACCGCATGATCGCGACGAACTCTATGTGATCGCGTCGGGCAGCGGCACGTTCCGTCGCGGCGACAAGACGCTCGATTTCGCGACAGGCGATACACTGTTCGTGCCCGCTTTCCTGCCGCATCGCTTCGAAAGCTGGAGCGATGATTTCAAGACCTGGGTGATCTTCTTCGGACCCGCGGGCGGCACGATTTCAGCGTAAGTGCTTGCGCACCACGAGCTTGAGGCCGGACCAGATATCGGTCACGGCGCATACCTTCACGTCCACCAGATCGGTTTTCAGCGCGCCGGCGCGGATCACATCTTCCGTGAGATCGGTCGGTATCTTCGCCGATTTCTTGTACCACGACACCCAAAGCGCCCCATCCGGCGCGAGCGACTTCCGGGCTTTCGCCAGATCGCGTTCGAACGCCGCCCGCGAGTTCGCAAACAGATGCACGATATCGCACCCGCCCTTCGGGGCTCTCGCCACGAATGATACGTCCTCAGGCAAAGGATCGAGCCAGTCGCGATATTCGCCGGGCGCACCGATCGCGAAGATCGCAGTACCCGGTTTGATGCCGAGCTTCTTTGCGAGCGGCGTGCCGGAATACCCCGCCAAATCTGCTACCGCCTGAGTTCGATCACGTCGAATGTCGATTCCTGCACGGGATAGGGAAACTCGATGCGCGCGGAGGACGGTCCCGTCGCCGACAACAATCCGATCGTGTCGTCGGGCGTGGCGGCTGCTCCCGCCGTCGCCTCATTGCCCGAATAGCGATGCCACGGCTCCCCCTTCACGGATGCCGCGCCCAGCAACACATAGCCGCCGGACTCATGCGGATAGAGTGCACCAAGGAATCGCTGCGTGCCTGAGTCCTTTTCGAAGAACAAACCGCCCGCTCTTTCGGTGACGCGGCAATTGAACCAGGAATAGACGACATCCGGCGCCATGCCGCCGAGTTTCATCGTGCGGCAGCGCCAATACCCCACCAGCGCGCCTGCGCGAACGGGTTCGGCGGCACGATCGAGCACGTCTCGGATGACGCCGATGTCGCGTCCGGACTGCGCCTCCGCCAGGCCTTGCGCGCGGGCTTCGTCGATACGTTCCAGACGATGCACATCGTAAGGCGATGCATTGTCCTGCCAGCCTGCATAGGCTGCGGATTCCGCCGCCGCGACGGCAAGCGCCGCAACAGCCAATCTAATTTGCCACGTCCGCATGGACCTTCTCCTCTTGTGCGTCCTCGCCGTTGGTATCCGGCGCAATCCAGCCTTTGAGATCCGCGCCCGGCGGCATCCCCACGATGTTGTAACCCGCATCGACGAAATGGATTTCGCCGGTCACGCCGGCCGACAGATCGCTCACGAGATAGAGCGCCGCGTTGCCGACATGATCGAGCTCGATGTTCTTCTTGAGCGGGCTGTGCGCCTTGTTCCACTTGAATACGGTGCGCGCTTCGCCGATGGCCGAACCCGCCAGTGTGCGCATCGGTCCCGCCGAAATTGCATTGACCCGGATGCCGTCGCGGCCCAGATCGGCGGCGAGATACCGCACGCTCGCTTCGAGGCCGGCCTTGGCGACGCCCATGACGTTGTAATTGGGGGTGACGCGCGTGGCGCCCAGATAGGTCAAAGTGAGCAACGCGCCGCCCTTTCCGCCCGACGATGGTTTCGTCATCAGCTGCGCCGCGCGTTGCGCGACCGCCGTAAAGGAGTAGCAGGATATGCTCAGACTACGGACGAAATTGGCGCGTGTCGTATCGACATAGCGGCCCTTGAGTTCGTTCTTGTCGGAATGCGCGATGGCGTGGACCACAAAATCGAGCGTGCCCCAGCGGGTTTCGAGCGCGTCGAACGTCTCGTCGAGCTGGGCGTCGTCTTCCACGTCGCAGGGCAGGACGATTTCCGAGCGGATGGACGCAGCCAGCGGCTTCAACCGCTTCGCCTGCGCGTCGCCCTGATAGGTGAACGCCACGTCCGCTCCGTGAGCGGCCAATGTGCGCGCAATGCCCCAGGCGATCGAATGATCGTTCGCAACACCCATCACGAGCCCTCGCCGGCCGTGCATCAAGCCCTTGCTCTCAGTCATGCTGTGTCCTTTCGGATTCGTGCCGAATCGGGACAGCAGAAGGAGCCTCGTCCCGTGTCTTGCAAGCATTGTGCGCGTCAGGCGTCGTGACGCCCGAATACCAGAGTCGCATTGGTGCCGCCGAAGCCGAAGCTGTTGGAAAGCACGCGTTCGAGCTTCGCGCCGTCTATCCGTGAGCGGACGATGGGTGCGTCCGCGACCTCAGGATCGAGCTCGTCGATATTGGCGCTCTCGGCGATGAAGCCGCCCTGCATCTGCAGGAGAGAATAGATAGCCTCCTGCACGCCCGCCGCGCCCAGGGAGTGGCCGGTGAGCGATTTGGTGGAATTGACGGGCGGTATGCGCGAACCGAACACCTCGCGCAGGGCACCCACCTCCGTCACATCGCCGACCGGCGTCGAGGTGCCGTGCGCGTTGATGTAGTCGATGGAGCCGTTCACGGTGGCGAGCGCCTGGCGCATGCAGCGCACCGCGCCTTCCCCGGAAGGCGCCACCATGTCGTAACCGTCGGATGTGGCGCCATAGCCCACAAGCTCGGCATAGATTTTCGCGCCCCGCGCTTTGGCATGTTCGAGTTCCTCGAGCACGAGAACACCGCCGCCGCCGGAAATGACAAAGCCGTCGCGGTCCTTGTCGAATGCGCGCGAAGCCTTTTCGGGCGTCGCGTTATAGTGCTGCGACATCGCTCCCATGGCGTCGAACAGCACAGACAGCGTCCAATCGAGTTCTTCGCCGCCGCCCGCGAACACGATGTCCTGCTTGCCCCATTGAATCAGCTCGCCGGCATTGCCGATGCAATGCGCGCTCGTGGAACAAGCGGAGCTGATGGAATAATTGACGCCTTTGATCTTGAACCAGGTCGAAAGCACCGCGGAACAGGTGGATGACATGGCTTTGGGCACCACGAATGGACCGACCCGCTTGGGGCCCTTGGCGAATTCGCTGCGCGCCGTATCGGCCGCTGCGACCAAGGCTTTGGTGGACGGCCCGCCGGAACCCATAATGAGGCCGGTGCGCTCGTTGACGATATCTTTTTCCTCCAGTCCCGCATCGGCGATCGCCTGCTGCATGGCGAGGAAATTGTAAGCGGCGCCATCGCCCATGAAACGTCGCGCGCGCCGGTCGATGATGGCATCGAGGTCGATCTTGAGGCTGCCATGCACCTGGCAGCGGAAACCCATTTTTTTATAGTCCTCGGCGGTCACGATGCCCGATCGCGCCTCGCGCAAAGAGGTCACGACCTCCTGCGCGTCGTTTCCGATCGACGACACGATGCCCATGCCGGTAACGACGACACGTCTCATGGACGCCCTCCTATCAGCAGCGATCGGCACACCGGGAAATCTGCTCAGGCCGGCGCCGCTGCTGCCCGGCGGATCGCCTGTGTTTCATCGGTGAAGAGACCCACGCGCAAATCCTTGGCTTCGTAGATCACCTTGCCGTCGACTTTCATGATGCCGTCCGCGATGCCGACGACGAGCCGGCGCATGACGACGCGTTTGAGGTCGATGTAATAGCTGACGAGCTTGGCGCTCGGAAGCACCATGCCGGAGAATTTCACTTCGCCGACGCCAAGCGCACGGCCGCGGCCCAGACCGCCCAACCAGCCCAGGAAGAAGCCAACAAGCTGCCACATCGCGTCCACCCCCAAGCAACCCGGCATGACCGGATCGTTCTGGAAATGGCATTTGAAGAACCAGAGGTCGGGCCGCACTTCCATCTCCGCCTCGACTTCGCCCTTCTCGTGGCTACCGCCGTGTTCCGTGATCCGGGTGATACGGTCGAACATCAGCATCGGCGGCAACGGCAGACGCGCATTGCCTTCGCCGAAAAGCTCGCCTCGCGCGCAGGCCAGCAAGCCTTCCAGATCGAAGCTCGGTTTGCGTCCCAGCATGGGAATCCATCCGTTTCGGGTTCGGCGCGGACCATGACCCTTGACTTTTGGGTCCGATTGCCGATTTCCTGCCAGTTAGAAGCATTCCAATCCGCAAGGGGCGGATTGCGATTTGGCAAAGATGAAGGGCGAGTGCCTGCGGCGCAAGAGCCGACTTGATAGGCGGAGACTATGACGGCCGGAAAAACGCCAGGGATGGAGCCAGAGAAGGCCAGCGCAAGGTTGCGCACGGCCGGCCTGAGGCCCACCCGACAGCGCGTGGCGCTGGCCGACCTGCTGTTCCGGCAGGGCGACCGACATGTCACGGCCGAATCGCTGCATGGCGAAGCGAAGGCGGTCGGCTGCAAGGTTTCGCTGGCGACGGTCTACAACACCCTCCATCAGTTTACGGAAGTGGGATTGCTGCAGCAGGTGGTAGTCGAGGCCGCCCGCTTCTATTTCGATACGAATCTCGGCGACCATCAGCATTTCTACGACGAGGAAGACGGCGCGCTGACCGACATCCCGGCCGGCACTATCGCTGTTTCGGGTGTGCCGGCCCCACCCGAGGGCACACAAATAGCCCGTGTGGACGTCGTTGTGCGCATTACGCGCAATTGAGTCCTGAAATCGGCCATCGCCGGCGAAACGCACGGATACGCCGACAGGTACGCGCGGAACTGTCGAAAGACTTCGCGTAACCCTTCCCTTTTTGCCGTTGAAATTCCCTGATCAGGGAATAGCGTTTCCCTGTTCCGTGCCGAAAAAATCCCTGTTCGGCCAAAAACAGCTCCCTGATAATTCCCTGTTATTTTTCGACCTCCTGCCGTAACCATCTGTATATATTGAAGAAAACTTTTTAGCCCTCTCGAAAAAATGCAACCGACGCCCTCTGCTCGACCGGGCATGTCGGCACGACGCGACTTGCGGATACTGGAACGAAGCCGTGATTGGGAAGGAGGCGCAAGCCTCCGACATTGACAAAATTTGGTACCGGTTTGATCAAATGTCAAACCAAAATGGTTTTCACACAAAATAGCTGTACTTAATGGGTGAGCCATATTCCGGCATCCAATGAGCGGCTCCAGCGAGCGACCCCCTCACCGCAAACCGCGCTCCAATATGCCTTCCAGTTCCGCAATCGCCTGCTCGCCGCTTTCGACCTTGATCGTCGTCATGCCCATCGCGCGCGCGGGTTTCAGATTGCCGCCCAGATCGTCGAGATAGACGCAAGCCTCCGGCGCGACAGCCAGCGCCTCGCACATCATTTCATAGATGCGCGGATCGGGTTTGCGGATGCCGGTCTTCGCCGACTCGATCACGTGATCGAACAGCTCCATGATCTCGCGGGCATAGAACGCGCGTCCATCCGTAGAGCCGGTCTGGTTCGACGGCACATTGTTGGTGATGCACCCCGTCTTGTAACGCGATTTGACCTGCTTCAGCGCCGTGACCATTTCAGGACGGAGATCGCCCGAGAGCAGGGGAATGATGTCCCGGCCCGGAATGTCGTGGCCGAGCGCGCGCGCTTCCGCGGCGAAGGCCGCATCGAAACCGTCGAGATCCAGTTCCGCGCGTTCGAAGCGCGCCCAGGCATTGTCGAGATGATTGGTACTGTTGATCCGGCGGATCAAATCCCGGGGCAGATCGCGCGCCGCTTCGTAGCGCGCGAACGCCACGAAAGGCGACGTTGTAAACACCCCGCCGAAATCCCAGATGACTGCTTCGATCAAGCCAAATCTCCCCTAGTGTCCCGATTCTGAAATTCGCCTGAGCCCCATATAGCGATTAAGCGAATTTCAGAATCGGAGGACACTAGGAATTCATTGATTCTAGTATCGTTTTGGCTCCGAAGTTCGCAAGACGCCCGATATCGGTAATAAAACGAACTTCAGAGCCACGACACTAGCGGCTCTTGCGAACAGGAAACAGCCGCGCGCTAATGCGTCAAGAGGAACAGGGAAGGACAAACGCGCATGAGCATTCTCGTCTACGAGCATCCGCTTTCGCCCTATGCGCAGAAGGTGAAAATCGCGCTCGACGAAAAAGGCGTTGCCTATACGACGAAGATGCCGGCTGCGGTGGGAACCGGCCAGCCGGATCCGGAATTTCTCAAGGCCAATCCGCGCGGCGAGGTGCCGGCGCTCCTGGACGGCGATATTGCCTTGTTCGATTCGACAATCATCCTCGAATATATCGAAGACAAATGGCCCGAGCCGCCGCTGCTGCCGCGGGCAGCCGCCGACCGGGCGCATGCGCGCATGGTCGAGGAATTGATGGACACATCCTTCGAGCCGATCAATTGGGGCTTAAGCGAGATCCATTGGTTCAAGCGGGCGGCCGGCGAGAGAGCGCGCACGCTCGAAGCGCGGGCGATCGGCCAGGCGCGCGGGCTCTATGACTGGCTCACCCGTGCGCTCGGATCGCAAACCTGGTTCGGCGGCGACCGCTTCGGCTGGGCCGATATCAGCGTCGTGCCCTATCTGAACGGCGCCCGTGGTCTAGGCATCGGCCCGCAGGCGGCGACGCCGCTCGGCGAATGGCTCGCGCGAGCCAATGCGCGCCCGTCGGTGCAGAAGTCCGTGCGCGCGGCTGCGGCGGTCGCCGACAGTCTTTCGCTGGCCGCCGACGCCATCAAGCACGGCCATTTCAAACGCGAATATCGCGACCACCGGCTCGAATGGATGATCCGTTCGGGCGGCATAGAGGTCGTGCTGGAAGGCCTGCAAACGGAAACGATCCGTTTCTCCAACGAGTTGAGCTGACGCGATGGGTCACGAGATCATCTTCCACAATTTCGCAACATCGCCTTTCTCGGAAAAAGTTCGTCTCGTGTTCGGGATGAAGGGCCTTGCCTGGCGCTCGGTCGAAATTCCCTCAATGCTGCCGAAACCCGATCTCATGCCGCTCACGGGCGGTTATCGCAAAACACCCGTGATGCAGATCGGCGCCGACATCTTCTGCGACTCGCAACTCATCATCCGCGAACTCGAGCGCCGCCATCCCGAACCCAGCGTGTTTCCGCACGGCAAGGGACTTCCCTATGGCCTCCTCTTCTGGACGGACCGGGCATTCTTCATGGCCAGCGTGCCCGTCATCTTCGGCGAGATCGGACATCTGGTACCGGAAGAGTTCAAAAAAGATCGGGAAGAGATGTCGGGTGGCGGCTTCTCGACGGGAGCAATGAAGGCTGCCGCGCCCTTCATGCGCGACCAGTGGCGTGCCCATGCCGGTTTCGTGGCGGAGCAACTGGCGGACGGTCGCGATTTCGTGCAGGGGAAAACCCCCACGGCGGCGGACGCGCATTGCTTCATGAATTTCTGGTTTCTCAAAGGAGCGGTGCCCCATATCGCATCGTCGCTGCTCGCGGAATTTCCGGCAATCGAGGCCTGGTGTGGCCGCATCGTCCAGATCGGTCACGGCAAGCCTGTGCCGATGGATGCAAAAGAAGCGCTAGATATCGCGAAGGCCACGGCGCCGGAAGCCAAAGCCGCGCACGATCCGCACGAACCCAATGGCCGCAAGCCCGGCGATCGCGTGACTGTCGCCGCAGATGATTACGGACGCGATGCGATAGAAGGCGACATCATCTTCACCAATGCGCATGAAATCGCGATCTGCCGTCGCGATCCGCTGGTCGGCGAAGTGGCCGTGCATTTTCCCCGCGCGGGCTTCACGGTGCGGCCGGTGTAGCGCATGGACCGCTCCGGCGACATCGAGGCCGTCACGCTTGAGACGGCGAATGGCAGGCTCGGCGGATATCGCAGAGATGGCATCGCGCGCTTCAAGGGCATTCCCTTCGCCAGGCCGCCCATTGGTCCGTTGCGCTGGCGCATGCCCGAAACTGCTCTGCCGTGGGCAGGCGTGCGCGATGCGACGCGGTTTTCCGCGGTGGCGCCGCAGGCGCCCACGCAACTCGAAACGCTGATGGGCGGCACGATCGGCGAACAATCGGAAGACTGCCTCTATCTGAATGTGTGGACGCCCGCCTGCGACGACGCGAAACGCCCCGTGATGGTGTGGATTCACGGCGGCGCTTTCGTCATCGGGGCCGGCAGCCAGGGCGTCTATGACGGCCATCGCCTCGCTGAACGGAACATCGTCGTCGTCACGATCAATTACCGGCTGGGCGCGTTCGGGTTCCTCAATCTTGCCGATGCGAGCGATGGACGCGCGCCAGGAACGGGCGCGGAAGGTTTGGGCGACCAGCTGCTCGCGCTCGACTGGGTGAAGCGCAACATCGCGGGCTTCGGCGGCGATCCCGGCAATGTGACGGTCTTCGGCGAATCCGCCGGCGGCATGAGCATCGGCGCTCTGCTGGCGAGCCCGCTGGCGCGCGGATTGTTCCACAAGGCCATAGCGCAATCCGGTGCGGCGCATATCGGTTACGACCGCGAACGCTCCGCGCGCGTGGCGCGCGCCCTTCTCGACGAGATGAAACTGGCGCCTGCCAATGCCGCGCGTGCCGTCGAGGCGCCCTACGGTGCCATCGTCAAGGCGCAGATCGCGATTCTGTCAGGTACGCGGATGGGCAAGGATACGCGAAGGCTGGGCGGCCTGCCCTTCCAGCCCACGATCGACGGCGCCATCCTGCCCATGCGCGCGATCGAAGCGGTGCGCGGCGGTTCGGCGCGTGGCATTCCCCTGCTCGCGGGCACGACGCGCGAGGAATGGAAATTGTTCACCGGCGCCGATCCCAGAATGCGCTTCCTGTCGCAGGCCGGATTGGCCGAACGCGTCGCACGGTTCGCGGGCGATGCGGCGCCGGCCCTGCTCGACCTTTATTCGGAAGGCTCACCCTTCGAACGGTTCAATGCCGCGATGACCGACCGGATTTTCACCATTCCTGCCGCGCGTCTCCTGGAAGCGCAGTCGCATTACGCGCCGGTCCATCAATACCGCGTCGATTGGCGCTCACCGTTTCTGGGCGGCATCATGGGCGCCTGCCATGCGATCGAACTGGGTTTCGTGTTCGGCACATTCGCCGACGGCATGGCCGCCAATTTCTTCGGCAAGGGTGCGGCCGCCGCCGAACTCTCGCAAACGCTGATGGAATGCTGGACTCAGTTCGCCAGAACCGGCGATCCCACAACCACGACGACCGGCACATGGCCGCAATACGATTCTGCGGCGCGCGGCACGATGGTCTTCGGCGACGGCACACCGCGTCTGCTGCACGCGCCGGATGAAAGGCGCCTACGTGTGTGGGATGCCGTTCCGGAACGCAGGCTGGGACTTTGACCCTCCGTCAATTCTCCAGCATCACCTTGCACTGGTGTACGGGGTGGCGGAGCGCCTCGAAGGCCTTCGGCAATTCGTCGAGGCCCACAATGTCCGTCACCATGGCGCCGACATTGACGCGATCCGACGCGATCATGGCGATCACATAGTCGAAATCCGCCGCACGGTAACCGAGCACGAATTGCACATCGAGCTCCTTCACGATGCCCACGAGCGGCACGATCGTATCGGCCTGCTGACAGACGCCGGCGACCACGACACGGCAATGGCGCGGCGCCTCCTGCATCGCGATATTGATGAGCCCCGGCGCGCCGACGCATTCGAAAATCACGTCGGGACCTTTGCCGGCGATCTTCTCCACCTGCGGCGTCAGAGGTTCGGAAGCATCGATTTCATCCGTCGCGCCGAAATGCGCCGCCATGCGCCGCCGTACGGCCGCCGGTTCGCTGACGATGACATGACGCGCGCCGAGAAACTTCGCCCACAACATCGTTGCCAGTCCGACGGGCCCCGCGCCGATGACAAGCACTGTCGCGCCGCGCGGCAGCTTCGCCATGTCGACAGCGTGCAGACCAACCGCCAACGGCTCGACCATCGCGCCTTCGCGGAACGAAACATTCTTGGGCAGGCGGAAAGCGCTCTCAACGTCGATGCGCACATAGTCCGCATAGGCGCCGGGCGCCTGGCCAAGGCCAAGCGCCAATCCTCTGGCGCATTGGCCGTAGCCTTCGAGAAAATTCAGACAAGGCATTTTCTCGCCACAGCATTTGAACGGAAAGCCGGCAACGCGGTCTCCGGCCTTCCACAGATGCGCGATGGATTTTCCCACTTCGACCACTTCGCCGGCAAATTCGTGTCCCATGATCGAACCGGGTGGCAGCGGCATAATGCTGGACGGTTCTGTCACATGCAGGTCGGAACCGCAGATCCCGCAATTGCGGACCTTGAGAACCAGACCGCGATCTCCAGGCACGGGATCCGGCACCTTCTCGATGACGAGCGGTCGCGACATTTCCTTGAACACGGCGGCGCGCATGAAACCTCCCACGGCAGGTCCGAGATTATGTCCATCGGTGGCGGGAAATGCCATAACGCAGACAGGCGGAGGAAGGCCGATGAACTACAAGACTGCGCGCGACATGTTGGCGGATCTGGCCGCGAAACGCGTCTCCGCGCGCGAACTTCTCGACGCGCATATGGCCCGGCATGAGGCGCTGCACACGCGTCTGAACGCCGTGGTCGAAACGGATATTCCCCGCGCGAGGGATGAGGCGCAGGCGATCGACGATGCGCGCGCGAAGGGCATGGTGCTGGGCGCGCTCGCCGGGCTTCCCATGACGATCAAGGACGGCTTCGATGTCGAAGGCATGCCGGCCACGGCCGGCCTTCCCGCTCTCGCGCACAGGTCCAGGGATTGTGCGGACGCCGATCTTGTTGCGGCCGTGCGCAGGCGCGGCGCCATCGTGTGGGGCAAGACAAACGTGCCGCTCATGCTGGGCGATTTTCAAACCTATAACGACATCTACGGCACGACGAACAATCCCTACGATCTCTCGCGCACACCGGGAGGTTCTTCCGGCGGCGCGGCGGCGGCACTGGCGGCGGGTATCGCGCCGCTCGAAATCGGTTCCGACATCGGAGGCTCGCTCCGCCATCCCGCGAATTTCTGCGGCGTGCTGTCGCTGAAGCCGACCTGGGGTGCACTCTCCCTGCGCGGTCATGTGCCGCCCATGCCCGGCCAATATTGCGAACTCGATCTCGGCGTCGCCGGCCCCATGGCGCGCAACGCGGGCGATCTCAAATTTCTCTGGCACGTACTTCGTGGGACGACGGTCGCGCCGGCACGCGGCGTCGAAGGCGCGCGCATCGCAGTGTGGGACGAGGAGGATGGCTTCCCCCTGGCTGCGGAGATTCGCGATGGCGTAAGGCGCGCCGCCGACGCTCTGGAACGCGCGGGCGCCATCGTCGAGAGAGCAAAGCCGGATATCGCAGGCCTGGCCCTCGTCGATGTCTATCTCGCGCTTCTATGGCCGATAATCGCCGCGGGATTTCCCGAAGAACTCTTCAAGAGCTTTGCCGCACAGCGCGAAGCGGACGAGAAAGCCGTGCAGTCGGGCGCAAATCTTTTCAGTCCGGAACTCTTTCGCCTGCGTGCGACGGCTAGCTATCGCGATGTGCTTGCAGTGATGACCAAGCGGCAGGCGATGAAGGATCGCGCGTCCGGCTTTTTCGCGCTGGGCTGGGACGCCATTCTGTGCCCGATTTCACCGGTCGCGGCCTTCACGCATCGGCATGCACAGCCCATGGCGAGCCGCACGCTCGACGTGGACGGAATTGCGGCGCCTTACCTGACGATGATGTGGTGGATCGCGCTCGCGACGGCGCTTCACTTGCCTGCCATTGCCGTACCCGCGGGACAGACGGCCGACGGCCTGCCGGTGGGCGTACAATTCGTGGGCGCCTGGGATCACGAAGATCGTCTGTTCGACCTCGCAACCGCCCTGGAAAATCAGCTCGGCGGCTTTCGGCCGCCTGCGCTTTGAGCCATAACTGACAATATGTCATAATGACCTGGTGCTATCATTTTTCGAGGAATCTCCCATGACGATCACGCTCAGGAACGGCATTTTTCTGGCACCTTTTCATCCCCTCGATGAAAGCCCGACGCTCTGCCTGCAACGCGACCTCGAACTGATCGAATATCTGGATGGCCTGGGCTATGAAGAAGCCTGGGTGGGCGAGCACCATTCCGGGGGCTTCGAAATCATCGCGAGCCCCGAAGTGTTCATCGCCGCCGCCGCAGAACGCACGAAGCACATCAGGCTCGGCACGGGCGTCGTATCGCTACCCTATCATCACCCGCTGACTGCTGCGAACCGGATCATCCAGCTCGATCATCAGACAAAGGGACGCGTGATGTTCGGCGTGGGTCCGGGCCTCCTGCCGTCGGACGCATTCCAGCTCGGCATCGATCCGGCGATGCAGCGCGACCGCATGGTGGAATCCATCGAAGTGATCTTGCGTCTCTTCGCCGGCGAACGGGTCACGCAGAAATCCGACTGGTTCATGCTCGTCGATGCGACCTGCCAACTCAGGCCCTATACCTCGCCGCACCCCGAGATTTGCGTCGCGTCCAGCGTCACCCCGTCCGGCGGCAAGCTGGCGGGACGCCACGGTTTCGGCATGCTGTGCGTCGCCGCGACGCAAACGGGCGGCTATGACGCGCTCGGCATCAACTGGAAGATCGCCAACGACGTAGCGGCGGCCAGCGGTCAGAAGATGGACCCGGAACGGCTTCGTCTCGTGGGACCCGTCCACATCGCCGAGACCCGCGAGCAGGCGTTCGAAAACATCAAATTCGGTTATCACAAATGGCAAACCTATTTCGCCAGCATCAATCCCATCACGCGGCAGACCCAGGGCGATCCGCTGGAGCAGGCCATCAAGGACGGTGTCGTCGTCGTGGGAACGCCCGATGACGCCATCGCCCAAATTCGCCGCCTGCAGGCGAAACAGGGCGAATTCGGCTGCTTCCTGCAACTGGCGCACAATTGGGCCAATTTCGAGCATACGAAGAAATCCTACGATCTGTGGCAACGCCATGTGACACCGGCGATTAACGGCGCCAATGCGGGTCGCGAACAGGCCTATGACTGGGCGACAAACAAGAACAATGCCGAGCGCTTCATCGGCGCGGCGGTGCAAGCCGCGATGCAGACGATTCAGAAGTACCAAGAAGAGGAATCGGCCAAGTCCGGGGCGACAGCAAAGGCCGCCGAATAAGCGCATGCAAACGTATCGTTTCGAAGGCAGCTGCCATTGCGGCAATCTCGGCTATGTGTTCGAGGCGAACGCAGGGCTCGAAACCTTGGGACTCCGCGCCTGTCTCTGCCGGTTCTGCCGCGCGCATGGCGCGCGCAACACGAGCGACCCTTCGGGACGGATATGTGTTTTCGTACGCGGGGGACTTACGCGTTACCGCTTCGGGCTCAAGACCGCCGATTTCCTCATATGCCCCGATTGCGGCACCTATATCGGCGCGATGCTCACAGATGGGGACTACGGCTGGATGACGGTGAACGTCAATACATTCAAGACACCCCCGCCGCTCGATCACCCCATCGTCGAAAACAATTTCGACGGGGAAGACATTTCCGCGAGACAGACCCGACGCAAGACGCGCTGGACGCCGGTCGCGGCGTTCGAACTGGCGCAGCCGTCGCTATAATTTCATGCGTCCCGCAACGATGTCGGCATAACGATCGCTGTCCAGGTGTTCGTAACGCTGAGTGTCCTGATTGAACACGTAAAGCGGATCGCGGATCACCGCGGGATTGAACCCGTCTTTCACCAGATCGACCTTCCGCTGCTTGAACGTGCCGGTGATTTCCATTTCCGGTTGCAAGCGCAGAAAAACCGGTCGCGCATAGGTAGCCAGATTGTTGCCGATCTTTTGCGCGAGGTTCGTCACGTCGAAGTCCGACGCTGCGACGAGCGCCGCCATGCCGGCACGACCGTCCATGCCCGGGACCGCCACGCCATAGACATTCGCTTCGCGAACGCCCTCCACGACGCCGAGCGCTTCGGCGACTTCGCTGGTGGCGACGTTCTCGCCTTTCCAGCGAAACGTATCGCCGATGCGGTCGATGAAATAGAAATAATCCTGCACATCGCGCTTCATCAGGTCGCCGGTCCGAAACCACGCGTCGCCCAAGGCGAACACGTTGCGGAGAATCTTCTTCTGCGTATCGGCTTCACGTGTATAGCCTTCGAAATTCTTGCCGGCTTCGCTGGTGATTTCGCCGATGGCCTCGCCGATTTCTCCGTCGCCGCACTCGATGCAGAATCCGTCAGGGCCGCGAATGGGCAATTCCCTCTCCACGTCGAACCGCACGATCCGCGTGGTGAAGAGCTTGCGCATATAGCGCGGCACCCGCCCGACCGCACCGATCTTGCCGTCGTAATTGATCATCGAGACATTGCCTTCCGTGGCGCCGTAAAATTCGACGATCCTGGGAATGGCGAAACGTTTCTGGAATGCGGGCCATATCTCTGGTCTCAGCCCATTGCCGATGATGGCGCGCAGATTGTGATCGCGCTCGTGCGGACCGGCAGATGCGTTGAGCAGATAGCGGCAAAGTTCGCCGATATAAATGGAGAGCGTCGGCTTGTAGCGAAAGCAGTCTTCCCAGAATCCATGGGTAGAGAATTTTCGGCGCAGGACCAACGAGCCGCCGGCGGTAAAGGCCGTTCCGACCGCGCAGATGCCGCCCGATGAATGATAGAGCGGCAGCACGTTGTAGATTCTGTCGGACGATTTCGAATTCAGCGCGCCCGCAAAGCCATACATCATGAACAGCATACGCATATGACTGATATTGGCCGCCTTGGGCAGCCCTGTGGTGCCCGACGTGAAGATATAAAACGCTTTGTCCCTGACCGTGAGGCCCGCACGCGCATCCGCGGCGAATGGCGCCGGCGATGCGGCGGCAAGCGCCGCATCCAGATCCTCGCAGCCCGGCGCCGGCCCCCCCTTCGCCCAAGCGATGGGAGGCTTTTCGAGCAGTTCCCGCACCTCAGCATAGGAAGCGGCGAGATCGCTTCCCAGTAAGAGATGCCGCGCGCCTGCGATATCTATCGAATGCGCGAGCGGCTGTCCTCGCAGATTGGTGTTGATGAGTGCGACGATGGCACCGAGCTTGAGAAGCCCGAGCCACGCCATGATGTAATCCGGACAGTTTTCCAGCAGCAGCGCCACGACCTCGCCGCGCACGACACCCTGGGACTGCGCCCAATATGCGTAGCGGTTCGCCGCTGCATCGAGCGCGCGATAGGTGACGATGTCGTCCTGGTAGAGGATCGCGACATTGTCGGCTCTCTCGCGTGCCTGGCGTTCGACGATATCGACGATGGTGATCGTCGAATCCGGCTTAACGTGGCGTAGACGATAGAAGGTACGCCCAAGACTCGTAATGTAGGTCGCTTCGCGCGCAACCCCGTCGATCAGGCCCATCGGCGAATTGCGCCCTTTTGCAATCTCCGATGCGAGGATAGGTTCCGGCCGGTCAGCGTCAAGCGGCCAATGTGGCGAATCCAAAATTCGCAACATATTGGGGCAAGGCTCAGGTCGAATTTCGGAATCAAAACCACATTGGCTATTTATGGATTCTGGTGTGGTTTTCGGATTTGAAGTTCCTGAATGAGGATGCCACTCTCGTGTCAGGAACTTCAAATCCACCACACCAGCGACTGTGACAGATGACACGCTCGATCTAAGGGGATTGAAATGCCCCTTGCCCGCGCTATTTGCGCGACGCGCGCTGGAACGCGTTCCACCGGGTATCGCAATTGAGTTCCTCACAGATGATCCGATGGCGCCAGTCGACGTGCCGCATATGTGCCACCAGGAAGGCTTCGAAGTCCTGGAGATCCAACAGGATGAGGCTTGCTTCCGCCTGCGGCTGCGCCGCCCGGGCTGACATGCGCTTGATAAAAGTAGCCACGCTTGCGATGACGAATGGCAATTTTCACAAGTTCGCGGGCCGAATCTCACGCGCGACAGATCGCACCGGGACAACTGCGAGTGGGCATGCAAGCACCAAATGTCTGGATAATGCTCTTCGTGGCGCCGGTTATCGGGAGCTTTCTCGGACTTCTGGCCGGCCGGCTGCCGCGGGGTAAGCCAGTGGCCTGGGGCCGGTCGCAATGCGAGCAATGCGGGCAGGCGTTGGGCGCAAAGGATCTGGTGCCGATCGCCAGCTGGCTCTGGTTGCGGGGGCGCTGCCGATATTGTGGCGGCACCATCGGTGGTTTCGTTCTCGCAATCGAATTGGCCACCATCGCCGTCGTAGCCTGGGCCGCGACCGAAACATCCGGCTGGACATTGGTCGCAAGCTGCGCCCTGGGCTGGACCCTGCTTTTGCTTGCTGCGATCGACTGGCAGACGCAATTGCTGCCCGACGCGTTGACCTTGCCCCTGCTCGTAGCGGGCCTGATAGTGACCTGCGCCCTTGCGCCAAATTCATGGGCGGATCACGCCATCGGCGCGATCGCCGGGTTCACTGCTTTTGCAGCATTGGCTTATTTCTACCGAATTTTGCGGGGCCGTGACGGCCTCGGGCTGGGCGATGCCAAACTGGCGGCAGCTTTGGGTGCCTGGGTCGCGTGGGAAGGTTTGCCGACACTCGTACTTTGGGCGTCTTTGCTGGGCCTTTGCTGGGCGCTGCTGCGCGCGGCCGGCGGGCGGCGGTTAAACTTCGCCGACAAAATCCCGTTTGGGCCGTTTCTCGCTCTGGGCGGGTGGCTCGTCTGGCTCTACGGACCGCTTATGGCAACAGGCTAGAGCGGTTTTGGAATGAGTTGACTCGGTGAGGGATTCCCATCGGGTAGCAGTTGGGCGAATCTGTGGATCGCA
>Ga0302324_100001319_pt1 | contig 60730 bp, 57 predicted proteins | sample Palsa_T0_1_FD_201949 | JGI IMG/M metagenome (GOLD analysis project Ga0302324, IMG submission 201949) | Peat permafrost microbial communities from Stordalen Mire near Abisko, Sweden - Palsa_T0_1 | ecosystem: Environmental > Terrestrial > Soil > Palsa > Peat permafrost | place: Sweden: Abisko...
AGCCGCCTGTGTCGTCGGCCGCTTTGACGGCACTACGTCCGCCAGGTAGCGCTTCATCGCGGCGGCGACCGTCATCCGGTCGCCAGCAGCCCGCTGGATAAATGCCCCCCTAACCATGTCGTCTTCAGTTCGGCGAGCCCAGTCTCCGGCGTCTCGTTGGGTTCGAAACGTCTTGACAGTCAGAGGCCAACCGGCCCGGCGAATGATTGCCTTCCACTTGCCGGATGGGGTTTTTACGAGAGTAGCCATCGGGTCTCCAGAAAGTGCGTTTGTACCTCGTTTGTACCCGCTGTACCCGCACTGTACCTGAAATTGTACCCGAAAAGCAATGTACTCCTCAACATCGGAAATTATTAAGGACCCGACATGACGATAATAATGCATCTATTCGATTTATTTTATTGGACTTATGCGAGGATTATTTTGGTGCCCGGAGGGGGACTTGAACCCCCATGGGATTGCTCCCTGCGGATTTTAAGTCCGCTGCGTCTGCCAATTTCGCCATCCGGGCTTCTCTGACTAAATTATTCTACCGGGCAACGCAATGTTCGCTTTTGCTTTTGCCGGCGAAGGGAGAAATTATCGACTCAGCAGCCTCCCGAGACCTTTAATCGTACCGTCGCCGGAGGTTGGCTGTGTCTCAGGGGGATTGCCAACCGCCTTGTTGACTCCGAGGAGAAGTCCTTTCGCCACAGCCGACGCGTGGTAGAAAGGTAAGTTGTGGGAAAGCCACCGGACTCTTCGCTTTATGCAGAGTGACCTCCCACACAAATCTGTGCCCGGAGCCCCAATGAGCAACCCCCTCAAGGTCCTGATTGTCGAAGACGAGCCGAACGCGCTTACCGGGCTCGCGGAGTTGATTTCCGGTTGGGGCTATCGAACGGAGACAGCCCGCGATGGTATCGAGGGGTGGGAGAAGGCGCTGAGCTTTGACCCCGCGATCGTCGTGACCGACCTCAAGATGCCGCGCGTGGATGGCATTGGCCTGCTCACCAAGCTCAATGAAGAGGGCTCCGGGCTCAATGCGAACCTGGCCGTTGTGGTGCTCACTGCCATGGGTTCCATCGAGCTGGCTGTGGACGCGATGAAGCTGGGCGCCTACGACTTTCTGCAGAAGCCCATAGACGCCACGCGGCTGCGCACCATCCTGGCCAACGCCAGCCGCCAGCGCGAGACGCAGATTGAGCTGGAAGTGGCGCGCCGCCGGCTGCGCGAAACCGGCATACTGGGCGGCCTGGTGGGCAGCTCCCGGGCCATGCGCGAGATCTTCGGGCTGATCGAGCAGATTGCTCCCTCAAATGTATCCGTGCTGATCACCGGCGAAAGCGGCACCGGCAAGGAGCTGGTGGCGCGCACGCTGCACACGCTCAGCTCGCGCAAGTCGCGGCCATTTGTCGCCGTCAACTGTGCGGCGATTCCCGAGACGCTGATTGAGAGCGAGATCTTCGGCCATGAAAAAGGCGCCTTCACCGGAGCAGTGGAGCGCCGGGCCGGCTGTTTTGAACTGGCCAACGGAGGCACGCTGTTGCTGGACGAGTTGGCCGAGATGCCGGCCGGCACTCAGGCAAAGCTGCTGCGCGTGCTGGAAGAACGTAAGCTGCGCAGGCTGGGAGCGCGCACTGAACAGGATGTGGATGTGCGCGTGCTGGCCGCTACCAACCGCGATCCGGACAAGGCCGTTTCCGAAGGGGATTTGCGCGCCGACCTCTACTACCGGCTGAACGTGTTCCACATAGCCATGCCGCCGCTGCGCAAGCACATGGAAGACATGCCGGCCATGGCCGAGGTCATGATCAGCGAGATGAACCAGAAGCACGGGCGGAGAGTCTCCGGCGTGGCTCCTTCAATGCTGGAACGCCTGATGGCTTATGACTGGCCGGGGAATGCCCGCGAACTGCGCAACACGATCGAGCGGGCGGTGGTTCTATGCGCTGACGGTGCGCCACTGGATGTGGGTCATTTGCCGCCGGGCTTTGGCAAGTCGCAGCATCCTTCCGCGATGCCCTCCGATGCCAGTCTTGTGGAGGTCCGCGTTGGCTCGACTGTCGACGAGGCCGAGCGGGCATTGATTCTGCGCACTCTCGAGTCCACGGGCCAGAATAAGACGCGTGCCGCTGAGATTCTGGGAGTGAGCTTGAAGACGCTGCACAACAAGCTGAAGGAATACGGCCGGACTCCCGGCGACCAGCAGGTTTGAGCCATGCGCCTGAAGACTAAACTCGTTCTGGCCATCACCACGCTGGTGTTTCTCATCTCCGGCTTGCTATCGCTGGTTTACGTGTTTCAACTGCTCCACTCCGCCGTGGCGCAGTCCTACGAAACCAATCGGATGGTCGCCGACCAAGTGCAGTTGTCAGTCCGCAGTGCACTTGAAACGGGACTCAGCGACCGCACCGTGGACCCCAGCAATCCCGCCGAGCTGCGCACCCTGGCAGACGAAGCAGTGCGCAACGACGACGCACTGCAGGCGGTGCTTAAATCGGTCAATCGCTACTCGCTGACCGTCTACGACATCAACATCGGAGACAGCCAGTCGATCACGCTGCTCAGCACCAATCCCGACAACGTGGACAAGCCGCTCCCCGTGCGTCCCAATTACAAGCAGTTGCTCGATGCCAATTCAATCCGGCTGATGAGAGAGGTATTTGGCCAGCCGCGAGTGTTCGAGGTTGTGGCTCCCCTGGAACGCAACGGGGAGCCCTTTTTCACGGTCCACGTGGGTGTGCGCACCACGTTGCTGCGCGCCTTTTATCAGCCGAACCTGGTGCAGTCGCTTACGTTGATCGGCTTCGTCCTGGGCACAGCTCTTCTGGTGGCCTTTCTGCTCAGCAACCTGGCGCTTCGGCCCCTGGAGCAGATCAGCCAGCAACTGGATCTTTTGACGGGGTCGAGTGAAACAGCGCAGCTGGAAGGGAAGGGATACCGGCGCGACATGGCGGTCAGCGTGACCCGCAAAATCGAACGCGTTGGCCAGCGCATGCGCAACGTGGAAGAAGTCTTCTCCGCATTGAAGGAAAATCTGGATCAAATTCTTGGCAATCTCCAGGATGGAATCCTCCTGTTCACAGGAGACGGCCGCGCCGTGCTGGTTTCAGAGGCTGCCGGGCGGTTTCTGAACATGGAGCGCGACAACATCCTGGGCCAGCATGCGCACGATATCTTTGATCGCTCCACAGTGCTTGGCCGGGCTCTTCGCGAGGCCTTCGATGCCGGCGTTTCCCTGATTCAGGAAGACATTCTTACTGAGACGGGAAGGCGCATTCAGGCGTCTGTCGATTTTATCTACGACGACAAAACCAGCCTCGGTCTCGGCTCGTTGCTCACCCTGCACGACGTGGAGTCGGCCGAGGCAGTCGAGTCGGAGCTTGAGCTCTCCCGCCGCATGGCTGCCATCGGCAGGCTCACTTCCGGCGTTGGACACGAGGTCAAAAACCCCATTAACGCGATTGTGGTCCATGTAGAGTTGCTGAAAAGCAAACTCACTGGCGCCAGCGCTCCAGCCTCCCGGCACCTCGATATCATCGAGGCGGAGATTCATCGCCTTGATCGCGTGGTGCAACTCCTGGTCGACTTCAGCCGTCCAGTCGAGTTGCGGCTTCGCGAGCAGGACCTGCGCGAGGTGATCGATAGCGTCCTTACTCTGTCCGCGGCCGAATTGTCGACCCGCAACATAACCCTGGAGACACAGATTCCCGCCAAGCCCCTGATGGTGAACATCGATGCCGACCTGCTCAAGCAGGCTGCTCTGAACGTGATTCAAAATGGAGCCCAGGCAATGCCGCAGGGCGGGAGGCTCCGCGTCGTCCTTGAGGAGCAGCGCAAGTTTGCCGTTCTGCGCGTAGCAGACCAGGGCCCCGGCATTCCGGATGATATTCGGGAGAAGATTTTCGACCTTTATTTCACGACCAAGAGCGGCGGAAGTGGCATTGGCCTGGCTATGACTTACCGGATTCTCCAGTTGCACTACGGGAGCATCGAAGTACAATCGAATCCAGAGTGGGGAACTGAATTCCTGCTGCGAATTCCACTCGCCGGGACGGACTGGGGACGCCGGCATCTTCAACCGGTGGCCGTTCGCGGCGACGAAGGGCTTTCGGGATGAAATTGCGCGCCAAGAACGTCGCGTGGCTGCTGCCATTCTTCCTGACCGGCTGCTTCTTCCCATTTCATAGGAACAAACCTCAGCTAGATCAATTACTTGCCCCGATGCTGGTCAGCTTAACGAAGCCCCCGATCACGCATCCTGACCTGCCATTGGCAGTGCTCCTGCTCCCTGACCAGCCTCTCGTCACCGAAGACGATGTGGAAGAGGAAGACGTACCGGCACCCAGGCGCAGAAGGATTCCGGGGCCAGTACAGCAGGTAACTCTTCCGCCTTCTGCCCCGGATGAAAGCACCGGCGTCAGCGCCATCGGCACTCTCACTTCCGGTGAGCCTTACGCGATCCGGCGCGAAACAGAGGACTCCCTCGCGGCAACGGAGCGCGGACTCAATGGTCTGAACCGCAAACTGAGCGATCAGGAGCGAAAAACGGTGGCGCAGATCAGGGAGTACATCACGCAAGCCCGTGAAGCGCTGAACACGGGCGACGTTGATGGAGCGATCACCCTGGCTGCCAAGGCCAAGACGGTCCTCACCGAACTCAGCCAATAGGCCCCTTTTGGCCAAAGCCGCTCTTTCCAGCTCCCACAGCCCTCCTGGAATCCGGAGATTTCTCCTGCTCCGATTCGCCTTTTACCAAGTAGAAAATACACGACGCTAGAAAAACTACATCCCCACCGATCCGCCCGACGCAATTCTCGATCCAGAGGGCGAACCGTCGGTTGCGTTCAAATTAATTGATATGAACAAGATAGCTACTTCAATCACGGTCGCCTGCGTTTGGCACGGCTGTTGCTATCTTCCTGTGCGAGCGGACACCGCAGCTCAAATCGCGGAATCCAGACCGACTGCGAAACCTGCGCGGCGAGGTAAACAAAACCTATGAACAGCAAAGCAGCATTTTCGAAGCCCTTCCCCAGCCAGTTGGCGGTAATTTTGCTGGCATCTGCGCTCGGAGTTCCAGCGCTCGCTCAACAGGACCAGCCGAGCACAAACCCCCAGAGCACTCCCCCTTCTACAGCTACGGCCCAGCAGCAGACTTCCGCCACGCCGGCAATCACCCCCGGCAGGGAAGGCTTCTGGGGACGCGTCAATCCATTTGCGCGCAAGAAGTGGGTAAAGAAGCAGACCGACCCCATCAACGACCGGCTCACCGAGCTGGACGGAGTGAACGCCAAGAACGCCAAGGACATTCAGGACGTGGATAGCCGGGCGCAAGCCGGCATCCATCAGGCGCAGTCAGCCGCCGACGCGGCCAACCAGACCGCAACCGCCGCCAACTCTCAGGCTCAGCAGGCAGGAGCCACGGCGCAAACGGCAGCCGGCCATGTGGATCAGATCAACGGCACTGTAAACGGTCTCGACCAGTACAAGCAGGTGACCGAGGCTGAAGTGAAATTCCGCGGGGGTCAGCCGATTCTTTCGGCGGACGCCAAAAAGCAACTTGACGACCTGGCCAGCAGCGTTGACGGCCAGCACGGCTACATCCTTGAGGTAGAAGCGCATTCTCCGATGGCCGGCAGCGCGGGCATTCAGAACTCCGAGCGCCTGGCTGAAGCGGTGAAGCGCTACCTCGTAACCGAACACGAAATTCCCGTCTACCGTATGCATGCAGTCGCTCTTGGGAACGCAGTCAGCGAGGACGCCAGCGTTGATGACAATGGCAAACCGATGCGAGTGCACAACAGCAGCGTTCATGTGCGGTTGATGGAAAACAGTTTGGCGGCCCAGGGAGCCGCACCACCCCAGGGTGCTGCCTCCTTAACCGGCGCGGAGCGGCCGTAAGACCGTAGCCCCTCCCCCAAGGCGTTTCCGCACCGACGGCTTCTGCGCCGTCCGGCCGCCAAAAAAGCTCTCTACACGAGAGAACCAAGGCAACTTGGCCCCCGTTAATGACGGGGGCCGTTTTTTTTGGTGTCTGGTCTTCTGTGCATGGGTTTCACTTTGGAGGCGGCGAGTTTGGGCCGTATTGTTGCGTACACGTCCCAAGATTGCGACTACTCGAGCCCCTTCCACACCATTCGATGGAAAAGGTCGTCCATCTCGCCTGGTGGTTCCTTGGCGCCTCGGTCGAGCCACCATCGCAGCAGCGACAGCAGCGTTCCGGCCAATGCAAAGGCGCGAGCAGCCAATTCACCAGACGGGATCTTCGGAATAAGCTTGGATTCGCAAAGGCGATTCTTGATACCGCGCGCAAAGTGGCCTTGTGCAAGATCGAAGAAATCGTTGAGGCGGCCTGCCTTGGCAAGGATGCGGTAGAGCTCCCTTTGGTTCTCGATGTGCTCAAATATTTCCGCCACGGGGACAACTCGGTGCGACACCTCCTTGCGAACGCTGAGCGTCGTGCTCATCGTCTCAAGGAACACCTCCAGCTGGCTGAGGAGCAGGTCGTTTATGTCGCGGAAGTGAAGATAAAAGGTAGAGCGGCCGACTGAGGCGCGGTCCAGCACATTTTGCACGGTCACGGATTCGATCGGCTTTTCGTGGATCAAAGCCACGAATGCACTGCCGAGCCGGTCGCGCGTTCGTTGGGCTCGCTCATCGGGCTTGCGCTTCCCGTTGTCTTCCTTTGCCCCTCGTCTTGCAGCTTGCTGCGAATTGGAGCGCTCTTTCCTGGACATCGACCACCCCTTTGTTCATCAACTCCGAATTGGCTCTCGACTTTGCATCAGCTTAACGCTAGAGTGCGAAAGATGGGACAAGCCGCAACGGCGATCCTCAAATCGGAAAGTGGAACGCAAAGGAGAAAGACGATGTATCGCTACCATTCACTCGCATTCGGGACCCTCTTGATCTTCGCATTGAATGTGCCCGCGCAACAAACGGCTTCCGCACCTGGCACCGCCGAAAAAAGCGAACAAGGCAAGCCCAGCATGCAAGACGATGTGCCGGCTGTCGACCCACAGCTGAAATTCCTGGCCGCCACGCTTGACCTCACCGACGAACAGCAGGCCACAATCAAACCAATCCTTCAGGGTGTATATGACGCCACGGTGAAGATCTCGCAGGACCAAAGCCTGTCACGCGAGGAGCGTCTGGCCAGGGTGCGGCCATTTCGCATGAAGGCGCACGACCAGATCCGCGAAATCCTCAACGACGAGCAAAAGAAAAAGCTCGAGCAGTACATGCAGGGACCGCACTCCGAGATGCACGGCAACCTGAGCGGGGCGACATCGTCGCCGCAGCCGCCTCAGAAATAGGGGAACCGCTGTACCTATGACAGCACCCAACTCCAGTGCGAGATTGATTATTGTGTGCGGCCTGCCGGGTTCGGGGAAAACAACGCATGCCAGGCAGCTTCAGGCAGAGTTGCGCGCGATTCGCCTCTGTCCCGACGAATGGATGTCGGCTCTTTCGCTGGACATCTGGGATGAGGAGAGGCGCGAGAAAATCGAGGTTCTCCAGTGGGAACTTGGCCAGGAGCTCCTCATCCAGGGCCTCACCGTGATCATTGAATGGGGCACGTGGGGAAGGTCGGAGCGAGACGCGTTGCGACTCCGGGCTCGAGAGCTTGGAGTCTCTGTTGAGTTGCACTATCTTTCTGCCCCCGTCGAGGTTTTATTCGACAGAGTTCAACTGCGTGGTATGGAGAATCCCCCCGTCAGGCGAGAGCAGTTGTTGCAATGGGCGCACGCGTTCCAGGCACCGACAGCCGAGGAACAAGCACTTTTCGATAGTGAAGCCACGTTGGAACCACGAACCGCTCCCAACGAATGACAAATCGCCGATGCGCTCATCGACGGGCAGAGGGTCCCGATAGGTCGGTGATGGCAGCCTATCCGACAGCCTGCTGCCTCCGTTCGGCGCAGCAATTTGGCAAAACGACCCGCACGCGAAAAGGCCGACCCCGTGGAGGGATCGGCCTTTTTTACTCTAATTCGTTGTAGTCGGGCTTAAGACTCTCGTGAGGCTTACAGGCCTGTCCCCTGGGTCGATGCGGTCTGGGGAGCTTGATCGGTGCCCATGTTCGTGAGCAGCTGAATCTCGACGCGGCGATTCTGCTTGCGGCCTTCGGCGGTGGTATTGGGCGCCACTTCCTTGTCCTTGCCGATGCCGATCAGGTAGAAGCGGTGCGCGGCAACGCCGTACTTCGTGGCCAGGTATTGCACCACGGCGTCTGCGCGACGCTGGCTCAGCTCATAGTTGTACTGCGCCGGGCCGGTCGAGTCGGTTCCGCCGGTGACTTCGAGAATGTAGCTCTTCTGCGAGCCGAGGCTGGCGGCAAAGGTGTCGAGCTGGTCCTTGTCGTCCTTGGTCAGAATCGACTTGTCAAAGCCAAAGGTAACAGATACATTGCCGATCGACTTGTAATTGTCCAAGCCCTTGACCACGCTGTCGAGCGAGTCGGCGCGATGCACCACGTCATTGGCCGCGGTCTCAGCATCGCCGGCAGCCTTGGAGGCGGTCTGCGCGTTCTGATTGGCTGCGTCGGCTGCGCCCTTGGCCTGATTGACGCCTGCTTGTGAGCGCTCATCCACTTCGTGGATCTGCTGGTTGTTCGCCGCCGTCTTGGCGTCCAGTTGGTCGGTGTGCTCGACCAGCGGCGCTGTCTGCGTCCTCACATAGTTCTTGGTTGTGCATCCCGTCGCGCCCAGCGCGACCACAGTCACTGCCAACCCCAACATTTCAAGTCGATAGCTTTTCATTTGCCGCTCCTTCGATGCTGCTCTGCATATGTCGTTGGGATACCACGCCCTCGGGCCAGCGCTTCCCCTGCAGCGCATAGAAGCACCCCAAGGGCCAATGTGTTCGCTTGGATTAAGTACATGAAAGCAATAATGTTGATAGAGAGCTGGCCGTGGCGCCAGGCGCAATGTCATGGCAATTTTTACGCACTTTGGTAAGGATTGCCGGTTGCGCGCCAGCATGATGCCGCGAACAAACGCAGGCATGCCGCATAATCCCTCCCACTAGGAAACGAACGTGGAGGTTGCACGAAGCCTCGGAAGGCGCTCTCAACCGGCGGACGCGGTGTATATTTCTCCTTGGCAGAAAGCAATTGCGGATCGAGTGCGAAATTGCAGGGAGAGGATCGTGATCGAAGTGGGGCGCAATGAAAAAGCCAGGCCGGCAGCAGACGAAGTGTTGCTCATCACCAGCGGAGACCTGCGGCTCTCAGCCAACCAGGTTTGTTGGCCGGCGCAACGGGACATGGAAGAAAAGCTCACCGCGGCCTTCGGGCAGCAGGGGATCAAGCTGGTTCGAGCGCATGCGTACGACGAAAATCTCAAGCATGGCTTTATCTCTTCGCAGCGCACCGGGATGGATGTATTTATGAAAATCCATCTCCAGGCGCGGCTGGTTTTTGCAACCGCGGCCTGGCAGTATAGCCACCATGTGCTTCCCGGCCTGCGCAGCCACCAGGGGCCGATTCTGACGGTAGCCAACTGGTCTGGCCAGTGGCCGGGCTTGGTGGGCCTGCTCAATCTGAACGGATCGCTGATCAAAGCCGGCAGGCAGTTCTCGTCTATCTGGAGCAAGGACTTTACCGACGATTATTTTGTCGCCGCGCTAAAGGAGTGGCTAACCAACGGGAAGATCACGCACGATCTGTCGCATGTGAAGCCGCTTGATCGGGCCAAGCTGCCCGCCGAAGCCGCGCAACTGGGCGTCGAGCTGGCGGCCGAATTGAAGCATCGCAAAGCCATCATGGGTATTTTCGATGAAGGCTGTATGGGCATGTACAACGCCATCATCGACGATGAACTGCTGAACCCCGCCGGCATATACAAGGAGCGCTTGAGCCAGTCGGCGCTGGTTGCGAAGATGCGTACGGTGAGCCAGGCCGAAGCAGAGGCAGTCTATAACTGGCTGGTTTCCAAAGGCATGAAATTTGCCTTCGGCAAAGATGCGGCGACGGAATTGACGCTCGATCAGGTGCTGGAGCAATGCAGGATGTACATCGCCGCTGTGCGCATCGCCAAGGACTTTGGATGCGACGCGATCGGCATCCAGTATCAGCAGGGTTTGAAGGACATGACGCCTGCGTCCGATCTGGCCGAAGGTCTGCTCAACAATGCCGACCGGCCTCCCGTGTTTGCCGAGGGCACGCATCATGAACTCTATCCCGGCGGGCCGCTGCCGCATTTCAACGAAGTGGACGAATGCGCCGGCGTGGATGCGCTGATTACCAACCGCTGCTGGACGGTGCTGGGACTCGATCCCTCCACCACGCTGCATGACGTTCGCTGGGGCGAGCATTACAAGGGCGATGGGCTCGATGACTTTGTTTGGGTGCTGCAGATTTCCGGCGCCGCCCCCGCCAATCACTTCGTCGGCGGGTATGCGGGCGCGCGCAGCGAGCGACAGCCAGCCATGTACTTTCCGCTCGGCGGCGGGTCTCTGAAGGGCGTCGGCAAACCCGGCGAGATTGTCTGGAGCCGCGTTTTTGTTGAGGCGGGCGCGCTGCACGCTGACATTGGCCGGGGAACCGTAGTTACGCTCCCGCAGGAAGAAACCGAACGGCGCTGGCGCGAAACCACGCCGCCCTGGCCGATTGTGCATACCGTGTTGCACGGCGTAACGCAGAATCAAATGATGGCCCGGCATCGCGCCAACCACGTCAACATCGCTTACGCGCCTTCGGCTGAAGATGCCAACAAAGCTCTCGCTACCAAGGCTGCGATGTTTGCGGAGTTAGGCGTTACTGTGCATCTGTGCGGAGTTGTGTTGAATGCATAGCCGCGAATTAGCGCGTCCCTTTAATTTTTATTGAGGCGCGATTTGCTCCGGCGGCAGAATGCCCATCTCTCGGTAGATGGGACGCATCTCGCGGCGCACCGCCGGCATCTGTGTCCAGAACCAAGCTGCGCCCAACAGCACCGCAGAGCCATTCATGATCACCGTACCCTGCGCGCCGATGGCGTGCGCCAGCGACCCGGCCAGCAGGCTACCGAAAGGCGCCATGCCCATAAACGCCATGGTGTAGTAGCTCATCACGCGTCCGCGCTTGTCTTCCGGCACAATGGTCTGGATGATCGTGTTGCTTCCTGCCATGCCCTGCATCATGCCCATGCCTGCAATCAGCACCATGATTAGCGAAAGCCATAAGAAGTGCGAAAGTCCAAGGCCAATCAGCCCGAGCCCGAACACCACCGCGGCAAGCGGAATGGTGCGCAGCAAGCCGCGAACGCTCTTGCGCGCGGCAAGCGCCAGCGCAGCAATCAACGCGCCCACTCCCATGGCGCCCATCAGAAAACCAAGCGTATGCGGGCCGCCCTGCAACACCTTCGCTGCGAAGATGGGCATCAGCACCACGTACGGCATGCCCATCAGGCTCACTAGCGCAAACAGCAGCAGAATGGTGCGCACCGGCAGAAACTCCGACACATAAGTCCATCCCACCTTCATATCGGTGAAGGTCGAGTTGACTTTGCGTTGAATTTGAGCGACATGCAATCGCATCATCAGCAGCGAAATAATTACGGCGATGTAGCTGATGCCGTCAACGAGAAAACACCACCCTTCGCTCGACACCGCAATCAGCATGCCGGCCAGCGAGGGCCCCACGAGCCGCGCCATGTTCACCATCGACGAGTTGATGGCGATGGCGTTCGACAGATCGCGCCGGTCCTCGACCATCTGCACCATGAAGGCCTGGCGTCCGGGCATGTCGAACGCATTGATGATGCCCTGCATCACGCTGAGGCCAAGAATCCAATGAATCGTGATGAGGTGCGAGAGAGTGAGCCCGGCCAGCGCGAGGGACTGCACCATCGATAGCGTCTGCGTCCACACCAGCACCTGGCGCCGGTCGAGCCGGTCAACCCACACGCCGGCAAAAGGCGCAACGACGAACGTCGGAATTTGGCCGGCGAAACTCACTGTGCCCAGCAGCAGCGCCGACCCCGTCAGCCGGTAGACCAGCCAACTGGTAGCCACGCGCGTCATCCACGTGCCGATCAGCGAGATGGTCTGCCCGGCAAAGAAGAGGCGGAAGTTGCGATGCTTGAGCGCGCGCCACGCGTGCGAGGGACCGCTAAATTGCTGAGTGAACTCCGCGCCGGTTTGTGCGCTCCGCTCTGGCCGATTGACTTCGCTCAACAGATGCCCCTCATTTGAAGTCGATCGCCTGACTTTCTGTCGCTCGTATCGCAATGTCTAATAGAGCCTGAAGTTGATCTCCACAGTGATCATGACAGGGACCGGCTGTCCGTTCTTTGTGGCGGGCTTGAAGCGATATCGCCTGGCCGCCTCAACTGCATTCTGGTCCAGCCCGTATCCGAGGGGTCGCCTCACGCGAACGTTGCGTGGCATTCCGTTGGTATCAACGATGAGCGAGACCAGGCACACGCCGCCGATCTTCTTTCTGCGGGCCTCATCTGAGTAAATTGCCTCGACAGAATTCTTAGCCATCGGAGGAGTGACAGATCCCTTCTTGAGTTCGGAGCCGTTGAGAGAACTCTGCGGGGGGCGATGCAGCATTGCGAACTCAAGTTCCACCTGATCGGGCCGCATCGCCCTGAATTTCTGTTTTGGTTGGTTATTTAGCTTCACCACTCCTTGCGTGTCGCCCACAGGCAACGGAGGCCCGTTGGAACAGGCCTCCAAGGTAAGCTCAGCGACCATCGGAACCTTAACGGGCGCGCCATCATGAAGTGCCGGGGTGAATCGGTCAGCGGAGAGGATTTTGTACGCGAGAGGGTCGAGGCCATTGCCCAGGCCTTCTTCAAATGCAATGCTCCGCGGAACTCCGCTGGCGTCCACCAGGAACGAGAGCACCACTGTGCCCTCAAGCCTCTTCTTGCAGTCGCCGGTCTCCGGCAGGGGCAACTCAGCCGGTAAAAATTCGGGCGCAGTTACATCTCGATTGACGACGTAGATATTGGAGTCTTCGTCACTCGATGTTGATGGCGGACCAGGCAAGTCCCGGCTGTCCGACTTCGCAGGCGCGGGCTGTGTTTGAGAGGCCGGCAAGGGAGCGCTTGATGTGCCCGGCTGCTGCCCTACGGCAATGTAGGTCAACGTCGTAGCTAGCAATCCAATGACCGCAAAATCGCGCATGATTTCGATGAACTCCTCAATACAACTTGAAGCTCTCCTCGATCATGATGCGCATGGCGACTGGCTGGCCATCGCGCATGGCGGGTTTGAATTGATATTGGAGGGCGGCTTCGAGGGCTTTCTCATCCAGGCCATAGCCCAGCGATCTCTCCACGCGAGGATCGACAGGGACACCCTCTTCATTCACGAGCACTGAAACCATTACATTCCCTTGAATCTTCTTCCTTCTCGCCTCCTCTGAATATTCCGGCGAGGCAGTGTGGACTGGCCGCGGGGGAGTGTACCCGGGCTGCTGCGCCATGCGGTTTCTGAGTTGAGGCGACGCGTCTGGAAACCGCCCGACGCGAGTGAGCACTCTGGGGATTGCCAGGGCGAGGCCGATAAACGGCACACGGATGCGAACCAGCACCGGAACCGGGTTGCCGTCGAGGGTTCCGGGCTTAAACCGAGACTCCTTGACGGCAGCAATGGCGCTTTCTTCATACGGCCCTGGATTGGGATTGATTGCATGAACGCTTGTAGGCACGCCGTCGATGCCGACGACCGCTTCGATGGTGCAATTGTGCGGGGGATCGGACTCGGCCGCACCAGGTGGATACAAAGCGGGCACGGCATTCAGCAACTCCGGCGGCGTAATTCCCGGACCCAGGTGATAGACCCCGCCGGCATTCGGTGTGGGCGTCGCCGGCTTGATGGCAATTGGCCCCTGGTCAGTAGAAGGAGCTAACTCCTGCTGCGCTCCCGCCGCCAAACCAGCCAGCACCAGGAGTGCCGGCAAAAGAATTGAACGTCGCATTGTCACCTCCCCAATCGACCCCAGGATGACCTCACTCTAGCACACAATTTGCAGCTCGCGGAGCAGGAATGCGTAATCGAACGCAATCTCTTTCAGGTAGTCGTAGCGGCCACTTGCGCCACCGTGGCCTGCCTTCATGTTGGTAACCAGGAGCAATGGATTTTTATCCGTTTTCAGCGTGCGCAGCTGAGCCACATACTTGGCCGGCTCCCAGTACATCACCTGGCTATCATGGAGCGATGTCTTCACTAACATCGAGGGATAACTCGCCGGCTTCAAGTTATCGTAGGGGGAGTAACTCAACATATAGTGAAAATATTCAGAGTTATTGGGATCGCCCCACTCCTCATACTCAGGAACGGTAAGCGGCAGCGTGGCGTCGAGCATGGTGTTCATGACGTCGACAAATGGCACATGGGACAGTACGGCGCGGAAGAGATCGGGCCGCAGGTTTACGACTGCACCCATCAATAATCCGCCTGCGGAGCCGCCTTCAACGGCTACGCGTGCAGGGTCGCCATAGCCGCTCATAGTGAGATGCTCGACGGCGGCGATGAAATCGGTGAAGGTGTTGCGCTTGACGAGCATCTTGCCCGCATCGTGCCACGGCTTGCCGAGGTCTCCGCCGCCGCGAATGTGCGCATAGGCCATTACGACGCCGCGGTCGAGCAGGCTGAGGCGGTTCCCGCTAAAGCCGAGGGGGAGCGAGTAGCCATAGGAGCCGTAGCCATAAACGTAGAGGGGGTTTTGGGCGGGCCTGGAGGCCCGCCCGACAGCCGGTCTGGAGACCGGCGCTACATTCGAGGGCGAAGCTACATTCGAGACCGGCGCTGCCGTTGGCGGGGCTTGCTCGTTTGGCGGGATGCGTTTGTCTTTGCGATATACCAATGAGACGGGAACCTGCGTTCCGTCCGGCGCTGTTGCATTGACGCGCTCGCTGGCATAGAGGGTGCGGTCGAATCCGCCCGGAATCTCAACCTGCTTAAGGAGAGTAGAAGCGCCGGTCGAGGTGTCGTATTCGAAGACTGAACTCGGAGTCACCAGGGACTGGTATGCGTAGCGGAAAGTGGGCGACTCAAAGATGCAGTTAATGTGCGGATGGGCGCTGAAAGCCGGTTCGGGAAACGCAATGTCCGCGCTGAGGGCAGCTTCCGGACCGTCGCCCGTGAAGCGCCACACGCGCAGCCGGGGCAGTCCGTCTTCGCGTTCGCATGCTACAAAGAAGTTGGCGAACAGGTCCACATCCTCAAGCATCACGTCGTCGCGGTGAGGGATGAGCTCCGTCCAGTGTTCGCGTTCCGACGTATCCACCGGTGCCGTGACCAGGCGGAAGTTTCTTCCCTTATCGTTGGTGCGGATAAACCACAGCCCGTTGCGATGGTCGACGGAATACTCATGCTCGTCTTCACGCGGGCTGATCAGAGCGAACGCGCGGTTGGGTTCGAGGGCCGGCAGGAACCAGCATTCGCTCGTGATGTGGCTGGCCGATTCCATTACCAGATACTTGCCGTCGCGCGTGCGGCCCGCGCCCAGGTTGAAACGCTCGTCGTCGTCCTGATAGACGAGTACTGCCTCATTGAGCTGCCCCCGGCTGGCGCGCCAAAGCTGGTACTGGCGCTTCTGCTCCTCGTCTTCCACGGTGTAGACGAGGGTGAGATTGTCGGCGGCCCAGACCACGGAGCCGACGCGTTCCACCTCGCCCGCCAGCGTCTCGCCGGTGAGCAGATCCTTGATGTGCAGCGTGTACTGGCGAAAGCCGGTGGTGTCCGTGGTGTAGGCCAGCCAGCGGCCATCGTCGGAGATGTCGGTGGCGCCGATGGCGAAGAAGGCATGCCCTTCGGCTAATTTGTTGCCGTCGAGGATTACCTGTTCCGGCGTGTCCTCCGTTGCGCTTGGGGAGCCATGGGTACGGCAGTGGATCGCGTATTGCCGGCCCTCTTCGGTCCGCGTGTAATACCACCAGTCGCCATCGCGGAAGGGAACTGAGACGTCGGTCTGCTTGATGTGCGAGAGCATCTCCTGGTAGAGATCGTCGCGCAGGCCGGCGAGCGGGGCCATCACCGCCTCGGCATATGCGTTCTCAGCCTCAAGGTAGGCTGTGACTTCGGGATTCTCTTTGTCGCGTAGCCAGGCATAGTCGTCGGTGAGGACCACATCGTGCAGAGGGGTCTCTGTGTGTATCTTGCTGGCGATGGGGGGATCGGGGAGCGGGTTTTCGGTCATTGCTCTTCTAGTTTAGTGCGTGGGGCTCGGAGGCCAGCTGTCTCCCAGGCCTTGCGCCGCGGCGGACGAGCCCTGGGCATTCAGGGCAGATGCATGAATCCGGTTAAGTGCCTGCGAGAGTGTTCGTCGCGGCCCTCCGGGGCGCGAGAGCTTGGTATGGATTCAATCCCAGGGTTCCGCTGCGCTTAACCCTGGGCTATTCTCGGTCCTCCCTCCAGGAGGAAGGGCAGCGTTGAGCGGTTGCAAGCTATGGCTGCCGGAATTACACCTCGGCGAGAGGAGCCGCTGTCAGCAACAAGACTCGTTCATGCGATTTCCCTTTTGGGGCACCCGGCTAAGGGGAACTTTTGGGTGGCTGCCCGCGTACAATTGAGAGCGATGGAAGGCTTTCGCCGCTCATTTTCGAACGTGTTCCGGCTTCTGCTGGCTGTATCCGTGGTTTTCTCCGCCGTGTCCGTGGCAGGCCAACGGATCGACGACCTGCCCAAACCCACTGATTACGTCAGCGATTTTGCCCATGTGCTTTCGCCGGAGGCAATTGCCCGGCTCGATCAGATTTGCGGACAGCTCGACCACTCCCAGGCCAACGCGCAGATCGCCGTGGTGACCGTCCAGACTCTGGATGGAGAAGATGCCGCCGATTATGCCATCCAACTTGAAGACAAATGGAAGATGGGCCGCAAAGGTTCCGACCGTGGGGTGCTCATTCTGCTCGCCGTGGGCGACCACCAGCGCCGGATCGATGCGGGCCTTGGCCTTCAGGGGATTCTTCCAGACGCAAAGCTGGGCGACATTGGCCGAGCCATGGTTCCCGATCTCCGCGCCAACGACTTTGATGGCGCCGTCACGCTTGCCGTTGGCCAGATTGCGCAGGTCATTGCTGCTGACGCCAAGGTCACGCTGGACGACGCACCGATGGCAGCGACGCCTGTGCCGCAGCACCACTCCGGCGGCACGAACTGGCTCAAGGTGATTATTGTCCTAATAGTGATTGCGCTCTATTTGATGCGCGTTCTCAGCGGCTGGGGGATTTTCGGGCTGTGGGGGCTGGGATTATTCGGCAGCGGCAGGGGCTCCGGCGGCAGCAACTGGGGCGGCGGCAGTTTTGGCGGAGGCGGTGGCGGCGGCAGTGGTGGAGGAGGCTTCGGCGGATTTGGCGGGGGCGGTTTTGACGGCGGCGGCGCCGGTGGAAGCTGGTAGAAAGGTTCAGGTTTGTTGAAAGGTGTCCGCTTGGGCGGACCGGAGGGAAGGGAACTGTATGAGCAAGGGACTGTTAGGTGTTCTGGGATTCGTGGGAATTTTGATTCTGGGTGGGCTGATGGCGGGCTGCAGTTACGTCAGCTCCAAAAACCAGATGGTAGCCAAGGATCAGAATGTGAAAAGCATGTGGTCTGAGGTCGACGTACAGCTGGAGCGGCGAGCCGACCTGATTCCCAACCTGGTGGAGACCGTGAAGGGATTCACCAAAGAGGAAAGCACCGTTTTCGGCGACATCGCCAACGCCCGCGCGGGCATGTTGAATGCCCAGGGTCCGGCGGCGAAGATTGCAGCCAACGGACAGCTCGACGGGGCGATCGGTCGCCTGTTGCTGTTGACGGAGAACTACCCGCAGTTGCGCTCGAGCGATCAGTTCATGCGCCTGCAGGATGAGCTGTCAGGCACGGAAAACCGCATTGGCGTGGCGCGCAAGCGCTACAACGACGCCATCCAGGACTACAACACGTTCATCCTGCAATTTCCCAATAGCATTTGGGCGGGCATGGCCGGGTTCAAGCAGAACGACGCCTATTTCAAGGCCAGTCCAGCGGCGCAGCAGGTGCCGGGGGTGAAGTTCTAGCTGGCTGGGGAAAAAGGAGTGGCTACTGCGAGGAAATTCGAAACGCATCCCGCAGGGGCTGAAGCCCGCGCCATTCCATGGGCCCAATCGGCATGACTGAAGTCATGCCCTGTTACAAAGCGGACTGGAATTCGTGCCAGAGGGAGTTTTTCCGCAGCGTGCCACGCGCTTGCTCGAGCGGGCAGGCGGAAAAGGCCATTCGCCGTGGCGGATGGCCTTTTCAATGTCGTGGCTCGGGGGCGCGAACCGGACCGGTTTACTTGAAGGAGGCGATGGCGCTTGCCTCATCGTCGTAAATGTCGAATACGGTGTAAAGCTTGGTGAGCTGCAGCAGGTCATGGACCTTCTTGGTCAGCTTCAGCAGCTTGAGCGTAGCGCCCTGATTCTTCGATGTGGTGTAGGCGCTCACCAACTCGCCCAACCCGGAGCTATCGATATAGTTCACGTCGCCCAGATTCAGCAGAACGCTCTTTGCGCCCTTGCTGATCAGGTCGCGAATGGCATCGCGCAACTGCACACTGCCCTCGCCCAAAGTGATCCGCCCGCTAAGGTCCAGAACTGTTACGCCGTCCACTTCACGGGAAGCAATAGTAAGTGCCACGGAAATTCCTCCTTGTTTGGTATTTCGGTTATAGCACCTTTGCCGGCAGGGAAGGCAACAAACCCGATCTGCCCGATTCGCCGGCTGGGAGGGCGTTCGCTCTCCGCCTCGCGATCGCTGCGCAAGTACCTCAAGATTTTTCGGCGACCGGAGCCAAGTGTTTCACCATCGTCAACTCGGTTCCGGGATGCAGTTGTCGAAAGTGTACCTCATCCATGAACGATCGAATGAGGAAGATGCCGCGGCCCGTGCCGCGCAAGAGATTTTCCGGGGCCAGAGGATCGGGAATCGAGTCTGGATCAAGGCCCTTGCCCTGGTCGGCGATGGAGATTACCAGCGAACTGCCGGTGTTCTCAAGGCTGACGTTGATCTGTTTTCCGGGATCGTATTCATTTCCATGCAGCACAGCGTTTACGGCGGCCTCGCGGACCGCCATGCCTATCCGGAAGCGTTCGTCCTCGTCCAGCCCGGCCTCTTCGGCCATCTTGTCCGCGGCAGCCTCCACTTCGCTGACGCTTTCCATGGTGGAACTCAGCGAAAAACTCGTCCGTCCTTCCCTGGGTGCGTTCACCGGATTCGTATCCGCCTCTTCCGGAACGGGAGCCTTGGCTGCGTCTCTCCGCCCCTCACCAACCTTGCTGGCAAGTTTCACTGCTAAAAGCTATTGTGTCAAGCGGGTGTCTCGTTATGCCGCTCTGGCGGGTTTGATTCGGGTGTCGAGAGCCGGTAATTCACAAACACTTTTCGCCGGATCAGTTTCGTCGCGGCCTATCATTGCCCAACCGGATGCCTTCCGGGCGCAAACTCACATGGAGGGAATAAACTCACCTCATGCAGCCACGCACCACAGCCCGCGTCAGCCTCACCGCGCTTCTGGGCACCCCGGTGACCGATTCCCAGGGGCATCTGCGCGGACGGCTCAAGGACGTTGCCGTCGCCACCGGTCCCGATGCCGGGAAGGTGGCGGGGCTGGTGCTCAAGACGCGCACCGGGCTGTGCATTGTTCCCTCCCAGGACGTGATGGAAACGCCTGCGGGCACGCTCGAGTTGCGCAACTCCGGCGCCATGGTTCCGCTTGAGGACGACGGCAATTACCTCTACCTGCAACAGGACCTGATCGACCGCCAGATCATCGATATTCACGGCCGCAAAGTGGTCCGCGTAAACGACGTCGACCTGGAATGGATGGGGCGCGGCGCGGCTCATCTGCTGCGTGTTGCCGAGGTCGAGGTTGGCCTGCGCGGCGCTTTCCGCCGGGTCTTCAAGGGTCTGTTGCCGCGCGCCACGCTGGAGACGATATCGCGCAAGCTGGGCGCCAGCGGCATCCCCTGGCAGTTTGTCGACGTAATCGAAGTTGACCCGGCGAGGCGAGTCAAGCTGCGCATCGAATACGAGCGACTGGCCGAGATGCACCCCTCCGATCTGGCTGAGATCCTGGAAGACCTGGCTCCCGCCGAGCGCGAGGCCGTTTTCACTTCGCTGGACGAAGAGGTGGCCGCGGAGACGCTGGAAGAGGTCGAGCCAAAACTGCAAAAGGCGCTGCTCGAGAAGCTCGACGAAGAACGCATCGCCGACATCGTCGAGGAGATGGACCCCGGCGCTGCCGCCGACCTGCTGGCCGAGCTTCCCGAAGAACAGTCCGACGCCATTCTCGAGGAGATGGAGCCGGAAGAGCGCCACGAGGTCGAGGAGCTGCTCGAGTTCGACGAGAACTCCGCCGCCGGCTGCATGACCACCGACTTTATCGCTCTCGGAGTGCAGTCCACGGTCGCCCAGGCGGTTATGGCCCTGCGTAACTTCGACGGCGACCCCGAAAGCGTGACCGAGGTCTACCTGCTCGATGAAAAACGGGTGCTTCGCGGATCAGTTTCCCTGGCCCGGCTGGTCATGGCTCAGCCCGAGACCAGACTGGCCGTGCTGGCCGAGCCGCGCGTCCTTTCCTGCCCCGCCGACCTGAAGCAGAATGAACTGGCCGAGATGTTCGATAAGTACAATCTGCACGCGCTTCCCGTAGTCGACTCACAGAGCCGCATGGTCGGTGTGGTGCAGGCGGACCATGTAATCAGCTTCCTCCGCGAAAAGCTATAAGTAGCCGCGTGCTGTCAAAATCTCCCCGTAAGCCCTTTCATTTGGGTCCTTCTGTCCGAAATTGCTCAGTTCTGTTCTCTTCTTGCAACTAATGTGGGAGAAAGACGTTGGCTTTAACCGGAGTTGTGAAAGAATCCAGAAATGGTCCAACTTCCCAAAATCATCCAGGGCGGAATGGGTGTGGGCGTCTCCAACTGGCGTCTGGCCAATGCCGTATCCAAACTCGGCCAGCTTGGAGTGGTCTCCGGCACAGCGCTCGACCAGCTTTTCGTGCGCCGGCTCGCCGATGGAGACGAGGGCGGCTTCCTGAAGCGGGGAGTGGATGCGTTTCCTTTCCCGGAGATGGCCAGGCGTATCTGGCAGGAGTACTTTGTTCCCGGCGGAAAGCCTGCTACGGCGCCCTATCCGAACGTCCCCATGCACCAGCGTAACAGTCCGCGCAAGCTGGTTGAATTGTGCATGGTAAGCAATTTTGTTGAAGTGTTTCTTGCTAAAGACGGGCACAAGAATCCGGTCGGAATCAACTTTCTTGAAAAGGTCCAGATGCCCCACCTGGCGTCGATCTATGGAGCCATGCTGGCAGGCGTGGGCTATGTGCTGATGGGCGCGGGCATTCCGCTGCACATTCCCGGCGTGCTGGACGCCTTTGCCGCGCACCACATGGCCGAATACAAGCTGCAGGTGACGGGCGCAGCCGTTGGGCAGGATACCCAGATGCGCCTGAATGCAGCCGACTACGCCGAGGGCCTTCTCCCGTTTCTGCACCGGCCAAAGTTCCTGGCCATTGTTTCCTCCAATACTTTGGCAACCACCATGCTGCGGCGCGCCAGTGGGCGCGTAGACGGTCTGGTCATCGAGACCCCCACAGCCGGCGGACACAACGCGCCCCCTCGCGGTAAGCTGCAGCTCAATGCGGCCGGTGAGCCGGTCTATGGCGAGCGCGACCATGTCAACTTAGCGGAACTGCGCGCGCTGGGAGTCCCATTCTGGATGGCCGGCGGCTACGGCAACGCCGACAAGCTACGCGAAGCCATCGAAGAGGGCGCTGCGGGAATCCAGGTCGGAACCGCGTTTGCTTTCTCCCGTGAATCGGGCATGCGGACTGACCTCAAGACGAGGCTTATCAAGCAGGCGCTTACCGGTTCAGGCGTCGTCTTTACCGATCCGCTGGCCTCGCCGACTGGCTTTCCTTTCAAAGTGGCTCAATTAGAAGGCACTTCGTCGGCGTTCCCCATCTACCAGGAGCGTAAGCGCGTTTGCGATCTGGGCTACCTGAGGGAGCCCTACGCCGTCTCTGAAGGAACCATAGGCTACCGCTGCTCCGCCGAGCCGGTGGCAAACTACGTCGCCAAAGGCGGCAAGGTCGAGGACACGGTCGGGCGCAAATGCCTATGTAACGCGTTAATGGCCAACGTTGGGCACGCTCAGATCCGCAAAGACGGCGTAGCCGAGCCGCCGCTGGTAACGACGGGGGACGATCTTAATACCATCGCGAATTTTCTCGCCCCTGGGCAGGACTCCTACGGCGCGGCAGAGGTGGTTGCATCGCTGCTGAGCGGCTTGTCCGTCGAGTCGGAGATCGATTCTGCTATGCTGGCGACCGCCTAGCTTCCCGAGTTGAAAGCTCACTGCATAAGTTCCGAAATGCAACCGCAGGTCCTTCGACTCCGCTGAAGTGCGCTTCGCTCAGGATGACAGGTCATTTTGTTTTAGAGGAACTCTAGACTCAGGACACTAGCTTCCCGGAATCGGCTGAGCCCCCGGTCCTCCCACTCGAAACAATCTTGGAACGCGGTCTGCCGGAGCGGGCAGTGCGGGAAACGCTGCGTGCGGCTCGGTCTGGTACCAGTACGCCGTCGAATAGTAGTTGTCCGATCGATGGTTCGCGTGGCCGTGCTCAATGGTCGCCTTGATCGACTTTTCAAAGGTAATCGGGCTCTCTATGTGCCAGCGGTAAAGGCAGTACCGGCCGCCAATCCGCTCATGCGGGTCGGAAATCTGCGCGCCGTTGTGCATGTACGCGAACGACTGCCCGCCAAAGTCCCATGCCCCGTTGTAATAGTCCTCGGTGCCGGTGCCGTTGATGGTGGGCAGCTTGTCGCCGTCGATGAAGAACATATCGTCGCCCTCGCCGAACCAGCCGTCCTGGTTCTGCTCGACGGCCTGCGTCACGCCGACAAAATGCCCCCGGCCAGCGGCCTCCATGAAGACATAGTTGTCCGCGCCGTCCAGATTCTTCTTGTCCCCCACCGGATCGTCCCAGTTGTTCTTCCAGTTGTCTGTCCATCCCTTGGCTGGAGCAGCCTGGCGATACTGCGCATGGAAGCGTCCAACATCGCCGGGCAGCGCGGCAAGCGTGACATAATCCACCGCGAAGTAGAGATTGTTGGTTCGCACCTTGCCTTCATTGGTCACCGTCAACCGGGCCGAACTCGAAAACGGCATCTGGAAATATGCGTTAAGCGCTTTGACGGGCGCAACCGCCAGCAGAGCCGACTGGTAAGTGAAATACTCGCCCAGCCCCAGGCCGAAGAAATCGCCAATGGGAACCTCGACGGAAGGCGCAGCTTCGCCATCCCACCACGCGCGCAGCACCAGGTTCTTCAGGTGGTGATCATCCTCTGAGTTGATGGTGAACCACAGGTGCGTCACCACGCCAGCCCCGGTCACATCGAGCAGGGTATGCGCCGCGCCCGGCTCGACCGGCACCGAGTCGCCATTACCGCCCGAGCGGTCCCAGCTTGAAGAGCGCCGCGTCTTGTAACTGCGCAGGCGAGCCTGCGAGAGAAGCTCGTCGGACGTAGCCTCCGCCGGGGCCGGAGGCGCTGCGACACCGCCATCCGACTTGGCGGAAGGCGTAACAGCCTCAGCGGTATTTGCGTTCAACCCCAGCATTCCAGCGGCCGACACCCCGGCGACAGATGCCATGGCGCCCAACAGCCTGCGCCGCGCGGGCGAACTCTCATTTCCTTTAGATGAATGCATAGAATACGCTCTCCTGGTTATTGAGACTTGAAAGCGTGTTGTAGCCTCGTGCGCACGGGCCTGTCAAGCGGTGATTTGCAGGGCACTCGTTCCATTTGCAATCCAGCCGTATCAGGGCTTTGGGTCTGTTTTGCCGGCGGCGAGATAATCGTCTAGCGCCTTCTGCCAGTCTTTTCCGGCCGTCTTGTCCCCCTCGTTCATTGCGGTTACATGCTCATTGCCCTCTGCCGTCAATGCCGTGCGCGTATAAACGACGTTGACGTCCGTCACGTCAGCGCCTGCCGGTTTGAAGCGCACATCGATGACTGTCACCATGATGTCGGGTAGAAAATACACATACTGAAAATGCCGGGCATCCAGGTCGAACAGCGTATTCACCCACACTGCTTTGTAAGGCCCGTGCTGAATGGTAAAGACCGCGCCCTCTTCATCGCGCGCAGGTTGAGGATGGATGAACTCCGGGCTCCAGTGCTTGCCCGCCCAGGCGCGTTCGCCGCCGGGTCCAAAGAGCGGCGCGGTTTTGGCGTAGGACGCATGTACCACCAGGTCGAAGCTGGTGCTCACATGCAGTAACGGAGCTGGCGCAGCGGTAGTTGTCGGCGCTAGGGCGGGCACGGCAACGCCCGCGATTCCAACGATGAGTGAAAGGATTTTCATTTTCTGCGCTCCTTCAGGTTATGGCTGTCGCTGGCCTTCAGGGTCATTCCGTAAAGCGCCTTGAACTGCTCAATCTCTTTCAGCGTCTGCTGAGAAAAGGGAACGGTCTTGCCCTCGAAGGCGTGTAGGACAATTCCCTCCAGCAGGTCGCCGAGCGTCATGTCCTTTTGCTCGGCAAGAGCCTTCAGCACTTTCAACATGCGCTTCTCCATCCTGACGCCAGTCTGGACACGCTCGACGACAACGGGTTCTCGATGTTGCTGTTCGTGCGCCATATTCGCCCCCTGTTATCTTGGTACCAATGTACCAAGATAACAGGTCCATGTCAAGCCTGCTTCTCGACCTAAGATCGTGACGCTTATTGGTTCGCCTCTGCTTGGTCTGGCCTGCTATGGTCAGTGAGGAAACAAAATGAACCCACCTTAGGAACCCGCGGCCATGGGCAAGCGCTGGCGAATCCGGATACTTCTGTTCCTGGCCGTTCTCGGCCCCGGATTCGTTACCGCCAACGTCGACAACGACTCCGGCGGCATCCTCACCTACTCTCAGGCCGGCGCGCAATACGGCTATTCGCTGCTGTGGACAATGATTCCCATCACCATCTCCCTGATCGTGGTGCAGGAGATGTGCGCCCGGATGGGCGTGGTCACCGGCAAGGGACTCAGCGACCTGATCCGCGAGGAATTCGGCCTGCGCCTCACCTTTCTGGTGATGGTGGCGCTGGTGGTGGTGAACTACACCAACGTAGTCACGGAATTTATCGGCATTGCCGGATCGATGCACCTGTTCCACGTGTCGAAGTTCATCTCCGTGCCGTTCTGCGCGGCGCTGGTCTGGTACATGGTGGTGCGCGGCAGCTACAAAAGCACGGAGAAGATATTTCTTGTGGCGTCGGTTGTTTATATCGCTTACATCTTCGCGGGAGTGCTCTCGCAGCCAAGCTGGCACACCGCGCTGTTGGCCACCGTGCAGCTTCCGGCACGATCCGTCTGGAGCGACAAGGCCTATATGTATATGGCTGTCGGCGTTGTGGGAACCACCATTGCCCCGTGGATGCAGTTCTACCTGCAATCGTCGATCGTGGAAAAGGGAATCCGCGTCAAGGACTACGCCGCCTCGCGCCTCGATGTGATCGTTGGCAGCCTCTTCACGGATATTGTGGCGTGGTTCATCATCGTGGCCTGCGCCGCCACGCTCTATGTGCATGGCATGGGCGCCATCCAATGGGCATCGGATGCAGCCGAGGCCATGCGTCCGCTGGCCGGCGACTATGCCTTCATTCTTTTTGCCTTTGGCCTGTTCAACGCCTCGCTGTTTGCGGCGTCTATCCTGCCGTTGTCTACGGCGTATACCGTATGCGAGGGGCTGGGGTTCGAGTCCGGCGTGGACAAGAGCTTCAAGGAAGCACCGTTTTTCTACTGGCTCTACACGCTGCTGATCGCGGGCGGTGCTGCCACCGTGCTGATGCTGCCGGACGCGCAACTGATCAACTTCGCAATTCTCTCGCAGGTGTTGAATGGAGTGCTGCTTCCGGTCGTCATCATCCTCATGCTGCTGCTCATCAATCGCAAAGACCTGATGGGCGAGCACAGAAATTCGTATGTTTGGAACGTGATTGCGTGGGGGACGAGCGTGATCGTCATCGGGATGACGCTGGTAATGCTGTGGGGCCTGATACCGGGGCACTGAGACCTGGTCACTTTGATTTGAAAGGATGATTGCGAACAAATGCGCACGAAACACCTGGCTCTTCTTCTACTCCTCGCCGCGACTCTTCCTGGGCTAGCTCAGTCTCCTGACGATGGCAAGGTCGTGGGAAACGCCTACGTGAACTCCTATTTCAAGTTCTCCTATGCCTGGCCGGCGATGCTCAAGCCGTACGACACAAAGTCGCTGCATCTTCCGCAAAGCTCACCGTATGCAAATGAGTTCATGCTCTTTTCCGCGAAAGAAGGAGATGAACCATTCGGAATCGTCGTAATCGCGGAAAGGCTGAATGCGGTCACTCCCCACTCGAGGGGAATCCGTGATGGAGCAGATTTTCTCGATCGGGTGGCAAAGTTCAAGCCGGAACAGCAGGCGGTGATCGTGTCGCGAAAACATTTTACGAGTGCCGGTGGCCTGACCATCGATCAGCTCATTTACACCGAAAAGGGAGAAAACTCGTCGGCGACCGCCGTGCAGATCGGTGGTTTCCTGATTGTGTTTAAGTGCAATGCGAAATCGCCGGCCGACCTTGAGGAGATGAACAAGTCTGTCGTCGCATTACACCTGAGCAAGCAAGGCGGGTGAAGGCAATCGCCCCACTTCACGTGATCAGGCAACTGCTGTTATTTGCTCGAGAGAGGCGGGAAATCCGTGGCCGAAGACGGCCGCAGATGATGGACGAGCGGAACGACGATGGGAAGATAGATTACGGCAAACACATATGGAAGGACCACGGCGATTAGAAAGTGGTACCACCGGGGTGGACGCGCCCTTTCTCGCCGGGGCAGGCAATACGCGGGCAGGTAAATCATGAGCCCGTAGACGAACATCCACATTCCTATTTCGAGCATGTGTTGCGGTCCTCCGAAGAGCGATTCGCAGACGGTGCCGGTAAGGCCGAAGATGAGAAGGACCTGGTTGGCCGTGAAGTCGTAATAGGAAAGCAGCACCGCCCAGGCAATGAACATGGGCACGAATATGATGACGCTGTGTCCGAGAACCACGTCCCAATAATTGGCGGATGCGGTGATGTAGGCTTGCCCAACTCGCGCGCCGAAGATGGGGGCGAGGTTGGTCATGGTAGTGGTGACCACTTCCTCGAGCATGGCCAAGGCGATGCAAAAGACAACAAACTTGAAATGCCATTCGATTTTCACGGCGTTCATCGCACGCCGGATCTGGTTCCTGAAGAGTGCCGAGGCTGAGCCGAAGAGCATAATCCAAAAGAGATAGAGGCCAAGGCCCATGCCAAGCACCGCATGGGTGACAACTTGTTTGGGGTTGGATGAAAACAGGAAAACGGCGGTGGCCAAAAGAAGTTGCAGAGCGGAGATTCCGATGAATATCCGAATCAAGGTACCGCTCTTGATGACAGCACGCATGCCTATAACAATAGCGATTCATGGACGATTGTGCAGTGGACGTGGCGAGCCATCGCGGCGGTCTGAGAGACGAACATGGGAAGCAGTGGTGCGAGAACAGTTGTAGCGCCGGTCTCCAGACCGGCTGTCATGCGGGCGTCCCCGCCCGCATTTCCCGATTCCGGCGTAAAATTTTCTCCTATGGCCAAGCCCGACTCCCCACAGGATCGCGAGCCCGCAGCCGCTGTGCAAGGCGCGGTGCAGCCTCGCTTCGGAGAAGTGCGGGTTCGGCAGCGCGGCCGGCTTCCCCATTGGGAGAAGGACTCAGGCCTTTACTTCATTACGTTTCATCTGGCTGACTCTCTGCCGCTTCTTGTGCTGGAGAAGATTACGGAGCGCCGTCGCATTCTGAACGCAGTAAAACAGTCAGGCGCGCATCTGCTGCCGTCCCAGCAGGTGAGGGTCGCGGAATACAGTCCGGCAAGAATCGAGGAGTACTTCGATCGCGGTGCTGGCGCGTGCCCGCTGCGCGATCCAAGGATTGGCGAGCTTATGGCCGACTCGCTGCGATTCTGGGACGGAAAGCGGTATCGGCTAGTGGCATGGTGTGTCATGCCGAATCATGTGCATGTGGTTTGCAGGTTGCTTCCTGGGCAGGAATTGGCCGTTGTGCTGCGAGATTGGAAGTCTTATTCGGCAAGGAGGGCAAACCGGATACTCGGGCGCAGCGGTGCATTCTGGCAGCGCGAATACTACGACCGGTTGATCCGGGATGCCGATGAGTTCGAACGTGCTGTCCGGTATGTTGTAAGCAATCCGGAACGGGCAGGGTTGAAGAATTGGAAGTGGGTTTGGTGCGCGGGCGGGGACGCCCGCGCGACAGCCGGTCTGGAGACCGGCGCTACCAATTTGGAGACCGGCTCTACAAATCAGGAGGAGGGCACACCCAGCGCAGGTGGCTAGAGCAGTTTGCCCGCTGCCAGGTCGCGGATCAGCCCTCGGTCGGCGGCCAGAAAGTCCAGGGCCGGCAGGTCTTCGAGTTTTACCCAGCGCACCTCGTGGTAAATGCGGTTCTGCAATTCGCCCGTAAACTCATGAACGGCAAAGAACAGCAGATCGACGGCGCCGCCGTGGCGGTAGTTGTGCCGGATGTGCGTCACACGCGGCCCAATCACGGCGTGAATGCCCAGTTCCTCTTCCAGTTCGCGGGCCAGAGCCTGCTCCGGGCTTTCGCCGGACTCGATCTTGCCGCCGGGAAACTCCCACTGCATGGCCATCGGCTGATCCGGGCGCCGCTGCCCGATCAGGACTTCCCCGCCGCGAACGATAAGCGCCGCCGCTACAAACCGAAGAGCGGGACCAGGAGATTTGGGAGGATTGATGGGCTGCGCTTCTTCTTCCACATACCTAGTGTAAACGCTTCAAAAGAAATGGCGAGCCAGACCGGGCATTGCCGCATTTGGCGCCGCGAGAAACAGCTATGCTGCGGAGTCCGCTAGCTACTCCCCCGCAACCGCCGCCTCAACTCCCTCGGCAGTCTGCGGCCTGAAATACCCCCAACCATGCTTTCCCGCAGCCTGCAGCAGTGCTGGCGAAGGATTTACCGGAAAAGCGCAGCGCGCCATTTCCAGCATCGCCAGGTCGTGAATGGAGTTTCCGAAGACCGCATCCGGTGTCCCGAGCCCTGCCTTCTTGATCGCCTCTGCCTTGCCTTCATCGGTGGGCACAGCCACAATTTCGCTGGAGATCACGCCCTCGGTGACGCGCACCTCCGCCGCCAGCACCCGCGCTTCCGAAATGCCGAAGGCGCTCACGCCTTCCGCGACCACCCAGCGATTGGTCGAGCTCACTGCCCAAAGTTCGACGCCTGCCTGTTGGAGAGTGGTGAGCAGGGAGGCAATTTCTGGAAAGATGCGGTGGTGCACAAACTCCGTTACATATTGTGCCGCAGCAGCACGTAGCTCCTGCTCGCGAAGCCCGGCATACATCTGAACCATCTCGCCGCAAATCTCCAACTCGCTCACCTTCCCGGCGAGGTAGGCCCGGTGGCGCGTGTCAATCCAATCGCTGGTGGAGCGCGACACCAGCCCCTGCTCCATCGACCAAACCATGAAGCCGTAACCCGAGTCGCCACTCCAGATGGTTCCGTCGCAATCGAAGACGGCTGTCTTCGGTTTGCAATCGAGCGCCAGCCGTTCAAACTCTGCGGCAGTCCACCTGGGAATTTCAATATGCGCTGTTGTCAATGTCGTTCTATCCTGCTTTTTCTGAAAACCTTTACTTCTCTATTCTCAACCAAACCTGGCACCTTTTGAATGTGAATGTTTGAGGAAAGAGCCAAAAGAATCAAGGCTTGCGAGCGCGCCGACTATATAGTCATCGTGAATCGGGCAGCGGTTCGCGGCTCGGCACGCCATCGATGAGGCGCAGAATGCTCAGCGGATTGGCAGCCTGCAACTCGGCGGGCACCAAGGTGTCAGGAAAATTCTGGAAGCAGACCGGCCGCGCGAACCGGTAGATTGCCGCAGTCCCCACGGACGTAAATCGTGAATCCGAAGTCGCTGGATAGGGTCCTCCGTGAACCATGGCCGGCGCCACTTCAACGCCGGTCGGAAAGCCGTTGAAGATCAGCCGTCCTGCCTTCTGCTCGAGCACCGCGATCAACTGGCGGTGCGCGGCCAAGTCGTCTTCGGTCCCCCACACCGTCGCCGTCAAATGTCCGTCCAGCGCTTCCGCCGCGCGCAGATACTCCACCTCCGACTTGCAGTGAACAAGCAGCGTATCCGGCCCAAAAACTTCTTCGGAAAGTTCCGGAATCTTTAGGAATTCCTCCAGTGATGCCGTAAATACCTGCGCATTCGCCGGGCTGGCCGGGTTCTCTACCGCTGCCGGCGCCTGCGCGGCCAGCACTGCCTGCTTGGCGCGACGCTCTGTCCCGCGCGCGTAATTCCGCGCAATGCCTTCCGTCAGCAGCGTGAACGGGGCCGCTTGAGCGACTAGCTCTGATAGCTTCCCCACAAATCCGCGCGTCTCCGCCTGCTCGGGGAGCAGCACGATTCCCGGCTTGGTGCACATTTGCCCCGCGCCCAGCGTGAATGAGTTGAACAGCCCCTGGGCCAGCGTCTCTGCGCCGCCCGCGAGCGCGCCGGGAAGAATGAATACCGGATTGCAACTCGCCATTTCAGTGAAGCAGGGAATCGGACGCGGCCGCGCGGCAGCCAAATCCATCAGTGCTCGCCCGGCGCGGAGCGACCCCGTGAAGGCCACAGCCTGCACCAGCGGATGCCGCACCAATGCACTGGCCGCCTCAACGCCGGCATCGAAGAGGAGAGAAAAAACGCCCTCCGGCAGGCCCTCAGCGGCCACGGCTTGTTGAACAACTTCTGCCGCCAGTTCGCTGGTGCCCGGATGCGCCGAGTGGGCTTTCACAATGACTGGACAGCCTGCCGCAAGCGCGGAAGCCGTGTCCGCACCCGCCACGGAAAAGGCCAGCGGAAAATTGCTCGGCCCAAAAACGACAACTGTTCCTAAGGGGCGCAGCATGGATCGCAATCCCGGCCGAGGCAGCGGCTTGCGGTCGGGCTGGGCGGAGTCGATGCGCGCGTCCACCCATGAGCCTTCTTCGATCAGCGCTGCGAAGGCGCGCAGTTGCATTGTCGTGCGGCTGACCTCGCCCAGCAATCGCGGCATGGGCAGAGCCGTCTCAAGATTTGCGCGGTCCGCGAGTTGCTGCTGGATTGCATCCAGCCCATCCGCAATCCGCCGCAGGAACGCGCCTTTGGCGTTGCCGCTGGTTGCCGCAAAAACGGGAAACGCCTGCGCTGCAAGCTGGACGGCCTGGTCAAGCTCGGCGGAACAGACCGATGAGTAGGCAGGCTCCAGCAGCAGGCCTGTGGTGGGATTAAGCGCATGAATCGGAGCGCCCCCGGTCGAACCCCGTTCGCTTCCGATGAAAGATTTTCCGGTAAGAGGCATGATCGAAATCTCCGCGACCAGGTTAAAGTTTAAAGGGCTTGCTGGGCACAGCCGCAGGCGGCCGGTGCTGCTGCGCAAACTGAAAGGCTGCACGCGTTGCCGCCAGTTCTTCATCCACCACTTCAAGCTTCGGCGGTCGCACATGCGCTAAGCCGATTCCCGCCTCCTGCTGCACCTGCTTGATCAGCTGGATGAACTTGGGGACCGTGTCCATGCGAAGCAGCGGCAGGAACCAGCGATAGAGCTCGAAGGCTTCCTGCGCTTTGCCTGCGGCGGCAAAGTTGAACAGGTCTACGGATTCGCGCGGAAATGCATTGACCAAACCCGCAATCCAGCCAACCGCGCCGGCGGCAATGCCCTCTACGATCGCATCGTCCACGCCCACACACAGCGCCAGCCGGTTCCCGATCAACGCGCGAATCGCAGTCACGCGCCGCACATCGGTCGAAGATTCCTTCACAGCCGCCAGGTTGCTGAACTCATCCGCCAGCTCCGCGATTTGTTCGGGAAGGTAGTCCACGCCGTAGGAGACCGGGTTGTTATAAAGCATCCCCGGCAACGGCGTAGCCCGCAGAATGGCCGCGACGTGCGCCTTGTTCTCACGCCAGTCGCCTTTGTAGACATAAGGCGGCAGAATCATGAGGCCCGAGCAGCCAACGGCGTGCGCAGATTTGGCCAGGCCTACAGCCTCCGCTGTCGAAAGCGCGGAAACGGCCGCAACCACCGGAGCCTTGCCGCAGAGAGCAGCCACGACAGCTTTGAGGATCTCTATCTTCTCCTCGAAACGCAGAGTCGGCGCCTCGCCCAGCGAGCCCAGGCAGACGATGCCCGTGCAGCCGTTCTCGATGAGCCATTGCGCGTGTCGCGCGACAAAGGCGTAATCCACGTTGAGATCCTTGTCGAATGCAGTAGTCATGGCGGGCATAACGCCGGCAAATTTCATAGCTTCTCCTGAAGTGTTTCTTCCTGGCTTGGCGTCAGGGCAAAGCGCGCCGGCAGGTAAGGCTCTGGCGCAATCGCAGGCTTGGCGCCGGTGAAGTGGGCGGCCAGCAATTCGGCAGTTGCCAGGGATGTAGTGATGCCAAGGCCCTCATGGCCGGTAGCGAGCCATAGCGTGGGATCTCCGGGTACCGGCCCGATCAACGGCAGCTTGTCCGGAGTCGCTGCGCGAAAACCGGTCCACACGCGAATCACGCTCAGTGAGGCAACGCCGGGCAGATAGAGCGTTGCACGCTGGAGCATAGCGCTGAGCGTAGCCTGATCGACGGCGGAGTCTTCATTCCCATACTGCCGCGACGAACCGATAAGCAACTGCCCCGTCTGCCGCGGCTGCACGTTGAAGGCTACCGAGTCGGTGGAGACCGAGTGCGCGCTTTTCAGATATCCCAGCTCCACCAGTTGATGCCGAACGAAGCCTGGATAGCGGTCGGTGATGGCCAGGTGTCCTTTGCGTTTCTTTACCGCAATGCCAGGAGTGCAGGCAACGGCTTCTGCGCCCAAAGCATTCACAAGCCGGCTGGAGCGCAGGTGCGTTCCATCATCAAGCACGGCCTCACCCTCGCCCAGGCGCGTAACGGCGCGCCCCGTCAGCAGCGTTGCGCCCAGTGCCTCAGCCTGGCGCGCCATGTGCAACGCCACAACCGGCGGATACACGACTGCGTCTTCGATGACCAGCAACGCGCCCGCCAGACCCTGGCGCAAGTTAGGCTCCGACTCGGCCAGCTCGCGGCCGGTGAACAGGCGGCTGGGCACATCCCGCTCCGCGAGCCAGCTCAGCTTGCGCGCCGCCTCAGACTTCTCCTCGTCGTCGGCAGCCACCCAAAGCGTTCCCGGAGTTTCGTACTCGGCGCTTGCCGGTAATCCGGGACCGAGTGCCTGCCACAGAATCTGCGACCGGCGCGTGAGCGCGAACTGCGCTTCGGAGTCGTCCATCACAACAATGTGGCCCATGCCCGCGGCAGTTGCGCCGCTGCCCCATATGTCGCGCTCGACCAGCGCCACGCGGAAGCCCGCCTGGGCACACGCCAGCGCGCAGGCGGAACCGACGATTCCGCCGCCCGCAACCACCACGTCGTACGATTGCCGCGCCGCAACACTCATGCCGGAATCTCCGACCGGTTGATTACGTCCATGCGGAGAAGCTTTGCGGATTGGCCGCTATCTTCTGTCAACTGGGCGCCCCCTTGCAAAGCATACAATGCTGGATACAAACCAGACCGGATTGCCCGTGCTCCATTCTCACGCGCTTTTTTTGCGAAAAAGTCGGAAGCCGCAACTCCCCATCCGCGCAATTTTTCAAGGGCTCCCTTGTTGCTGATTTTGATTCATTGCTAACGAGGTTCGGTTACCGGCAGGGCGCCGGTTGAGAGCACTTATACACGCCGATAATCAAAGGTGTGGACTCTGCGCGCAATTCTTCGCTCCTGAATGACTACCAGACGTATTTGCGGGTGGAGAAGGGGTTGCGCCCGCTCACTTGCGAGGCCTACGACGGCGATCTGAAGACCTTTGCCGAGTTCATCGAGGGCCGGCACGGCGTGCTGCTGACGGCCGCGCAACAGGATGTAGCAGCGTTCCTCGAACATCTGCGCAACCACGCCATCGACTCGCGCTCCGCCGCCCGCAAGCTGAGCTGCCTGCGCGGCTTTTACAAGTGGCTGCTGCTCGACCGGCGCATCCATCACGACCCTACCGTCAATATTGAATCGCCGAAAGCGTGGAAGGTGCTGCCCAAGTCGCTTGCCGAGCCTGAAGTGGTGGAAATGCTGGATCGCGCCGGCATGGCCGCGTCGCATCCGCAGGCAACGGCTACAGCACTGCGCGACCGCGCGATTCTGGAGCTACTCTACGCAGGCGGCCTGCGCGTCTCCGAAGTTACAGCACTCTCGACCGGCGACCTGGCCATGGACGCGGGGCGCGTGCATGTGCGCGGCAAGGGCGACAAGGAACGCATTGTGCCGCTGGGACGCACCGCAATTGAATCGCTGGATGAATACATTCGCAATGGCCGCCCGCATCTGGCGCGCATCAGTTCTGCGCGTAAGGCCAATGCGGCGCGGCCCCAAGGAGCGAGTCCATTCGCGACGCGCCTGTTTCTCTCCTTGCGCGGCATGCCGCTCACCCGCCAATGGATCTGGCACCTGGTCAAAATGGCGAGCAGCGGAGCAAGCCCGCACCAACTGCGTCACAGTTGCGCAACCCACATGGTGGAGCACGGAGCTGACCTGCGCAGTGTGCAACTGCTGCTTGGCCACGCCGATATTTCGACGACGCAGGTGTATACGCACCTGGCGCTCGGACGGCTGAAGGAAGTGCACCGCACCCACCATCCGCGCGCTACCCGGATGCAAGTCGAGACGAACGGGCATGCAAAGGAAAGTGAGAATGCGGCGGACAACTCGATCAACGATTCCGTTGAGGAAGCGAAATGAGCGCGACAGTTTCTGGAACAATTGCCGCGACGGCAGCTCCGCCGCTGCAATCGCTGATCGACGACTACCTGCGCGTCCTCGCCAATGAGCGCGGCGCATCGGCGCATACGCTGCGCGCCTACCAGAGGGAACTGCGCGGCTTTGCGAGTTTCATCGCCGAAGACTGCGGTGACGAGCAGGGCGTATCTTCCATCGAGCACACTCAAATTCGCGCCTATCTGGGAATGCTGTATAAGCGCGGACTCTCCAAGGCTTCCGCCGCCCGCGCGCTCGCGGCCATCCGCAGCTGGTTCAAGTGGCTGGCGCGCGCAGGCCATGTGGATCAGAATGCAGCCTCGCTGGTGGCCACGCCGCGCCTGCCCAAACATTTGCCCCGCGTGCCTTCCATCGAGAAGATGAACTCTGCCATGGACTCAGTGGACGAGGACTCCGCAAGCTGGCCGGCGCGCGACAAGGCCATCCTCGAAGTGCTCTACGGATGCGGCATCCGCAACGCAGAACTCGTCGGCATGAATCTGGACGATATTCACTGGGCCAACGAAGCGATTCTGGTGCGGGGCAAAGGGCAGAAGCAGCGGCTGGTTCCGCTGGGAGACGCAGCCGCACAAGCGATTCGCGCCTATCTCGGCGAGCGCTCCGCGCGCCTGGCCGCGGCCGGAACGGCGAAGCGCAATGCAACGCCGGCCCTCTTTGTGAATCTGCAACTGCGCGGGCTGGGCAAAGCCGGTGGCGCAGCCACAGGCGGACAAGCGCGGTTGACCACCCGCAGCGTAGGCCGCATCGTCAAACGCATCGCCGTGCTGCGCGGCCTGAGTGCCGATGTGCATCCGCATACGTTGCGCCACGCCTTCGGTACCCATTTGCTGGAAGAAGGCGCCGACCTTCGCGCTATCCAGGAGTTGCTCGGCCACGAGCGGCTGTCCACAACCCAGCGCTACACGCAGCTCACAACCGCGCAGTTGACGCAGGTCTACGACCGCACTCATCCGCGCGCAAAGTAGCACTGTGTCAGCAGCGGTCGCCTGCCGTGGATCGCAGATTTTTCTGTATAATCCCATTGCATTCTCAACGCCGAAAGGTTCGTGCCCATGCCCATACCCGATTATCAAACGGTGATGCTTCCGTTGCTTGCTTTTGCTTCGGATGGAAAGGAACATCGGTTCGGCGAGGCCGTCAAGGCGATGGCCGACCACTTCGGGCTCTCTGACGTCGAGCGAAATGAGCAGCTTTCGAGCGACAGATACAAGTTATACGACCGTGTGTCATGGGCAAAGACCTACCTTAAAGGAGCGGTACTCCTCGAAGACCCTCAGCGCGGCTTTTTTCGAATCACCGAGCGAGGCATATCGGTATTGTCGAAGAAGCCCGCGAAGATCGACCTTGCTCTATTGCGTCAATTTCCAGAGTTCGTCGCATTTGAAGGCAGGACCGCCACCAGTTCTGGAGACACGGCCTCGAAGACGACTTCGATCGCCGATGCGACTCCTACGCAATTGCTGGAATCTGGATTTGGGCAACTGCGACAACAAATTGAGTCCCAGCTTCTTGATCGAGTAAAGGCCTGTTCGCCACAATTCTTGGAACAGCTTGCCTTACAGTTGCTCAAGAAAATGGGATATGGAGATTCACTGCCCGAAGCCGGGAAAAGAGTTGGCGGACCTGGGGACGGCGGTGTCGATGTTGTGATCAAGGAGGACTTGCTTGGCCTCGATGTGTTGTTTGTCCAGGCAAAACGGTATACGACCGGCTCAGTAGGGAGGCCAGAGATTCAAGGTTTTGTCGGCGCGCTCCAAGGAACAAACAAGGGCATCTTCATCACAACTTCGACATTTACGGCGGGCGCAATCGATTACGTTAAGAAGCAGAAGTTTGCCGACAAGAAGGTCGTCCTAATTAATGGGGAAGAGCTAGCAAGACTGATGTATGAACATGGAGTTGGTGTCTCAAAGGATAAATCAAGAAGTTATGTAATCAAGCCTGTCGATCCTGGGTTTTTCGAAGAGGGAGCCAGCCTGCTTGGGGACGAGTGAACTAGATACATGATTGTTGATCGAAGAAGCCGGAATGCTCAGGATATTGCCATGTGATAACATTGTTATTACATGGAGAACCGATGATCACGACCATCCGCAGGATGGGAAACTCGAAGGGCGTGCTGATTCCGAAGCCGCTACTACAGCAACTTGGCCTGGAGAACCAGGCGGAGATGCGGGTGGAAGGCGATGCACTGGTGTTGCGCCGCCCCAAGTCCGCACCGCGCGCGGGCTGGGCCGAGGCCAGCAGGAGAATTGCCGCTGCCGGCGAGGATGCCTTGGTGCTTCCCGAGTTTGCCAATGAAGGCGACGCGGACCTGAAATGGTAAAGCGCGGCGAAGTCTGGCTGGTGAATCTCGATCCCACGGTTGGCAGCGAGATCAGGAAAACGCGCCCCTGCGTGGTCATCTCGCCGCCCGAAATGCACGATCATCTGCGCACCGCGATCGTCGCCCCCATGACCACGGGAAGCCGTCCCGCACCTTTCCGCATTGCCGTAAGGCACGGCGGCAAACAAGGCCTCATCCTACTCGATCAAATGCGCGCGATCGATAAGGGCCGCCTTGTGAAACGCTCCGGAGCTACAACTCCTGCGACGCTGAAGGCCACGCTGGTTGCGCTCGCGGAGGTTTTCGCCGAGTAAAGTACGTCTCTAACATGGTCGTTGTGTCGCCGTTTGCTGTCCCTCAGGGGTTAAAACCCAGTGCTTCGGAACTTTTGCGGCACGACTGAAGTCGTGCCCTTTCAAAGCACAACGTAAGATCCCCTCAGCGGCTAAAGCCGGCCTTCTATTCCGTGCTTTTCGGCACGACTGAAGTCATGCCCTATTACAGTGCCAGAGCATTACAACAGACTTCTAGAAACTCAGCTTGTTTTTCGGAAACCAGGTCAACTGAATTGTCGTGCTGGTCACCGTCTGCTGCGTCCCCGGATTCGTCGGCGTTCCGGAGGGATAGATGGGCGCAAGCCAGTGTTCATAGATGAAATTACCATTCACCTCGAAGTCCTTGCCGATGCGCTTTACCACTTGAAAATTGATGTCGCTCAGCGTGGTCCCGCCGGGAATGAAGTCCTTGGTCGCCTTTTGCGTGCGTGCGCCCACTTCAATCCACTCATCGCCGCTCAAGTGATAAGTGAGCCAGGCCTGGCCGCCCTTGTCCTCGCGCCCGATCCAGTCGCCGAACAGTTGGCCCTGGTTGGTATAGCCCTGCCTCTGAACGCCCTCCCAATACTCGAACTTGCCGCCCTGGCTGTCGCGCGTTGACGGATCGGTATTGGCTGCTTCGACGCGCAGATCGAGCTTGGGAACGCCGGGAAAATGGGAGAGATAAAGGCCAGGCCTGTAGCTCGACCGCCGCGGAGCGTCCGGAGGCGATATTTCGTCATGAGCCTCTGAGTCGGTGTAGAACGTCAGCCACTTCCGCATCAACGGGAGCCGGTAAGAGACGTCGAATGCGCCAAAGCGCGCGCCGGGATCGGCGGTGCTGTCCTTTACTGCCCCATTGGGCGCAGTGAAGCTGAAAAAGCTGCGCAGGAAGCTGTGCAGGTTAATCGGTTCGTGATTTTTGCCGCCCCAGATCACGGTGCGCTCGAAGCCGAATTCCAGATTCTCCGTCGGCCGGAAGCTCAGCTTCTCGACGTGCACCCAGGGATCCTCGGGAACCACATGGCCCTTCAACGATCCCACCAGGAATTCGTAGCGGAATGGCCCCGTCACGTAGGAAAGGAACGGAATGCGCAGCGGCTCAATGCGGTTGATGCGGAAGGAGTAAATATTCTCGGCGTTATTGGAGTAGGCCATACCCGCGCCCAGTCCCGGCCCCAGCCAGTCGTCCTGCTTGCCGAATGAGATCTCGTGGTTCAAATAATGCGCCGAGACGTAGGCCTCCATCAGGCGTCCATCGGTCTTGCTGGCAATCGGCCCCAGCGGTATGGTGGTCAGCTGGTCCAGAGGAAGCGGAACGCAGGAGGGTCCCGACCCCTTCGCCTCGCAGGTATTGCTGAAAACGTAGATTGTGTCGTCGACGTTGGCCAACGCCTGGGCCAGCGCGGTGGAGTAGCCGGCTCCCGAAGGCGCGGCCTGGAATTCGCCGCGCGCGTAGATCAGAAACCTGCCCATGGATGCGTAACCGCTGGCGCCGGAGAAGTCATTGAAGCCGCTTTGGTATGGACGTCCGTAGTCGTTGATGATGGTCGACCCGAGATGAAAGCTGTCGCGCAGCGGCGTGCCGCTCATGGCTCGTTCCACGGAATAAACAGACTCGACGCGCGTCTTGCCCTTATGGGCCCCGCATGGGCCCTGTACATCGTCATGCAGTTCGTGCGTCAGCGACTCGTAAATTCCCTGCGCCTCATCTGTCGCCGGTCCCGGATCCGCGTCTTCAACCCGCGCGCCGGCTTCCTCAAGCATGTGGTCTACGCTCGACCGCGTGTAGGGCCGCATGCCCAGGTAAACCGTATCGATGAATCCAAGCGAATAGAGCCGCCAGACCGCGGGGTAGACCCAGCTATCCACCGGAATGTAGGGAGAATCAAGCAGCGATGGTTCGCAGACAGACTCTGGCCGTCCTGTATCCCTTGCCGCCGGAGCATTGCCTTGCTGGCCTGTTCCCTGGAGTTGGCCCGGCTGCTCGGCACGGAGTGGAGGAGTGGCGAAGAGCAGAAGCCCGGCCAGAAGGGCTGCAGCTTGAAACATAAACATAGGATGCAAAGCCAAACGTCTGCAAACGTTCATTCACCCACTTTATCATTCGGCGCACCCCTGGCCTCTATGAAAAATCACGCCGAACTTGTTCCAGAAGGACTTTAGCGGAACGGAGTTTCTATTTGAAAATGAACGACTTGTGAATCGTCGCGAAGTTCCATTTCGAGGCCCCCAGCGCGTGCCCTTTGAACGCGCACGCGGGCTTCCTGGCGATGGATCGTTTGGGGCCGCGAGGGCTGCTCATTCGGCAAGCTGGCCCGGGTCCAATCCCTTGCCGATTAGATATCGCCGCATGTTCACGATGGGATCGCCGAGGCCCGAGAGCCGGCAGTCGATCACGGTTGGCCCGTGGCCCTTGCGCGCATGGGCGATCGCCTCCGAGGCAACGCGATAGACGGCCACGACGTCATTGCCGTCCACCCGGATCGACGGCACCGCATAGACGTTTCTTGCCGTCCGGACAGATTCGATTGCGGCAACTTCCGCGACAGTCTCCGCACGGTCGAGCGAGACAAACAGAACCGCCAGGTTGCGGTCAGCCGCGAGGGTCAGAGCCTTGATCCAGGAAGATTGCGAGCTTCGGCGGTTGCTTGAAAAAAGCAGAGTGATCCCGGTGCTGTTCCTGGCCTTGAGAGCCGACCGCGCCGCTACCGGGATGCTGGGCGCCAGAGCAACGCGGGGATTGATTGCTTGGAGAGCCGGGTCCGGTGTCACGGCAGGAGCCACCGTGTCCGAGGCAAGCAGGTCAATGGCTGCGCCAACGGCGGCCGCTTCGTGTCCGCGAATGAAGCCGGCGCTGCGCGACGCACCGTTCTGTGCATGCCGACCGCGGGAATTCTCGGCGATCCGACGGCAGGCGAGCATGGCTGCGTAAAGCGAGAGGAGTTTCTGATTGGAGACGAGCGAGAAGCCCTCGTTGGCAGATGCGAATTCTGTCATGGTCGCGGTCATGGCAAATTTTGATTACCGGTGCTCGAATTGTAAATGGGACGCGTGAGGAGATTTGGCTATCGTATATCTGAACTGGATCTCAAATCAATTCAGCGGCGTTCCATTGCGCTGATCGAGCGTGATGGAGTTGGCGCCAGCCTTGAGCTGCACGGCCTGCCCCCAGACGAAAGGCTGCTTGTTCACGATCGCTGAGATCATCAGGTAGTAGGTTCCGGGCGGCACGCCGGGGAATGTCCCGCCGCCGTTGGCATCGGCACGAACGGCCGAGGCGGCATCTGTGTGGATGGCAGCCGAAATCTTGGGGCAGTCGGGCGTGTGCGTGCCGCAAGCCTCGCCGGCGTATTTATAAGGCGAAGTCCCAGCGGGAACGGTTACGCCGCCAATGGCAAGCGCGTTGCCATAGCTGTGGCGCAGCAAGATGCATGGGCGTCCGGCCAACGGGTTGGGAACCCCGGGCTGGGCTGCGAACCCTGAAACGATGGAGAGCGTCGCGTTGCCGAGCGGCGCGGCAGGCGTCGACAGGCCACCTCCACTACCCGTGCCCGCGCCCGCGGCCGCGGCAACCATGGGTGCCGCCGCCGTTCCGCCGCCGGAGGGAATCTGCTGGCTGGGTGTGAGCACCGCCAGGTTGCAGGTCTGCTCCATGGGAGCGAAGGTGAAGTCGTCGTTGTTGTCCTGCCCGGTGACCACGCGCCCATGCACCTGGTAAGAGCCGGAACCGGGGTCGAGCGATCCGTCGGGGCGGAAGGCAAGGTGAAGCGGATGGTCGGGCGCGTCAATCTTGATGTACGATGCTGCGCCGTCGGCGATGACAGTGTAGGGATAAGCGCGCGCCGCGTCGGGCCCGCAACCTAGAATTACGGACTCCGGGAAGAACTGCACGCTGAATCCGGTGGATGCCGCAAAGATGCCGTGCATGCGAATTCCGGGCGGTGTGGGTGGGCCCTTGTCGCCGCCGAACATGGTCTTCAGCAGATCGGTCTGCATGGTCTGCATGCCCACGCTGGCGCCCTTCGAGGAGAGATTGAGCGCCGGGCAGGTAGCTGTTCTGGGTGCGAACACGGTGTGGCCTGCATTGGCATTTCCGCCGACCTTGTTGCCCGCCGAATCGTAGAGGTTGCCGAATTGATCCTGCTGCGTAGCGCCGGTACCCGCGGCTCCGCTCACGTAGCCCGAAGCGACGACTCCGTTAATGGTCGCCGGGCCCGGACCGGTGATGGTTCCGTCGGGATGAAGCGTCAGAACAAGCGGCTTGGGTGTTGTGTCAATGGTGAGCGTGGCGCGACCGGTTTTGAAATTGAGTGAATAACTTTCCTGGTTGGGCGAAAGGTGGGCGCAGTTCACCAGAACGCCGCCGTCAACGAAGTCCAGCCGCCAGCCTCCGGCCCCTTCGAAGACGCCGGCCATGTTTGCACCCGGCTCAGGCTGCTTGTCGGCTCCGGGCAGCACAGAGGAAAGCATCTGCCCAAACGCACCCAGCAGCGCGTTCCCGGTACACGAGGCCGGAAGGCGCCCGGAAGTGACACAGCGGCGGATGGCGCGCTCCTCTGGCGTGACCGGCTTCTGCGGCTGCCCGAAAGTCGCGGGCTGCGTGGCGGCATTCAACTGGTTGTTGGCTTTCTGCACATTAGCGTTATAAGTGTCCTGCTGCTTTTGCTGGAATGCTTTGGCCGCCGCCATTTGTTTGGCGCTCGGCTGCGTGCAGGTCGGGAGCAGCTTCTTCAATGCGCCGCGCGTGACGTACGTGTAGGAGTTCATCCCGTTGGGCAGAAGCTTGTCAGGATGCGCGACCATGCAATTTGCGTTGTCAGACAAGTCGCGGATGTTGCAGTTTTCTATATAAATGTGTTCGCCGCTGCAAATGTAGGTCACACCGATTGGAATGTCTTGTGCGTCCGCAAGCGCGGCGAACGAGCCCGCAAGTGCAGCGAACGAGCCAAGGAGAAGGGCCGCGTTCCTAGCAAGGCTGGCGCGGAAAGTGTAGTACCGGCTGATGGAACACGACGTCCGCATATTACCTCCAGGTCTTTGCGGGACGGCAGGAGCGCCGCTAAATCTTCAGCTGGATAAGATCGCGAGTATGAGTCCCAGACGGCCGCTCCGGGAAGGGAAGGCCCATGTTAGAACGATGGGCCGTTAGACGGCAAGATGTTTGGTGAGTCGCGGCTGCGCAGCCCGCCAGCTTTCACAACCCCCGGAATCAATGCTAGGGTAAAGCGGATATGAGTTCACCTACAGCAGCCGTGCTCGGCGAGATTGGCTTGCCCGTTCCCGTCCCCGAACTCGCCGGCAAAACCTGGGACGTAATCATCGTGGGGGCGGGGCACAACGGGCTGGCATGCGCCGCTTATCTGGCGCGGGCCGGAAAGCGAGTGCTGGTGGTTGAGAGCCGTCAGCGGGTGGGCGGCGCCTGCACCATTGAGGAGCCGTTCCCCGGCGTGCGCATGTCCCCCTGCGCGTATCTGGCCGGCCTGCTGCACCCGCTGGTTCTCGAAGAACTCGAGCTGCCTCGCCGCGGTTACGTGTGGACGCCCGCGGTTAACGGGCTGTTCGTTCCTTTTCTCGATGGCTCAAGCATTCAGCTCTGGGACGATGACGACCGCTGCATTGAAGAGGTGCGCGCTCTGGCTCCCGGCGATGTGGAAGGCTTTCGCGCCATGAGCGACGTGATCCGCCGCCTGCGCGATGCGCTGCGGCCCGCGGGCAAGGGCGATCTATGGATTGGCGAGCCGCCCACGCGCGATCAACTCGAAGACCGCCTCGGCAATGACGCCGAAGCGCGGGCCGTGCTCTTCGACTGGTCGATGGCCGAGTTTGTTGAGCATTACGTTAAAGACGAGCGGTTGCAGATCGCCTATCTCGGCCAGGGCGTGATTGGCACCAACGCCAGCCCCTTCGATGCAGGCACTGCGTCGATCCGCTTTCATCATTCTTCCGGCCGGCTCGGTGGAATGGCCGGCATGTGGGGATATGTGCGCGGCGGCATGGGCATGGTCTCCTTCTACTTTTGCGATGCCGCACGCGAAGCCGGAGCGACGGTTGTTTCCGGCGTTCCCGTGGCGCGTATTCTTCCCGGCGAAGGCATCGAACTCGAAGGCGGCGAACGCATCGCCGCGCCAATCATCGTATCGAATGCCGACCCGCGGCAGACATTGCGCCTGCTCGGCGCGAATGCAAATGGAGAATGGCGCAAAAAGGTCGAGCGCGTTCCCATGGAAGGCTGCACCGTTAAGCTCAACGTGCACTTGCGCGAGTTGCCGAATTTCACGACGCGCCCCGGCGTCGACCAACCGCACCACTACGGCCAGATCAATGCGCCGCTGACCAAGGATGAATGGAAAGCCGGATTTGCCGCCGCCCGCCGCGGCGAACTCCCTGAGCATCTGTGGTGCGAACTTTATTTTCAAAGCGCGCACGACCCCTCCATCGTGCCCGCGGGCGAGCACACCATGAGCGTATTTGCGCAATACGTGCCTTACAAATTCGCACAAGGGACCTGGGATGAGCGGCGCGATGAAGTCCGCGCGCTGGCGATGAAATCGCTGGCTCGCTTCTGTTCTAATATCCCCGACGCCGTGATCGACGCGCAAGTCCTGGGGCCGCCGGACATTGAACAGAAAGTGGGCCTCACCGGCGGCCACATCTTCCAGGGTGAGTGCCTGCCGCAGTACATGTGGGCCAATCGCCTCTCCGCGCGCACGCCCATGGAAGGCGTTTATCTTTGCGGCGCGGCAACGCATCCTGGCGGCAGCGTGATCGGCATCAATGGGCGCAACGCGGCAATGATGGTGCTGAAGGACCTCAACAGAATTTAGCTGCATCGCCGCGCGCCGCTCTGCTATGCTGCGCGGTACATGACGGACACACTCGCGCTGAAACGAGGGATCAGGTTTCGCGACCTGGTGCTCCTCTACGTAGTGATTGTTCTCAGCGTGCGCTGGACGGCAAGCGCGGCCACGGCTGGGCCCAGCATCCTGGTCATCTGGGTGGCTGCCCTGATCTTCTTTTTCATTCCACTGGCAGCGAGCGTCATGGAGCTCTCCTCGCGCTATCCGGAAGAGGGCGGCATTTATGTCTGGACGCGGGAAGCCTTCGGCGATTTTTCCGGATTCATTTGCGCCTGGGCATACTGGATGAGCAATCTGCCTTTCTTCGCGGCGGTGCTTTATTTTGGCGCGGCTTCCGCCTTGTTTGCCTTCGGCCCGCGCGCACAGGCGCTGAATGGCAATCCTCTTTACTTCATGACCTTCGCGGTCTTCTGGCTGGCTTTCATTACGCTGCTCAATATTCGCGGAGTGGAAGCCGGCAAGTGGCTCAACAACGTCGGCGCGTTTGGCAGCCTGCTTCCTCTTTCAGTGTTGCTGCTGCTGGGCGCTGCCTCGTACTGGCGCTTTGGCGCGGCGATCCATTTCACGGCGGCCGACTTTGTTCCCCATTGGTCGCTCGACAACGCGGTCTTCTGGTCGAGCGTTTTCTTCGCCTATAGCGCGGTTGAAAATGCGTCGGCCATGGGCGATGAGATTCAGAATCCGCGACGCAATATACCGCTCGCGCTGCTGGTGGGCGGAATCATCCTCACCATCGGCTACATTGGCGGTACGGCGGCGTTCCTTTTCACTCTGCCTGCGCAAGCCGTGAGCGGACCCGACGGCTTTGTGCATGGCATAGCGCAAATGGCGGGCAAACTTGGCATGGGATGGCTGCTGGCGCCGATGGCGCTGCTGGTGGCGCTCAATGCTGTTGGCGGAGCGGCAGGAAATCTCTCTGCCAGCGCGCGCCTGCCCTTTGTGGCCGGCGTCGACCGCTATCTTCCCCCGGCCTTCGGGCTGATTCATTCCCGCTACCGGACGCCGTGGGTCGCGCTGGCCATCTTCGGCGGAGCGGGAATCGTGGTAGCGCTGCTCGGCCAGGCGGGAACCTCCGTGCGCGGCGCCTACAATGTGCTGGTCCAAATGTCGGTCATTTCGCTTTTTCTGCCTTATCTTTTTCTTTTCGCGGCGATGATCCGCGTTCAAAGCCGTCCTGCCCCTCCCGAAGCACGACGCGTTCCCGGCGGCAGACCTGTAGCCATCGTTCTGGCGACTCTAGGTCTGGCGAGCACCGCGGCAACCATTGTTCTGTCGATGATCCCCGGCGGTGACGAGACCAACAAGCCTCTGGCGGTGATCAAGGTTCTGAGCGCAACCACTGTGCTGATGGGCGCGGGCGTGGCGATTTTTCTTTTTGCGCGATTCAAGGCGAGAAAAGACGCTCGAGCGACAAAAAGAGTCTAATCAGATTGCTACGATAGGAGTGATTGCGGGGAGGTGAGCCATGACCGACGCATCCAATACCAGCGTTAACGTCAAGCGAGCGGTGCCCTCTTTCGGCGTGATCAGCATGGAGGTCTCGCTGCGGTTCTATGTTGATGGGCTTGGGTTCAGATTGAAGCACTGGTGGATTCCGGACCGCGGCGAGGACGGGCCGGATGTGAGGATTCGTTGGTGCTGGCTCGAGCTCGGCGAGGCCGCCATCATGCTTCACGAGTTCCTGCCGGAAAGCGGGCCAAAGGAAACGCTTGGTGCTGGAACATCGGTGTGTTTTATGTGCGAGGACGCTCTGGCGCTCTATCGCGAATTCAAATCACGCGGCATCGAGCCGCGGAAGCTGCCATTTGTGGGAGACCGCCTCTGGGTAGTTCAACTCACCGATCCGGACGGCTACCGCATCGATTTTCAGAGCATGACCGACGCCCCAGAGGAAAGCGAATTGGAAGAATAGGTTTGTGCAGAGCTTCCCTACGTTGAATAGTCTGCGTTGATGTGGACGTATTCGACGGTCAGGTCCGTGGTCCAGAAAACGCAACTGCCGGAGCCTTGATGCAACTGGATGGAGATCGAAAACTCCGGCTGCGCGATGTATGCGTGCGCCGCGGCCTCATCGAACTCCGATGCGCGCCCGCCGTTGCGGCAGATCTGCAGATCACCGAAACGGATGTCGATGCGGTCGGGATCGATTTGCGCGCCGGAGTAGCCGATGGCCGCAACCAGCCGCCCCCAGTTGGGATCGCTTCCCGCCCAGGCCGTCTTCACCAGCGGCGAATGGGCAATGGCCTTGGCGATGCGCAGGGCGTCCGCATCGGAAGCAGCGCCTTCAATGCGAAGCTCAACCACATGCGAGATGCCTTCACCGTCAGCCACGATCTGCCGCGCCAGTGAGGTGCAGACCTGCGTTAGCGCGGTAGCGAATTCGCTGTTGCCTGTACCAATCGCTGCGCCGCTCGCTCCGGACGCCAGCAGCAGGACTGTATCATTCGTCGATGTGTCGCCGTCCACCGAGATGCGATTGAAGCTGAGTTCGATGGATTGATTGAGATACGACTGCAAGTCGGCCGGCTCAATCGTGGCATCGGTCAGCACATAGACGAGCATGGTGGCGTGTGGAACCAGTTGCGGGTGAATCATGCCGGAGCCCTTGCAGAGTGCGGCGATGCGGATCTCACGCGAGGAGCCGTCACTATAGCCGCCGCCGGGGCAGGGAATGTCAGGAAGCTTCGCCTCGAAGCGCGCGAACGCTGTCTTCTCCACCGTGTCGGTAGTCAGGATCGCCTGGGCGACTTGCTGAAAGTGGTCGAACTCCGAGCCCAGCGAAGCAGCCAGCGACGGCATCGCCGCGATCAGCTTTTCCGCAGGCAGCGGCACGCCGATGATGCCGGTGGACGACGGAAACACTTCTTCCGGCTTGCATTGAAAAATTTCAGCAGCAGCCTCGCAGGTTGCGCGCGCGGCGGCCAGGCCCGGTTCTCCGGCCGCGCAATTGGCGTTGCCCGCATTGATGGCCACGACGCGCACCTGGCCGCCTGTGGCGCGCAGGTTTTCCTTGTCCACAATCAACGGCGCAGCCGTTACGCGATTGGCCGTGAAGGCCGCGGCGGCGCTGGCAGGAGCGTCGGCAACAATGAGCGCGAAATCCGTTCGTCCGCTCTTCTTCAGGCCGGCCTTGGCGGCTGCGAATTGAAAACCCTTGGGAAGCAGAAATTGGGAAGCGTCAGACATGGTGGTTAACCCATTTAATCTAACAGGTGTGTTAGGGACCAGGGATCAGGGAATAGGGAATAAGGACCGGGGGACTGATAGCCATCGGTCAAGCGGGGATTGGAATGGACGAGGCGCTGGAAAGCGAGTTTCTCGAAATGCGCGCAGTCAACGTGGCGCGCGGCGAACGCGTGGTGCTGCATGACGTGAACCTGACCATCCGCACCGGAGAACATGTGGCCATCCTCGGACCAAACGGCTGCGGCAAATCCACGCTGATCATGGCCATGACCTGCCAGGTCTATCCCATCGTCCGCCCCGGTATGGGGGTGCGCATCTTCGGACGTGAGCGCTGGGATCTGACCAAGCTCCGCCAGCACTTCGGCGTGGTCGGCGCAGAGCTTCCCGGCGAACGCACCGCTGTCACGGCCGGCCTCGACGCAGTCACTGCAGGTTTCTTTTCGGCGTCCACGCTGTGGCCTAATCTGCACGTCACGCCGGAGATGCGCGAGCGCTCATGGGAAGCGCTCGAACGGATGGAGGCCACTCACCTGGCGCAGCAACTGGTCGGCGAAATGTCCGCCGGGGAAAAGCGCCGCATCGTGATCGCACGCGCACTGGTGCACAGGCCCAAGCAATTGCTGCTCGACGAGCCGTCTAACGCGCTGGACCTCGCCGCGCAACGCGAACTGCGAGACACGCTTCGCCGCCTCGCGCAGGAAGGTACAGGCCTGGTACTTGTGACGCATCACCTCGGCGACATCCTGCCGGAGATCGAGCGCGTAATTCTAATGCGCGCTGGCAGAATTGTCGGCGACGGGCCGCGCCAAGACCTGCTCACCGAGCCGCGCCTGACTGAGCTTTTTGGCGCTCCCGTCCGCATCGGCCGCGACGAAGAGTGGCTGCACAGCTGGTAAGGGGCAGGGAATAGGGAACAGGGAATAGAAAACGGAAAACTGACTCGACAACCCTGCGAATCAGCTCTTTGCACGCGCGGCGACAAGGCGCATGGGATAAATCTCAAACTTGTTGAGACCCTCGACCACCGAGGGATCGTCGTCTCCAAACCTGCACGCCTCGGCTTCGCCCTCAACTTCCAGGATGCTGGTGCCGAAGGCACCGACCGGAGCAAGCACGGGACCATAGGCAATCAGCTGCCCGGCGGCGAAATGCTCCGCCCAATAGACTCTGTGCCGCTCCATCAAGGCAGCTTCATCTGCCGTAATGTCCATGGGAAACGTCGGCCGCGGCGGAATGAGCTTGAAGAAGTATTGTTTCTTTTCCATGGGTGAGGGTTTTATAGGATTGTGATACCATGCGGGGAATTGGCTTCCCCGAAAGGCCGATGCGGAGGTACTCCATGAGCGACTACTCGAGACGAGATTTCCTGAAGACATCCCTTGCTGCCGGCGCGTTGGCCACTGCTGGAACACTGCCGCTCCACGCCGAGCGCAGGACGGCCACCGACTGGGTAACCCTGGGCCGGTCGGATGTTAAAGTTACGCGCCTGGCCTTCGGGACAGGCACCATGAGCGGGCGCATGCAGATGGACCTGGGCCAGGAAGGCTTTAACCGCCTGGTGCGCCATGCGTATGACAAAGGCATCCGCTTCTTCGAAACATCAGACACTTACCACGACACGCCCCGCATGCTGGGCATCGCGCTCAAGGGTCTTCCCCGCGAGAGCTACCGCGTGATGAACAAGGTCACGACGGAGTACCGAGGCGATCCGCACAAGCGGCTGGATGAGTTGCGCAGCTTTGCCAACATGGAGTACTTCGATGTGATGCTGCTGCATTGGCAGCACATTGCCACGTGGCCACAGGAGACGGCACGCTGGCAGGACGCCATTCTCGAAGCCGAACAGAAGAAGACCATCGTAAGCCACGGCGCGTCCGTGCACGGATTGCCGGCGCTGCGCCAGGTACCGGGCAACAAGTGGCTCGACATCGCCATGATCCGCGTGAACCACAACGGCACGCGCATGGACGCAGAGATTCCCGACCTCGATAATTTGGGCAATGTGGACGAGGTGGTCACGCACATCCACCAGGTTAAGAAAGAAGGCATGGGCGTGATCAGCATGAAGCTCATCGGCGAAGGCGTCTTCAACCGCGAAGACCGCCAAAAAGCGATGCGCTTCGCTTTCCAGAACGCGAATGTCGATTGCGTGACAGTGGGCTACAAGAACACGCAGGAGATCGACGAAGCGATTGAGAATCTGAATCTGGCGCTGGTGTAGATCCCTCCGCCCTTGACGCCGCCCCCAAATTCAAGTTAATTTGGGCTTACACGGGAAAGGAGGTTGATCCAGCTGATGAAGATTGATTGTTCCAGATGTATCGTACGTGAGGTGACTGAGGCCTAGGGCATCGCGCCCAGACCCCCAGGCTGCACCTGCGGTGAAATCAACCGCCGGGACCCTTGGCACTCGCGGCAGCGCGATGGCCTTAGTCCAATCCCAACAGTTTACCGACAAGAGAACCCCGCATAAACAGCGGGGTTTTCTTTTGCTCTTAAGATCTTGTGCTAAATCTGAGCTACGGACGATTTGTAAGTCCACCGGAGCGCACAGAAGTCAGACCCGCTGTTCTGCCAGGATGGACTGCCATGATCAGACGCTTGGCTGCTGATTGGCTGTTAGCTGAAGTTGCCCTGGTCGGCGTTGCGGAAGGGTTAGCTCAAACTGCTTCCTCTACCGATCCCGGCGGTGTGAATGAGGCCGCGGCGCGCGCCATTCTTGCCAAGGAAACAACATGAGGTTCTTGAGTTCGAACGCGCGCGGGCATCTCTTCTGGCCTCAAAGACGATCTGCGATTGGCCGGCCGCTGAGAAGGTTATGCCGCCAGGAACGTCAATTTCGCTCCAGGGTTAAACTGCAACCGGACGCGGACGAAGATCTGCATTGAGAGGATATTCACCGGACGGTCACTGACGGTTAGGTGACCACACGGACAGAATTCCAGATGAATCAGGTGTGCGCAAAGGTGGTCTCGCCGGTCAATTGATTTTCAGCGATGCATTCCCAGCTGAAATCACGCGCGGCGGATGAGCCACACAATCAGCACGATCACAATAATTGTTCCTACCAAACCCAAACCTAACATCTCGCCTCCTAGCGGACATATAGGGCATCAAGGTTACCCATGCAGTCACGATAGGCCCGGTTCCGGCTGTCGTCTGATCAAAACTAGCCATGATCACGGATCATCGAAACGGGGTGTGTGACCTGAGCAATATCCGGCTCACGTGAGCAAGCGAACACGGTGCGCAGCGGCTCTGGATGTTCTGCATTTCCTCAGAGGTTGAAGCCTCTCGCAGGGTCTCCGCGGAGGGCATCCATATGCGGAATTGCTCAGACGTGCGGTTATTCAGGCGCGTATAAGAAGACAACTGGGGGCGCTTCGCGGGCGTGGGATCTCAGCGCACTCCCACGTGCTAGAAGACCGGGGTTTGAAACAAGCTCTAGTTAGAAATTTTAATAGAACGACTGAAGGGACCTTTACATGAGGATGACTTCGTCACTAGCGGTTTGTATAGCCGCTATCCTTGGGGTGTCTGCACTTTTGGCACAAAGCACTTCTCCCAGCGTTGCAACCACTTCCAGCACACCGTCACCAGTGGCCCGTGTCTATGTGACCTCTCAAGCCTCCGCAACCGCGGCTCCGGAAATCAGCGCCTACAACGCCGACTCCGAAGGCCGGCTCACGTCCATTGCCGGCGGGCCCTGGCCGGGTATCGCTTCCGCGACTACCGGCACTTACTTCTTCGCCCTGGATCAGACCTTCCGGAACGCCATCAGTTACAAAGTTGCCTCCAACGGCGCACTGACCAAGGTGGCAAATTACGATCTCGCCGACCGGGCGCCTTCCGGCTGCGCGAATTATGACACTTTCTCGCCGCCCACGCTGGATCATACGGGAGCAACGCTCTACGCCACCGGCGGGGAGTTCTCCAGCGGCACAGGGGATGGAACGTGCACAGATAATGCCGTGACCCAGGCCTACAGAATCAACAAGGATACCGGCGACCTGACGTATCTCGGTTCGGTGGACAGCTTTTACGAGGTGACCTTCGACGGCAACAACATGTACACCTTCAGCGGTGGATGTTATTGCAAATCCGCGGATCAGGATACCGATATTATTGGTCTGCAGCGCGAAAGTGACGGCATGCTGGCGTTGGCGACTACCACCTCCGACCAGCCCATGGGCGCTCCGAGCGGGAGTTCGTGGGCGGCTTCCGAAACAGCTGCCGATCCAACCGATCACCTGGCTGTCGCACTGGAGCCGGCGCAATCGCCCTGGCACTCGCTGCTCGCAGCCTACACCATCGGTTCAAACGGCAGCCTGACTACCACAAACACGTCCGACCAGATGCCGGAAATTGGCGACCTAATCGGCCCCATGCAAATGTCGCCTTCGGGCCTGCTGCTGGCCGTCGCGGACAACACCGAGGGCCTGCACGTAATGCATTTCAACGGCGCCAATCCCATTACGCCGTACGCGCTTCTCCTGTCGAACACGCAGGTTCTCTCGCTCGCATGGGACAATGCGAACCACCTGTACGCTACGACAACCGGCGGCAAGCTGTACGTGTTTACTGTGACTCCGACGAGCTGGTCGCAGGCTCCGGGCTCCCCGTATTCGATCAGCTATGCGGGCGATCTTGTGGTGCGGTCGCTGACGTCCCAGTAATGATTGGAGTTGACTTAGATTGCGGAGACGGGGAAATCCTTTCCTCGCTCCGCTAGCTCCGGCAAATTCGCTCTTACGCGTTGATCGCCCTTTGACCGCGGCGAACCTGCACGGACCCATCTACTAAATTGCTGGTACGCGCACGTTTCAGACGGACATGATTCCAGAATGCTTGCCACCGATTTAAAGCAAATGCTGTTTGCGTATCCGACGAGTGGCTCAAATAGGGCGGGGATGCTTTAGAGAGATCCGACGGTCCGACATCGAGGCCTGGTGCAACCTGGGGGTGGGCTGGGGCCATCCTACCGGTGAGCAAGACCTGGAACAGGAAAGGCGGAAGAAGTCACGATGACAAAGCTTACGTATGAGGAGCGGAAGGAACTGCCCAAAGGGGATTTCGTCTTTCCGAAGACGCGCCGCTACCCGATTGAGGACGCCGCGCACGCGCGGGATGCCCTGGCCCGATCCAGCGGAAAGCCCGAACACGCGACGGTGTTGGCGGCGGTCAAGAAGAAGTATCCGGAAATCGACGTAGAGAAATAAGGAATGGACTGCTGGGGAATTGCGGACCTGACATTGCGGCCCATGTCCTGCCCCCGTCGACCGGCAAAGCCGCCTGCGTCTATACAGGCTTCGCCTACATCACGCGCAAGATGTCAGGCCTGCTGGGTAAGTTCGGGATGCACGTAAAAGTGGTCACAGGGCCATCGACTGGCTTCTGCATCATCGTCATCACCGCCTCCCGCAAGTTCCGATCGCAGCCTGGCTACTCCCCGCGGCAGGTATGCCTTAACCGTTCCCTTGCTCACCCTCGTAGTCCCGGCAATCTCGATCAATCGCTGCAATTTCAATTCGTACAGTGCCGCCTGAGGTGAGTTGACCCCTTTGCCTGCCTGGCCCCTGAATTAACGGCTAACCAGACAGAACTCGAAAATGGAGTTCTGTCCGGATCGACGACGATTCGCTCAGAATCCTGTTTGAACTTTCCCGTCATGGCGGGTTCGAATGCCTCGAATCGAAGCCGGACCGTGCGCTTCTCCAGGTCCAGCTGTCCTCCCCTGCCGATCGGGTTCCGCGCTATACTGGTGCCCTGCGAACAATTCAAGCCGGCCCCCCGGCTCGCATCCTGTCCGCAAATCACCGAATGCGGCCTCGGCGTGCGCAGTCCAGACCCGTCAAGGGGGAGGTGCGATGAAGGTTCACCCCGACGAGTTCGCGATGGCCCGCGAATACTCAAGCACGCACGATTTCGAGCGCCTCAATCCCGAGCAAATTCATCAGGTGATGGTCCGCGGCCGCGAGCTGCACAAGTGGTTTCGCGCGCACACGCGCCTGCACGCCGCCATCAGCATCTTGGCCATCGGCAGCATCTTCGCGGTTGACTGGCTTGTGTGGATCGCGCTTGTCCGCTGTTTCGTCGCCGCTGTTCCCGGCACATGGGCTGTCATCCTCGCCGCCATCTTCACCGGCACTTTCCACAGTTGGCTCGTATACTCGCTCACCATCTACTCCCTGCACGAGGGCGCGGCCCACAACGTCATATTTCCCGGCAAGGGCCCGTTGAGCCGCGCGGCCAGTTTCCTCTCAACCAACATGTGCCGCCTGTCAGCCGCCGAGCCCGAACACTACTCCAAGTGCCACATGGCGCACCACGCCAAATTCGGCACCGAGGATGACTCTGAATTTCTCAACTTCATCTTCCCCCGCCGCCTCTGGCTCAACTTCCTTCCCCTCGGCAGCTTCTTCAACTACACCGATTTCTTCGTGCATCGCACGCCTGCCCACACCGGCTCCGGCGCTGCATCCGCCGTCCTTGCCGCCATCTATAACGGCCTCTATCTCTTCATGCTCTACCGATTCTTCGGCCTGCTGTTTACCGTCATCGTAATCCTTATCATGCCGCACATTGGCTTTTATGTGGACCGCTTGAGGCAGTTTACCGAGCACAATCTCATGCCGCTTGAGAACAACAGCGGCGCGCGCAGCCTCGGCGTGGGCTTTTGGGGACTGCTGGTCGGGGGCGGCCCGTGGGGCCAGCCCTGCCACCTGGCGCATCACCTGGTCGCCAGCATCCCCTGGTATCAGCAGATCATCCTGCATCGCCACATCGTCGGCCTCTTGACAGTGACGCAGCGCAAGCAGTTTCTCCTCAAGCCCGTCGTCGGATTTCCCGCCCTGCTGTGGGACATCCTGCGAGAGTCAAATCACTTCTCACGCGCCTCCGCGGGGCGAGTCCTCGCCGGCGATTGACCACTGGCACGCGAGATCCACCATGCACCAGATTGCAACCAGGAGGCGCATCGTGCTCGGAAACCGAAGCTGGGATGATTGGATCCGCCAGTACTCTAACAGCCACCAGAACACGATCAATCGCATCTGCCACACCGTCGGCATCCCCATGATCGCGCTCAGCGTCCTGGTGATCCCGCTCATCTTCTGGCATACCCGCTTCTGGATGCTCGCCGTCGGCCTTTTCGTCGTCGGCTGGATCTTCCAGTTCATCGGCCACGCTGTTGAGGGCAAACCGCCCGAGTTCTTTCAGGACTGGCGTTTTCTCTTCGTCGGCCTCCGCTGGTGGTTTGCCAAAATAGCTGGCAAGGCGTAACTCCTTGGTCTTTGCTCTTGAATGGTTTTGCTGTTGTTGTTCACGGAACAACGCCTTGGCCCTGTGATTCGTGGAAGATCTTGGATATCCGGTATTGTTAGAATCTGTAAGTTACAGACTCCATCGAAGATGGTGCGGTTCAATTCAAACAATTAATCGCCGGCGGCCTGAGCAACGCGCTCAGGCCGCTGTTGTTATTGGGTGGATTGCCACATTCGAGTCTGGCGCGATCGGCGTAGGATGGAGACGATACGCAAATGGGGATGCGATGAGAAGGATGGGCTTGATGCTTCTGGTGCTGGCCGTCAGGGCGACCATCGCCTGGGGCCAATCTGGCCCTGTGCCCGATAAAGAGGGTGAATACGTCGCGTTCCGAGACGTAAGGCCGCCCAGAATCACCAGCGCTCTTGCCGCCGTCGTTCCAGCTAGCCTGGCAGGAGTGAAGCATATTTCCACTCTTACGATGGTGATAGGCACGGATGGGATTCCCTCGAAGATTGAGGTGATGAACAGCCAGAAGAGCCCATTGGACGATGCGGCGATCGCCGCCGTAAAGCAGTCGCAATTTGAGCCGGGGACTTTGGCGGGGAAGCCGGTGCCTGTGCGAATCTTTGTATGGGTGCCATTCGTGGACGCGGACCACCCTCCACTTCCTGAAACGCAAGACTTCCTTAAAGGCAAGAACATGACGCCCCCCAAGACGGTGAACCACGTCGAGGCCGTGTTCTCAGAGAAGGCGCGTCAGAATCACTTCAGTGGGATAGTCACGCTGGCTGTAGTGGTCACAGAGGACGGCCTGCCGGTGCATGTGCGCGTAATAGCTCCGTTGGGTATGGGGCTGGACGAACAAGCTCAGATTGCAGCTCGCAAGTACCGGTTCGAACCGGCGACCCTGGACGGGATCCCCGTGCCAACCCAGATCATCATTGAAGTGAATTTCCGGTTTTACCAAGGCCAATATTGAGGCGGGCAGCGTATGGGGCCGAAAGTGCCCGCAGGCGGTTCAATCGTCTGCGCGGGGCAACATGCCCATGCGATAAACTTGGACGCGATGCGGGTATTCGGAATTGACTGCGGCACGGAGACTACGGGCTACGGCGTGGTGGAGTCCTGCGACACGGGGCGCGAGCCTGCGCTGGTGCTGAAGGCTATGGGCGCGATCCGGCTGAAGAAGGCGCTCACTACGGCGCAGCGGCTGGAGCAGGTGTTTCGCGAGTTGAGCGGGGAGCTGATCCGCTGGACGCCGGATGCTGTGGCCATCGAAGGGGTCTTCTACTCCGTGAATGCAAAATCGGCGTTGAAGCTGGGGCAGGTGCGGGGCGTGGCTTTGCTGGCCGCGGCCACGCAGGGGCTCCCGGTGGCCGAGTATGCGCCGCTGAAGATCAAGTCGAGCGTGGTGGGCTACGGGTTGGCGAAGAAGGAGCAGGTGCAGTTCATGGTGGCGCGGCTGCTCAATTTGAGCGAGGTGCCGGAGCCGGCCGATGCTGCCGATGCCCTGGCTATCGCCATCTGCCATATTCATACCGCCCAGACGCTGGCTGGCCAGGGAGTGGAAAAATTGGGAGCGGGACGATGAGGCCGGCTTCGATGCGTGCAGTGTCGATGAGAGCGGCTTGGTTTGGGCTCGCGGTGTTGGCTTTGTCGATCCCGGCATTCGCCGGTCCGGACACGGCTCCGGACCCGGGCGCGGGCCCCGTCGTGCAGTTGGATTATTCAAATCCAGGGCTCACTCCTTCGCACTGGGTGATGACGCTTTCTCCCGATGGAAGCGGGCACTTCCGCTCCGAGCGCGGCAATGCTCCTATGGACGCGTCGCAGGGATTTCAGGCGGCTAATGTGGATCGCGACATCAAAGTGAGCGCGGGGTTTGCGGCGCATGTCTTTCAAACAGTCCACCAGCAGAAAAACCTCGCCTCGGATTGCGATAGCCATCTGAAGGTTGCCTTCCAGGGATGGAAGAAGCTGAGCTACAGCGGGCCCGATGGGACCGGAAGTTGTACCTTCAACTACGCGAAGGACAAGGGGATCCAGGCGCTGGGTGAGACGCTGGTTGCGGTTGCCGGGACAATTCTGGAAGGGGCGCGCCTGGAGATTTTGTTGCAGCACGACCCGCTGGGGCTGGACAGGGAGATGGATTACCTGGTGGAAGCTTCCGGCGACGGGCGCGTGCAGCAGATCGTTACCATTCGGGGCATCCTGGAACGGCTGGCCGAAGATCCCGACGTGATTGAGCGGGTAAGAAAGCGGGCCAGGCTTTTGTTGGCTCGCGCCAACGGATAAACCACCCGAAAGCAAGATTTTGGAGTAACTTTGCGGTAAGGCCAGGGTCCAATATTGAGATGGGTTGTCCTGCGGGGCAAATCGCTGCAAGGATCCGGGGCGATGGGAAGGTGGAATTCCATGAGCGTAAATGAGCGGAGCGTTGTAGATCGCAAAGTATTGACCGGCCGCAAACTGGGCGTCTGGGCTCTTGGATTGGCGGCGCTGGCATTGGGAGTTCACGGGCTTGCACCCTCTATGCGGGCTGATGATGCCAGTCCGGCAGGGCGCGCGGTGCGGCTGAGTTACGTGGAAGGTCGGGTGCAGCTTTCCCAGGGAAATCAGGTGCTTGAAGACGCTTCGGTGGCAAATACGCCTCTGTTTGAGGGCGCACGCGTCACCACCGCGGATGATGGCCGGGCGGAGATTCAGTTTGAAGACGGCAGCGTGGCGCGCCTCTCTCCCAACAGTTCGTTCACCTTGACGGTGCTGCGCGGAACCGGCGCCAACGGCCAGGCGGAGATTACCCTGGAAGGCGGTCTGGGCTACTTTGAGTTGCAGGGCGCCGACCAGTCGGGAACCATTACCGTGAAGTTTGGTGATAGCGTTGCCACTCCCAGCGGATTCACCGTGCTGCGCATCAACTTGGACAACGCTCCGGGCGATCTGGCGGTTTTCTCCGGGAATGCTCATCTGGACCGCGGCACCGCGATGTCAGTGGACCTGCACGGCGGCGAGAGCCTGGCGTTGAGCGCTATGGACGTGACCCGCTATACGCTGAATGAATCCATCGAGCCGGATTCGTGGGACTCGTGGAACGCAGACCGCGACCAGATTTTGACCACGGAAGCCGCTGCGGCGACGGGTGCTTCCAAGGGCTACGGCCAAAGCAACAACCCGGCCTGGAGCGACCTGGACGCCAACGGAAGCTGGTACAACGTTCCGGGGCAGGGCAACGTCTGGTCTCCGACTGATGCGTCCGATCCCGGTTTTGACCCATACGGCAATGGATACTGGGCATGGACGCCGGCTGGGTACGCATGGGCTTCTGGATACTCCTGGGGCTACATGCCCTACCAGTGCGGCATGTGGAACTGGTATGAAAGCTTTGGCTGGGGTTGGGCTCCGGGGATGGGCGGATGCAATCCCTGGTGGGGCTTGGGCGGCATTGGCTACTTTGCGCCTAACATTGGGTCTGGCTATGGCGGCTACCGGCCACCTATGCGTCCGCGCCCGGTGAGGCGGCCTTTGGGCGGCGGATTGATCGCCGTGAATCGCCATTTGACTGCGCCGGTTGCGTCATTGCCAGAGAGGGATAAGACTACCGTAGTGAGGATAGCGGGATACACTACGCAGCCGATGCATGCGCTGAGTCCGCGACCGCAGTACGACCGCTCCGCATCCGGATACGGCAATCGCACGACCGTGTCCAATGTGGGCGGCGTGCCTGCCACCGGACAATATCATGCCGCCGGAACCGCTTCCGGTGCAGGCCACCCGGCCTCTTCCGCGTCCGGCGCAAAGAGTGCCCCGGCGAGAAGCTCCGCCGCCAGCCACGCCTCTTCCAGCACTCCCGCGAGCCACGTTTCCAGCGGAGGCGGTGGTGGTGGCGGAGGGGGCGCCGTCCATGCAGGCGGAGGCGGAGGCGGAGGGCACCATTGAGGTAGATCCATCGAGTTCTTGTCGATGGAGCGTGCGAGCCAAGTCAACGGCCGCGAGTTGGAAGCTTCCCCAGGAAGACTTCAATTCGCGGCCATTCTGTTCTTTGGGGATATCACGTCCGTCGTGATGGTAAGACTTGCTGTTCTGATCGATAGGAAATATAGGATTGCGGCATGGGGCGGAAATGACTTTCTTAACTAACGGCCATTGAGTCGACTTCCCATGTAACTCCCAGAATAACTGGTGACCTAAGTCGAAAGTTCATTGCATAAGTTCCGAAATGCAAACGCGCCCAGAGGGCACCCGCCTTCGACTTCGCTGAAGTACGCTTCGCTCGGGATGACAGATCATTACTGTGAAAAGAACTTCAGACTCAGAACACGAGGTGGAAATAAAACAAAGGCCGCCCGAGTTATACCGGGCGGCCTTTGGCGTCATGGATCGCAGATCGAGTTACCTAACTACGCGGCCATGTTTGGCGCGGTAGATAGCGCGCGACGTGCGGTTGAGGCGATGGTTGAGCCGGACGCGATTGGCGCGTGTAAGGTGTCCGCGGTCGCCGGCGCGCATGTGGCGCTCCTGACGGCCGATGGAGGCTTCACGGCGCTCCAGGCGCGCACCCTGGCGGGCATTGAGCCTGCCGCTGCGGATGCCTTGCCCAATGCGCTGTTGTTGGTGTTCCCGTCGCTGGTTGATGGTGGCGGCGTGGCGTTGCATGGGAGCAGCAGGTGCAGCCGCTGGGGCCTGTGCAAAGCCAATGGTTGAGGTAAGTGCGAGAAGTCCGACGCCAAGCAAAGAAACTTTCATGGTGGTTCTCCTTGGGAGGCGGCGGTTTGATTTGCAGCTTTGTGCCGATCCGCGCTCACATCCATTGAGACACAGCGCTAACTCAAGTGTTGCGAGGGATTATTTAGGTCTACATCTTTAGGTTGAGTTAGTGCAGGAAGTTACAATCCTGCCTGCTTGCCATTGAGAGCGCGCCAAAGTGCGGCGAGAGTTTCAATCGGTAACTGCTCAGCGCGTGCGCGAGGATCGATTTCCACGCCGGTAAGTGCCGATACGATGTCGGCGGGAGCAAACTCTGCCGCGCGCAGATTATTGGCAAGCGTTTTACGTTTCTGCGCAAATACCTTCCGCACGAATGGGAGAAAACTCGATTCCTCCACGCCGAGTTCTTCAAAGCGCGGTGCAAAGCGCCAGCGGAAAACAGTGGAATGCACGTCGGGTGGTGGCGAGAAGGACGATGGCGCAAGCGTGAAGAGGTTTGTTGCCGGCCCGTACAACTGCACAGTCACGGAGAGCAGCCCGTAGTCGCGCGATGCGGGAGCCGCCGTGATTCGCTCCGCTACCTCGCGCTGCACCATGAGAACCGCGCGGTCAAGCGCGGCGTGGCTGGCGGCTAGTTTCAGCAGAATCTGCGAGGTGATGTAATAGGGCAGATTCCCGAACACCAGAAGCCTCTGGCCGGCCTCGGCTGCCGCTGCGGCGAAATCGAAATTAAGCACATCCTGTTGGTGTACCGTAAGCCGGTCGGCAGGAAATTCGGTGCGTAGATGAGCAGCCAGGCCGGCATCGAGTTCAACAGCGATCACATGAGCGGCGCGCGCCACCAGCGCCGAGGTGATTGCGCCTGCCCCTGGCCCAATCTCCACCACCGTGAGCCCAGCGAGATCGCCTAAAGAATCCGCGATGCGCTGCGCGGCATGTGCGTCGTTGAGAAAGTTCTGTCCGAGCTTCGGCTTGGCTGGCATGGGTTCTTTGATGGTAGATGAAGGGACGGTTCGAGCAGGTTGGTCAGGGTCTGCTGTCTCCCACCCTGGTGTGGTGCTCCAGAAGTTCATAGCATAAGTCCCGAAGTGCAACCGCAGATCCTTCGACTCACCACCCCCAAACTGAAAGGCGTTTGGGGCCCCTTTCGCTTGATTGTATAAACCGAAAGGCTCCGATGGATTCCGGGGATTAGACTTTGGTTGTTTGGAGACCGTAGTCATCTCGGGAGCAAAGGAGCCTTATGAAGATTGTAGGGTGTGATTTTCATCCC